>Ga0265316_10007497_pt1 | contig 10272 bp, 5 predicted proteins | sample 4522metaG_FD_202092 | JGI IMG/M metagenome (GOLD analysis project Ga0265316, IMG submission 202092) | Rhizosphere microbial communities from Carex aquatilis grown in University of Washington, Seatle, WA, United States - 4-5-22 metaG | ecosystem: Host-associated > Plants > Roots > Rhizosphere >...
ACCAGGGGCTCGCGGCGCGGGGCATTCCCACGTTGCGAACCGGGATTGGCATTCACACGGGCATCGTCGTTGCCGGGAACATCGGAAGCGAGAGACGGATGGAGTATACGGTCATCGGGGACGCGGTGAACCTCGCCTCGCGGCTCGAAACGAGCACGAAGGAGCTCGGTGTCGATGTGCTCATCAGCGAAGCCACCTACGGGTTCACCAAGCACGTCGTGGTCGCGCGGCCCGTTCGCGAGCTCACGGTAAAGGGGCGGCAGCAGCCCGTCCTGGCCTACGAAGTGCTGGGGTTGAAAGACGAGCCTTTGCTCTCGGCGCGAGGCGCGTGACTCAACGCCCGGACGTCCGCAGGCGTTCGAGCTCGTCGAGGGTCTTCGGCCAGTCGCCACGGAGCAGGCGCGAGAGAGAACGATCCGCAAGGAGCTTGCCGCCGGTTTGACAGCGGGCGCAGTAATTCGCCTCGTTCTCGGCGTAAGCGATGCGCTGCACGGGAGCACCGCACGCTGGGCATGTCTCCCGATAGCGACCGTGGACCGCCATGCCCGGACGAAACGCGGTTACTTTTTCCGGGAAATCGTCTCCCGCCTCGGCCATCAGCCGCTCGGTCCATTCGCGAAGGGTCGCCTGCGTAGCCGCGTAAAGGACTGCGATTTGCTCGTCGGCCATGGCGCTCGTCGGGCGCATCGGAGAAAGACGCGCGCGCCAAAGAATCTCGTCGGAATACGCGTTGCCGATGCCGCTGAAGAGGTGCGGGTCGGTGAGCGCCCGTTTCAGCGTGTGCCGTTCGCGTCGGATCACGGACGCAAAGGCTTCCAAGTCGGCGTCGAGCGGCTCGATGCCACCCGGGTCGACGTCGCGCAGCGCGCTCTCCCCGCGCACGAGGTGCAGAGACGCGCGCTTCTTGGACGACGCTTCCGTCAGCAAAGCGGTCCCCGACGAAAAGTCGAACGCCGCGAGACCCACTTTGCCCGGGACTTTCGCCCCTGCGTCCCGCCAGCGAAGCCGGCCGGCGATCATCAGGTGCACGACGAGCCAGAGGTCATCCTCTAGGCCGAAAACGATGCGCTTTCCGACGCGCCGGATCGCGTGTACCCGCTTACCATCGGCCGCGCGAATCGGAGGATCGTAGGATCGGAGGACGAACGGCGAAGCGATCCGTACCCGCTCGAGCACTTCTCCAAGCGTGCGACGGCGCAGGTGGGCGACGTAGACCTCGACGTCCGGGAGCTCGGGCACGCGGACCGCCCGTCATCACGCCTTCTTGACCGCGTGTCCACCAAACTGGTTGCGGAGCGCCGCCAGAATCTTCGCCCCGTACGACTCGTCTTGCCGCGACCGGAACCGCGTCTGAAGCGAAAGGGTGATGACGGGAGCAGGAACGCTCTGGTCGATCGACGCCTGCACCGTCCAGCGCCCCTCACCCGAGTCCTCCACCCAGCCGCGTATCGCCTTGAGATCCGCGTCGTCCGCGAGGGCCGCCTCGAGAAGCTCGAGGAGCCAAGAACGAACCACCGAACCCCGGCCCCAAATGCTTGCGATCTTGTGCAGATCCAACTGGAACGGAGAGGTCTTCATGATTTCGAACCCCTCGGCGTACGCCTGCATGAGTCCGTACTCGATGCCGTTATGCACCATTTTCACGTAGTGACCGGCTCCGGGCTGGCCCACGTGCGCGTAGCCGCCCTCGGGCGCGAGCGTGCGAAAGATCGGCTGGCAGATTGCGACCGCCTCGGTTGCTCCGCCGACCATCAGACAGTAACCGTTCTTCAGCCCCCACACGCCGCCGCTCGTCCCCGCATCGCAAAAGTAGACGCCTTTTTTCGCGAGAGTCTCGGCTCGGGCTCGAGAATCCTTCCAGTTCGAGTTTCCGCCATCGATGAGCACGTCGCCCTTCGACAAGCGATCACTCACCTGACCGACGACCGCTTCGGTCACTTGCGCCGGGACCATGACCCAGGCGACACGTGGCGGCTGAAGCTGCGCGATGGCCTCGGCGACCCCACCGGCGAAGATCGCTCCTTGCTTGGCCACATCTCGCGCGACATCTGCGTTTTGGTCGACCGCCACGACCTCGTGGCCGCCGCCGAGCAGGCGCAGCGTCATGTTGTATCCCATCTTCCCGAGCCCAATCATCGCGAGGCGCATGACCGAAGCTCTAACGCAAAACCCCGCCAATGGGCAGCCCCGGGGCGCGAAGAGCTATCCGGCCACCTGGCCGGGCTCCTGACAGACGCGAGAAGACGCCGCCCGGCTGACTCCAGCCGGGCAAGGCACTACCAACGATGCGGGCTTGGAACTACCAGCGTTCGCGCCGGTTGCCGCCACCGCCACCGCCACCGCCACCGCCGCCGCCACGCCGCCGGTCCCCACCGCCGCCGCCACCACCGTAGCCGCCACCGCCACCGCCACCACCACCACCGCCCCCGAACCCGCCCGGTCGCTGGGGCCGATCTTCCGCCTCGTTGACGCGAAGGGCGCGCCCGTCGAGCGACGCACCGTTCATGGACTCGATCGCTTTCTGAGCTTCCGCGGGCGAACCCATCGTCACGAAGCCGAAGCCGCGGGACTGACCCGAAGCACGGTCGGTGACAATGTGGACATCGGTGACCTCGCCGATGCGCGCAAACGCTTCCCGCACCGTCTCAACGGTAGACGAGAACGACAAGTTGCCGACATAAAGACGCGTCCCCATGAGTATCTCTTCTCTCTCTCGTAGCGGCTACGAACGCGCGCTCCACCGGAGCGCCTTCACCAAGTGCCTGCCATCCAAACAGCCGCGGAATCAGGAGTCAGGGCGCGACGGCGGAATCCGCCGCTTCCCCACGTTGCGTAACCTTCGACTGCGATCCGCGATCCCATGTGTCGAGAGAGCGTCCTTGCCGGGGGAAACGTCCGTGAGCAAGAAAATAATAGCCGGCGCACTCCTGGGCGCAAGCCCCCCAAAGCCAGGCCGATCCGAAGCACAAGACCACCTCTCAGAGCTCCAAGCGCCAGCGCACGCCGACCCCGAAATTCCCCACGGGGTAGACCGGAACGGGGGCAACATTCTCCCATAAGGTTTCGAACCAGACATTGCTCCCCAGCCACCAGGAAACCGTTCCGCCCACGATCCGCTGATAGGCGAGACTGCTCGTCACTGTGGCGGCAAGGCGCTCGCCAATGCGCTTCACTACGGTCACGTCGGGAACGATCACCAAGCTCAGCGGCGAGTACGTCCCTCCGAAACGTACTTCGTCGATCGGCACGACGTCGCGAACGAAGCGCTGCGCGCCGCCGAGTCCGGCAATGACTTCGAGTCCGGCGCTTGCTTGAAGCTGCGCCGTGGCCTGCATCGCGTCGAGCTCCGGACGGGTCATGCCGAGCGTCAACAAGAGAACGATGTCGGTCTGGCTCAAGGGCGGATCGCTCGCCAGCTCGACCCGGAGGTCGCCCTGGCCGCCCAGAGCCCGGAGCTGGATCCGCCAGTCCCGAGCGCCGCGCGCTCCGTACGAAGTGAATGACGCGGGGGGTTCGAAGGCGCTCTCGCGGCGATATTCCGTAGTGGCCACGAGGTCGACTCGAGGAGTAACCGCGAGAGGGTCGTCGAAGTCGATGGTGGCGCGCGATACATCGAAGGAGATGCCTCGGACGTGGAGCTTTCCGCCACCCAGCGCGACCAGCCGACCGTCGAGCGAGGGACGCTGGTTGGTGCCGCGAAGCCAGAACTCGCCCGCCGCTCCAAAACGCACGGTCGCCACGTCGTCCTCGAGCTGCGCAGGCGCGCGCAGGCGCAGGCGCAAGGCAAGATCGACGAGCTCTCGCGACGGGTCGAAGTCTTTCCCTTTGTCGCCGGACGCCGCGCCGACGATGTCGAGCGGGCGCCGGTAGACCAGACCGTCGAGCGCTGCGTCGCCGGTGACGACGACCGCGTGCGGGTCGCCGCGAAGGAGTCGGCGGACGTCTGCGAGCACGCTGGCGTCGGAGTCGAACGCCGCGTCGATACCCGGTGCGATAGCGAGGTGCACGCCCCGCGCGCGAACGGCCAGACGCGCCACCCCGGGGAGCAGCCCGGTGATCGTGCTTTCGCCCGTAGCGTCCACCACTCCGTCGCCGAGCCGCGCCGACGCGCGAAGGACGCGAATCTCCCGCCGGTCGACGGCGACGTCGACATTCACGTCGCGAAGCTCGCTCGGGATCCACGTGAAGCTCGCGACGTCGGCGTGGGCCCGAAACGCCCCCTTCAGCATCGGCTCGTCGAGGGGCCCCTTGGCCGTGAGCACGCCCTCGAGTGTCCCCTCCGCGTTGGCGAGGTCCGGCACGACTCCGACGAGAAGAGCGAGATCGGCGGGGGGAAGGTCGACCGCGAGGTCGATCTGCGGAGGATGCTGCGAGAGCGCGCCGACCGTGCCCCCGAGCGTCGCGCCGACGACTCGTTCGTGCGGCGGAGCGGGCCGCCGGGGGACGACACCGGACATCGACGCTTCGGTCGGAACCGGAACGACCCGCCGCTCGGGGAGCTCGATCTCGATTCGCATGGGCGGCACGGTGACCGCGTCGTCCGCGAGCACGATGGCCGACCCGGTCGAACGAAGCACGACGCTCTCCGCCCCGAGCGAAGCGTGAAACGCCGTGGGGACGAAGCGCGCTCGAGCATGAGAGATGTCGATGGGGTCGAACGCGTCGACCGTCAGGTCTCCGGACACAAATGCTTCCACGGCCCCCGGGGCCCCCGATCGGTCGCCCTGTGGGCCGCTCGACACGGCTCGGGCGGCCCGCACCCATGGATCGATGCGTAGCGCCCGCAGCGAGGCGGAGCCGCGGAATTGGCGGCCGCTCGCCGCGAGCTCGGAGACGCTCACCTGCCCGCCGAGGAGACTTCCACTCGCGGACAAACGTATCGGGACCAGCGCTGCCATCGATGCTTCGACGTGAATGGAGGACGGGCCGAATGGGACGTTTGCGACGCGCAGCGGACTGACCTCCACGTCGGCCGAAGCCCCCAGTGCCGCGATCGTACCAGCCGCTTGCGCGACCCCCGACACCCGCCCCTGGATCGACGCGCCGAGTGGCGGAGTCACCAAGACGCGCGACAGGGGAAGGGCCGCCGCCACGGCCGTTGCTCGTATGGTTCCCCCGGTCAGTTGCCCACTCGCGACGAGCGAGCCGCCATTCTGCACGGACCGGACCGGACCCTGATCCCTCACCTCGAGGGTCCGCAGATCGATGTCGACGCCCGCAAGACCGGCGTCGCGATTCCACCAGCGCACGTCCACACCGAGGGTGCCGTCGTCGAAGTGCGCGCCGAACGCGCTCGGACGGAGCAGCCCCCCGTCTGCGCTGACGAAGAGCGTCCCACGCCCGAGTTCGTCTTCAGGACCGCGTTGGACGAAGCGAATGCGTGCACGCGCGTCGCTCAGGCTTCCGCCGAGCATCGAAAACCGATCTTCGAGATGGAAGACAGCAAGAAGGTCGCGCACGGCCAGCTCGCGCGCACGAACGATCGCGTCGACGTCCAGCTGACCGTCGTGGCCGAAGTCGATGCGGAGAGACGGGACCTGGTACGGGCTGGCCCCCGTGTGCGCCGAAATCGCGTCGAAGCGAAGGGTGTCTTGATGATAGCGCCCGCGAACCGACGCGACGTCGCCCAGCGGATCGCCGCCGAGCACGAAGCCGTCGACCGAGCCGCTGAAGTCGACGACGGGGTCACCCAATCGCCCGAACACGCGCGCGCTCGAGTCCATTCGGCCGGCAATGGAGAGCGATGCGAGCGGCGAGGTTCGGCCGAGATCGAGCCGCGCTCGACCGCTTTCGACGCTCAGCTGATCGTGAAAGCCGATGAGCACGTGGGCAGCCTGCGCATTGCCGCCGGTGAGCGTGGCGCGCACGTCATCCATCGCGAAACCCTGCGAGCTCAGAGACGCGCGCGCAGCGATCGCGGAATGTGCAAAGCCCCAAATACGCCCGCATTGCTCGATGTCACAGGCGCCGTCGAAAACGCCAAAGCTCCCTGTCCGGGCGGAGAGGTCGCCCGCGAGAGACAAGGGCGAGAGCGTGCCCTCGACGGCGTCCCACCCGAGCGCCTCGATCGCCCAGCTCACGTGGGGGTGGCGGGCGACCTTGATCGCGCGCAAGAACTCTTCGAAGCGAAGTCCCCGGCCGAAGACCCGTCCTCGCGCCGGCATACCGGGTGCCAGCGGCCGGATTTCGATTTCGGAGAGGCGCAGGTTCCCCGACGTGGTGTCGACTTCCGCCGACGGGATACGGACGACCCCGCGGTCCAGTGTCACGTGAGCTTCGATCGCTCGCGCGACACGGAATTCGTCGACGCTCACCTCATGCGCCTCGGCGGTGCCGCGGGCATCTGGCAAGCGGTCGCCCGCGGCGAACTGCACGTCGCCGTCGACGCTCGCCCATCCTCGCACGTGGGTGAGCTGCGCAGCGCGCTCGAGAACCGAGAGGGGCCCGTCCGCTCGCACGTGGCCGCGCGCCACCGAAAAGTTCCCGTTCGGCTCGATCTCGACGGAGGCGCGGTCCGCTCGCAGAACGACGGCGCCCGCCCTCGCGTCGAGGAGCGCACACGCGGTCCTTACGTTCTCGACGTCTGGGACCGCTCGCGCTTCGAGACGATCGACCTGGAAGCCGTGCGCGCCAGCGCTCCCCACGGCGGAAAGCGCGCAAAACGCATCCTCGTGCGGGGTGCCGTCGCCCAGGGAATCTTGGACGCGCCCATCCGCAATGGCGATGCGCAGGGACCCGCCGCTGTCCCCCCGGGCATGCGCTTCGATCTGAATTCCTCCGGCGGTCGCGTGCACGAGTCCCGACGCGATATCCACGCGCCCGTCTCGAACGATCAGCCCTCGCACGCGCCAGTTGCCGGTCAGAACGTTCCGGGCTCGGGTCCATGCGTCTTGTGAGGGCGCCTGCTCCGACGATGAGTGGACGACGCGCAGGGTGGGCGCGTCGTACTCGATCGACGACGCTTCGAGACGAGAGCACGCCAACCGCAGGGCGACGACCACGCGAGGCGCCTCGAACGTCGGCGGGCCGCCGTCGGGCGACGCGACCCGCACGTCTTCCAGCACCAGGCGCAGCGGCAGCTCCCATCGCGCTCGAAAAGTTGCACGGATCCCGTCTCGAGCCAGCATGCGCTCGATCTGGTCGGCCAGCATCTGTCGTCCCAAGCGTGTGCCCGCGAGGAGCCAGAGCGAGGCGACCGCGACGAGGATGGCCACAAGCAGCGCGCCCACGACGCGCACGCCAAAACGTGCGACCGCGACCGTCCGCCGGCCCAAGCGCATGGGCAGACGCCGGTGCAGCCGGCGTGCCTCCGAGCCGAGGCCCCGTGATGCCCCAAAGGTCGAGCTCAGCCAGCTCTGGAGCACCGAACGGTTTGGCGGACCGAGGATTTGCCGCGAGTTTTTTACCAGCGCGACGCGCGACGACGAGAACTAGCGCGCGGCGAGAAGTAGCTGTCTCAGAACGTACGGCAGAATGCCACCGTGCCGATAGTACTCGCGCTCCTGCGGAGTATCGATTCGTACCGTCGCCACGAACTCGCGCACGGTCCCGTCTGCGAGGCGCGCGCGGACGACCGCGCGGCGCTTGGGGATCGCCTCGGTCAGATCCTCGATCGAAAACGTTTCTTCGCCCGTCAGACCGAGCGTGGTTGCACTTTCGCCGGGCTCGTACTCCAGCGGCAAAATCCCCATTCCGACGAGGTTCGATCGGTGAATGCGCTCGTAGCTCTCGGCGAGGACGGCGCGCACCCCGAGCAATTTCGGACCCTTGGCGGCCCAATCGCGAGACGAGCCCGAGCCATACTCCTTGCCGGCGAGCACGACGAGCGGGATGCCAGCCTTCTCGTAGCGCATCGCGGCGTCGAAGATGCTCATGGTCTCTCCGCCTCCCTCGCCGGCCGCAGGGAGATACCGAGTGAAGCCGCCCTCGGTACCGGGGGCTAGCAGGTTGCGCAACCGCACGTTGGCGAACGTGCCGCGCACCATGACTTCGTGATTGCCGCGTCGGGACCCGTAGGAATTGAAATCCTTCACGTCCACTCCGTGAGCAATGAGATACGCCCCCGCGGGGCTGCTCTTTTTGATTGAGCCAGCGGGTGAAATGTGATCGGTCGTGATGCTGTCGCCCAAGACCGCGAGCACCCGCGCGTTGCGTATGTCGATGACCGGCCCTGGTTCGCGCGACATCCCTTCGAAGTAGGGCGGGTTCTTGACGTACGTCGACTTCGGGTCCCACTCGTAGAGGTCCCCGCTCGGGACGCGGAGCTTCTTCCATTCCTCGTCGCCATCGAAGACGTGCCCGTAGACCTGCTCGAACATCGCGCGATCGATGCATTTGTCGATCGCGCTCTGTATCTCGGCTCGCGTCGGCCACACGTCTTTGAGAAACACAGGCTTGCCGTTGCTCCCGATCCCCAGCGGCTCGGAGAACGGATCGAAATCGACCGTGCCGGCTAGGGCGTAGGCGACCACGAGCGGAGGCGACGCGAGATAGTTGGCGCGCACCTCGGCGTGCACGCGCCCCTCGAAGTTCCGATTCCCGCTCAACACGGCGGCCGCAACGAGCGACCCCTGCTCAATCGCCTTCGACACCGGCTCGGGCAACGGTCCGCTATTGCCGATGCAGGTCGTACAGCCATACCCGACGGTCTGGAAGCCGAGCTTGTCCAGGTACGGCGTGAGGCCCGCTTTCGCCAGATATTCGGTCACGACCTTCGACCCGGGAGCGAGGCTTGTCTTCACCCAACTCTTCTGCGAAAGCCCCTTTTCGACGGCCTTCTTCGCGAGAAGCCCCGCCGCAATGAGCACGCTCGGATTCGACGTGTTGGTGCAGCTCGTGATCGCGGCGATGACGACAGACCCGTGCGAAAGCGAGACATCTCCGCCGTCGAGCGTCGCGGTGGCCTTGGCGGCCAGATCGGGAGGGGCCGCCCCAGCAGGGCTCGCGACCGACTTGCCGAGCATCTTGGCGAGGGACGATCGAAAACCGGCTTTCGCCTCCGTTAGTTTGACTCGATCTTGCGGTCGCGTCGGGCCCGCCAGGCTCGGAACGATTGTCCCCAGATCGAGCGGCGCGACGTCCGCGTAGCGCGCCTCGGCCGCGCCAGCCGTGTGGAAGATCCCCTGCTCTTTGCAATAGCTCTCGACGAGCGCGACGAGGCCTTCGTCTCTGCCGGTGAATCGGAGGTACCGCAGAGTCTCTGCGTCGACCGGGAAGATGCCGCAGGTCGCGCCGTACTCCGGCGCCATGTTGGCAATCGTCGCACGGTCGGCGAGCGACAGCTGTGCGAGTCCGTCTCCGAAGAACTCGACGAATTTCCCGACTACGCCCTTCTTTCGGAGCATCTCCGTCACGGTGAGGACCAAGTCCGTCGCCGTGGCACCCTCGGGGAGGACACCCGTGAGCTTCACGCCGACGACTTGGGGAATGAGCATGCTCACCGGCTGTCCGAGCATCGCGGCTTCGGCCTCGATGCCGCCGACGCCCCAACCGAGAACGCCGAGCCCATTGATCATGGTCGTGTGCGAGTCGGTGCCCACGAGCGTATCGGGGTATACAGTCGAGCCGTCGTCGCTTTTCATCACGACCCGCGCCAGGTACTCGAGGTTCACTTGATGCACGATCCCCTGATCGGGCGGCACCACTTTGAACTTACGGAAGGCGCTCTGTCCCCACTTGAGGAACTGATAGCGCTCTTTGTTGCGCGAGAACTCGAGTTGCGCGTTGATTTTCAGGGCATCGCTCGACCCGAATGCGTCGACTTGCACGGAATGGTCAATGACGAGTTCGACAGGCTGGAGGGGCTCGATCTTCTTCGGATCGCCGCCGAGGAGCTTCATCGCGTCCCGCATCGCACCGAGGTCGACGACCGCGGGGACTCCGGTGAAGTCTTGCAGGAGCACCCGCGCCGGGGTGAACGCTATCTCCTGGGACGGGGGAGCCGTGAGGTCGACGGTCGCCAGCGCTTCGATGTCTTCGGCGCGAACGGAGACGTCGTCTTCGGTCCGAAGAAGGCACTCGAGGAGGATCTTGAGCGAGAAGGGCAGTCGCTCGGCCTGAGGAAACTTCGCGTATACGGCGGCGAGGCGGAAAAACGTGTACGAGTTCGGGCCGACCGCGAGCCTGGATTTGGCAGCGAATGTGTCGCGCATGGTAGGAGACAGGGGTACTCCGCGGGGGGAGCGACGGCAAGCCCGCTCACCCGGAGCGCCTCGAGGGCGCGCGGGAAAGGGTTTGCGCTCTCCCCGCACTCGCGATTGCCTTGTGTTTCTC
>Ga0265316_10007502_pt1 | contig 10269 bp, 11 predicted proteins | sample 4522metaG_FD_202092 | JGI IMG/M metagenome (GOLD analysis project Ga0265316, IMG submission 202092) | Rhizosphere microbial communities from Carex aquatilis grown in University of Washington, Seatle, WA, United States - 4-5-22 metaG | ecosystem: Host-associated > Plants > Roots > Rhizosphere >...
CCAGCGCCAATCGCCGCCGCGATCGTAGCCAGCCCAACCGAAATGACAACCGCAACCCGCACGCCTGAAAGGATCACGCTCACCGCCAGAGGCAGTTCCACTTGAAACAGAAGCTGCGATTCCGTCAGCCCCATGCCTCGCCCGGCCTCCACCACGGCGGGATCGACTCCGCGGATGCCCGTGTAGGTGTTCCGAATAATCGGCAATAAAGCGTAAAGGGTAAGCGCCAGAATCGCCAGTCGATCCGCGCGCTCGCCCAGCCATGGCACTGGCAGCAAAAACCCGAAGAGCGCAAGGCTAGGGATCGTCTGGATAATATTGGCGCCCCCCAGCACCGCCTTGTCGAGCCGGGGCCGATGCGAGATCACAATCCCCAGCGGTATGCCGATCAGCGCTGCCAACAGTGTAGACAGCCCGACCAGCCAGAGATGTTCCAGCGTGAGTTGGAGCACCTGACTTTGGTTCTGCCAGATGAATCGGAAAACGCTCATGACGTGCCTCGATTTACCGCCGACTCCAGTCCATCTCCGAACGCCCTCACATAGGCGGACGCCCACGGGTCGGTCGACCGCAAGAATTCCCGCGGCGTCAGGACGGTGACCAGCCGCCCCGCTTCCATCAGGGCGATACGCGATCCGAGCCGCAACGCCTCGCGCAGGTCGTGGGTGACAAAGACGACAGTCTTCCGAAGTCTCTGCTGTAAAGAAAGAAACTCGCGCTGCAGATCATCTCGCGTAAGAGGATCCAGCGCACCGAAGGGCTCGTCCATGAGGAGTATCTCGGGATCCGCGGCCAATGCACGCGCCACGCCGACCCGTTGCTGTTGCCCGCCCGACAGTTGGTGCGGATAACGCGACGCCATATCTGGCGCGAGCCCCGTCAGTTGCAACAACTCCCGTACACGAGCGTGAATTCGTTCTTCGGGCCACCCCACGATCCTCGGAACGAGACTGATATTTTGTTCTACAGTGAAATGCGGAAAGAGACCGACGTCCTGGATCACGTAGCCGATACTGCGCCGCAGGCGAATGACATCGCCGGATGCATTGGGCACGCCTCTGACGCGCACTTCCCCGGCAGTGGGCGATAACAGGCGATTTACCAGCTTCAGCGTTGTGGTCTTGCCTGAGCCGCTGCGTCCCAACAGGACAAGAGTCTCTCCGAGTTGGACCTGCAAATCGACTCCGGAAAGAACCTGCGTATCGCCCACGCGGTAGGCAACATTACGGAATTCAACGACCGGATTGGCCACTGGAGGTTGCATTTGAGCCCAGCATACCCGAGTTCGAAATCAATACGAAACGTGATTCCTGAGAACCGGGACGCTCTGGAGCTCAAATCTTGCGAGCCGAGATTCTTTCAGGCACCAGTCTGCCGCGCAATTGGCAGCACTTCCCGCAGGAGACAGGTATCCACGTCGAAAATAAAGCCTCGCACATGGATATCCTCTGCGCCGGGTGATGTCGGGGCAGGCGCGGTTCAACGCTTCTGGTACGGGTGGAAGATGTAGTCCTTCGCCTTCACGACCGTATGGCACGCGTTTCCGCAGTCTGAGAGGCTTTTGGCATCGGCCGTGAACTTATCGGACGCGGGGTCATAGTTGAACACCGCATATCCCCAGCCGCCGCTTTTCGGAAATCTCTTGCTGTCCTTTTCCATCACGAAAGCCTGGGAAAAGACGTCGGGCACTTCCACGGCGAAAGGGGCCTCGGTGCTCTTCTTCAACTTCCACTGGAGCTTGACGATCATGGACCCCTCCGGGAAAGGCTGGCCGTTACCGGGGACTCCGGCTTTATACGCGTTGATCATCGTCGGATTCGCGACGATCACCTTGAGTATTTCGGTGGTTCGGGCGGACGAGACGTCAGCCCAGTCCTCGTATCCTCTGAAGTCGGAGAACGCGATTCCGCTCGGCGATTTCAGCGAGTACTTGTCGTTGTCATGGCCTTGCGCGTAAAGGGCCGCGGCGACGAGGACGGCGAGCCCTGCCACGGCCGTCGCAACGATGGCAAACCCGGCGATGCGTTGCACGGCGGTGCGTGTTTCTCTCTTGTGTTCTTGCTGTTCTGGCGCCGCAGATTGCGTCACGAGTTTAGACATGGTGTTCTCCTTCACAAAAGAAGTCTTCTAATCCAGATCAACGTGCGTCTCGAACGATTGCGATTAGGCCAGAGGCGAGGCGAGGAAGACAATTAGACGATGGTATCGACGATACCTTCGTATCAAGTGCGCGGGAGGAAGTTCCCTCGGTGCGCTGTAGTCGATGCAAAGGTATGGGCAATACCAACGTCTAATTGCGTGGCCCATTTTGTTCTGGCCTAATCCATCCTTGAAACGGTCACCCGCTCTGACATCGGAAGGGGCACCCAATGGACGCCACAAACGGATTGAAAGAGACCACCCCCGTGACCGCGCCTGTCGCGTCGAACACACTCAGTGTGAACGTTTTTACCGCCCCGGGAAAGACTATGGTCGGCGAGCGGCCCAAGCCCTTCGGCGAAGCGTTCGGCTTTGACCCGATCACGTCGACTTTAATCTTCGGCGAGTACAACGCGGTGCTGGTAGACGCAATGGGGACAGTGGCCGAGGCCGAGGCTCTCGCGGCTTGGGTCGCTCTGCACAACCGCAACCTGGAGACCATCTATATAACGCACGCCCATTTCGACCACTTCTACGGCCTGAGCATTCTGCTCGACCGTTTCCCCGGCGCTCGGGCGATAGCAACGCCCAAGACGCTGAACGCCATGCAGATGTCTTTCACTCCCACAGTAGAGCGGCTAGCCCGCCGGATGTTTCCTGGGCAAGTGCCCACCAAGTTGGTTCCACCTGAGCCCTGTGATCGCGACACGTTCACTCTCGAGGGTCACGAATTGCGCATCATCGAGGAGGGGCGCACCGATAGTCCCGATTCGACCTCTCTACACGTTCCATCGATCGGCCTCATCGTCGCTGGTGACGTCGTGTACAACCAATGCCGCATGTACGTCGGCGACACCACTCCCGAGAGCCGAAAGAATTGGATCGCGGCGCTAGACCGGTTAGCGACGCTCAATCCGACGATGGTTGTTGCCGGTCACAAAAAGCCTGGCGCGCCCGACTCTCCCTCGACGATCCAAGACACCAAGCGTTACCTCGAGGACTTCGATCGGCTGCAGAAAACCGCGACCTCCGACCAGGAGCTGTTCGATCAGATGACGGAGCTGTATCCGCATTGGGTAGCCAATCAGTCGTGGTTGATGTTCGGATTCCCAGGGGCATAACTCACATCAACCGCGGTAGCCAGTCCCTCGCACTTTGGGGAAGCCGCGGACGAGGAACTAGCTCATATTCAGGAGCAATAGAATTCGATTTCAAAAAGGAGAACAACAATGACAACGAAAGGAAAAGTCTTGGTGCTAGTCTCGAGCGGTCACGGCTTGCCCTTGAAAGATGGCAAGGTTTATAAGGGCGCTGGCTACTACCTCAACGAGCTGACAGTTCCGGTTCGCGCCCTGATGAAGGAGGGCTACGAAATTACCTTCGCCAACCCCAAAGGCAACACGCCGCAATTGGATGTCAATTCAGCGATAGCCCAGTTCTTCGGTGGGGACGAGGCTAAGCTTCAGGACTATCTAAAGTTCCGCGACACCCTGACTGGGCTCAAAAATCCAACTCGTATCTCGGATGTCATCGCATCGGGCGCATCGGGCCTCGATCAATATGACGCCGTTTTCGTCCCCGGCGGCCACGGCCCGATGATGGATCTTCTCGATGATCCCGACGCTGGCACCGTGATGAGACACTTTCATAAAACATCCAAGCCCACGGCCGTGCTCTGCCATGGCCCGATTTCACTTCTCTCGGCTCTTCCGAATTCGACCGAGGTGGTCGCCGCGCTGAGCGCGGGCGATGCCGCTGGAGCGCGGGCAAAGGCTCAAGGTTGGATCTATTCAGGATATAAGATGACTATCTTTTCGACAGCGGAAGAGCAGCAGCGGGAACCGCTTGAGATTGGTGGTAAGGTTCTCTTCTACCCGGACTTCGCCTTGAGTACGGCGGGCGGTGACGTAAGCGTGCTCGCTCCATGGACGAGCTATGTCGTTCAAGATCGCGAGCTGATCTCAGGTCAGAACCCGTTCTCTGATGAAGCGCTTCTGAAGCTTCTTCTGCCGGCACTCAATCGGAGGAAGGAGTCGGCTTCGGCGGCATAAGAATCGCAGGGAAACCGGGGGAAACCTGCTCAAGCTTCCCAAGGGTTGAGGACACCAACTCCCGTACGCTCAAAGTCGGCTACATTCCTGGTCGCGACGGTCAGACCGTGCACCAGGGCTGTGGCTGCGATGAGGGCGTCACGATCGGAGCGAGGGTTGGGTACGCGAAGCGTCGCGCATCGCTGGGCGACGGCGGTATCAATCGCAAGGATACGGCCGGAGAATGTGGGCAAGACGTGACGATCCATCCACGCGCGAAGGATTGCGCCTTGCTCTTTGTCGCGGCGGTCTTTGTCACGCCGACCGATGAGAAGGATTCCGATCTCCAGTTCCAGTACTGAAATGACCGAGATGTAGAGACTCGTCGAGGGTAAGCGTTCAGCCCACTTCCTGACGTTTGCATGCGTCTTCCTGGCTTTTCTTAATTCTGAAATTACATTGGTATCAAGGATGTACATCAGGTCAGGTCCGCCGGCTCGTGCAGGTTACCTCGCAGACGAGGCGGCTCAAATTCAATCTCAGCGGCGGCTGGCATTGCCAATAAGTCCATAATGCACTTTTGCCCTCCAGTGATTCTTTGATACTCCTCCACCGTGAGCAGCACGTGGGACGGACGACCTCGATTGGTGATGAAAACGGGACCTCGCTTAGCGGCTCTCTTTGCTCTGCTTGTGTCCTGATTAAAGTCTCGACTCGACAGTTTTGTAATGCTCATGGTTCCCAGCCCTTCAAATGTAGCAACGTACCTACATTTAATAGAGAACCCTTTATCAGGACTTCGACCGGGTGCGGAAAACCGCGACATCCGCTCCATATTCACTACGACAGCAGGACGACACCCGTGGTTTTCGCCGCGCGGCGCAATTGCTCATCTAGCGTGGCCAGCGGGAGGCCTTGCCGCAGCGCGAGGTCCAGGTAGGCGGCGTCGTATCCGGATAAAGACTGTTGACGCGCGACGGGCAGGATGTGGTCGAAGGCGCGGGGCGGATCGATGGGGAGAACCGTGATGGGCAGGGCGGCGATTCTTTGAAGAAGGGCCGTGACCTGCGCCAGGGCAATGCGGTTACGGCGCTCTGCGATCAGCAAAGCGTTGGCGACTTCCACCGGCCAAATGGCCGGAACCAGGGCTTCGGCGCCGGCCGAAAGCAGGTCGAGAACGCTCTCGGTGAACTTGGTTGCTTCGTCCTCAAAGCACCAGGCGACAGCCACTGACGCATCGAGCACGAAGCGTTTAGTAGCGGCGTCCTTCATCGATTAGCTCGCGTATGGAAAGATTCCCCAGAGTGGCCCCGCGGCGCAGCCGGCGGATGGACGCGGCTAAAATGTGACCGTCTTCTTTCTGGCCGGAGTCGGGTGGAGACAGCTTGGCAACCGGGATTCCGCGCCTCGTGATCTGAATGGTCTCGCCTTTCGAGGCTCTCTGGAGCAGCTCATTGAGGTGAGTTTTGGCGTCGAACGCACCTACGGTTTTCATGTAAGCATTATCTCATAGAGCAAACCAGTTGATCAACTAGTTGGTTCGTACCCTAGCCGGGAGCAGACGGGACCTACCCCAGGTTTCCATCCTGATAAAATACCCGACAATTCGGGAACCGGAGTGTCGGGGTGTGGGCATGAGCGCTCGATCCCAGTGTGCCAGCAGTTGTGGTTCCCACCCTTCGCGAAAAGCACGCGAAGGATGGGCCACCCGCCGATCAGATGACGGAGCTGTACCCGCATTGGGTAGCCAACCAGTCGTGGTTGATGTTCGGATTCCCGCAGCCCTAAAACCCGGTTTTTCCCGGGTCACCCGCCCAGATGAATCGGCTACAATGCAACTTCGCTAAATTTGACTCACGGGCTGTAGAGTTGCAATCTGCGAGGGGGGTTGCCAAGGTAGCCCATGCCGATTAACGCCGACAAGCCACATTTATGGAAGGCTGATACCCGCGCTTCCGTCGACCAGTTTAATCAATGGTTCATGAAGTTTGCGCCCAAAGCGTACCGCGACACTCGTAAGAAAACCGTTGGGAGCGTGGAAACGGGGCTGCTCCAAACGAAAAACCTGACCACGATTACGCCGGAAGTCATCAAAGCGAATCCCGGCATCTTGCCTACCCTCCGCATGTCGACCTGTCCGCCTCTTGCCCGCGACCGGCTCATTGGTCTTGCGGATTCGTCCAAGAATTTTGTCGGAACGCTTGAGGCTGGAAAGCTGCCGCCACATCTAGCGCCTGAACTGCTGGACAAGCACCTTAAGAACATCACTAGGATTCTCTCGCGGATGCTTGATGTCGACATCTTCCCTTGGCTCGAAGAGGAGCGGCGACCGACCGAGGAAGAACGTTACCGCTCGTCGACTATCGTTGCCGACCGGCTTTGCGGAGCCGTGGCCGAGCCAATCGTGCGCAACGCCCAGGAGAAACGTCAGCTAATATTAATTCAGCAATACCTCGAAGGAAGGGGCTATAAATTGAAGCCCCACCCTGCTGCAATGCCGATACTGCAAATGGAACCCGGTACTTTTTCCTTCCGCATGAACGTGCTGGTAAAGCCCTCTAAGGCCGAAGCAAAGGTAGTCAAAATCCCAGTTGACGCAGTCATACAGCCGAAAAAAGTAAAACTGCCGCACCTTCCGATACTCATTGAAGCGAAATCCGCAGGCGACTTTACCAATGTGAACAAGCGCCGCAAGGAAGAGGCCACCAAAATTAACCAACTCAAGGCGACGTTTGGTAAGCAGGTGGTTTTTGTGTTGTTTCTCTGTGGATATTTTGATGCGGCATATCTAGGATACGAAGCCGCCGAAGGCATAGACTGGATATGGGAACACCGCACCAAAGACCTTAACCAGCTTGGACTCTGAGGATGCATGGGAGGCACCGCGTCACACAAGATCGAAAGCCGCCGCCAGGAGCAACAGATTTACCTTGACACGCTCAAGACGGCAGCGGAGCGCAACAAGTGGGGGCAATTTGCCACGCCCCCCGAATTGGCGCTAAGTATCGCTCGTTATGTGCGCGACGTCGCGGGACTCAGCACGGTCCGTTTTCTAGACCCTGCGATAGGTACCGGTTCTTTTTTCTCTGCTATAAGAGAGACCTTCCCCGCTGACGCTATCGAGACGGCGACGGGGGTAGAGCTAGATTCGGCGTTTGCGGACGCGGCGGAGGACTTATGGCGCGAGAGCGGCCTGCAGATTGTGCGAGGGGATTTTACCAAGCAACAACCGCAGAGCCGCTATAACCTCGTGCTCACGAATCCGCCCTATGTGCGGCATCACCACTTGTCCACAGAGGAAAAAAACAGGCTCAAGGAGCGTCTTGCGCGATTTCTCTCTCCCAAGATTAGCGGTCTTGCCGGTCTGTACTGCTATTTTCTGTTGTTGTCGCATGATTGGATGGAAGACGAAGGGCTTGCTGTGTGGCTTATCCCTTCGGAGTTCATGGATGTGAATTACGGCTCCGCGCTTCGCCGGTATCTCACCGAGCGCGTAACGCTTCTGCATATCCACCGCTTTTGCCCAACGGACGTGCAGTTTACGGATGCTTTAGTCTCGTCCGTCATCGTCGTATTCAGGAAGGCCCCGCCGCTGCCAGGGCACAGCGCCCGGTTTTCCTTTGCTGGCTCGATTGAGAAACCGCAGAGCGAGGCAAATGTTTCCCTTGAAACGCTGCGCCGTTCCTGCAAGTGGACTCAGTTTCCAGCGAGGACAGACGTTGATAAAACCGACGAACTGAGGCTTGGCGATATTTTTGCCATCAAGCGCGGACTCGCGACCGGCTCCAATGATTTTTTTATCCTGGGCAACCAGCAGATTCACGATTGGAAAATCCCGCGCCAGTTTCTCAAGCCCATACTTCCCGGCCCCCGGCACGTGACAGCGGATATTGTGGAAGCCAACCCTGACGGCTCCCCCGCTGTTTCTCCCCAACTTTTCTTACTTGATTGCGCGGAATCCGAGGAGACAATCAAAACTCGATGGCCGAGTTTTTTTGAATACTTGCAGAAAGGCCGCAAAGAAGAAATTGCAGGTTCCTACCTTGCGAGCCATCGCGCGCCCTGGTACTCACAGGAAAAGCGGCCCCCGGCCCCATTCCTTTGCACCTACATGGGGCGCTCGCGTAATGGCAAGCATCCTTTCCGGTTTATTTGGAACCGTTCGCAGGCGACTGCGCACAACGTCTACCTCATGCTTTATCCCAAAGGCCCGCTGCAAGCGGCACTACAGAAGCATCGTGAGCTTGAGGAGCAGGTATTCAACGCTCTGCGCCGCATAACGCCAACAGAGCTGATTTCGGAGGGCAGGGTATACGGTGGAGGACTTCATAAGGTGGAACCGAAGGAACTAGCCCAGATACCGGCCCGCGCCATTCTGGACGGCATTGACGTCCCTGTTTCCATCGAGAGGCAGGAGAGCCTCTTCGCCTGAATCCGTACGTTTTTTATTTCAGTTGCCGAATCCGCTCTTGCAGGAATCACCGCTCTGGTTTCTGTTGGGTCAGTGCCGAGTGCGCCACTTCTCGCGCTTTTCGAGAAGTGGCATGCCGAGCCGCCGACATGATCCGATTCCGCTTTATTTAAACCCCGTGGCTGGCGCGGCGCCATGCCTGCCGCGTTTCACGCGAAATCCAAGATTCCGCTCCCCCTCTTTTTCATCACATTTTTCCTGTACCGCCATCACAGACCTGCACCACAATTGGTGCGATGATTTTTCCAGAGCGCACCATCGAGAACTGCGTCCGTCTCCAGAGACGAGGCGTCCGAAACGACAGTCCCGGCTCTTTGAAAACCGAACGAAACCTCAGCGGTCAGAGCGCCTTCTTCTCTTCTGCAACCTGACCTCTAACCTCTGCCATCCCCCTAAGTCCAATCTTTTGAAGATTTTACACATAAAGCATTTATTATCATCAACTTAACTGTTTTTGGGTAGGGGGGGTACCCCCACATTTTTCCAGATCTTACTCCGCCAATACCAATCATCCGTTTTTAAATCATAGCCTTAGGAGCAATCATAATGTCTTCATATCTCGATAATTACTCCAACAGAACCTGTGAACAGCGCAAAACCAACGGCGATCCCTGCCAATCTCCCGCTCTCCGCGGCGAAAGGTTTTGCCACTTTCACAAAGTGATGGGCTTGCCGAAGGTCAACATCGACAACGGCCCTTCCGAACACACCTACCTGCCCGTTTTCGAAGATGCCGTCTCCATCCAGTCCGCAATCTCCGAGGTTTGCGAAATGATGCTCCACCGCCGCATCGAGGCGAAAGAGGCTGCCATCCTTCTCTACGCCATGCAGGTCGCCTCCACAAATATGGCTCACCTCAATAGCCAAAGCGGTCAGCGTAAACAAAAAAGCCAAAAGAAAGGTCCGCCGGCCAACCCGGCATCATCGGCCCCACCAACGGAAGCTCCGCCCGCAAACAACAGTCCCACCATCTCGCCTGATCCCCCGCCCTTGCCGCCCGGAACTATTCAGGCATGCGAGCCATGGCGGCAGACATTTGAATGATGAAAAAGCCGGGGACAAAAGCCGGAAAAGCCGGTCTCCAATCCCTACTTTGGTGTTGGTCGATACGTTCGTCCAATAGACGCGTCGTTGCGCTTCTGGCTTAATCGACGTGCCGCTGATAAGAGCAATTGTGAGCACCGCTCCTCACATTCGGCGGACACCGCATCGAAATTGGAGTCACCCATGACCGAGTCACCCACGAACGCCGTAACCAACGCCGTCCAAATCGAGCAAAAGAGCTATGAGATGCCCCCGCGAGAGGGGATCAGCATCGCGCATTTTCTCACCGTCGCCGACATCAAGCGATCGGCTCACTACTACGAAAAGGTCTTCGGCGCTCGAATTCTGAGCCTGGGTGACGGCAACGCGCCTCCGTACCTTCAGCTGGCAAATATCTGGATGATTCTGAACGTTGGGGGCGGCCCGACCCCGGATAAACCGACGGTAACGCTCAGCGTCCCCGACCCGAATCACATCAACAGCTTCATGAATTTCCGCGTTGCGGATATTCAAGCCTGCTACAAATTATGGAAAAGTCGAGGAGCCGAGTTCATCACCGAACCGATCCCCAAGTACGGCGAGATA
>Ga0265316_10007506_pt1 | contig 10264 bp, 10 predicted proteins | sample 4522metaG_FD_202092 | JGI IMG/M metagenome (GOLD analysis project Ga0265316, IMG submission 202092) | Rhizosphere microbial communities from Carex aquatilis grown in University of Washington, Seatle, WA, United States - 4-5-22 metaG | ecosystem: Host-associated > Plants > Roots > Rhizosphere >...
GTCATGGAGTCCTCCTACCTTTGGTGGGTTTGGCTGCCAACTTCAAGATCTCGTCGGCGACCGACGAGTCGAGAGAGAATCGTCGCGACTCGCGACGGCCGGCACTGGAGCGGAGCGGATAGGCAACGTTGATACGCTTCGCGATGCGTGCGAGCCCGCTGTGCCGACCCCGCAATTCGACCCCGGAAACGCCCAGGCAATGTTCGAGGGCCACTTGTTCCATCTCGCCATGTTCGGCTAGACACACAAGGACCTCGCGTTGCTGCGTACTGCAAGCTGCCCATAGCGACGCGATGGGTTTTCCGGAGGCAGGTTGCGCGAAGAGAATCGCGCGAATTTGGGCGCACCGCGGATCGGAGTTCGCGAGATCGATAGTCATGCCTTGATTTGAAATCCTCATATGTTGTTACAATACAACAAGAGACTTCTAAGTCAAGGCCCCGTTTTCGCCAATCTCACCATCTATCGCCCACCTTCCCCACCACACAGCCGCCCATCGTGCCTCGACCATCGCCGTAGCGCCCTCGGTGGCGTTGTGTGGGTGACGTCACCGGATCTCGCGGGGCTGGCGCGTTTTTGCGCGAACGCCGCCGACAGGTGAGGTAGCGTCCGGTTCGCCAAACCTCCTCCGCTTGACCCCATGGCAGTCACCTCCACCATCAACGTCGCGCTCTGGATCGCATGGCTCACCTACTGGATAGTCGCCGCGCGGTCGGCGGCACGAGGTGCATCGTTCGAGCGTCGAGCTTCGCGCTTTCTCCATCTCGGCGCCGCGCTGATTTCCTTGGCCGCACTCCTACTTCGGCCTGTCCATTTCAGGCTGCCCGCTGGGCCTGCGGTCGATGCCGCAGGCGATCTCGTCACGGGGCTCGGATTGGCCTTCGCGATCTGGGCGCGCGTTCATCTCGGGCAGTGCTGGAGTGGGCGTGTCGAAGTGAAGCAAGGGCATCGAGTGGTGCGAACCGGCCCCTATGCATTGGTTCGTCACCCGATCTATGCCGGGATCCTGATGGCTCTCGCCGGCAGCGCGATTGTCGCAGGCGAGCTGACCGCCTTCCTCGCCGTCGTCATCATGACAGCCGCGTATCTACGCAAGGTCCGCATGGAGGAAGCGGTCCTGCTCCAATGTTTCGGGTCCGAATACGAAGCCTACCGGCGCGAAGTCAAAGCCCTGGTGCCCTTCGTTGTCTGAGACACGCCGCCCAGGCTTGGGTGCAGGCCACACATCCGGGACCGCCCCATGTCCCGGTCCAGGCCGGCCGCGCTCCGTGGCAGAGCGGGCAAGGCGGGTGTGCGTCGGTGAACATGGTGCCGTGCCGGTGTGGGTCGCGCCGCCCGGCGTGCTACGTTCCACCGTCGGCAGACGGCAGACAGCAATCGAGAGCGCCTCCGTTATTGCTACAGACATACTTGCTCGCGTCGCCGATGGCGTCGCTCGCGCAGGTGCCATGCTGAACGCATTTCCCGCCTGCGGTCTCGCAGGGCGAATACCGGAGTGGCAGACAACAGAAGCCAGAGCCGCAGGAATACCCGTCGCTGTTCGGGCTGTAGAGGCCTAAGCACGCGCCCGGTGTCGGCTGTTCGCAAGTGCCGCCTGCCTTCTCGCAGTCGCTCCTGCTGCATCCACCGAGGAAAAGGACGATGACTGACAAGGTGAAAAGGACGCGCATGTCTCCCTTCGCACTGAGGGTAGCACGACAGAGCCCCAACCTGGCGGATGCAAGCCGTTGGACTTCCCGGCGGCACAGCGCTTTGAATGACGCTATGACTGACTTCTAGCAGGAACCGCTATTGACGTGCCCAAGACTCCGACCGAACATGGATCTCTCTTCCAGGCGACGCACGTCATGGGATGTCGATGCGCGGGGCAGCATGGCCAAACACCAAAGACGACTCTCACTGACTGTCGAGTTGACCCCGTTCTGCAATCAGGCCTGCCGTCATTGCTACAACGCCTTCGAGCACGAGCCTGCCAGGACCCTAGCGACCAAGGAGCTGCTCATTCTGCTCGACCGTGTGCTCGGCGAGGTCAACTTCGAGCGAGTCACCTTCTCCGGGGGCGAACCCTTTGCTTGCGAAAACCTCTTGCCGGCGATGCAGCTGTGCTCAACGCGCGGGATTCGCGCAAACGTGGTGTCGAACGCAACCCTTATCACCCCTCGCGTGGCGCGGGAGATGGCGCGTTTTCCTTCGGCGATAGTTCAGGTCTCGTTGAACGGACCCACCCCGGCGATTCACGACGCGTCGGTCGGAATGCCCGGGGCTTGGCAGAAGCTGCATAGAGGCGTAGAGCTGCTGCATAAATACGGCTTGAGCGTACTGGGCAGCATCGTCATCACTCGCTGCAACTTCGATCGCGTCGGGGCAACCCTCGACAGGATGCGGACGATGGGCATCACCACCGTGGCGCTCATGCGCTTACTGACGGCGGGCGTGGCCGCGCAGAACCTTGACCTCTTGCCTACCCGAAGTGAACTACTCGAAGCCCTTCGGCAGGCCAGCCAGCCAGGGTTTCGCGACATGAGCTTGCGGCTGGGCGGACCTGTGCTCCCCTGCGTGCTGGACCAAAAGGATTTCCCTACCATTCGGTTTGGCTCTTGCCCCATCGGCACATCGAACCAGGATTTCACGCTGGGCAGCGACGGTCGCATGAGGCTCTGTCCTCTCTTCCAGGATGCGATTGGGGACCCGCGGACAACTCCGGTTGCCGAGATCGTTCGCTCGCTGGCCGTGACCAACTATCGACGACGAGCGCCCGAATTCTGCCGTGGATGCGTCGCCCTACCCAGTTGCCTCGGTGGATGCGGAGCCGCTGCTCTAGCCGCAAGCGGCGATGCAAACTCCCTTGACCCGATCGTCCTTCAACATACCGATACCGTCTTTACCCGCAAAACGAGGCTGGCGCGGCAAGAGCGCATACGTCTTGCGCCATCGAACCGCTGACGGCCTGTCAATACACGCAGAAGCAGTTACTGTTCGGCTCCGTGCCGCCGGCGTCCAGCGAGGCTCCCCCGTCATCCGCACCGTCCACACCCGCGCCGCCAGATTCGGTCGTCTCCGCGTCCGCAGAGACGGAAACACAGAGGAGCGGAATGGAATGGTCCTCAGGTGGAGGCGCGGCATCACCGCTGTGGGATCCTGACGACGAATTGCTGCCACACGATGCCAGCACACCCGTCATCGCTACCGCAATCAACAGGTCGCGACGAGCGAGGATAGCCCGGTGATCCGCATCGGTGCTCAGCTCATTTTCCGAGCAAGCCGGAGCAACGGGAGCCCGCGAATCGTCGGCCATTTCGCATGTACTTTACCAGAAAAGCGCTCCCTGCGGTGCTCCAGCGTTCGTTCGGTCTTGTTGGCCCCCGTCGCACCACCACAGTCACCTCCCTGAAATCCACGCTCGACTTGACACCGATGCCGTCACCGACCGACACCGAGCGACGGATCCCTCGGCGACGAGAAGCCAAACAAACCAGCTATTCATCTTGGCGCAGCAATCCGTCGGCAGTACCCGATGGTGGGAACTGGGCTCCCAATTCAGGAACAGGGGAGCCAACCTTGAGGGCGTCGCCCTCGTGATGGCTCAAGTGCCACGCGGCCCGCTGGCGGTCCACCACTTCGACGAAGAGACGAAGAAGGGTGTGGCCTGGTTTCCCTCACCGCCGCCGAACCCTGGCTGTCGGCAAGGATGCGTTGGACGGACTCGATCCCGATGGCTTTGCGGTCTCGATGGAGTCGAAATAGTTCGGCAGTGGTTACGACGAGGAGGATGCGCCAGACTAGGCTCACGCAGACATCGCCAGCTTGGAAAATGCCCGCAATCTCCAGAATTCCTGTGGCGACGTCATTCTTTGGTCAACTGGATAGCAAAATTGTCGTCGCAAGCTTGGCAAGTGCCACCTGATGGCAAGAACAATGTGTAAAGAACCGCTGGCGGAAGGTTTCCAGCCACGGGCTGCGCGTAAATCCCGCCCGGGTCTCCGCTGTCGAAGAAGCCAAACATCAGCGCGCCCTCGCACTGGCCAGCCGTAACACTTTCCGCCGCATACATGAAAGTCCCGGTCCCCCGAATTTGGTTAATCGCGTTTCCATCGGTCGATGGACCCGCCAGCGTCAACTCGGACGGCGCGGACGTGACCTCGGCGGTCACGTCATAGCAGGTACCGTCCGACCTACTCGACTGGCCGGTGGCCTGTATCTCCAAGAGCGCGCCTATGCCTATGCCGTCCCAGCTTGAACAGGTGCCACCCGACCTAGGAGAGCTTCCTCCCACGCCAGCGCACTTGAATTGCCCCTGCGCCCTGCAGAAGTCGAGCACCGTGACCTGGTAGCGAGCGTGCGGGTCGGCCGCTCCCTCGCAACGTTTCTCGCATCCCGCCGAAAGGAGTAACCCGACGAGAGCGGCGACCAGGATGCTCGACTTCATGCCCATCGCTAGAAAATGATCTCCCCTTCAACGCATTTCAACAGCAAAGGATCAAATAGATACCCGTCAGGGCAGGCCGCGAAGGTGGTGCCAGAGTTTTCTAGGGAAGCACACGCAACTTCCCCTCCCTCTGGCCGATAGAAACGTATGCCCAGACCGCTCCGATTCGTCCCTGAGCGCGCCCTCGTCGAAATCACCACGCGAACCTTTCAGGGGAGGTTGCTGCTCAGGCCATCCCCCGAGCTCACCGACATCATCCTCGGCATCATCGGCAAGGCTCAGGAGCTCTACGGCATGACCATCCATGCTTTCGTGTTTCTCTCCACGCACGCGCATTTTCTGCTGTCACCCGCCAGCGCCGGCCAGCTCGCGTTGTTCATGCAGTTCGTGAACGCCAACGTCGCCAAGGAAGCCGGACGCCTCTACCTCTGGCGCGAGCGCCTGTGGTCACGCCGCTACCGCTCCATCGTCGTCGCCGACGAGAAAGCAGCGCATGCCCGTCTTCGTTACATTTTGGCCCACAGTGCGAAAGAGGGTCTGCTGGCGTCCCCGGCCGCCTGGCCAGGCCCCAACTGCATCGCTGCTCTCACCACCGGTGCGCTCCTCCGCGGCCCATGGTTCGACCGCAGCAAGGAGTTCCTCGCCCGCCAGCGTGGCGAACACACCCTGCCCATGCAGTTCGCCACCACCTTCGACGTCAAGCTCACTCCCCTGCCTTGCCTTCTCGACCTTACCGAGGACCAGCGCCAGGCCCACTGCCGTCGCGTGGTCGGCGAGATCCAGGCCAAGGCCGAGGCCGACAACAAGGAGAAGGGGCGCACGCCCATGACCGTCGAAGCCATCCTCGCCCAAGACCCGCACAGCAAGCCCGCGTCCACCGACCGCAGCCCCGCCCCTTTCGTCCATGCCACCGACGATTCCACCGAGACGGAGTTTCGCGCCGCCTACCGTGCCTTCGTCGACGCCTTCCGCGCCGGAGCCCTTCGCCTACGCGAACGCGCACGCGAGATCAGGGACATGTTCCCCCTCTGCGCCTTTCCACCGCAGCTGCCATTCAAAGAAGCGGCCTGACCGGCGCATGTGCCACGGTGCTGACGAGCCCCCCGGCAAGCGGTTAGGGCAAAGCCCTGTCCGTCGTCATCCACTGACGGCAAATTCGCGACTCAGCTGCCCTGATCGTGGCGTTCGTCTGCCCGATGGCGACAAGTTGCACGACGATGCGGCCGTTCTGGTCATCTCCTTCGGACGCTATCCGCTCGCTTGCAGGCAATCCCGGACGTCGTTGTACCGCCTTCCAAGAAAACGCTGGCACTACCCCCGCGGACGTCGTTGTACCGCCTTCCAAGAAAACGCTGGCACTACCCCCGCGCCTTCCAAGAAAACGCTGGCACCATCCCCGCGCGCTCGCTTGCAGGCAATCCCGGACGTCGTTGTACCGCCTTCCAAGAAAACGCTGGCACTACCCCCGCGGACGTCGTTGTACCGCCTTCCAAGAAAACGCTGGCACTACCCCCGCGCCTTCCGGCACCATCCCCGCGCGCCTTCCAAGAAAACGCTGGCACCATCCCCGCGCGCCTTGCCTTCCAAGAAAACCCTGGCACCGCGCCCACGCGCCCACGCCTTCCAAGAAAACCCTGGCACCGCGCCCACGCGCCCACGCGCCCGACGTTCCTGATGAGTTGGCCACCAATGCCCTGGTGGAACCGCTCGGCCATGTAGTGCTCGACGAATTCCTTGATCAAGTACCGCAAATGCCGCTCGCCGGTCCATTGCATCTGCTGGAACTTTATTCTTGCTACGCCGCGCAGCCAGGGTCTATAAGCGCCTTCGGATCCTATTTGACTAGGGGAGGATGGTAGAATAAAAATGAGAAGACGTGCTGCATATTCAATCTTCATCGCGCTCGTGGTATCGCCGCTGCTGCTGATTGGCTGCGGTAACAGCGAGAACAAGAATGGCACTGGTGGCAGCGGGGGCGGTACGGGTGACGCTGGAGGCATGGCGAAGTTGGACGGTGGTGGAACGGGTGATGGGACGGGAGGAGCGAAGATTGATGGTGGTGCCGGGAAGACCGACGGCGGAGCCGGCAATACAGGGGACGGCGGGGAGGGCACATCGGTGGATGCGCCCACGACATCTGACACCGCGACCGCCCTGGACAGTAATGCACTCGACGGGGGTAGCGGGACAGTGGCACAGCAGTGTCTCGCCGGTCTTGTGAACCCCTTTGCGGCGATGGCACCCGACTGGGCGAACTGGTCCAGCTCGTCCTGTTCATCGCTGGCAGCGGCAGGCGGCAGTCTCGTGTTGACCCAGAATGAGCCGTGCAGTGCGGCCTCGCCGAATGCGATTGCGGGACTTGCCCCACCCAATGTGCTGTGTGGGGACTTCGACGTCCAGGTTGATTTTGCGGTGACCGGGCTGGTCGCTGGTGTTACCGGGGGGATTTTTGCTTCGATGCGCGCCAACGACCCGACGGTCACGACGAACGGGATGACGATAGAGCGGTATGCGGCCGGGTACCTGCCCTTGTCCAGCCAGAGCTACCAAAACTACAAGAGCTACACCACCAACAAGGGGGACGACGCGACCTCTGTGTTTGTCGCTACGACAGACGTGACCGGTCGGTTCCGCCTGACCCGGGCTGGAACCACGGTGAAGAGCTACTACTGGAAGACAGGGGCTCCAGATGGTCAGTGGGTCCTGGTGAACACGGCCACCCTGACCAACACACCCTGGGTCCTTGTCTTGTACGAAGGCGACAACTCGGCGGCGAATAAGGGACCGACGGCACCGTACAGCGTGACCTTCTCCAACTTGTTGGTGACCTTCCCTGGCGCAATTGATGCGGGCACGGGGATCGCTCCGGTGGCGGACGCAGGAGATTCGGACGCCCCAGACGGTCCCGGGGGCAGCGGGGCCAACCTGTTGATCAATGGCAGCTTTGAAGCCAACCAACTGACTGCGGCGGACAGCTGCCAAGTCTTTGCCTGGTGCGAGCGTAGTTTCTCCAGCACGCCGGGTTGGACGCAGATTCTCGACGGCGTGGACCTGATCAACAACAACTACCAGCAAAACTCTGCGCCCGTACTTGTTCACGCGTCGGACGGCGTCCAGTTCCTCGACATGAACCAGGCGGGTGTGCTTGGTGGCATCGAACAGGTCGTCACCGTCAACGTGGGCACAAACTACCGTCTGACCTTGGACGCATGCGCATGGGCCACCAACTCAGTCCCAGGCACAATTGGCTATGAGCTGTACGATCCGGCATCCTCGGCTGTTCTTAATTCGGGTTCGTTTACCGATAGCGTCGGTGGCACCTGGGTCACCCGGACTTTGGAGGCGGTGGCCCTCTCGTCATCCATCGGCGTGCGTATTCAAGGCCTCGCAGCCAATCAGGCTGGGATGGGCCTGGACCACGTGGTGCTGGTGCCTGTTAGCTCGGGCAAGGCGGACGGTGGGGGCTCTGGCGATGGCGTTGCCAGCGGCGACAGCTCGAAGGACGGTGCCGGCGCCGAATCCGCACAACTGATCGTGAACCCAAGTTTTGAGACGCCGCTGGTGAAGAACGTAGCAATGACTTGCTACCCTGGCACCGCCACCCCGGAATGTGCGGGTTTCAATGTGGGCGAAAACATTGCGGGCTGGACTGTCGTGGGCCCAGGCGTGACCACGCCTGGCTATGCGGCTGTCGTGCTCGCGACGAGCGCGTACACTGAGAATAGCGGCACGACGATCTACAACGCCTTCGACGGCGACCAAAGCGTGGACCTCTCTGGCACCGGCAATCAAGGTGCAAATGGGCTGAGCCAGACCGTCGCAACCGTCGCTGGCACGGTTTACACCCTTGCTTTCTTCGTGGGCAACATGGATAGCACGCAACCCCTTTCACCAGAGGCGTCCAGCATTGCCTTGCAGATCGACAATGCAACGGTCGGCACCTACACCAATGGCAATTCGACCCCCAACCATATCAACTGGAAACAGTTCACCTACACGTTTACTGCAGCCACCAGTTCAACGAAGATCGTGTTTATCAACGCCACCCCCGCGGCCGACAATGAGTGTGGGCTGGATGATGTGACCTTGCGGATCGCAAGCCCATAGGCCAATCGATCGGGGTTCCAGAACGTGCTGGCCTTTTCAGCGCACGGCAGAGCCTAGCCGCGGGGTAGGTGCCAGAGTTTTCATGAGCGCGGGGGTGGTGCCAGAGTTTTCTGGGGAAGCACACGCAACTTCCCCGCCCCCAACCCGATAGTATGCCCAGATCGCCGTGATCACTGGTGCTGATGTTCGCGCTTTCGGGCAGGCTGATGATCAGCAAGACTCTGCGAATTCCCAAGCTGTGAACTTACGATCTCGAATCTGCGCGAGCCTTGCCTGGGGCCGCGCCTTCTCCTGGCAAGAGGCGTGGGTACATCGAGCCGGTGATCGCGCTTACCCAGGCCGCGGCCGCGAGGAAGCCTCCGATCACGTCGGAGGGATAGTGAGCGCCTAGGTAGATGCGCGACAGGCCCACGCCGACGATGGCTGCGCATCCGAGCACAGTGGCAGCCAAGCGCACCCAACGTGGGGCCTTCACGACGTGCAGAATGACCACGAGGGTTACGACCACACTGGTGGTCCCCATTGTGTGTCCGCTCGGAAAGGACAGGGACGAAAGGCTCGGTAGCAGATAGACAAGGTCCGTGCCTGGGCGCGCGCGATGAAACAATTCTTTCAGTAGCAGGTTGAGCAGCAGTCCGCCGCCCACCCCAAACATGAGATAGCGCGCCTCTTTCGCACGGCGCACGAGTAGCAAGAGAATTACCATTCCGGTGCTAACGATGGTCATGGGCAGAACGCCGCCCCACCTCGTACACAAGAGCATCGGGGTGTCGAGCGAGCCTCGCCAGACGTCAACCATACCCTGCAGTAACTTGTCGAACGCGTCGACTTCGCCTTCCTGCATCTCGCTCGCCAAGCGCACGAAGCAGAGTATCGCGGCGATGGAAAGCGGCAAACTCCAGCGATGACGGCGGCAAAGACGCCACAGGAAGGCTGCCAGGGAACGAATCGAACGAGAAGCGCCCACAACACCAGTCATCAAACCGATCACCACATCCCGGCGAGAGCCAGGCCGGTGCTGCCTCGGCCGATCGTGGGGACCACTGTAATGCCAGCGCGATCTAGCCGGCGATTCAGGATCCACGAGTGGACCGGCGCGGTGAGCGCCGACGCCACGCCGACCGCAGAGCCGATACCGAACGAGATCCAGGCGCTCTCCCACGCGCCTCGACCGTAGCCAAGGTAGAGCAAGCCGGCGGTGTTGATGGCGAGGCCGCCGAAGATGTTCAGGATCAACATGTGGCGCTCACGTTGCGCGGCCTCGACCAGAAAAGCGTGCCGGACGTTGGCGGACGCGGGATGGCGATCGCCGCACAAACCCTCCACGTTGATGCTGAGCGGGTCCAAGACCTTCGCCAACACGCCGACGGTGGCCTTGGTGGCGGTCACGTACAACCCCGCGCGGGTGTCATTCCCGATCCAGTTGCTAGGGGCAAACGCGGCAGTGCCGGCGCTCCCCACCGCCGCGATGGCGAACGTGGCGGTCCAGGCCAAGTTCCACTTGGCAGCCCGATCGAAATCCTCGCAGACGGCGTCGTCGATCTCGCGCTCACCGGCGCTGAGATGGACAACCGGCGCGGCCAGCGCAGTCCCCGCGCTCGCGACCGCGACCGGCACGAGAACGACGAAGCAGAGGACAGCGCGCATGAGGAACAGTAGCACGCGAGCACGACCCCGGCGGGCGTGCTACATCCATCGTGGCCTTCGATGAGCACCGCCAGCCGTGTCCGA
>Ga0265316_10007507_pt1 | contig 10264 bp, 8 predicted proteins | sample 4522metaG_FD_202092 | JGI IMG/M metagenome (GOLD analysis project Ga0265316, IMG submission 202092) | Rhizosphere microbial communities from Carex aquatilis grown in University of Washington, Seatle, WA, United States - 4-5-22 metaG | ecosystem: Host-associated > Plants > Roots > Rhizosphere >...
TTTTCATCAACCAGGGCGACGGCACTTTCTCGGAAGAGGCCGTCATGCGCGGAGTGGCTTTCGACGAAAACGGCCACGAGTTGTCCGGCATGGGGCTTGCCTCGGCGGACTATGACGGCGACGGCAGGCTCGACATCTTCCGATCGGACTTCTCGGACGAGCGCTCGCTCCTCTACCGCAACTCCGGCAACGGCCAGTTCGACGACGTCACCATGGCTGCGGGGCTGGCACACAACACGCGTTTCGTAAACTGGGGCTGCGCCTTTCTGGACTTCGAGAACAGCGGCTGGAAGGGCCTGGCGGTGGTGGATGGCCACGTGTTCCCGGAGGTCGATCGCCAGAACATCGACATTCACTCCCGCGACCGAGCCCTGCTCTACCGCAACACCGGCAAGGGCACCTTCGAGGACATATCCGAGCATGCCGGCCCGGCGTTTCTGGCGCGGCACTCGGCTCGGGGCCTGGCCATCGGCGACATCGATAACGATGGCACGCTCGAAATCCTGGCCAACAACCAGAACGAGCCGCCTTCGCTGTGGAAGCAGAGCCATCGCGCGGCGGGCCACTGGCTATTGCTCAAGCTCACCGGATCGCGTTCGAACCGCAGCGCGATCGGCGCACGCGTGGCGGTCACCGCCGGGGGCCGCACGCAGATCGACGAAGTCCGTAGCGGCGGCAGCTATCTTTCGCAGAACGATCTGCGGCTGCACTTCGGGCTGGGCGTGGCCGGGCGCGCCGATTCGATCGCGGTTCGCTGGCCATCGGGCGCCAAGACCGTCCTGAAGGACGTGGCCGCGGACCGTATCTTGGCTATCGACGAGCAACCCTGAGACCACTTGCGTAGCGGCCATGTCTGGCTACCGCACCCCGCCACCGCCTCCGACGACCGCGAGATCCTGGGCCGCATTGCGTGATAATCAAAGCTCAGATGGCCGTCCTCCGAAATGCCGCACTGGCGCTCACCGCCTGCGCACTGCTCGTGCTTTCTCAGAACACCGGGAGCCCCATCCGCTTCGCGTACGTGCCGATCGGGTTTGTGCTCGATAGCTGCGAGACGCCCCAGCGGCACGCTCCGGAAACCATGGCCGGCGGCGTCGCGGTTTTCGACTACAACAACGACGGTGCCCTGGACATCTTCTTCACCAACGGGGCCGACATCCGCAGCCTCAAGAAGACCGCGCCGAAGTACTACAACCGCCTCTTCAAGAACGACGGGAAGGGCCACTTTACGGATGTGACCGCGAAGGCCGGCCTGGCAGGTACCGGTTTCGACACGGGCGTCGCCATTGGCGACTACGACAACGACGGATACGAGGACATCTTCGTGGGTGGCGTCCACCACAACACGCTCTACCACAACAACGGCGACGGAACGTTCACCGACGTGACCCAGAAGGCTGGGCTCAACAAGCCCGATGCCGAATACGGTCCGCTCTGGTCCGTCGGCGGGGCATGGGTGGATATCGACAACGACGGACTGCTGGACCTGGTCGTTGTGAACTATCTGAGCTGGAACATCGATACCGAGCCCGCTTGCCCCTCGGGAGACCGCCTGGATTACTGCCATCCCAAGATGTACAAGCCCACTCCCAACCAGGTGTATCTGAATAACGGCGATGGAACCTTCCGCGACATTTCGGCCCAGTCCGGCGTGCGTGCGCATCCGGGGAAGGGCATGGGCATTGGCGTCGCGGACTACGACCTGGATGGCCGGATGGACTTCTTCGTCTCCAACGACAAGATGTACAACTCGCTGTTCCACAACAAAGGGGGCGGCAAGTTCGAAGAGGTGGCTTTCCCCGCCAACGTCGCGTTGCGCGAGAACGCCGAGCTGATCTCCGGCATGGGCGTGGATTTCCGCGATCTCGACAACGACGGCTACCCCGACATAGCGCTCGTGGCTCTGGATGACGAGACGTTCCCGCTCTTCCGGAACACGGGGAAGGGCGATTTCATCGATGCGACCGTGCCGAGTCGTCTCGCCAGGCTCAGCATGCCGATGTCCGGGTACTCGCCGGCCATCTTCGATTTCGACAACGACGGCTGGAAGGACATCTTCGTCTCCCGTGGCCATGTGCAATCGCTCCAGGCCGCTCCGCGCGTAAGCGTGGCGCAGCCTAACACCGTGTTCCGGAATCTGGGGGGAGCCACGTTCGCCGCGCTCACCGCAGAAGCGGGACTGGCCGCGCAACCGCCGCGCCGGCATCGCGGTTCGGCGGTGGGCGATCTGGACGGGGACGGCCGGCTGGACGTGGTGGTCAGTGCACTCGGCGCGCCGGCCGAGATCTGGATGAACCAGAGCCCGGCGGCGAATCACTGGATTGAGTTCCGCCTCGAAGGCACCCAGAGCAATCGTGATGCCATTGGCGCGCGGATCAAAGTCGTCACCAGGGCAGGCGCACAATACAATCACGTGACAACCAGTTGCGGCTATGCCTCGTCCAGCGCCGGTCCGGTGCATTTCGGGCTGGGGGCCGCGGCATCGGCGGATCTGGTCGAGATCGTCTGGCCATCGGGCCGGGTGCAACAGTTGCAGAATGTAGCAGGCGGCCGCGTGGTTCGCGTCCGGGAGCCGCATTAAAATCAGAGCGCGCCTGCCCTACTCTGTGATAGACTGTACCTAGATTTGATCGATCCCGCCAATTCACGGTAAGACCCATCTGCGTTTCGCGCTCACGTCTGCCCAATTCGCCCGCCGTCAAATCGGAAAAGGAAAAGTGTAAAGATGAAGAACATATTTGTTGGAAACCTCAGTTTTGGGACCACGGAAGAGGCCCTTCGCGCCCTCTTCGAGGCCCACGGAACAGTTCAACGCGTTAGCATAGTGACGGATCGCGACACGGGACAGCCCCGGGGCTTCGGGTTCGTGGAGATGACCGACGATGCCGAGGGAGACAGGGCGATTGCCGCTCTGAATGGCCGCGAGCTCGGTGGGAGAGATCTCAACGTCAATGAAGCTCGTCCGAAGACCGAACGGTCCGGCGGCGGCGGTGGCTTCCGCTCGGGCGGCGGCTCCGGTCGCGGCAAGCGCTGGTAAGAACCGCTAGAAAACTACTTGGCTCGACACCCTCGCGGCTTCCGCAGGGTGTCCGGGCCGGGTAGTGTCGATCAACCGCCCCAAAAGATCAGCAGCTCTGGATCCGCTACGCGCTAGATCAGAGCGTGCGTTCCACTCAGACCACCCAGCACGTGCCGGAGTCCTGCGATGTCGGCTTCCGGGCCGAGCTTCAGGCTGGCACGAACGTGGTGCGGCGTTGTGAAGCCCCCCGCAGGTTGGCGGTGGGCGGCCGGCAGGCCGGCAAGCGGCGCACTGTCGACGGGCATGAGCCGGGCGCGCGCCCCGGACAGCACTTGCGTGCTGTTCGGTTCAAAACAGCGGACGCACAAGGCGAGTTGCCCGGAACGAAGCATGCGGACGATCCGCTCCGCCTGGGGGACCGCAACGCGGCACCAAAGCAAGTTCTCGTCCAGCGCGATCACACAACTGTCCGCCCCCCTCTCGGAGATCGCGACGATGTCACGATCCGATGGCGAGCTGAAAGGGACCCTGGCGACCAGACAGAGCAAAGCCTGATCGCGTAAGCCGGCCTCACAGAGCAGGTGTGTCGTTCGCCACAACGCGTAGTAAGTAACCATCAAAAGGCCTTCCGCATCGACCTGGAGTCGCCATTGCCGGGAGGGTCGAATTCCACAATGATCTGGCGCTGGCGGGCGATCCGCTGACCGGGAGACGAGAGCTCGAAGCTGAACCCCGTCGGCGCTCCGTGCGCCGCGAAGGGGTTGGGCTCCTCCAGGTGAGCCAGGAGCCGCGCTTGAATGTCGTCGGTTTCCCCCACGTAGATCCACCCTCGGGCGTTGGAAAGGCCGTACACTCCGGAAGAAGGAGGGGCCTCTCGCCGGATTGCGGCAGCCTTGAACGTTCGCGCAAAACAATTCCGAAATGGCATTTGTTTTTGCACCTCGAGTCCTGGGTCAAACCGTTGTCTAAGAGAGCTGAGTCCAGGTGGTCTGACTTAGTTCAGGCGGCCCGAAGAGGGAGTAACAGCGCTCTGCTCAACTACTATGATACGTCACCCGGCCCGCATTGTATAGCAGGAATGCCGGCGGTCACTGGCGGTGCACCCGCGCTCTCCCGCTTGACACGACACTCCTGACGGAGCCAAGAATAACTTTGCGGCGGAAGGACGACGTGGCTAGGGCGAAAACCAGATCGCTGAAGCGGCCGGACCCCGGCGCAGAGTCCAGGCGCCCATTTCCCGTAGTGGGGATCGGTGCATCGGCCGGCGGTCTGGAGGCCTGCACGGCTCTGCTCAAGGCCTTGCCGGCCAGCTCCGGGATGGCATTCGTCGTCGTCCAGCACCTGGATCCGCATCACCAGAGTTTATTGCGCGAGCTTCTATCGAGAGCGACCAAGATGCCCGTCACTCAAGTTGAAGACGGAATCGCTCTGGAGCCGCAACATGTCTACGTGATTCCTCCCGATCACGACGTCACCCTGAGCCAGGGAGCGTTGCGACTCTCGTCCCGGCAGCAGGCCGGCGGCAAGCACATGCCCATTGACCGGTTTCTGAGTTCCCTGGCGGAGGACCAAACCAGCGGCGCCATCGGAATCATCCTGTCGGGAACCGGGTCCGACGGGACGGCAGGCCTCCTGGCCCTCAAGTCGGAGGGCGGCCTTACCTTTGCGCAGGACCCGAAGTCGGCCTCCTATCCCGGCATGCCGGAGAGCGCGATCGCGGCCGGGTGCGTGGACTTCGTTCTGCCTCCCGAAGGAATTGCCCGAGAGCTGACCCGGCTTGCGCGTTCGCCCTCCGCGGACAGAGCGGTGGCGGTCGACGAACCGGAGCCGGTTGAGGGTGCGGAGAGCCTCGGCCGCATACTCAACGCGCTGAGGAGCGCCACCGGCATCGACTTCAGTCTCTACAAGACCGGCACGATCCGGCGGCGGGTCGCCCGCCGGCTGGTCGTCCGGAAGACGGAGAGTCTCGAACGGTATGCGTCGTACCTTGAGCAGAACCCCGCCGAGGCGCAGGCGCTCTGCCAGGACATCCTCATTCACGTGACGAGCTTCTTCCGGGAACCGGAAGCGTTTGCCGCGCTGCGTCGCAACGTCTTCCCGAAGCTGCTGGCGACGAGATCGCAAGGGGAGGCGATTCGGATATGGGTGCCGGGTTGTTCCACGGGGGAAGAGGTTTACTCGATCGCAATCGCACTCCTGGAATTCCTGGGCAGGCAGGCGGAGGAGACACGCTGTCAGATCTTCGCCACGGACGTCAGCACGGCCGCCCTCGACAAAGCCAGGTTGGGCACATACTCCGAAGCCGGCGTCGCGGGTGTCTCCCCGAAGCGCCTGCGGCGCTTCTTCGCGAAAGTGGGGCCGGACTACCAGATCGACAAAACGGTCCGCGATCGTTGCGTCTTCGCCCGGCACGACCTTGGCCAGGACCCTCCGTTCTCCCGGCTGGATCTGATCAGTTGCCGCAACGTGCTGATCTATATGGGCCCTCTCCTGCAGAAGAGAGTTCTGTCGATTTTTCACTACGCCCTCCGCCCGAGCGGCTTTCTCCTCCTGGGAGAGTCGGAAAGCTCCGGCCCGTCCGCTCGGTTGTTCACCCTCGTCGAGCGCAGGAGCAAGATCTATTCACCGAACCCGGTGCCTTCCGTAACGCCGACCGGGCCGGCCGCGGCGAATCGCGTGGAAACGCCGGCGCGCGCACGCGCGGGGGTCGAGACCGGCCCAGTGCCTGAGTTGCAGAAGGCCGTGGAGCGTCTCGTCTGGCAGCGGCGCGCCCTGGCAGCGCTTGTCGTGGACGCGGACTTGCAGGTCATTCATTTCCAGGGACACACCGGTCCGTACCTGCAGCCGGCGACGGGTGCGGCCAGCCTCCACCTCTTCAAACTGGTGCGGGAAGGACTGGTGCTGGATCTGCGTGCGGCGCTGCACAAGGCGAAGAAGGAGAAGACTCCGGTTCGCCGGGAAGGGATCCGCCTCGACCATGAGGGTGATGTCAAGACGGTCGATCTGGAGGCGATTCCGATCGATGGGCGCCGCGCGAAACGGCCGGATTTCCTGATTCTGATCGAGGAGAGCGGGGGCAAAGGGGCGGCCCGGCCAAGCCATGCCAAGGAGGCCGAGCACCTCGCCGTGCTCAGGCACGAACTGGCATCCACCCGGGAGCAGTTGCAGTCCATTATCGAGAGCCAGGAAGCGACCAACGAGGAATTGGAGACAGCCAAGGAAGAGCTGCAGTCATCGAACGAGGAATTGACGACGCTGAACGAGGAGTTGCAGAATCGCAACGCGGAACTGGGCCAGATCGCCGACGACCTGAGCAATCTGCTGGTCGGGGTCAACATTCCGATCGTCATCCTGGGAGCCGACCGGCGAATCCGGCGCTTCACCCCCGCGGCCGAGAAGTTGCTGAATCTGATCCCCAGCGACGTGGGCCGGCCGATCGGCGACATCAAGCCCAACATCGATGTCCCCGACATGGACCGGTTGATCGCGGAAGTAATCGACAAAGCCAGCCTCGTCGAACGTGACGTGCAGGGGCGCGATGGACGTTGGTACTCGCTTCGAATGAGGCCGCACGCGACCGCCGGGAACAGGACCAGCGGAGTGCTGATGGCGCTCCTGGACATCGACGTCATGAAGCGCGGCTTCGAACTGGTGCGACTATCCCGCGATGCAGCGGTCGCCGAAAGAGACCTCTCGGCCACCCTGCTGGACCTCTCCGGCGCCTTGATCGTGATGCGTGACCCCGATGGCGCCATCACCGGCTTCAACGCCGCCTGCCAGGAAACGTCGGGATACTCGTTCGCGGAGGTGAAGAACAGGCGGCTCGCGGACTTTCTGCTCCCGCCGGAGGAAGTTGCGCAGTCGGAAGCCATTTTTGCGGCGCTCCGCGATGGCGTGGAAACGGCGACCGGTCACGAGAGTTCCTGGATCCGGAAGGACGGATCATCCCGCCGCGTGATCGCATGGTCGAGCCTCGCGCACCACGGCGCGGACGGCTCCGTCACGCGCGTCATCAGCACCGGCCTCGACATCACCGGGCGAAAGCTCACTGAAGACGCGCTGCGCCACAGCCAGGAAGAACTCAGGAGACTGACCGCGGGCCTCTTTACCACGCAGGAAGAGGAGAGGAAACGCCTGGCCCGGGAGCTGCATGACGACATGAACCAGAGGATGGCCATGCTGGCGAACGAAGTGAACTTGCTGGAGCGGGATCTGCCCGCTTCCACCGATCTCGTGCGCGACCAGCTTCGATCCCTTCGCGAGCGCGTGGAACAACTCTCGGATGATCTCCGTCGTGCGGCTCACCAGCTCCACCCCTCGTCCCTGGAGCACTTCGGACTGGTCGCCGCTCTGGAGTCGTACTGTCCCGACTTCTCGAAGCTGTATCCGATCCAGCTCAAGTTCACCCACCGCGGCGTGCCGGCAGCCATTCCCTTCGACGTCTCTTTGTGCCTCTATCGGGTCGCGCAAGAATGTCTGCACAACGTTGCCAAGCACTCCGGAGCCAAGGAGGCCACGCTCGTGCTTCGAGGAACCCAAGGCGGCATCCTCCTGTCCGTGATCGATAAAGGAGCGGGGTTTGACCCCGACCTGGCGGCGGATCGGAGTGGCCTTGGTCTCGTCGGCATTCGGGAACGGGTGCGGCTGGTTGGAGGGAGCGTTGCAATCCATTCCAGGCCGGGTCATGGCACCACGATCGACGTGCGCGTCCCGCTGAACAGGACGGCCTCTTGATGCGGCCGCGCGTTCTGCTTGCGGATGATCACATGCTGGTCATCGATGGCCTTCGAAGGATACTGGAGCCGGAGTGCGAGGTCGTGGGAGCCGTGGAAGACGGCCGCTCGCTCCTGCAGGCTGCAGAGGAATTGAAGCCGGACATCGTCCTGCTGGATATCTCGATGCCGCTGCTAAACGGCGTAGAAGCCGCCCGCAGACTGCGCAAGACCGTCCCGGCCGCCAAACTGATATTCGTGACCATGCACGCGGACGCCACTTATGTAACCGGGGCCTTCCGCGCCGGAGCCTCGGGGTACGTCCTGAAGCGCTGCGCTTCGATGGAGCTGGTCTCCGCCATCCAGGAGGTGCTCAACGGCCGCACCTACATCACGCCGCTGGTCAGAAGAGACGTCCTGGGCGACACGCCCGGTTCGCCCCTATGGCCCGGGGAAGCTTCCGGCGAGCTCACGGAGCGTCAGCGCGAGGTGGTGCAGTTGGTGGCGGAAGGGCACGCCGTCAAAGAGATTGCCGCGATCCTCAACATCTCCCGTAAAACAGTGGCTTTTCACAAGTCTAACGTAATGCGGAGACTTGGGGTCCGCAGCACCGCCGAGCTTACGAAGTACGCTCTCGAACACGGCCTCATCGGCTCCTGAGCGCCGCCCCACGGCAAAGAACTAGGCATTTGCCCAGTTCCCCCGGCTGCGAGCGAACGCTAGCATTCTTACCAGGCAACTCTGTTGAGCGACGTGCGCCCGATTGGATGTCCTCGCGGACAAACGCTCCGCTCTTTCGGATAGGCGGTATCCCCCCTGGGCGGGGCATTTCGGGCGGTCTTGCCAGGAAGCGCTTCGAAACGGAGAGCTTGGCCGGCGAGGCCGCCCGGCTGAACAAGACATGGAGCGCAGATGACCTTCGGTACTCGAAATCAGGCCGCTTCCTCGCGCGGCTTCGGCGAACGAGTCAGCCCGACGATTCTGGTTGCCGACGACGCGCCAGCGGTTCTAGCCTACGTCGCGGAGGTCCTCCAAACGCACGGTTACCACGTGCTCGAAGCGGTCGATGGCGTCGAAGCGTTGAAAGTGGCTGCGGAGCACTCCGGGCCGATCGACCTGCTGGTGACCGACATCGAAATGCCGCGCCTGAACGGACTCGAGTTACACCGCAGGCTTCGCCATCAGCGTCCGGAGACCAGGACCCTCTTTATGTCCGGAGTTTCCGACACCGTATTGGAACCAGAAGCCGCGTTCCTGTCCAAGCCCTTCGTCGCGCGGGCCCTGATGCGCAAGGTCAGCCAGGTACTCCAGGCCACCTGCAGCGGGCGCCAGGCCTGAGCACTACGGCGCCTGGGCGGCACGCCATCGCCAGGCCGGCAGGGCGCGCGGCCAGACCGAAACTAGACATTTGCCCAGTTCCGCCGCCGCTTGGCGCGGGCTAACATTCTACCTAGGTAGTTCTCCTGAGCACGGTGCTGCCGACTGGGTGTCCTCCCGGCACGCGCTCCGCTCTTTCGGATAGCAGATGTCCCCAGAGGGGCACGATTCCGGCGGCTTCCCGGGAAGCCCTTCGAGACGGAGGGCTCTCCCGGCGAGCCGCCAGCCTGAACAGGTCACCGACTTCAGATGTCTCTGGGCCCGCGACATCGTTCGGACAAGGAAGTTGGCGTCTCTGGTGAGCCAGGTGGCTTGACGATTCTGGTCGCCGAAGACGAGCCAGGGGTTCGGGCTTACGTCGGCCGGGTTCTCCAAACGCAGGGGTATCACGTGCTCGAAGCTGTCGATGGCGTCGGAGCGTTGGAAGTGGCTGCGGAGCATCCCTGGCCGATCCACCTGCTGTTGACCGACCTCGCGATGCCGCGCCTGGATGGTTGCGAACTACACCGCAGGCTGAAGCACCAGCATCCGGAAACCAAAACCCTCTTCATGTCCGGCTATTTTGTCCCCGGATTGCAGCCTGCCGCCGCATTCCTGGCTAAGCCCATTATTGCTCGCGTACTGCTACGCAAGGTCAGCGAGGTGCTCCAAATTCGGGTGCAGCGAACCGGTGTCTCTCAGACTCGAGCCGCGGCACCCGATGTCTGCTGAGATCCACCGATCTTGATGCGACGGAGGAACTGTGTCTGACCATTCATCAGCCAGAGCGCCGCAGCGGCACCCCAAGGGCTCGAGCGCCCGCATCCTGCTTGCGTCCGTGTTTGGACCCTACGCGCAGGACGACGAGTTCGGCAGCCGCCGTATCAACCCCATGGAGCTGTACCACAACCAGGTGACGCGCGAGCAGGGCGCGTTCTCCCTGCGGATGTTTCACCGCTCCTGGGGCCTGATGATGATCCAGCGGAACATCTCCGCCCCTTGCACGGTGCTCGACTTTCCTACACGCGAGATCCTCGAGCGGGAACTGGTCGCGGGCGGTTACGACATCGTGGGCATCTCCTCGATCATTGTCAACCTCGGCAAGGTGCGGGAAATGTGCCGCATGGTGCGCCGGCTGTCGCCGAACTCCGCAATCGTGGTGGGTGGCCATGTCACG
>Ga0265316_10007509_pt1 | contig 10263 bp, 8 predicted proteins | sample 4522metaG_FD_202092 | JGI IMG/M metagenome (GOLD analysis project Ga0265316, IMG submission 202092) | Rhizosphere microbial communities from Carex aquatilis grown in University of Washington, Seatle, WA, United States - 4-5-22 metaG | ecosystem: Host-associated > Plants > Roots > Rhizosphere >...
GTTCGATGAGAATGAAGACGAGAAAACGAGGCAGGACCGGGTGCTGAAAGAGGCCGCCGCCGCCGCCCGGCAACTGATCGTGGAGTAAGAGACGTTGGCGCAATCACTCAATCCCGCAAGCCGCGAATCCCTCGCAGAGCGCATCCGTTTCTACCGCGATCTGGGCCTGACTGAGTTCTACAGGCGGCCCGTCGATCCTGATTTGCTGGCTCAGTTGTCTGCCGAGGCATCTGAGCCGCAACCTGACGCCACTCAACCCATCCTTTTCCAGGAGGAAGCCCCGATTCCGCCCCGCAAGCACATCTCCTCGCCACCGCAGATTGCAACAGCCGTCCCGACAGCCGATCACGCCGCCGCCCTGCAGATCATTCGCGACGAGATCGGCGAGTGCACCCGCTGCGCACTCCACAAGGGCCGCAATAAGCTGGTCTTTGCCGACGGCGACCCCAATGCACGCCTCATGTTTGTGGGCGAGGGGCCGGGCGCCGACGAGGACGCACAGGGATTGCCCTTTGTGGGCAAGGCCGGGCAACTGCTAAACAACATGATCGGAGCGATGGGCCTGAAGCGCGAAGAGGTCTACATCGCCAACGTGGTCAAGTGCCGCCCGCCGGGCAATCGTACCCCGGAGCCGGAGGAGGGCAACACCTGCTCCCCATTCCTCTTCCGCCAGATCGACGTAGTGCGGCCGCAGGTACTGGTGGCTCTGGGAGCCACGGCGGCGACGTACCTGCTGGGCACACGGCAGCCTCTGGCCGGGTTGCGCGGACGGGTTCATGCCTTCCGCGGAACGCAGCTTATCGTGACGTATCATCCGGCGTATCTGCTGCGTGACCCGCGGCAGAAGAAGGAGGCCTGGGCCGACCTGCAGATTGCGATGCGGGAGCTGGGGCTGAAGCTGCCCATCCGGTGAGGCGAAGGAAAAGCATAAAGCACTTTTCTGTGGAAATCCTGTGTATAAAAGAGAGTGTAATTCTAGTATATACCTGATTATAGGAACGTTATTGAAGACTTGTCAGCTGGACCTTCCTCTCAAGGGGGAGGGGTAGGGGGAGCCATGGAGGCGGTTCTCTCCGCACAATCTCTAATAGTGATTGTGCAACAACGGGAGGTAATTATCTGCAAAATGGGCCGTAAAAACCTATCCGTCCCAGGTCTCAGAATCGAGACCTGGGGCACCTGGGGGCACCCGCGTTTAGCGTAGATTACGGTCTGGGCTGGTACCCTGCGCGGTTGTGTCGACTCCCACAGCTCGAAAGTGAGTGGCAGCGGGATAGCCTTCCACTACGCTCGTCAGTTCATGGCTGTTCGGAAGATTTGCCAAGCCTATGTCGCGATACTTCACGCCCGCCTCAGTCAGACGAACATTCGTGGCATCGTCGAAGTAAAGTGTTCTCACTTCGTAAATGAGGCCGGAGTCTCGCATCTCCCGCAGTTGAGTATGCAGAGTGAAGCTGGCGCTGGTCTCCCAATGTAAGCGAACGAAGGCGACGATGGAAGCGTCGACGAGAAGCAAAACAAGCACAACTTGAGTGAGCGTCTTTCGCAAGCTCGAACTTTGCTCCCGCAAGGCAAACACCAGGGGTATGACAGGCATGAGCCAGAATTGCGGCCCGTATCTCGGCCACCAGAGATGCTTGCTGATGAGAAGAGAGGCAATGATGGTTGCGGGGAGGAGCAAGAGCAGCCAGCGATTCGATGTTGTTTGAATCAGCAAACATACTGCCAGTGCGAACGCCAGGATGAAACAGCCGCTAAAGAGCGGCCCGAAGCCCGCCAAGCGCGTCTCGTGGTATGTATAGGCGTATAAGTCGTCAGGCCGCGCGGTAAAGGGCCACATCAACGATGCATTCAGGCCCTTGCGATATGGTTGATTCCCAGGCCGGCCGAAGGTGGCATAGCCGAAACGGATGAGCCGGCTGCGCCCCACCATATTCTTGGGCGTTTCATACTTCTCATTACCATCTCTACCTTGTTGCTCTATGCTGGGGTACTTTGCCGACCCCAGCATCGGGTAGAACGGCTGCTGCCGATAGATGGTATTTGTAATGTAGGGGTTATAGCCCCAAACGCACACGCCCAGAAACACAGCCCCCGCGGCCACGAGAGCAAATTTCGAGAGCCACTGGCGGCGGTTGAAGAAGCACCAAAGTACAGCGGCGGCGAGGAGGAAACATAGATAGACAAGGCCCGTGAACTTGGCGTTGATGGCGACGATGGTGGCGGCCACGCCGGCCGAGGTCGCGGCCGCGTTGGGCCGGCGTAGGCATGTGAATATCGATGCGGCCACCACGACCAAAAACGAGATCATCACGCCATCCACCAGGTAGGTAGTCGCTTCGCTCATGACGACGGGATTGATGGCGACGACCGTCGCGATCGCCACCGCATAGCGGCTGCGCAATCCGCCGTCGATGCAGGCAGCCAGCACGGCAAACCATGCAACCGCAGGCGAGAGCCAGTCGATCGCTTTTCCCCACTCGACATGACCCGTAGTCAGGTACACTGCGGCAGCGAAATACCAAGGTCCTTTTGCATAGTGCCGCAGCCAAAGTTCGATGCGCTCGGCAGGATTGAAACTCCGCAACGGATCGGTGAGCGGATTCCAATCCCGGGCGATGTTGATGATTGCCGCCTGGTGATACCACTGTCCGTCCCAAGAGAGGTCGTAGAAGAACGCGGAAAGCGCCAGCGCCAGAGCGAGCAGGCCAAGGGTAACTCCGGCGGCACGCCAGAAGATCATGAGCGGGTAGCCGCATCGCCGGGTAATCCAGCAACCGCCGAGCAAAGCCACCAGCAGAGCCATCGGGGACACCAAGGCAATACCCGCACGGCCCGCCAGGAGACATGCCATGAAGCCAATTTGTACGAAACAGATGAAGAAGGCGATCATCGCGGTAACGATCCAACACATAAATGCAAGCCGTTCTTTTTTTGCCGCTAAAGAATCCGCTGAATGCAAAACCATCGTATCCCTCGATTATCGATATTCATCAAGGCAGACCTAAGCGGCGTACAAAGCTTTGTGGATCGCCCCTACCCCTGATCCTTCCACAGGAAGACGCCGCCCAGCAGGCCGGTTTCGTTGGGAACGATCGTGACGTTGGGTCCCGGCTTGAAGAGGATCTTCTTGGTATTGCCGCCTCCCAGGTAGAGGTGGTCCCAGTTGAAGGTGGCGGCGGTTTGCTTGATGGCCGCCTCAAGGAAGTCGTTCCAGCGCGCTTTGCCGTACTTGTCGAGGCCGCGGCGGCCGAGGTAGTCCTCGTAGGTCATGCCCTTCTTGCGCCAGGGGTGGTGGGCCAGCTCCAGGCCGGGGCAGAGGCGTCCGTCGGTGAAGAGCGAGGAGCCCATGCCGGTGCCCAGCGTGAGCGCCAGTTCGACGCCTTTGCCCTGAATGGCTCCATAGCCCTGCACGGCGGCGTCGTTGCAGACGCGGACCGGCCTCTTCCAGCGCTTTTCGAGCTCGGCTTGAAGCGGAAATCCCACCCATTTGGGGTTCAGATTGGCCGCCGTCCAGGTGGTTCCGCGCTTGATAACGCCCGGGAAACCGATGGAGACGCGGTCGAAACCCGGCAGCAGCTTGCGCAGCTCGTCGAGGCCAGCCAGCACCGCGCTTGGCGTGGGCACCTCAGGCGTGAGCACGCGCTGCCGCTCGCTGACCGGCTTGCCGTTGGGGTCAAGCAGCATGGCCTTCAGCCCCGAACCGCCGATGTCGATGGAGATGGTGATGGGACCGGTTGATTTGGCAGAGGCGCGCGGCGCAGGAGGTACGGTCGGAGGGGTTGGGGGTGTCATCAGCACGAATTGTACTGCCTGCGAGCGGGAATGCAATCGGCAAGAAGACGCGTTATTCACAAGCAGTCTGCCCTGCACCCTGCATCCCCTAAACTGAACTTGACCCCTATGCCCGACTACTGCGAAGTCGCGTTGCCTGTGCCGCTGGACCGCACATATACCTACGCGGTGCGGGTGGGGCAGGCGCCGCAGCGGGGGGCGCGGGTGATTGCGCCCTTCCGCAACGAAAAGCTGATCGGGGTGGTGACCGCGCTCGACGTCACGGCGCCGGCTGAGTTCGAGATGCGCTTTTTGGAGGCAGTTCTGGACGATGAGCCGCTGCTGAGCGACCGGTTGCTGGAACTGGGCGAGTGGATGGCGCAGTACTACCTGGCCCCGCTGGGCGAGGTGCTGCGCGGGATGCTGCCGCTGATGGCCGAGGTACGGCGGACCGTGTACTACCGGATTACCGATCTGGGGCGGGATGTGTTGGCGGGGAGTTTGGATGGGGAAACGTGGGACTCCCAGGTCCGAAAATCCGGATCTGGGGCACCCAGCTTCAGTGCATGGGGTTTGAGCGAGAAACGAGGAGGCGTAAAGCGCAAGGAGAAGCTCTCGCCCGAAGAACAGGACTTGGAACACCGCGTCCTGGCGCGGCTGGCAAAGGGCGAGCCGGTAATGGTCTCTATGCTGCGCACGGCTACGGCGGCCACGCTGCCAGTGCTGGCAGGAATGGTGCGGAAGAAGTGGATTGCGCGGGAGACCGCGGCCGTGGAGCGCGATGCGCGGCGGATGGAGCGGTTTGCGGTGCTGATTCCTGAAGCGCGGCTGCCGTCGCTGACCGCGAAGCAACAAGCGATACTGGCCGAGCTGGCGGCCTGCGGCGGCGAGCTGCCTTTGGCTGAGTTGAGACGCAAGGAGCTGCCCTCGTCCACATTACAAACTCTTGTGCGGCGGGGGTTGGTACGTATCGACGAGCGCCCGGCGGTCTTTCATCTGGGAGGGCTGACCCCGACCTCGGAGCCGTTCCGACTGAACGAGCCGCAGGTGGATGCCTTGGCCAGCCTGGCGACGGCGCTGGGAGGATTCCACGCCTTTTTACTTCATGGAGTCACTGGTTCAGGAAAAACGGCCGTGTACCTGGAGGCGATGCAGCGGGCGCTGGATAGGGGTTTGTCGTCGATCCTGCTGGTTCCGGAGATCGGGCTGACGCCGCAGATGGCCGGGTTGCTTGACCAGGCTTTTGGGCAAAAGGTGGCGCTGCTGCATTCCGCGCTGACTCCCGAAGAGCGCAGCGAGCAATGGCGGCGGATCCGGAGGGGCGATGCGCCCATCGTCGTGGGCACTCGTTCGGCGATCTTCGCTCCCGCGCCGAATCTAGGGTTGATTCTTGTCGATGAGGAGCACGACCAGAGCTACAAGCAGGAGGAGACGCCGCGCTACAACGCCCGCGATGTGGCCGTGATGCGCGCCAAACTGGAGGGCGCGGTGGTGGCGATGGGCTCGGCTACGCCGTCTCTGGAGAGCTGGCAGAATTCGGCGCAAGGCAAGTACACGCGCATCGAGCTGCGGGAACGGGTGATGAACCGGCCGCTGCCTGAAGTGGAGCTGATCGATATGCGGCGCGAGTTTAAGGAAACGGGTCAGGATCAGCTTTTTTCCCGCGCCCTGGTGGAACAGACACGCCAGGCACTGGATCGTGGCGAGCAGGCGCTGATCCTGCTCAACCGCCGCGGCTACTCGTTCGCCGTCATCTGCCGGGCCTGTGGCGAAAAGCTGGAGTGCCAGAACTGCGCCATCTCGCTGACACACCATAAGCCGCCTGCCGAAGATGCGGGGATAGCCCGCGCAGGGCAGCGGCTTGAGTGCCATTACTGCGGCTACAGGCGCACGGTGCCCGCCAAGTGCCCCAAGTGCGAGAGCGAGCACCTTTACTATCTTGGGGCGGGATCGGAGCAGGGCGAGGAGCGGCTGGGGGAGATCTTTCCCGGTGCGCGAATCGGCCGCATGGACCGCGACACGGTGCGCGGGCGGGGCGATTTGGAGAGATTACTGGCGCGGCTGCACGCGGGAGAGATCAACCTTCTGGTTGGCACGCAGATGATTGCCAAGGGCCACGATGTTCATGGCATCACGCTGGTGGGCGTGGTGGGCTGTGACCACGCGCTTTCGATGCCCGACTTTCGCGCCGCCGAGCGGGTCTTTCAACTGATGACACAGGTCTCCGGGAGGGCCGGTCGTGGGGAGTTGCCGGGGCGCGTGGTGGTGCAGACTTACTACCCGGACCACTACGCCATCGTGGCCGCCAGCAAACATGACTACGCGAGTTTTGTGGAGCGGGAACTGAAGTACCGGCGCTGGATGCACTATCCGCCCTTCGGCGTTCTGGCCAACGTACTGGTGCAGTCGACGAAATTGGAGGAGGCAGCCGGCTGGTCTGCAGAGTTGGGCCGATGGTTCCAGAAGGCCGCGCCGGCGGGGGTGCGCGTACTGGGCCCCTGCACCGCGCCGATTGCCCGCATCAAGGGAACGTATCGGTTTCATATGATTCTCAAGGCCGGTTCGCGTAAGGCGCTGAACGCGGCGCTGCGCGGGATGCTGGCCCACGCCGAGGAGGCCGGGGTTCCGCGCAGAAATCTGATTGTGGATGTGGATGCGCTGCGGCTGATGTGAGAATGCAGCGGGTCAGTGTGGCATGGTGCCGAATGGATGGATGTGGAAGAAGTGCAAGAGGGAGCTGTCGGCGAAGGGCGTCAGGGTGAAGGTAAGCAGGAAAATCGCGACGCCGATGATGCCCAGGATGAGACGGCTCCGGCTCAGAGAGGATTCAAGTGGAATGTTTGGGTGGCGCATGGCGGGGATCAACAGGAAGAGTCCCCAGAGAATCCATCCTATCCAGAAAAACGTGCCAAGAATGATGAGCGCAATAGGCAGGCAGACGGTAAAGATGCGGTGGAGGCGGGGAGAGATGGCGTAGAGGATGTGGCCGCCGTCCAGTTGCCCTCCGGGGATGAGATTCAGCGAGGTGATGAAGAGGCCAATCCAGCCGGCTACCAGCACCGGGTGGGGCGCGATGTGGCCGAAGGAAGGAATCAAGGGATCCCAGTGCGCCAGCAGTGTATGCAACAGACGGATGGTTAGCGGTTCGCTGCCGAAGATGACGATGGAGGCTGGCGCGCTGACTGCCGAGTGGAGGCTGAGCACAAAGCCTACAACTACTGCGATGGTGGAGGCGATATAACCGGCCAGTGGACCGTAAATGCCTACGTCCATGAGGGCGTCGCGGCTGGGAAACTGTGAGCGGAGTTGTATGACGGCGCCGACTGTGCCGCTGAGCGTGGGAGCGGGCAAAACCCAGGGCAACGTGGCGCGAATACCGTGAATTCTACAAGCGATGTAGTGGCTGAACTCGTGGATGAGCAGGATGCCAAGCAGGGCAAGGGAAAAGGTCCAGCCAGTTACGAAGAGATGGGGATGACGGACTAGCCAACCCCAAGGCCATAGGTCGCTGTCGCGAACCACCGGCGGCATACCCTCGATATAGTTTTGCATGAACCGGGCGCCGTTTGCGGTTGTTGTTACCGCACTGACGGCGAGCAGCAGTATAGGCAGGCAATATTCCCGGAAGAAATAACGCACAAAACTCCCCTAGGTCAGCTACAGGCGGGCTGGATATGCCGGACCGCCCATGGGCGCGGATAGCCTGAAATACTCGACCGCATGGGTCGATCCGCGCCGCGAAATGAGTCTTCGCGGACCCGTTGCGCCGTCAACTCTGGGGCGCGCCGTCGGAGTCCAGCGAATGCAGTTCCTTGCCCGGTTTGAAGCGCACTGCCTTGCCAGGGGTAATGCTAACCTCGGTGCCGGTCCGGGGGTTGCGGCCGATGCCTGTTTTGCGGGCTCTGACGCTGAAGACGCCAAACCCGCGCAATTCGATGCGCTCCCCGGTGGCGAGAGCCTGTTTAAGGCCCTCGAAGACCGTATCCACCGCGGCCTCTGCCTTGGTGCGGGGCAGGCCCGTGCGCTCGATAACATGATGGACGATGTCCTGCTTGATCAAAGGAGTAACCTCGCTGGCGCAACTGGTAACGAATGTACAACGCCGTACGGAGTTGATGCTACAGGATTTGCATCGATTATGGAACACAGTAAATGGCTAGGAGCATATTTTTTTGTTCCGGGAAGGCCGGTTATTGCCGGCCGGGAAGCCGTTCCGGGGCCGGTAGTGAGTGTTTTGCGGACCGTGCCATTGTCATTTGCGCGCACTTTTCGTACTATGACTCATTCGAGTTTGAATATCAGCAATGTAGTGTATCCGGATGTGGAAAACCGGCACCGGAACGGGAGAGGCATGTCGATTCAGAGCGACCGTTGGATCCGGGAACAGGCCGTCAAACACCGGATGATCGAGCCCTTCTGCGAGAAGCAGGTCGCAGGCAACGTCATATCGTATGGGCTTTCGTCCTACGGCTATGACCTCAGGGTCTCCGATGAATTCAAGATATTTACCAATGTGAACAGCGCCGTTATCGATCCCAAGGCCTTCGACGAGCGTTCTTTCGTCTCAGTGAAGGCGGAGTCGGTGATTGTGCCGCCGAATTCCTTCGCATTGGCCCGCTCGATAGAATATTTTCGTATCCCCAGGGATGTACTGACGATCTGCGTTGGGAAGTCGACCTATGCGCGTTGCGGAATCATTGTGAACGTGACGCCATTCGAGCCGGAGTGGGAGGGATTCGTAACGCTGGAAATCTCTAACACCACCCCGCTACCGGCCAAGGTTTACGCCAACGAAGGGCTGTGCCAAATACTGTTTTTCCGTTCCGACGAGACCTGCGAGATCAGCTACGCTGATCGCAAGGGCAAATACCAGAAACAGCAGGGGATTGTGCTTCCCAAGCTCTAGGGGCATGACCAGTGCATTTTGGTTAACCGATTGGAACGCTATTACAAAGGGCCATGCAGGAAATTTCTCCTTCGCGCAGCGCCCGCGGCGCATCTCTCTTACAGGCGCGATAAGGTAACCGAATGTCAGCGAAACCTAATCCCGGCCCAATCCGGGTCGGCTTGATGACGGATGAACCCATCCGGCTAGAGGGGCTTACCAGCATCTTTGAGGAGCACGACCAGGAGGGTCATGCTCCGCTGTTCCCCGTAATCGGGAGCATGGACGAGTTGCTGACCGGCTCAACGCTGGAGTACCTGGTCGTCGACTTGAACTCTTCGTCCTGTGGGATGGAGACACTGGGCGCCATTCGCCGCATTCGTCCCGACATACGGCTGATTGTGATTGGCCCTGAAGGCAACGATGAAACGGTTATGGAAGCCATCATTGCCGGGGCCAGGGCCTACCTGGATTTGACTGCCGGGCCCGAGATGGTGCGGAAGGCTATTGAGGAGGTAATCAGCGGCTCCATCTGGGCGCCGCGGAGGCTGCTCTCCAGGTTGATCGACCGGATGCTCGCGGTCTCCGATACCAGCCTCATCAACGCCAACCCCCATTTGACCGACCGCGAACGCCAGGTGCTCGAACTCATCCTGATGGCCCGTTCCAATCGTGAGATCGCCCATCAGTTAGGCATCGAGGAGCGAACTGTCAAGGCCCATGTAGGCCGTCTGATGCGCAAAGCGGGGGCAGAAAATCGCGTTGACCTCTCCATGCGCGCATTGCACAGTCCGATGGCGCCGAACGCAAATATCATCGAGCGCCGACATGGAGAGCGCCGACAGGCTCTGGCAAAGCCTATACTCCCTTCGGACTAATTCGTCGTGAGTAATCAAGTAGGTTACTTTCATTCACACTCCTTTCGTAATCTGAGAAGTGAGCGATTCTAACCATCCTCGATAGGCCGCTGCCCGCAAACTCATCTACAGCAACAACGCAGATATGGGTAAAGGAGTTCCCAGGCCGCATATTACTCATGTACCCAGGGAACTCCATTTTTTCTTGTTCAAGGTGAAGGCCGATTCAGCCATCCGCCCTCATACAGCCCTGGAAACAGACCGTCGTGTGTGCGAGTATACGGGTGTCAGCGTGTAATTGGAGACCCCGGTCGTCTTTTGGCTCTATTTATTCACCAGTAAATATGTGGGTTATTTAGATTCATGCTCCTTCCGTAATCTGCAAAGTGAGCAATTTTGACCACCTTCAATCAGCGGTTTTCCGCAAGCTCATAAACAACCCAGATCTGATAAGCGGAGTTCCCAGGCCCAGATTGACTATGAAGCCTGGGAACTCCTCTTTTTTGCTTTTTATCAGCGAATACAGACTCTGCTGAATCGATTCAGCCCCCCCACATATCCATCCGGCAAAGGGTCAGGAACTGTTCATCCGCTCTTGATTCTTGCCCCTGCATGGTCGAGTGCAGTCGTTCTCCGGCTAACCTGGCCTAGCCGGAGTCGGCGCATAGCCGTGTACAGCGGGGTGCGCGACGAGACGCGGATGTTGTAGGCTGTTGCCGGGGAGGGTAGCTTGCTCTTCCCGGAGCC
>Ga0265316_10007511_pt1 | contig 10262 bp, 6 predicted proteins | sample 4522metaG_FD_202092 | JGI IMG/M metagenome (GOLD analysis project Ga0265316, IMG submission 202092) | Rhizosphere microbial communities from Carex aquatilis grown in University of Washington, Seatle, WA, United States - 4-5-22 metaG | ecosystem: Host-associated > Plants > Roots > Rhizosphere >...
CTGGACCTCTGTCTGACCGAGCACGGCAAGCGGCGCGGCCACGCAGGCCGCCGCCAGTGGAATCAACAGCCGGCGCCGCGCGGGCGCCAGCAAACGGGTTTTCATTTCTGCTCCTGATGTTTAATGGCAAGAGCAGAAACACGGGCCCGGCGGCCCGCCGTAGCTTTTGCCGGCCAGCCGCCCCCACTATTTTTCCACTCTCACCCTTCATTGATGCGATGAAGGTTTCTCGCCGGCGCGCGCATCCGCACCAGCGTGGGTGAGCGTCCAAAGAGCAGATGTTCGGACTCCGCATTTCCCGTTCCCGGCAAATCCGCGATCGAAATCCCGGATGCGAAAACTCCCTCGCCCCTGACCTTCACCAAGGCGTACGCCCTGATTGGCTTTGCCGCCGATTGGTTCCCGCCCAGCGCCTGATAAATGACTTCAGCCGTCGTTGGGGACCACCGGCAGTCGGGGTCTGTGATGCGATACCGCAGCGCTACTGTGGCCGGTTCTCACGGCCTTCCCTGCGTCTCTGGAACAAAAACAAAGAACAAAACGGACCGTGGGATCTGAGCCCTGTGCCAAATTGACTGCAAGCGCGTTCTGCACGCAGGCGATGCGATCCGATGTGGTGGCGCGGCGGCACGCGGCTCCGCGACGGCGCGGCCACGCCCGCACAATTCCCGCAGGAATTCGCTTGCCACGAGTATTACGCCTTATTTCGTTCGTAACATTATGGAAAAGGTCGCCCGCTTCAGCGTTTCCCTCGACAAGAAGCTTTTTCGCGAGCTCGACCGCATGGCGCGCGAGAAGGGCTACGACAACCGTTCGCTCGCCGTTGCCGACATGATCCGCTCCCAGCTCATCGAGCACTGGCAGCAGATGGGCAAGGGCGAGATCGCCGGGAGCATCACCCTGGTCTACGACCACCATCACCACCACCTCCAGGATCTGCTCACCGACCTCCAGCACGAGCACCGCGAGGTCATCATCTCGGTGCTCCACTGCCATCTCGACCACGACAACTGCCTGGAACTGCTCGCAGTCCGCGGCCAGGCCGCGTCCATCAAGAGGCTCGCGGACGCAATGATCGCCGCGAAGGGAGTCAAGCATGGCAAGCTGACCATCACCACAACCGGAGAAAATCTTCCCGCATGAAGACAACCCGACTCGCAGTGCTCACCGCCGTCCTGTCCGTTCGCCTCGCCGCGGCGGACACCGATGCCGTCACGCCGCTGCCGGAAGTCCGCGTGACCGCAACGCCGATCATCCAGGAGAACCGCCTCACGCCGCTGGCCGGCGAGGTCACGGTTGTCACGGCGCAGCAGATCGCCGATCTCAGCGCGCAGGATCTGCAGTCGGCGCTGCGCGAGACGCCGGGCGTCGTCGTCACGCATTACGATCCGGTCGGCAGCTTCGGCGGCGGCCAGGGTGGCGCGATATTCATACGCGGAATGGGCGCGTCCCGCCCGGGCGCGGAAATCCAGCTGTCCATCGACGGCATCGCGAACTACAACAGCCTGTGGACGCACCCGCTGCTGGACATGCTCAGCGTGGACATCGCCCAGAGCATCGACGTCTACAAGGGCGCGCAGCCGGTGTTGTACGGCAACATGGCGTTCGGCGTGGTCGACGTGACCACCAAGCGCCAGGCCGTTCCGGGCTTCAGCACGAGTCTGCAGACCGCCTACGGCTCCTATAACACTTTCGCGGAAGTCGCCGAGCAGGGCGGCAAGGTGGACAACTTCGACTATTATCTGGTCCAAAGCTACCGCTCCTCCGACGGCGACCGCCCGCATTCGGATGGCGAACTGCAGAATTACTTTGGACGCTTCGGCTACGCGCTGAACAAGAACTGGGACGCGCACGTGGTGTTCAATCGCACGGACAACTATGCCGACGATCCCGGCGTCCTGAACAGCGGGTCCAACAACGGGCGTTTCAACGACGACGACGATCTGGTCATCGCCACGCTCGAAAACCACTACGACAAGGCCGACGGCTATGTGAAGGCGTATTGGAATCGCGGCACGCTGAACTGGGTCAACCAGCTCGACTCCAACACGCATCTGAACCAGGACATCACGCTGACCGACTACGACAATGATGGCGTCAAGACGCGGGAGACGTTCAAGCCATGGGACGGCGGCGCCCTGATGGCCGGCGTCGATGCGGACTTCATCAGCGGCAAGGATTACACGCTGACCGCAGGTGCCCCTGCCTGCTTTCCGCGCACGAAGTTTCAGATCGTTCAACCGTATGCGTCGGTCAGCCAGCGGTGGAATCTCGACAACAACACCTACCTGCAACCGTCGGCCGGCGTGCGATATTTCGATCACGACGTTTTCGAGAGCGAGTTTGCGCCGCAGGCCGGGCTGGTGTTCGGCCTGACGGACACGGAGCTCCATGCGTCCTATGCCCGCGGCATCAACTATCCCGGCATCTTCGTCGCGGCGATGCCGGCGCTCAACGAACCGAGCTACCGCAGCCTGCATGCCGAGACGCTGGACCACGATGAACTCGGCGCGAGCCGCCAGTTCGGCACGCTCGCCAAACTTGACGTGACTCTGTTCCACGACAGCGGACGCAACCGGATCGTCTTTGATCCGACAAAGCCCCCTTTCCCCTTCCCCTGGGAAAATATCGGCCGTTTCCATACCCAGGGTCTGGAGACCACGGTGACGGTTGCGCCGCTCCGCGATCTCTCGTTGTTCGCTGGCTTTACCATCCTCAGCGCCGATCCCGGCAACCTGCCCTACGCACCCAAACGGACCGCCAGCGCGGGCGTGTCATACCGGTTCATCCAGCATTTCCATCTCAGCGTCGACGGCCAGTACGTCGGCAACCAGAACGCGCTTACGCTCGGCCCCAACCCGGCGGTCTCCACCAGCCCAATCAGCTCTTACTCGCTGGTGAATGCGAAGCTCAGTTGCGATTTCTCGCTTCCAGACTGGGGCCTCCGCGGCGAGATATTCGTCAGCGGCCAGAACCTCACCAACGCCCACTACCAGCAGCAGTACGGCTACCCGATGCCGGGCACCAACGGCATGGGCGGAGTCCGCGTGAGCTTCTGACCTCGCGGCGGCTGACTTCAGATCTGTGCCCATTGACATCCTGCAGGCCCCGCGAAAACGCGCCCCGTTCCGCGCACCATCCCTCCCTGCAAATGCAGGGTGCGTCGTGATACGCCCGGCCATCCCGGGCGCCGCACGGAATCCCGTTTGTGACGCAATGCGTGACAAGACGGGCTCGGGATTCCCTACGCACCCGGTTCGGCAAGGACCTTCTGCAGCAGCGCACTCAGCGCAGACAGCTCGTACGGTTTCTCGATGAATCCCGCGAGACCGCCGCCGGCAAAACGGTCCATCACCTCGGAATCGCTGTAACCGCTGGCAAGAACCACGCGCACGTCCGGCTGAATGCGACGGAGCTCCCGGAACGTCTCCTCCCCGTTCATCTGCGGCATCGCCAGATCGAGCAAGACGCAGGCGATTTCCCCGGAATGCTCCCGAAACAGGCCGACCGCCTCGCGTCCATCGCCGGCAGCCATCACCCGGAATCCGCAACGTTCGAGCATCCTGCCGGCCACGCGCCGGACCGGCTCCTCATCGTCCACCAGCAGCACGGCACCCGTCCCGCGCCAGGGCGGCGCCGCTTCGCCCGGTGCGATCTGCGCCACCCGCTTGCCGCTTGCCGGGAACAGCACGCGGAACGCGGTTCCCTTGCCGCGCTCGCTTTGCACCTTCACGATCCCCTTGTGCCGGCCGACGATCCCCAAGACCGCCGCCAGCCCGAGACCGCGCCCCGTGAATTTCGTCGTAAAGAATGGATCGAAGATCCGCTCCAGCGTCGCCGTGTCCATGCCGCAACCCGAGTCGGCAATCTCGACGTACACGTAGCTGCCCGGCTGCGGGGGCACCGTTCCTGCAACGCTGCCGGCGCCGCGAAGATAGTCGGCATCACACTGCATCTGCCCGGTGGATACGGCGATGACGCCGTCATTGTCGCCCACGGCTTCCGCGGCGTTGATCACCAGATTCATCACGACCTGGCGGAGCTGCGCAGCGTCGCCCTCGATCGCCGGCAGATCCGCCGCCAGCTGGCAGCTCAGCCGGACCTTCTTTGAAACCGATACGTGCAGGAGGTGAACGAGTTCCTGAACCAGGCGCGAGAGGTCGACAACGTCCACCACAAACCGGCCGCGCCCGGCATACGCGAGCATCTGCCGGCAAAGCTCCGCCGCCCGGTGGGACGCCTCCTCGATCTCCCGCAGGCTGCCGATCGCAGGCGATTCCGGCGCGAGGTCCATCAGCGCCAGATTGGCGTGCCCGACGATGGCGGTTAGTAGGTTGTTGAAGTCGTGCGCAATGCCGCCTGCGAGCAATCCGAGGCTTTCCAGTTTCTGCGCCTGTTGCATCTGCACATCGAGATTCCGGCGCTCCTCCTCCGCCTCAAGGCGTTCCGTGATGTCACGAATGGCAACCATGTGAACCGGCCGCCCGTGCATCTCGAAGAACGACGCGGTCATCTCAAGGGGGAACACCTCACCGTTCTTCCTGCGATGCCAGCGCACCGGAATGAGCGACAGGCGGTCGATCACGGCCCGCCGGGTCTTTTCCGGCTCGGCAGAGACGTCGGTGTTTTTCATCTGCAGCCATTCGTCGCGGCTGTAGCCGTAGAGCCGGGTGGCGGCGGCGTTTACCTCGAGGACCTGCCCGGTCGCATTGTCCACCACGATGATCGCATCCGACTCCAGATCGAAAAGCCGGCGGTAGCGCTCCTGGCTCTCGCGCAGCGCCTCTTCCGCCCGCTTGGTCACCGCGAAAAGCCGGGCGTTCTGCAGGCTCGCGGACACCGTCGCGGCAAGCGCCTCCAGGAAATCCGCCTGATGCGCGAAGTCGCGTCCTGTGTCGGAAGCGAGCCCCAGCACTCCGATGATGGTCTCGCTGTGGCGCAGCGGAAGCGCAGCAAATGAACGAAATCCCGCCTTCTTGCATTCTTCCCAGGTGCAGCGAGCATCGGCAAAAATGTCCCGCGAGTAGAGGGGTTGGCCCAGCCGCACCGCCAGACCGCACATGCACTCGCCCACCCGGTGCTCCGGAATCTGGCCGAGCCGTTCCCGGCCGGTCTCAGGCGCGATGCCGGTCAACACAAGCCGTTCCCCGTCGCGCAGAAACAGGAAGGCGAGGTCGCACCGGACCGTGTCGAGGATGATCCTGAGCGCGGACGCGACCACCGTCTCCAGGGCCAGCGAGGAACCCACCTCACGGCCAAGCGTATTGAGGGCGTTCACCTCCGCAGAGCGGCGGCGCAGCTCTTCCTCGGCCCGCACGGATTCGGTGATGTCCTGGATGAGGGGAAGAAAGAACAGCGGCTGGCCTTGCGTGTCCCGGATCAGCCTGATGCTCACCCCGCCCCAGACAACGGATCCATCCTTGCGAACGTAGCGTTTCCTGAGTTCCGCCCGATCCAGCGAGCCGGCCACCAGCGCACGGATCTCGGGCGCGCCGATCTCCCGGTCTCCGGGATACGTCACCTCCAGGAATGTGCGGTCGAGCAACTCGGCCTCGGAATAGCCCAGGAACCGGCAAAAGGCCTCGTTACACCGGAGGAACCGGTAGTTCAGATCCACGACGACCGCCCCGACCGGAGAGAGGTCAAACATGCGTCGCAACAGATCTGCCGCGACAGGATCGCCCGGATCGGTTCGGACAGTTGCGTGCATTGCAGAGGCAGACCGGCGGCAGGCTCAGAGACCGGCCGCGCTGACATGAGATGGACCGGAGACTCGGCCTGAAACACGGACTGTGCACTTGTGTTTCGAAACCCGCTCGCTTTCAACACGATTCCCATGAGGTAAAGTCCTCAGGACGCATCTGGATATTATTCCTTTGGCATGGCTGTGAATACGCGCACATTCTGACGGACCGACCGCGCCTGGGCTCGCGACGAAAACCACGGCGCATCTTCCTCAATATGGAGCTTCCCCCATGAACCCACTCCGAATGCTGACCCTGTCCGCGATCGCCATGGCGTGCGGCGCCTATCACGCAAGCGCCCTGGACCGGCCCGACGTGACCTTCAAGGTCTTTCAGTTCCCCGCCGACAAGATCCCGCGCATCGACGGCAACGCCGACGACTGGGCGATGGTGCCCGACGACTACGTCATTCGCATGGACCAGTTCGTCGACGACGAGGGCGGCCACATGAAGCCCGATCCGAAGGACCTCGATGTGAAGGTGCGCGTCGGCTGGGTCAAGGGACTCAACCGGCTCTATTTTCTGTACGAGGCCTATGACAATTATTGGGACTTTTCGCGGCCGGATCTGCACAACGACATGTTCGAGATCGTGGTCGACGGCGACGCATCCGGCGGACCGTTGATCGACAAGGCGCACAAGGAGCTGTGGACGCCCGAGGTGGTGGGCGCGGCCGCCACTCCCGACGACCGTATCACCGTGCCGGACGCGCATTGGGCGATCCACGGCGTGCATGCGCAGAACTACCACATCTTCACTCCGGCCAGGGACAAGGACTGGTGCATGGCGTGGGGTTCGCCGACCTGGATCAAGGAGCTGCCGTGGGCCAATGCCGCCTGCGCGTACAACTTCAAGCCGGGAGAATCCGGAAAACTCGTATTGGAATTTTGGATAACCCCGTTTGACTACGCAGGCCCCGAGGGGCCGCAGCGGGCGGTGGAATCCGTTCTGGCCGAGAACAAGATCATCGGCCTGAGCTTCGCGACGATCGACTACGACGACGTGAACAAGCGGGAGCGGAGCTTCTGGAATCTCTCCCGCCATCACATGATGTACGGCGACGCCTCGTACTTGTGCGCCTTCAGGCTCATGCCGCTCGAGCCGCAGTTCCACAAACCGATCGAGGCGCAGTGGTCCTGGAAGGTCATCGACATGGACCGGAGGCTGGTCGCCTTCAAGGACCTCTCCAGTGGTCAGATCACCGCCTGGAAATGGGATTTCGGCGACGGCGAGACCGCGACGGAACAGAATCCAATTCACCAATACAAGAAGCCCATCACTCCCGTCGTGATCCTGGATGTCGAGGGGCCGGCCGGCACGGCGCGCCGCTCGAAAGTCTGGGATGTTTCGCTGAAGTAGACGCCGCTCTGAACGGGCGGCCCCGGGGGCAATTCGCTGCGCCGCGGCTCGATCGAATTCCCGGCTCCCGGCTCCGTTCCACCCAATTTCATCTCATCGCATGAACCCACGCACCGTGTTCCCGCTCGTTCGGACAATTCCGCTGTTTCTGGCCTGCCTGGTCGCGGCGGCGCAAACGCCGCCCGTTTCGCCGGCCGCCGGCCCGGGTCCGGAACCCGGCCGCTCGGATCCGATGTTCATCAACATGGGGGGCGGACAGGCCAATTATCCGATGCCGTATGCTCCCGCCTCGGTGACCGAGATCACGGCGGTGCTCGATCGCATCCACGCCTACCTCGATGCTGCGACGCCCGACCGGCTCGTCGACCGCACGACCAATCAGGTCATCTCCGACTACTCCCAGCCCAACCCCAATGCCACGACACCGCGCAGCGACTTCCAGCTCGTGGGCTACGAATGGGGAATGACGTATGCCGGCATGTTGCTCGCTGCCGAGACGACCGGCGACCGACGATTCGCCGACTACACCGCAAAGCGCTTCAAGCTCATCGCCGACATCCTGCCGATGTTCCGCGCCCTTGCTGCGGCTACTCCGGCGCCCGCGACGCCCCAGGCCCAGGCACCCGCCGGCCCGCCGGCTGGTCCCGGGCCCGCGGGTCCCGGCGGCTTCCCGGCCGGTCGCGGCGCCTTCGGCCGGGGCAACCCGGTGCGCCCCCTGCTCACGCCGCGTGCGCTCGACGATTGTGGTTCGATGTGCGCAGCCCTGATCAAGGCCCAGCGTGCCGGGGTGACCGGCGTCGAACTCCGGCCCACGATCGACAACCTGATCGGCTGGATCAGTGCAAAGCAATTCCGGCTCGCCGACGGCACCCTGGCCCGGAACCGCCCGCTGCCCAGCTCGCTCTGGCTCGACGATCTTTTCATGAGCGTCCCGGCGCTCGCGCAGATGGGAAAGCTCACCGGCGACACCAAGTACTACGACGACGCCGTCAAGCAGGTGCTGCAATTTTCGGAACGGATGTTCGTCAGGGAAAAGGGGCTGTTCATGCACGGCTGGGTTCAGGGCATGGACGTCCATCCGACCTTTCATTGGGGCCGCGCAAACGGCTTTGCGCTCATGAGCATGGCCGAGTTGCTCGACGTGCTGCCCGAGGATCATCCGGGTCGCGCCAAGGTTCTCGAACTGTACCGCGCACACGTCCGCGGGCTCGCAGCCTGCCAGGGCGGCGACGGCCTCTGGCACCAGTTGCTCGACCGCTCCGACTCCTACACCGAGACATCGGCCTCGGCGATCTTCGTCTACGCGATCGCCCGCGGCATCAACCGCGGCTGGCTCGATCCCCTCGCGCACGGCCCGATGGTGTCGCTCGCCTGGAACGCAATCGCGAAACGGGTCAACGAAAAGGGCCAGGTCGAGGGCACCTGCGTCGGCACCGACATGGGCTTTGAGCCAACGTTCTACTATTACCGGCCGACCAGCGTCTACGCGGCCCACGGCTACGGTCCGGTGCTGCTCGCCGGCGCCGAGATGATCACCTTTCGCAACGGGAAGGGCAGGGACGCCATCGTCAACTTCGGCGCCATTCAGATGCAGCGCGAGCGTTCGTTCTTTTGATCCCCTCCAGCCTCGCCTTCCCGCCTTTTTATCGATTTGAACCCGGCCGCGCTCCGTCAACAATCATGCTCATGAAAAACCTGATCCGCCCCACCCGTGTCATCCTGTGCTCGCTTGCGTTCCTGACTGCGGATTTGTTGGCGCGCTCGGCCTCCCAGCCGATTCCCAGGCTCGAGAAGCGCGGCCAGACCGTTCAGCTGATCGTCGATGGCAAGCCGTATCTGGCACTGGCCGGCGAAACGTCCAACACCGCCTCTTCCAGTCTCGAGTACATGGATACGGTGTGGTCGAAGCTCGTTGAGATGAACCTCAACACCGTCCTCGTGGCCGTCGCGTGGGATTGGGTCGAACCCGTCGAGGGCAAATACGACTTCGCCCTGGTCGACGGGCTGCTCGCAGGCGCGAGGAAGCACAACCTGCACCTCGTGTTCCTCTGGTTCGGAAGCTGGAAGAACGGCATTTCCAGCTTCGTGCCCGGCTGGGTGAAGGCCGACCAGCAGCGTTTTCCGCGCACCCAGATCAAGGGCGGCAGGTCGGTGGAGATTCTCTCCACGTTCAGCGACATGAATTTGCAGGCCGACACGCGCGCCTACGTGGCATTCATGCGGCATGTCCGCGCAGTGGATTCCGGGCAGCGCACGGTGCTGATGATCCAAATGCAGAACGAAGTGGGCCTGCTCGGCGACTCGCGGGACCGCGTCGCGGCAGCTGAGACCGCGTTCGCGGGTCCGGTGCCGGCGGAATTGCTGGCCTACCTGCAAAAGAACAAGGAGACCCTCTGGCCGGGTCTGCGCATGCTGTGGGAGGCCGCCGGCGCCAGGGCGGCCGGAACCTGGCAGGACGTGTTCGGTACCAGCACGGCAACGGATGAGATCTTCATGGCATGGAATTATGCCCGCTACATGGGACACATGACCGAGGCGGGCAAGGCCGAGTACCCGATTCCAGTGTACACCAACACCTGGATCGTCCAGCCCGAGGACAAGGGGCCGGGCGATTATCCGACCGGCTGCCCGCAGGCGCTCACCATCGACATCTGGAAGGCCGGCGCTCCCGCGATCGACCTCAACTGCCCCGACATCTACCTCCCGAATTTCAACGAATGGGTTGCGTTGTTCCACCGCTCCAACAACCCGCTCTTCGTGCCGGAGTCGAAGGAGGATGCAGGCGGCGCAGCCAACGCGTTCTACGCCATCGGGCAGCATTCGGCGATCGGGTACTCCCCGTTCGGCATCGACAACCCCAGCCGCCTGGCCGTGCTGCCCGGCGGTCTCAGCGGCCAGCCGCTGCCCCGGGCCTATGCTCTCCTCGCGGAAATGGCTCCGTTGATTCTCGATGCCCAGGCCAAGGGGACGATTGCAGGCGCGTGGCTGAACACCAAGCTGCAGACACAGGACATCCCGCTCGGAAATTACACGGTCAACGTCGATCTCCGGCGCAACCGGCGGGATCCGTCGCAGGTTCCGGCATTGGGCTATGCCCTGGTCATCTCGGTCGGTCCCGACGAGTATTTCGTCGCCGGCCAGGACGTGCAGGTCACGTTC
>Ga0265316_10007515_pt1 | contig 10256 bp, 11 predicted proteins | sample 4522metaG_FD_202092 | JGI IMG/M metagenome (GOLD analysis project Ga0265316, IMG submission 202092) | Rhizosphere microbial communities from Carex aquatilis grown in University of Washington, Seatle, WA, United States - 4-5-22 metaG | ecosystem: Host-associated > Plants > Roots > Rhizosphere >...
CCCATGGAAGGATGATTTGCGCATATGGTACTCGAAGGGCGGTGCTGCACCGTCGAGAACTCGCTGCCACAAGTCGGCGTGCCGTTTTCTTGTCGACGGCGCCGTGAGACGCGGTCTGCTGGGTGAGACTTCTCGTCCGTCGGAGAACTCATCCGTTGCTGTTCCGCGATCGCGCGAGACCGCATCCTGTGCTGGTTTCCTCGCCCGGTCGTGCGGCGAGCCCGCAGATCTCGCAACGATCGGGATCTTGGATCCTCGCGTCGCCAAATTCCTCAGCGATCGCGAACGGTTTGCGTGCGGGCGAGACACTCCCGCGTGTCTCGCGGAACGCTTCCCGATCCTCTCGCGAAAAAAACTGCCCTGATATTCGCCATTTTCGGATGGTTCGCTTTTTGACTTGCCGGAGAGACGCCCGATTGGTACTTAAGCCGCCCGTCATCGGGTCGTCTCGCTGAATCCCACCTGAGAGGGCGCTTCGGGAGCGGCCAACCTGTGCCTGTTGATAAGCAGGTGATCGCGGCTTTCAACTCGCGGACATCGTTTGGTTTTCTCTACTGACCTTGTTGTGGATAGAACAATGATTGAGCTCTGGGGCGAAGCTGTCCGTTCGATTGAAGGAAGGGTCAACCCGACCAACCGTGACCAGTGGTTGCGCCCCATAAAATGCCTGGGCATCAACGAGGGTCGCATCCACTTGCGGGCACCCAACCGCTTTCACAAGGAATGGTTCGAAGACAACTTTCTTCCCTCCATTCTGGAGAATCTGCGGGAGCGTGCGCAGAGAACGTTCGCCGTGGAGTTCCAAGTTGCAGAGGAGGTGGCGATGCCAGTCCCGTCACAGGATGTCGCGAGCGAGTCAGTGGGGGAAGTTCCGCCCTGGCGTCCGACGCCAGGCGGGCTAGAGGGCCGATACACATTCGACACGTTCGTGGTCGGCGCGAGAAACCAGTTTGGTCATGCGGCGGCGCGCATGGTGGCGAGTGCTCCGGGTTCGAAATACAATCCCTTGTTTCTCTATGGGGGCGTCGGGCTGGGTAAGACGCACCTCTTGCACGCCATCGGGCACGAGGTTCACCGCCAGCACCCGGACTGGAAGATTACGGTGGTCACCTGCGAGCAGTTCGTCACTCATTTCATCCGGTCGATGATGAACCAGCGCAAGCAGCCGGGCAGCGTCAGTCTAATGGAGGAGTTTCGCGCGTGCTATCGCGAGACGCCGGATGTTCTCTTGATCGACGACATCCAGTTTCTTTCCAGCAAGGACAGCTCGCAGGATGAGTTCTTCCACACGTTCAACGCCCTCCATCTCGCGCAGAAGCAGATCGTTCTGACCTGCGACAAGCTGCCAGCCGAGTTGGCGGGCGTCGAGGATCGGTTGCGGAGTCGGTTCGCTTGGGGCCTGATCGCGGAGATTGGCCATCCCGACTTGGAAACGCGGGTTGCCATTGTCAAGCGCAAGGCCGAGATCGAGAAGATGGCGCTGAGCGACGAGGTGGCCCTGGCGGTCGCCACCGCGGTCCGTTCGAATGTCCGCGAGCTGGAAGGTGCGCTGTTGCAACTGTCAGCACGATCTTCGATCACGGGACACAGCATCGACAAGGAGTTTGCCGAAGAGGTTCTGAAGGACCTGGTGAGCGCAACCCCACAGGGCTTCAGCATCGAGGCCATCCAGCGAGAGGTGGCAACCTACTTCGACGTCAAGTTGCACGATTTGCGTGGGCCAAGTCGCGTCCAGTCTGTCGCCCGGCCCCGCATGATCGCCATGTACTTGGCGCGCAAACTCACCGGCGCAAGCTTTCCGGAAATTGGCAGCCGCTTTGGCGGTAAGGATCATTCGACCGTCATCAGTGCCGTCAAGAAGATCGAACATCTGATCGCTCAAGACTCGAATCTACGCAGCGTGGTCACCACGCTGGAGAGCCATCTACGTCAGCGCTGACGCCATGAAGACATGGGGCATGGAATGGACCCCTCAGTCGCCGGCTACTCGCAGTTCGACAACAGCAGGTTCACTGCTACGAAACTGGTGCTGGGCCTTGTCGACGCGCTGGCCTTCCTTGCTCACCGGCGATAGCTTCTGGGTCGTCGTGAACAGCCGCTCCGCCAGCCTGGACCGCCTGCGCAAGCGCCTACTGGAACTGCGTGCGGAGATCCTGAGCGAGGGCGATGTGGCCATCGAGCCAGCACGCACTGATCCCGCGGCAGTGGGTGGGGAAGAGGAGGAGCAAGCGCTCACCGAAATGAACCAGGTCATTGCGTCCAAGCGCAACCGAGAGCGCACCACGGCCCTCGGTCGCATTCAGGCCGCGCTCAAACGGCTGGACGAGGCCCCCGGTGATTTTGGACTGTGCGCCGAGTGTGGCGACCCTATCGGAAAGCGTCTGGATGTCCTGCCCTATGTCGAGCTTTGCGTGGAATGCCAGCATGCCCGCGACGGCAGCCCCAAGGGCCCGGGCCGTCGCCACTTGCGCGATTTTCGCTAAACGGACGCCAAGAGGACTCAAGGCCGCGCTCGAGCGCAAAGGCCAGCGCATTGAAAACTTCGACGCCGCGATGGCTGCTCACGCCTTGGCGTTGTCGCAAGAGATCATTTCACGTCGAGTGTGACAGATGTGGAGACGATCAGGCATTTGGGCGGTTTCTCGGCCGCGCTGAGCGCGGTCGCTGATCCCTGATGAATACAGGAGATCGAACGCTTTGGCGAAGATGCGGCCGCGTTCAGCGATGCCTCAATCGGGCAGTGGCCACGCTCCGAATTTGCGCTATGAACGCAGCTCAAAGGAGATCCGCCGTGAACCACGTCGTCGTCGACCAGAAACGCTGTCTTCATGATGGGTTTTGCGCCTCGGTTTGTCCGGTTTCCGTGCTTGAGTTGGAGACCACACTCGCTGGCGCCATGCCCACGTCCAGTCAGGGCGACCGTTGCATCCGTTGCGGCCACTGCGTGTCGGTCTGCCGTGCGGGCGCGCTGGCGCTCACGTTCTTGCCTCGTAGCGATCTGCGGCCGATGAACACCGCGCACCCGATCAGTCCCGAGCAAGCCGAGCAGTTGTTGCAGGCGCGGCGTTCGATTCGACGGTATCGGGACAAGTTGGTTCCGCGCGAGATCATTGCGCGTGCGCTGGACAGCGCCCGTTTCGCACCCTCGGGGGTCAATCGTCAGCCGGTGGCGTGGACCGTGGTGAGCGGCCTTGATGCCGTCCACAGGCTTGCGGCGGGCGTGCTGGAATGGGCACGCACGCTGGTGGGGCAGAAACACCCGTTGGCCGAGCGTTTCGGTTTCGCCCGCTTTCTTGTGGCCTGGGAAAAGCGCGAGGATCTGATCCTGCGCCACGCCCCTCACGTGGTTTTGGCCCACACCCCTGCCTCGGATCCCACTGGCCCGGGCGCGGCCACCATTGCGGTCACCTATTTTCAGATCGCCGCCGAGGCCTTGGGACTCGGCACTTGCTGGGCCGGGTATCTTCAAATCGCGCTCAGCATGTCCCCCGCCGTAGTCAAGCTGGCCGGCATTCCCGAGGGGCGTCAGGCCCACGCCGCCACGCTGCTCGGCTATGCGAAGCACGAGTACGTCGCCATTCCACCGCGCAAGGCCCTCGACGTCACGTGGACGTAGCGACTCCGGACTTGGAGAAGCGGGGGTTGGGGTAGGCCCGCGGGATTCTCTTCAGACCACTTTGCTGATAATCTTGCAGGTATGATGCGCGTGTGTCGCTGGTTAGCGATCGGTGTGGCGCTATCATTCACTGGGTTGGCTTGCTTTCGCACACCGATGGACGAACAGCAGGCGGCAGGGTCGCGCGGCGGCATCACTAGGTTTGGCGGGACGATGATCGGGACACAGAATTTCGGTGGCAACGGCGGAGTAGGCAACAGCTCTCCATCCGGCCTAGGCGGTAGCGCCGTCGGTGGCACGGGTGGTTCCCCTGGGGGCGCGACCAGCTCTGCGGGCACGAGCGGGAGTGCGGTGCCGCAAGGAGTTTTCGCAGCGACGGGCAGCATGACCACTGCAAGGCTAGACCACACGGCGACGTTGTTGGGCAACGGGCAGGTGCTCATCGCCGGCGGGGACAACGGCACCCACGTTCTCGCGAGCGCGGAGCTATACGATCCAGCGGCCGGGAGGTTCACCGCCACCGGAAGCATGGCCACGCCTAGATTCTGGCACATGGCGACGTTGCTCGGGGATGGAAAAGTATTCATCGCTGGTGGTACCTCCGATGGCAGCACCTCGCTTGCTAGCTGCGAGCTGTACGACCCAGTGGCGGGTAGCTTCGCGGCGATAGGCAGCATGACCGTGGCAAGGGCCGCTCACACGGCGACCTTGTTGCCGAGCGGGAAGGTGCTCATCGCCGGTGGCGTGGGAGGCAACGGATATCTCGCCAGCGCTGAACTGTACGACTCAGCGACCGGAACATTCACGGCGACAGCCAGCATGACCACGGCTAGGAACGTCCACACGGCCACTTTGTTGCCCGACGGGAAGGTGCTCATCGCCGGTGGCGGAGTAGCCGCCAGAACTCTCGCCAGCGCGGAGCTATACGACCCCAGTTACGGGACATTCACGGCAACCGGCAGCATGACCGTGGCAAGGTGGGGCCACACGGCGACGTTGTTGCTAAGCGGGAAGGTGCTTATCGCCGAAGGAGCCAGTAGCAACTCGTATCCATATCTCGCGAGCGCGGAACTATACGATCCAGCGGCCGGGAGGTTCACCGCCACCGACAGCATGACCGGCGTGGCAAGGGTGTTCCACACGGCGACGTTGTTGCCCAGCGGGAAGGTGCTCATAGCTGGTGGGGACGATGGCATCAACTATCTCGCGAGCGCGGGGCTATACGACCCAGGAGCCGGGAGATTCACAGTGACTGGCAACCTGATCGCGGCAAGGGACAACCACACGGCGACTTTGTTACCGAACGGAAAGGTGCTCATCGCCGGCGGAAGCGATTTCAGCGGAATCCTCGCGAGCGCGGAGTTATACGAATAGCCTCGCCACACCGCCGGCAGCAGCTACTCCGTCATGGGCGCCGGCCAGAAGGTCATCGGGGCGCTGCTCGGGCACAGCGACAGCGCGTCCACCGAGCGATACACCCACGTCGTTCCGGGTACGACCGCGGCGCTGGTTCAGGCACGTGGCTGCGGTTTGGAGGCGGGGAGGGTGGAAGGAGACGATGGCTGCTTGCACGCGGCCCTCCACATCGAGAATGACTTTTCCTGCCCGTGGTATCCTTTTCGCATGAAACACTCTCTTGGATTCGGGGTTGTGATTGCCATTTCTGGCGCGATCGCTGGGATCGGATGCAGCACCTCGGGGCCTGCACACTCGACTGACGCCGCAACCCTCGCGGGAGGCGCGTCTGGCACAGGAGGCATTGCGACCGCAGGAGGTTCGGGCGGGGCTGGTGGCACTGCTGGTAGGACCGGAGTTGGCGGCGCCGGCGGAACAGGAGGCACAGGAGGCACCGTGGACGCAGGCAAGGACAGCGCGCTCGGCGGTGCCGTGGACTCGGGCAAGGACAGCGCGCTCGGCGGCGCCGTGGACTCGGGCAAGGACAGTGCGCTCGGCGGCGCCGTGGACTCGGGCAATGACGGTGTCGCGAATACGCCCGCGAGCGACGCGCTTGCCGACCTTGGCCGTTCGGACGGCGGCAGCGCGGATGGCCCCGGCAGCGACGGTGTCACGGATAGCCCGGCTGGCAGCGATGGTAACGGCGGCACCGATGGAGGAGGAGGCGGCAATGGCTCGGACAGTGGTTCCGATGGCGGGGGTGGCAGCGGAGGCACCACGGACGGGGGTGGTGGCGCGCCGGGCTCGGGTGGCTCGTCTGCCGCGCGGGTTCTGGTCACCCTGGCCTACGGGCAATACACTCCCTGGAAACTCGCCGTGGACGCCACCAACGTCTACTGGACGGACCGTGGAACGAGCGACTACTTGGACGGTTCTGTAATGAAGGTACCTCTGGGTGGTGGAACTCCCACTGCCCTGGTTTCCGGGCAAGCCAATCCCAGTGGCATTGCCGTGGACGCCACAAGTGTCTACTGGGTCAACTATGAGGGCTACACTGTAATGAAGGCGCCGCTGGCCGGTGGTGCCCCCACGACGCTAGCCTCTTCACAACCCCACCCGTTGGGCATTGCCGTGGATGCCACTAGCGTGTATTGGACCGACAATTATGACAGTCCTGTTAGCCATTGGGCTGTGGTGAAGGAGCCTCTGGGCGGCGGTACTCCCATCACCCTCACCAATCGATCGCCTGGCCCTGCTAACGTCGCCGTGGACGCTACCAGCGTCTACTGGGTCACCAGTGGTGCCGTACTAAAGGTGCCTCTGGAGGGTGGCACATTGACCACCCTCGTCTCTGGCCGGCAGTTCATTACTGACCTCGCCATCGACGCCGCAAATGTCTACTTTACGGAGGGGGGCACGAGCTTTACCGGAGGCCAAGTGATCAGCGTACCTCTGGCAGGTGGCGCGCCTAGCACCCTCGCCTCTGGGCAGGCGAACCCCACCGGTATCGCCGTCGACGCAACAAGTATCTACTGGGTCAACGGCGACGAAGACATCGCCGTCTTGCCTGTGACTGGCTCTGTGGTGAAGGTGCCTCTGGGCGGCGGTACTCCCATCACCCTCGCCTCAGGACAGGCCAATCCCGTGGCCATAGCCATCGACGCCACAAGCATCTACTATTTGACCGATTGGGTGAACTTTGGCACCAGTGCTGTGATGAAGCTGACTCCCAAGTAGTGTGGAGCCTCATTGAAGTAGACCTTGTACTCGCGAACCAGCCAATCCAGGTGTCGCTCACCGAGCAGGCTGACGTGGTCGAGCATCTCTCGCCTGCCACCGCCCACAAATCTCTCCGCGATGGCATTCATGTTGGGGACTCGCACTGCGATCTTGATGGCTTTTGTTCAAGGTGCTGAACCGCTGGTATCGCGACCTCGCCACAGAGGCCGGCGTCCGCCACATCACCAGCCACGGCGCCCGCCATACCGCCGGCAGCAGCTACGCGGTCATGGGCGCGGGTCAGAAAGTCATCGGGGCGCTGCTCGGGCACAGCGATAGCGCGTCCACCGAGCGCAACACTCATGTCGCCCCGAGCGCGACTGCGGCCCTGGGATTACCCGCCGGATCTCACTCGCCAGCGAAAACCTGAATGATATTGAGGGGGCCGCAGTTGTGAACGCAGATGTGTCGAAGGTCCTCGCTCACAGCTGGGCTAATGCGCGGGAGGCGTGGACTGGCCCGCGGAGTTGTCGCCCCAGCAGGCGAGGGTGCCGTCGGTCTTCACCCCACACGCAAACTGATAGCCTGCGCCGATGGAGGTGAAAGTGCCTGCCGGCGGTCTGGCCTGGCCATAGGTGTTGTCGCCCCAACAGGCAACCGTGCCGTCGGTCCTCACACCGCAGGCAAACTGAAGGCCCGAGCTGAGCGATGAGAAGGTACCTGACGGCGGCGTGGCTTGGCCATAGGTGTTGTCGCCCGAGCAGGCGACGGTGCCGCCGGCTCTCACTGCACACACGGAAGTGTCACCAATAACACTGACGGACGCGAAGGTGCCCGACGGCGGGGTCGGGATATTGCCGGGTAGGAGGCATTGGTTCCAGCAGGCGAGGGTGCCGTCGGTCCTCACCCCGCAAGCAAAATCGCCGCCCGAGTCCAGGTTGACGGAAGTGAATGTGCCGGACGGCTGCTCGGAACTGCACAGCACACCCCAACACGCGACAGTGCCGTCGTCCCTGACCCCACAGGCACGAACGTAGCCCACACTGAGGGACGCGAAGGTGCCGGTCGGGTAAGTGAAGCCAGAGCCAACGATCGCTCCTGAGTTGGTCCAGCAGATGACGGTGCCGTCGGCTCTCAGCCCGCAGGGCCAACTGCCGCCCACGCTCACGGCCTTGAAGGTGCCTCCCGGGTTTGCCCAAGTGCCCCAGCAGGCGATCGTATTGTCGGTCTTCAGCGCGCAGGCGCCTTGGTAGCCCGCGCTCACGGACACGAAGGGCCCGGACGCGCCCGTCGTGGGGGAACCGCCGGCACCGACAGGGCCGGAGAGATTGGCGCCTCCATCGGGCGTGGAACCGGACGATTCTTCGAGTGGAGTGCCCATGCCGATACACGCCACACCAGCCGTGCCCGCTACAAGCAAAGCAATACCGAGAAAGCTCGTCCCCCACGGTCTCGGAATCTCTGTCATCCGCATCTCTTGAAATGTAACTCTACTAGGGACCGCGCTTGCTCGCCCGCCACCGATCGCGGCCGGCCCGGACCGGGATATGGTCGAGCCTGCCGGCGCATGCCCTGCGGCCAGAGGGGTGGCGAGTCGCGCCTGCGTGCACACGAGAACACGCGAAAGACGACGCCGCGAGTACGAGCGGATTTGTTGGACGAGAGAAGATCGGGTCATGGGAGCCCCCTCGGGGAAAATTCAGCAACGAAAGCAGCAAGAACAGTGCCAATAGGAGGATAGGAAGAACCGTGACAATTGCTGGCCGGCGCGGTCGACTTCTGCATCTTTGAATGCTGGACTGACAACGTAGTTGTCTCACCTTGACCTCTGCCGCATGCTCGCCCGCCACCGATCGCGGCCGGCCTGGACCGGGACCGAGGCGATCCCGGTTACGTGTGCCCTGCGGCCAGCGGGGTGGAGATGGCGCCTGACCGTCTGTGTGGGGCGTAGCTGATGGACTGCGTGGCTGTGGCGAAACCGATCCGCGCGGCCGCAAGCGTGCGCAGAGGGGGCGGGCGCGAAACCAGGCCAGCGACTACCAGGCGCCGCGCAAAGCAAGTCCAGTCTGATGGGTTGCAGGTTGGTAGACTGGTGTCACCGACAGCGCCAATGGCTTTGCTGTCGCGGGCTTGTAGGCAAGAGCGGCACTGTCCACGACTGCGCCGATCAGGTAGCCGCTGCCGAGCCCCACGGCCGCGCCCACGAGCAGGTCCCCCATGCCACACCACGTTTCCTTTGGGCATCCATTCTTGTCTTCCAAACCGACGACACCCCCAATTATCACTCCGAGCCCAAACCCAACGGCTAGCGCTCCCGCGCGAAGGCCCAAGCTGGCAAAGCCCTTGCGTTGTTGGTGCTCGGTGAAATGGACGACCGGACCCCCCAGGAGGTATGTGCCCACTCCAACGCCCATGAGTGCAGAGCCGAAGTCGTGGCCGTGGTCGGATGCCACCACCCCAACGAGAAAGAGGCCCAGTGCCGCGAGATCCGCTAGAACGATGGGAGCGCCGTACCACTCCCTCGGCGGCACGTCTTTCGAGTCAGATACCGGCGAGCCGTTGTCCAATTGCTTTGGGGATGGCTCTTCTGCCCGAGCCTGTTGCGTTGTGCAGTCGGATCCGAGCAACCCTGCGACGACGGCCGCGCTCAGCGCGATCGAGAACCCGCGACGCCGACTGGGCGGCTCAGCCCGCATATCTTCCTCTGGCCATACTGTTCATCATGCCCCAGCAACACCCGTGCCACGCGCTGGCGGTCCGATTCTCGGTCGATCTTGGAAAAAGGGTGGGCGATTCCTAGCTTCAAGAGCGACAGTTCTGTCCGGGTGACGTCGTCCCGCCTGCCCGCGCTGCCACCGATCGCGGCCGACCTGGACCGGGATATGGGTCAGGCCGGGTTGTGTGTGCCCTGTGGCCAGCGGGGTGGCGAGGGTGCCTGACGGTGTGTGTGCCCTGTGGCCGGCAGGGTGGCGCTGGTGTGGCCAGCGGGGTGGGGCGTGTGGAACCGATCTGCGAGGCTGTGACTGGAGCATCATCAGGGGCCCACTCAGGCGTCTCTCGTGCGCTGCCCATAATCGAAGATGAAATCCTGGGCCCAGAGATGGTGTGGTCTTATGTACAGTGCGCCGGTGGGCGACAGATCGCGTGCCGGCACTTTCTCCGGCGCAACACCAGCGGGCGCTCATTCCAAGGTGGCGCAAGTTGCAGCGCGGTCTGTACAGGTCCAAGAACGAGCCGAAAGATGTGGAGTCATGATTCCTTGCCGGCCCGGGTCTGGAACGAGGCCAGAATGGTGATGGCGGCCAGGTTGCAGCTGGCGCGGAACGAGATGATGGCTCAGCGACCACTCAGGAATCCCGCCCCGAGATCCCTAGGCCCCGTAGCACCCCGGGCAGAAGTGTTTCCGACGGGGCACGCAGCGCGATCACGCCGGGGATCGGGGCCGGCGCGTGGGGGTCAATGGAGAAAACCGGCTTGCCCCGTGATAGGGCGGATTCCACCAGCAGCTCTGTCACGCCCACCGAAA
>Ga0265316_10007517_pt1 | contig 10255 bp, 7 predicted proteins | sample 4522metaG_FD_202092 | JGI IMG/M metagenome (GOLD analysis project Ga0265316, IMG submission 202092) | Rhizosphere microbial communities from Carex aquatilis grown in University of Washington, Seatle, WA, United States - 4-5-22 metaG | ecosystem: Host-associated > Plants > Roots > Rhizosphere >...
GGAACGCAGCAGGTCGAGATAGAGCGGTTCGAAGTTTGCCCCGAGTCGTTCGCGCTGCGCGAAGAGGCTTTGCGTGAGCAATTCGCCGAAGGCGTAGCCGTAGACATAAAACGGGCTGTGGAAGTGAGGGATGTAGGACCACAAGTGCTCGGAGTTTTCATAAGAAAAAATTTCGCCCTCGGCGCCGTAGAGTTCTTGCGCGGTTTTCAGCCAGATGGCGTCCAGTTCTTCCACCGATCGCTTTGACGGCTCGGTCCACTTCGAGTAGGTTTCATCCATCCCGTGCAGACGGCGCTCGAAATTGGAAAATCCGATCTGGCGGACCACCGTATTGATGGTGCTGTCGATCTTGGACATGATCAGCGCCAGCAGCGATTTCTTTTCGCCCGAGCGGATGAGGCGAGCCTTCAGCAACGTGAACGTGGTCATCTCGCCGAACACCGACGCCGTTTCGCAGTATGCAATCGGGGCGTGATACATCAGGGGGCCCTGGGCTTCTCCCGCGAGGATGCCGTGGACGCCGTGGCCGAGTTCATGAGCGAGCGTCATCACGTCCCGGTTCGAGCCGAGATAATTCATCAGTGTGAAGGAGACCGCTTTTCCACCGGGCAACACGTGAGAGGAATTGAAAGCCCCGCTGCGCTTTTCTCTCACGACGGGCGCATCGATGCGGCGATCGGTAAAAAATGTTTTCACCAGCGCCGTCAGCGTGGGGCTGAAGCTTTCGTAGGATGCGGCGACAATTTCCGCGGCTTCGCCGAATGAAATTTCCGTCATGTCGGCGAACGGCATTGGAGCGTTGCGGTCGCTCCAGCGAAGGAGAGGGAGCCCGAGGTGGCGCGCCTTCAATTTGTAATAACGGCGCGTGAGCGAGCCGCCCAGCGTGGTGACGGCGTTGTGCAAGACATCGACCACCGAATCGGGAATGCGATTGGCCTTGTTGCGAAAATCCATCGGGTGGGAGTAGCCGCGTTCTTTATCTTCCACGGCTTTTAATCCGGCGACCATGTAGAGCGTCTGCGCGGAATATTTCGCGAAGGGCCCGGCAAAACCGTCATTCGCACACTTCAAGGCTTCGGCGCGTTCCTCGGCATCTTTGGATTCCGTGATCAGGTGCAACAGCTCGGTAAGGTTTTTTGATTCGCCGCGAAATTGAAATGTGAGATCGGCTTCCACCTCGTCAAAGAAATCGCCCCAGGAACTGGCGTCAAACGGGGAGCGTTTGGTCAGCGCGGATTCAACGGGTTCGGTCAGGTAATGGCGCTTGAAAACGCGCAGATGTTCGAGCCACGGGCGATGCTTGGCGACAACCGGATCGACCGCATACCATTTGGCAAGCGTGTCCTCGCTGAGTTGAACCAGTTCAAGTTCGAGGAAGGTCAGGTGCTCCCCGCGCACCAGGCTCATTTCGCGCTGAATGGCGGCATGCTTGGCTTTAATCGCTGCGTTCGTCAGGTCCGTGCTCTCGCGCAGAAACAGGTACGAGCCGATCTTGCCGGCGAGCATCTCGATTTCCGTATAGTCCTTGATCGCGCCGCCCAGCAGCTCCGCCAATTTCCCCTTGTAGTTGGCGGCGAAATCCTTGGCCATGGCCGTAAGGTCGCCTAGATCGGAATCGAGGCGCGGATCATTAATGTCGGTATACAGGATGCTGAGGTCCCATCGGACCTGGTTCGTGCTCTCGATTGTGGTTGCCATGATGAGGCGGTGTCTCCTGAATTGGCAGGTCAATTTTGGTCAATTTTGTTTAAGCCACTTGCCAGTTTAACCCGACATGCCGTTCGGCCAAAGTAGCACAGCCACTCGTGGCTGTGTGATTTTCTCCGTGGATGCCGCGGCAAAACCCGCACAGCCAGGAACGGCTGTGCTACTGGAAATAAATTGGGGCCGAAAGTGGGTGTGCATTCGGCCCCGGGGTGGTGTGGGGTATTTTTGTTTTTTTGTCTATCGGATTTACGATAAACCTGTTCGCCGCCGCTGTCAATGGTACCCCCTCGATCGGGGAGGTCACGGGATGTAGTAGCCGGTCTTGGCCAGAAGCGTGTAATCGCGTCCCTTTTTTCCGAAAGAAGGCGTCAATCGAACATCGAGTTTATGCGGTTTTCCCTCTGCCCCGTTGGCGGTTGTGTAATACCCGAGCGTATAACGCGTCTTAATCCGTTCGATCAGGGCCCGGAACACCTCGTCCAAATGCGCCACGTCCTGCACATTGAAAATTTCTCCGCCGGTCTGGTCCATCACCTTGCGAATATTTACAAGACCGGGAATCATGCTGGCGGCCATGATCGTCGACGCCGGGTTGTATCCCGGAATCTTTAAATTATAGAGCACTACATCCGCGGCGATGGCTTCGGTGACGATGTCGTGCGTCCCTTGGCCGCCCGCGTCGGTGCCCACGTCGTCGCTGATCAAAATAATCACGCGACGTCCATTCGGGCGTTCCGCGACGAAATATTCGGAGGGAACAAAAATCCCGTCGTTGATGTTGGTCGCGCCTCCGGCCTGAAACGTGTTGATCGTTTGACCGATCTGGGCCTTGTCCCGTGTGAACGGCACGCGCAGTTCGGCTTCGGTGGCGAAGGTAAACAGCGCCACTTCATCGCCGGGTTTCAGCGCCGCCAGAGCCGTGTTCGCCGCGTCGCGCAACGGGCCGAGAAATGGACCGATCGAATCGCTCAAATCCAGAACGAGCGCGACATGGAGCGGCAATTCGTCGCGGCTGAAGACTTCGAGCTTCTGGATGGCGCCGTCGTCGCGCACCTCGAAGTTTTCTTTTTTCAGGTCGGCCATGATCCGGCCGTCCTTCGTCTTCACGGTGGTGTCCACCATGACCAGATTCACGTCCACGCGGATCGCTCCGGAACCGGGCGTCTGTGCGTGTGTTGAACATTGAAAAATAAGCGTAAGAGCGAGAATCAAGCTCGATAAACGCATTGTTATTCGCCAATCGTTAGACATCGTGTTTGCTCTCTGACGCCGGGTTCACTACGCGATTTCCAGTTTTCGTCCGCTCCGTCGGCTCCACAATTTGCGAAAAAAAACAAAACAATTTCATTCCGGGAGGAGCGAGGAGTCTCTCTTTCGTTTTGTTCCATTGGCGGCGATCCCGGAGGGATTCCTCGCTCGGCTCGGAATCGTAGCGCAAGGGGCGCGTCGTGGATCGTCCTGCATTTCCCTCTACACATAATCGAACAACGTCATGAATCCAAAATCCATATGAAGTTGCTGATGGCAATGAAACAGCGTCGGCCCGGGATTGTCGGCAACAAAATCGATTTCCGCTTCCTGATATCCGCCCAGCATCAGGACGTCTTTCATGATCCCGGCCGAAGGCTTCCCCCCAATGCTCGCGATTTCAAAACTGTGCCGGTGCAGATGAACCGGGTGAATGTCGTCACTGGCGTTTTGCATGCGGATGCGATACCGCTTCCCCTGCTTCAGACGATAGGAGGGCGGGGCCATTTGCGTGTTCGGGAAAGACACTCCATTGATGGACCACCGATTAAACCCCTCTTCCGCCGCGTTTTTCTTTTCAATCAGCATATCGATGGTTTCGTCGGGGGCCGAAGCCACCGCTCCGGGCTTCGCAAAGTGTGCGTAATTCCAATGGAAAGGGGGCGGCGCAACCCATTGAGGCTTACCTGTACTGCCCGCGTACTCGACCACGATTCCCATGCCGTGCTGGCGATCGTCATCGGCCAGGTCGCCCATCGTCCATACACCTGGATGATTCATTTCGACGATGGCGGAAATGCGCTCCGCCGTACCGAGCCACAGGACCGGAACCGGTGAAGGATTGGGCACCGGATTCCCGTCCAGCGCCACCACGCGAAACGTATGGCCCGGCAGAGCCACGCTGCGTATCTCCGTCGCGCTGCAATTCAGCACGTGAAACAGCACGCGCTCCCCTTGCTTTACGCGGATGGGTTCACCGTGGCCTCGCATCCGCCCATTGATCGTAAATGAGCCGTAGCCGACTTCAAACCCATGCGGCATGCCCTTGGCCAGCGAAGCCTTCATCGCGGTTTCACCCTGACTCTCAAGGGCTTTTACTCGCGCGGGGGGATATAAAAAGTTCATGTCCATATCGCCGCCACGGCTGAACGTTGGTTCGAACTCCTTCAGCACCAGAAAAACTTCGCGGTCATATCGCCCCGGCTCATTCCTTGGCTCGATGTATACAGTCCCAACCAGGCCGTTATACATCCCGGCCGATAGATTCGCCCCGGCGCGAACGTGCGTGTGGTAGAACCGCAAGCCCGCGGGTCTGGGCGTAAATGCAATACGCTGCATCCCTTGTGCGGGAATGAAGGGTGTGCCTTCCTCGGCCGCACCATCCACTTCGGATGAAACGGTTTGGCCGTGCCAATGCAGTTGCTCAGGCGTATCCGTCTCATTGAAGACGTCGACTGTAACCGGATGTCCCTCCTTCAGCCGCAGAAGAGGGCCAGGGAACTGGCCGTTATAGGTGGTCAGGGAGACAATCCTGCTGGGAGCGATTTCCACGGCGGCCGTCTTGATTCGCAGGGTGTAATCGGCTGCCCCGGTGGCACCGCTTGTGGGCTTGGGGCCTCCCATTTCGTGTTGCCCAAAACCGTGTTGAGGCGAAAAGAGCGTCGCTCCCACGCTCAAGCCTGCAGCCTTTAGGAACTTACGTCTGGATTCCTGAAATCTGCTCATAATCCCCTCATAAACTTTTCCGAACTTGATTATTGCAATCAACTGCATTTCACGCAACAATGCCCGGTCCTCCGGGTGGCTACCCAGATGGCTGATTCGGCGCATTTTGCTTCCCCGGTGTAGATTTTCCTTGCCAAGGATGATTACAATCAATCACTTGGGAAAAGCCCCTGGCATGCCCACGATGACTGCGTGCAGCGAACATGGATGCAAGGGACAAGTGCCCAGCGCACTGGAATCGGTTCATCTTTGCGTTTTGCATTTTACATTGCAAATCGAAAAAGAGGCCGCACAGATGCGCCGTGAAACCGTGTACGGCAAAACGCCTCACGCCCGACAAGTTGAAATTATACGTTTCATCGCGGAGCAAGGGGAAATGCTTGCTCGAGCGTCCACCAGCGGATTGACGCTTGCCGATGAGATGAAAGCCCGTATCCTCAATACGTTTCTCACTCTGATGAACCTGCGAGAAAATCTCGACCGCGCCGCTCTTCGGCAACCGATTGGCCGAACCGGCGGATAATGGGCCGCAACTGTAAATTGCCCATACACCCAAGACACCCGGGCGCAAATTCGGGTATCATCGTTGTTGGGTTTTGGCTTTTGGTTTTTGGGGATTCTGAATTCATCCTGCCAATTTAATTTGTTTCGCCGCGCCTGATTTTGGGTTGCGTGCGTCCCGAGGAGCATCGATTGATTTCACGATACACGCGCGAAGAGATGGGTCATCTCTGGAGCGACGAAGGAAAGTTTAAACGCTGGCTGGCCGTGGAACTGGCCGCGACTGAGACTCTGGCGGAGAGCGGCGTTGTGCCGGCGGTCGCAGCGGCGAAGATTCGCGAGAAGGCGCGCGTGGATGCCGGCGTGGTAAAACGAATCGCGGAACTTGAAGCGAAGGTGAAGCACGATGTGATCGCGTTCACGATCGCGATCGGGGAAACCATCGGCGATCCCGACGCCGCGCGCTGGCTGCACTACGGCATGACCTCGAACGACGTGGTGGACACGGCGCAGGCGTTGCAACTTCGCGAGGCGTCGCGACTGATCGAGCACGGCATGATCCGCTTCGGGGAAGTGCTGGAACGACGGGCGCGCGAGTTTCAGCGCACGCCGCAAATCGGCCGCACGCATGGCGTGCACGCCGAGCCGATCACGTTCGGCCTGAAGATCGCCAACTGGTTTGCCGAAAATCGCCGCAACCTTGAGCGCTTTGGCAGCGCGGCGCGGCAGATGGCCGTGGGAAAGATTTCCGGCGCGGTCGGCAACGCTTCGCATCTGGGGACGGAAGTCGAGGCGGCGATCTGCGCTCGTCTTGGACTGGACGTCGCTCCGGTGGCTTCGCAGGTGATTCAACGCGACCGGCACGCGCAATATCTTTCGGCGCTGGCGATTATGACGGCGACGCTGGAGAAAATCGCTCTCGAAATCCGGCACTTGCAACGCACCGAAGTCCGCGAGGCCGAAGAGCCCTTCGGCGGCGAACAGCGCGGAAGCTCCGCGATGCCGCACAAGCGCAATCCCGTTTCCAGCGAACAGGTGTGCGGTTTGGCGCGCATCGTTCGCGCCAACGCCGGCGCTGCCTTCGAAAACATCGCTCTCTGGCACGAGCGCGACATTTCGCACAGCTCGGTCGAGCGCGTCATCCTCCCGGATTCGACGATTCTTTCCGATTATCTGCTCTCCCGCATGACCGATATTGTCTCGGGGATGCGTGTTTTTCCCGAACGCATGCGCCGCAACCTCGACGCCACAGGCGGCCTCGTTTTCTCGGGGCAGTTGCTGCAAGACCTGGTCGAGGCGGGGGCCGCGCGCGAAGACGCTTACAAATGGGTGCAGGAACACGCCATGGCCGCGTGGGAAACGGAAACCAATTTTCGCCAGCGAGTGGTTTCCGATTCGCGCATTAAGGTTTTTTTAGATCGTGAAGCGCTTGAGAATACTTTTGACCTGAATCGCCAGCTTCGCCATGTGGATGCAATCTTTAGGCGTGTCTTTGTCTGATGGTTCCCCAATCTCCCCGCGCATGCATCTGGAGAATAGGACTGCGGGCACAGGATTTATCAGGGGGCGGAACTGCAATCCCGACGATCCAGGTTGGTCGCTCAAGAGTTTTAACAAGTGAAGCTCCAAGTGCTGGAACCCCTGGCCCCAGGCAATCTGTCCGGCCGAGCTGAAGCCCTGCCCTCCTGATTTCTAATCCTTTCCAATCAGGACCTTAGCTGACACTTTTTTTCGATCGATTTACCAGTGAAAACATCATGTTTTAATGCTTTTTTTCGAAATGTCCCGTTTTGAATCGCGCCTGTGCACGATGGCGCGCAACCGCTTGACGGGGCCATGACATTCCCGGAAACTACTCTCCCCTTCAGTAAACCAAAGAATCGCCACGGCCTGTTTTTCCCCAGTCGAATACCGCCGCGCCGACGACAGGAGGATACGTGACTTCCGTTGGAACTTTTCAAGGAACCATTTTGGTTGCAGACGACACCGATGACATTCGGGAACCGCTCGTCGAAATGCTGCGCAAGCACTGCTATCGGGTAATCGAGGTTCGGGACGGTGAACAGGCTATGCTGGAACTTTGCACACAGCCCGTGGACCTGGCCCTGCTCGACGTAATGATGCCGGGGCACACGGGATTTGCGATTTGCCGCGCCGTGAAAGCGAGGCCGGAGACACGATTGATTCCCGTGGTGCTGATTACCGGACTGGGCAGCGCCGAAGACCGCATCCGGGGAATCGAAGCGGGCGCGGATGATTTCCTGAACAAACCTGTGAAGAAAGAAGAATTGCTGGCACGGGTGCGTTCGTTGGTTCGATTGAAACGATATACGGATGAACTGGAAAGCGCGGAGTCCGTTGTGTGCACTCTTGCACGCAGCATTGAAGCGAAAGATCCCTACACCGAGGGCCATTGCGACCGGCTATCGCGCTTTTCGGTTTCGCTCGGGGAAAAGATCGGCCTCACCGAGGAGCAACTTGTCGCTTTGCGCCGCGGCGGAATCGTGCACGACATCGGCAAGGTCGCGGTGCCGGAGTCCATTTTGCTGAAGCCCGGCCCGCTTGACGCCGGTGAAAGATTAATCATGCAGCAGCACACCCTGGCAGGGGAACGCATCTGCGAGCCGCTGAAATCCTTCCGGCACGTGCTCCCGATTATCCGTTCCCACCATGAGAAACAGGATGGCAGCGGCTATCCCGACGGCCTGCGGGGAAGCGATATTCCGCTCACTGCGCGAATCCTCCAGACCGTGGACATCTACGACGCGCTCACCACGGACCGTCCGTATCGCAAGGCGCTCTCTCAGGAAAAGACTCTCTCCATCATGTGGGAGGAAACGCGCCGCGGATGGTGGGATGCTCAATTGGTGGGCGCGCTCGAGGGATTGCTGCAGGAAGCGCCGCTGGCCTTTGCCACAAGCGTCGGCTAATCCGGAAAATCCTTACACGCGCTGGACGTAGCGCGCTTCCGATGTATCCACGCGCACCGTGTCGCCCGTGTTCACGAACGGCGGAACTTGAATCGTCAATCCTGTCTCCAGTTTTGCAGCCTTCATCACGGCGCTGGCGGTGGCCTTCTGCACGGTGGGCTCGGTGTCGATCACCTTCAAGTCCATCGTGTCGGGCAGCATTACGCCGATCGCCTTGCCTTCGTAAAATTCCAGCGTTACCGTGGTGTTCGGGATCAGGTAGTACACCGATTCGCCGAGCACGTCGCCATTCAGGTGGAATTGTTCGTAGGACTCCGAATTCATGAAATGATAACCCTCATTGTCCGAATACAAATACTCGTGCTCGATTTCCTCGAAGATGGCGCGCTCGATATCGTCTTCCGCGCGGAACCGGTAATCGATGATCGACCCGCTGCGCAGGTTTCTCATTTTCGTCGCCATGGCGGCGCGCTTGTTGCCCGGCGTGCGGTGCTCCACGGCGTGTACCGAATACAGTTCGCCGTCGTGACGAATGACCATTCCCGGACGCAATTGTGTCGCTCGCATTCCATTCACTCCTGATGCCTACGGGATCCTGCGGCAGGCAGTTCCAAATCGTTTCCGTCGACTGTCTTCGTGCGTCGCTGCTTTACCAGCGGCGCTGAAAGACGTGAAATACTTGGGCTGACTCCCTGAAGGCTCGACTGTGCGGTTCCCGGCCCGCAATTATAGACGCTGGAGCGGAGCACGGTCAATCGATGCGCGTTGGTTTGTCGAAGCGCGTTGGTTCCGCGGGCGGATCCGGTTGCGCCGGCATCTTGCCGGCGGCTTTTGCCCAAACTGCGGAAAAAACCGCCGGCGGGACGCCGGTGCTACCGAACCCTTTGTCCCGTGGAGTGTTTTATCGAATGACGGACCAATCGGAGGCACACTCGATTCGGATCATGTTGGAGTACAATCTTTCTGGACTCATCGTTCGGACAAGGAGGAGAAATGGCGGAACCCACATACGAGGAACTGAAAGCCCGAGTGGCCGAGCTGGAAACCAAAACGACGCGCCCCGGCGAAATGACATTCAAGATCGGCGAAAAAGGCGGAGTGAGCGTTTACGGCCTCGGCCGTTTTCCGGTCACATTGTATTACGAGCAGTGGAACAAGCTGCTGGATGCGTCGCAAAAACTGCGCGACTTCCTCGAAGAGAACAAGAGCAAACTGAAGCTGAAAGAGAAGTAGACTTTAGTCGTGCAGGCTTCGGCTTGTATTGTTTTGACTTTTGTGGAGTTCATGGAAGTCAGAACCAAACAGGCTGAAGCCTGTGCTACTTTCCCGCCGCCATGATTTTCTCGATTTCATCGACCGAGCGCGGCAACCGCTCGGTGAGCAGCTTGTATCCGTTCGGCGTGACCAACACATCGTCTTCGATGCGCACGCCGATATTTTCCTCGGGAATATAAATCCCCGGCTCGACGGTAATCACCATCCCCGCTTCGAGCGGCCGGTAGGGGCCGCTGGGGTCATGCACGTCAAGGCCAAGGTGATGGCTCAGCCCGTGAGTGAAGTATTTTCCGAGCGAGTGGCCTTCCTTGTCTTTCCCGTGCGAATTAATGTAATCCGCCGCGATTTTCTGCAGGCTGGTGGATGCCGGCCCGCCCAGCGTCATACCCGGCTTGATTGCGGCCATCGCGGCGTTCTGTGCGCCCAACACGATCTCGTAGATTTCGCGCTGCCGCGGCGTGAATTTTCCGTCGGCGGGAAGCGTGCGCGTGATGTCCGCCGCATAGCCCGAGTATTGTCCGGCCACGTCGAGCAGAACCACGTCGCCGCCGTCAATCACCCGGTCGAGCTTGTTGTAATGCAGCACCGTCGAGTTGAGCCCCGTGCCGACGATCGGCGCGTACGCTTCGGTCTCGCACCCTGCATAGGAGTGAATCTCCACCATTTTCGCCGCCACCTGATATTCGTAGAGGCCCGAATGCATCAGCTTCATCGCCGCAAGATGCGCATCCACCGAAGCGTCAATTGCCTTTTGCAGCAGCGCGAGTTCGCCCGGAGATTTGATCGAGCGCAGCGTTCCCACTGCGGAGGACACATCCTTGAGCGTCGCCTGCGGCGCGGCATCCTTCACCCATTTGGACCAGTTCGCC
>Ga0265316_10007520_pt1 | contig 10253 bp, 7 predicted proteins | sample 4522metaG_FD_202092 | JGI IMG/M metagenome (GOLD analysis project Ga0265316, IMG submission 202092) | Rhizosphere microbial communities from Carex aquatilis grown in University of Washington, Seatle, WA, United States - 4-5-22 metaG | ecosystem: Host-associated > Plants > Roots > Rhizosphere >...
CCCAAGCCGATGTCGGCGTCGCCATGAATACCGGCACGCAAGCGGCCAAGGAAGCCGGCAACATGGTCGATCTCGACTCCAATCCCACCAAGCTCATCGAGGTGGTCGAAATCGGGAAGCAGTTGTTGATGACGCGGGGCGCCCTCACCACGTTCTCGATCGCCAACGACGTCGCCAAGTATTTCGCGATCATCCCAGCCATGTTCGCGGTCACATTCCCGGTGCTGAACGCACTGAATATCATGCATCTCAAAACGCCAGCGTCCGCGGTGCTCTCCGCGGTCATCTTTAACGCGCTGATCATCATCGCGCTCATCCCGCTGGCGCTGCGGGGCGTGAAATACCGCGCCATGAACGCCGAAGCCTTGCTGCGCCGCAACCTCTTTATCTATGGCGTTGGCGGATTGATCGCGCCCTTCGTAGGCATCAAGCTCATCGACATGCTCATTACGGCGGCCCATCTGGCCTGAGGATTTCAATGAAGAAACATCTCATCACCGCATTCCTGATGACCATCACTACGACGATCCTGCTGGGCGTGCTCTACCCCCTCGTGATTACCGCCGTCGCGCAGGTGCTCTTCAAAGACAAAGCCAACGGGCAGATTCGCTATCGCAACGGAGAGGCCATCGGCTCGCGCATCATTGCCCAACCCTTCACCTCGGCGAAGTATTTCCACCCACGTCCTTCAAATGCCGGCACGGGATACGACGCTGCCAACTCCGGCGGCACCAATCTCGCTCCCACCAACCAGAAGTTGATGGACCGCATTCAGGCCGACGCCAAGACCCTGCATGAAGAGAATCCCACTCAGCTCGTTCCCGTGGATCTCCTCACCACCTCCGCCTCAGGCCTGGATCCCGAAATCTCCCCGGCGGCCGCAGAGTTTCAAGTTCCGCGTGTCGCTCGTGAGCGCAACCTTCCGGAATCCGCAATCCGCGACTTGGTCCAGAAGCACACCTACCAGCGCGACCTGGGGCTCCTCGGCGAACCGCGAGTCAACGTGCTGGAACTCAACCTCGCGCTGGACGAACTGGCCCCAAAGCCCTGAGCACGAGCCTCGCGCCATCTTTGTCTCCGGAAATGGCCATGAGATAATGGGGCAAATTCACACGGCCCCGTAGCTCAGATGGATAGAGCAGCGGTTTCCTAAACCGAAGGTCGGCAGTTCGACTCTGCCCGGGGCCACCATCCCATCCCAGGCCATCTCGTCGGAAAGTTGCGAATCCGTCCCTCGGATTCGGTACGGTAGCGCACCATTCCTTTAGATCGAAACCCCTGTGACGACAGTCACGCGGCGACGTGACAGTGGTTGCTGACCACAATCACACTTGCAGTTCTAATTTGGGAACAGAGGTTGAGTCGCGTGCCTGCAGTAGACCAGACTACCCATACCCTCGATGTTCTCCTGACCCGCCTGCACGAATCCCACGAACTCTCGGTGTACGACGCGATCGAAAGACTGGTGTTGGTTGGAGAAGCAGTTGGGTTTGGTGCGGATGCTCTCGTCCGCATGCTGGACCGCGGCATGGGCCTGGAAGAACTGATCGAACTGATTGAATCAAGGATGGAATGTTTGCAGCGGGCGACCGAGTTCGCCGTTGAGAACAAGACAGCGGCATGATTCTTTGCATGGTGAGGCAGCTATGAATTTCTTGGAATGGTCCAAATCCAGCGTTGACTACGGCCAGAGGCTCGTGAATTCCGCGCTCGAAGGTGCTCGCGAGGGAGAAGAGGACTTTCTCAAGGAGGAATCGCTTTCTCCCGTACTCGCGGACTCAGCGCGTCAAGCGCTGCTGCCGGCTTTGATTGGGGCCTATCTGGGCGCATTCGGCGGCAGCGTGGCAAGCGGGCGACGATCGACTTCGAGAGCCGTTGCTTTTGGTTTGCTGGGCGGAGCGATCGGGTTTGGCGCAAGTCTGGCCTGGAAGAACCGGGAGATGGGAGCGAGCGTCGCTTCCAGCGCATGGAAAAAAATCAAAGAGACCCGCGATGAGCGTTGGTTTGAAAAGAATCCGATCGATTACGCATAGATATATAGATAAGAAGAAGGGAAAACCAGCCCTTCCGGTTTTAATCCTGCTGCACCTTATCGTCGCGCAGGCAACTTCAGAAAATCAGGGTGTGGACCGTGGTAGGTACCTATTCACCCGCGAACGTTTCAGACTGGCTCGCGCCCGGCCGGGACCTGTTTCTGGCCCTCCAAGTCCTAGGAATTGCCTCTTTCATTTACGTCGTGTCAAAGCGGATGGTGCCGCTGGTTCGAGCCCAAGCCGATCCACGCTTTGATCGCCCCCTGACTCGCCTCGGAAGAGTCTTCAAGTTCTGGCTCGGACAATGGAAGCATCCGCGCTACCGTTTCGCGGGAACCCTCCACATTGTGATCTTTGCCGGGTTCATTCTTCTGGCTGCGCGGGCCTTTACCGTGCTGATCGTCGGAGTTTCTCCAACCTTCGTGATGCCCGGCCTTTCCGGACGATTCGGGCCCATTTACGAGACCCTTACCGATTATGCGGCAACTGTCGTCTTCCTCTGTATGGTGGTGGCGGCGGTGCGCCGGTTGGTGTTCAAGCCAGCCCGCTACGCGGTCCCCGCAAAGTTCGGGAAAAGGCACACTGCCGACGCCGTCTTCTTATTAGGGCTCATCGCGCTCCTGATGGTCGCCGACAGCCTCTTCTCAGCAACTCGCTTCGCGGGTCACGCACAGCAAGGCCAATCCGCTGAGAGCCTAGCCTTCCTGTCTCTCCCGTGGATGCTCCAAATCGCAATCGCCTCGATGCCGCTGGCAACGCTCCGGGCCCTCAACGTGGGCGCCTATCTCGTCCACGCGATCGCGTTCTACTTCCTTCTGTGCTACCGGCCCTTCGGAATCCAGTTTCACGTGGAAACCTCGTTATTCAGCATCTACTTCTCAAAACTGGATCGCGGCACGCTGAAGCCCGTGCGCTGGGATGTTCCCGACGAACATCTGGACCAGGTGAAATCGTTCGGGGTGAAGACATTTGAAGACTTCACCTGGAAGCACATACTCGATTTCTATTCCTGCGCCGACTGCGGACGCTGCGCCGACAACTGTCCCTCCAACACAGTCGGTCGTCCGCTGGCTCCGCGCTTCCTCACCATCAAAGCGCGAGACTATGTATTCCAGCATTACCCGGTCTTCGGTAAGCCCAATAATGACAGTCGATTAATCGGAAACATTTATTCAGAAGATGAAGTCTGGTCCTGCACCACCTGCGGCGCATGTGAAGAAGAATGTCCGCTCCTGGTCGAGTACATCGACAAGATCGTCGACCTGCGGCGCGGAATGATCGACGACGGCAACGTCCCGCAGTCCCTGCAAAAGCCTCTGAAAGCCCTCGAGAGTCGCGGCAACCCCTACGGCAAGATGGAGAAGAAGCGGGGCGACTGGACCAAATCTCCCCAGTTACAATCAACCGGCCCCGTTAAAGTGCTCGACGCCAAGAACGATGCTGACACGCTCTATTTCGTCGACAGCATTACGTCCTACGACGATCGGATGCAGTCCATCGGACGCTCCACCGCGCGAATCCTCAGCGGCCTTGGGAAGAATTTCGGCATTCTCGGTTCTGCCGAGAAAGACAGCGGCCACGAAGTCCGACGCTTCGGCGAAGAGATGCTCTTCCAGGCTCTTCGCGATCACAACACCGAAGCTATCAAAGAGTCGGGCGTAGCGCGGATCGTTACTTCCGACCCGCATGCCTTTAACGCGCTCAAGCACGACTATAAAGATGTCCCGCCGGTCGAGCACATCAGCCAAGTCCTCGCCAGCGAAGCCAGGGCCGGCAATCTCCGCTTCAACTCGGTTGAAGAATGGCCCGAAAACAATGACCGCGTCTACACCTATCACGACCCCTGCTATCTGGGCCGCCACAATCAGGTCTATGACGACCCCCGCGACGTGCTCGACTCGATCCCTGGCTTGAAACGGGTCGAGATGCAGCGCTCGCGCGACCGCTCTTTCTGCTGCGGTGGCGGCGGACTCATGCTGTTCTACGAGCCCAAAGAAGAACAGAGAATGGGTGTCGTCCGCGTACGCATGGCCGCCGAGGCCGGGGCCAACGTCATCGTCACAGCCTGCCCCTTCTGCATGGTCAACATTGAAGACGCCATCAAAGTCGCGGGCATGGAAGGCAAGATGTCGGTCATGGACTTGACCGAAGTAGTCGACCAGCACATGGTTCGAGAAGTCGGAGAGAAAGACGTCACCACAGAGAAATTGGAACTTACAACCGTTGGAGGCTGAACATGGAAATTCTGGTTTGTGCACGCAGAGTGCCCGATACCTCGGAGAACGAGATCGAACTCAATTCCGCCGGAAACGACATTGAGCGCGACGAACTCGTCTACTCGGTGAACGAGGCAGACAACTACGCGGTCGAAGAAGCCCTGCAGATCCGCGATCGCGTCGGCGGCAACGTCACCGTGGTCACGGTCGACAGCGAGGACGGCGAGGAAATTTTGCGCCGCCAACTGGCCATGGGTGCAAACCAGGCAGCGCTCGTTTCCGACGATGCCTTCAACGGATCGGATGGCAAAGGCATCGCAACCATCCTCAAAGCCTTTGTAGAGAAGGGCCATTACGACCTCGTCCTGACGGGCGTTCAGGCCGACGACGGCGCGGCGCAAGTCGGAGGAATGCTGGCCGCGATGCTCGAGTATCCCTACGCTTCGCTGGTGAATTCCATCGAGGTGGAAGACGGAAAGCTGAAAGTGAGCCGCGAAATCGCAGGTGGCAACCGCGAGATCAATGAAATCGATCTCCCCTGTGTGCTCTCGATTCAGACCGGTATCAACGAGCCGCGTTATGTCGGGATGCGCGGCATCCGGCAAGTGGCATCCGTGCCGATTCCCACATTGGCGAGGTCTGACTTGGGCATTAACCAAGGTGCCGTTGGGGAAGGGGCTGCAAAAGTGAAGCGCATCGACTACTTCGTCCCCGCGTCGAGCAAGGGCGCCGAGATCCTGCATGGAAGCAGAGAAGAGAATGCCAACCGAGTTCTGGAGTTGGTAGCTGCGAAGGGAGGGCTGAACTAATGCCTCGCATTTTTGCCTATATCGTCCACAAGAGTGGAGTTATCGATGATTCTGCCGCCGAACTCCTCGCGGTGGCTCGAGCGCTCGATCCCACTTCGACTCCAACCGCGGTTCTCACCGGATGGGGACCGGACTTCGATCTCGCGTGCAAGTCCGTCAGTTCGTCCTTTGCCGAGACTTGGAAGATCTCGAACCAAGCCCTCGCTTACCCAAACGCCGAACTGGTCCGCCAGGCGCTCGTGCGTGTTCTGCCCTCCGGCAGCATTGTCCTTGTCTCTCACGACCACTTCGGAATCGATCTCGCGCCGGGTCTCTCCATCAAGCTGAACGCCGCATTCGCCTCTGACGTTCTGGCCATTGACGGCGTAGAAGGCAACGTCCTTAAGCTCGTTCGCCAGGAGTTCGGCGGACAAGTCAGCACCCACGTCCGCTGCGACATCTCTTCTGGCGCGGTAATCAACGTTCGTCCCGGTGCATTCAAACCGGAGCCCAGCGCGGCGGTTTCAGGTGTCATCGTTGATAAGTCATCTGAGGTCGGCACGCTCACTACCCGACGCCGTTACATCGAGACCATCGTCGCAGAAGCCGGCGATGTCGACATCACCCGCCACAGTCTGCTGGTCTCCATCGGCCGCGGCATCCAGGAAAAGGACAACATTGCCCTTGCTGAAGGGTTGGCCGAAGTGCTCGGCGCCGCCGTAAGTTGCTCGCGACCCGTAGTCGACGCCAAGTGGATGGAAAAGTCCCGCCAGGTCGGTTCCTCCGGCAAGACTGTCAAGCCCAAGGTTTACCTGGCCTGCGGCATTAGCGGCGCCTTTCAGCATCTGGCCGGAATTAAAGGAAGTCCATTCCTCATCGCCATCAACAAGAATCCCAAGGCCCCCATCTTCCAGGTGGCCGACGTCGGAATCGTGGACGACCTCCTCGAATTCCTGCCCGAACTGACCAACCAAGCCCGTGAATTCCGCGGCGTTGCCGCCAAGTGAGGATGAGCCGATGCTTGCACAAAAGACCCTGAAACTGAGCGTGAAGTCTCTCAAGGAATTTGCCAAGAAGCGCCTGCCCGACGAAGTCCTGATCGATCTCGATGAGCGCGACGAGTGCCCCGTCGAGATCGTCCGCGACATGTGCAGCCCTGACAAACTGGGCATCCAACTCCTCTTCATCCCCGAGGAGTTCGGCGGCATGGGCGGCGGCACGTTCGACGTCTACTGCATCTGCGAGGAGATGGCGCGCATCGATCTGGGAATCGCCACCTCGGTGCTCGCCACTTTTCTCGGCAGCGATCCTATCACGGTAGGCGCGACTCACGAGCAAAAGAAAATCTGGCTGAGCCGCATCGCCGACGAAGGACTGCTCTTTGCCTACGGCGCGACCGAACCGGAAGCGGGCAGCGATCTCGGAGCTCTTCGCACCACCGCCGATCGCGTGATGCAAGATGGCCGCATCGTCGGCTACAAGATCAACGGCAACAAACAATGGATCAGCAACGGCGGCATCGCTGGAGCGTACACGGTCCTGGCCAGCGCGCCATCCGGGCCGACCTGGTTCATCGTCGAAAAAGATGCCAAGGGATTCACTCACGACGAACCCGAAGACAAGCACGGCATTCGCCTCAGCAACACCGCCGCGCTAGCCTTCAATGACGTCTATGTCGACGCCGACCGTCTGATCGGCGGCGTCGAAGGTCAGGGCCTGAACCAGGCTCAAGCGGTTTTCGGCTACACGCGCCTGATGGTCGCTGCCTTCGGACTCGGTGCCGGATGGGCCGCGCTCGACCGCGCGATTCCATACTCGACCAAGCGCATTCAAGCCGGAGCTCCGCTCTCGGAAAAGCAAGGCTACACGCACAAACTGATCGTGCCCCACGTGGCTCGACTCGAAGCCGCCCGCGCCTACATTGAGCAGACCGCCGAGCGCATCGACGCCGGAGAAGGCAGTTTGAACACCGAAGGCGCGATCGCGAAGTACATGGCAACCGAGGCAGGGAATCAGGCGGCCGACGCCAGCATCCAGGCCCTCGGCGGCTACGGTTATACCCACGAATACATGGTGGAAAAGATCAGCCGCGACGTTCGCATCACCACGATCTACGAAGGCACCTCCGAAATCATGGAGATGACCATCAGCCGCGACCGCTGGCAACTCCACCTGAAAACACGCGGCCAGCACTATCACGACAAAGCGCGCGAACTGGAAGCGCTTCATGCTCGTCAACCGAACGTAGGGGCCGATGTCGCCGCGCTGGCCCATCACGCGCTCGCTGAACTGCTGGAGAAGGCGCGCATCGCCCGCCTCACGCGTTACCAGCACATCCTTCTGCGTCTGGGCGAGTGGATCGCGTATGCGGAATCCGCGGGCACCCTCGCGCGCCGCGCCGCTCTTCTTGCTGAAAACAAATTGAACGAAAAAGCAAACCGTCGCTTCGACGCCCCAGCGCTCGCAGCTGTGAGCCGCATCTTCGCGCGCGAAGCTGCGCTCAAAGTCGCAGAAGAAGGCTTGCGCTGGGTCTGCGGAGCCGGTGGCGTCAGCGACGCCGAGATGCCCGCCTTTGAAGGAAGTTTGCAATTGCCCGCTGTGCACCGTGCACAGGCGGGTCTGATTTCTGACATGGATTTTGTAGCCGACGTCCTCTACGCCCGTGCGGTGAAACCTGCAATCGCCGCCTGACTATCTCGACGCCTGACTATCGATCACGCGCGCAACCGGCCCAGTCCGGTTGCCGAGGAGCGTCCACATGCAAATGCAGATGCAGACAGAAGACACAGCCTACCGAGCCATCGCGATCGTAGGCGCGGGAGCCGTTCTGCCCGATGCACCCAACGTCAACGCTTTCTGGAACAACGTGAAGAGCGGCCGCTACAGCATCACGGAAGTCACGCCCGACCGCTGGGACCCCGCGTTTTACTATGACGCCGACCATGCCGCTCCCGACAAGACCTACTCAAAAATCGGCGGCTGGGTCCGCGACCAGGTGTGGGATCCCGTGAAATGGCGTCTCCCGATTCCCCCTCGCGTCACCGATGCCATGGATCAAGCGCAGAAATGGGCGATTGCCGCCTCTCGCGAAGCCCTCGAAGATTACGGCTATCCCAAACGCTCGCTGAACCCCGATCGCGTCGCCGTGATCCTCGGCAACGCCATGGCCGGCGAGAAACATTATCTGACGGCGTTGCGCGTGTTCTTTCCAGAGTACGCCCACGAACTCGCCGAAATCGCCAGCTTCGCTGCCCTTCCTGAGGAAGTTCGCACCGGAATCACGCGCGAACTGCATGAGCGAATGGGCAAGCACCTGCCCGAAATTACCGAAGACAGCATGCCCGGCGAATTGGCCAACTGCATTGCCGGACGCATTGCCAACATCTACAACTTCCACGGCCCAAATTTTATTTGCGACGCAGCCTGCGCCTCCGCCATGGCCGCGATGAGCGCCGCCGTCGAGGGATTGGTCGCCAACACTTTTGACGCTGTCATCACCGGCGGCATCGACCGCAACATGGGCGTCCAGACCTTCGTGAAATTTTGCAAGATCGGCGCGCTCTCTGCCACCGGCACGCGTCCCTATGCCGAAGGCGCCGACGGCTTCGTCATGGGCGAAGGCTCTGCCATCTTTGTAATGAAGCGTCTGGCCGACGCCGAGCGCGATGGAGACAAGATCTATGCCGTGCTCCGCGGCATCGGCGCATCCAGCGACGGCAAGGGCAAAGGCATCACCGCTCCCAACCCAGTCGGACAGAAGTTCTGCCTCGAGCGGGCCTGGCAGAATGCTGGTCTATCGCCCGCGACCGCAACTCTGATGGAAGGCCACGGCACGTCCACCCGCGTGGGCGATGTGGTAGAAGCGCAGTGCATCACCGACTTGCTCAGCAGCCAGCATCTACCCATACATTCCGTGGCGCTCGGCTCGGTCAAATCGAACATCGGACACCTGAAAGGAGCCGCAGGCGCAGCCGGAATGCTCAAGACTGCACTGGCGCTTCGCGACAAAGTCCTGCCGCCCAGCGTGCACTGCGAGCACCCTAGCCCCGACATCGACTTCGCCCACTCTCCCCTTTATGTGAATACCGAACTCAAACCGTGGACCGTTCCAGCCGACACTCCGCGCCGAGCCGGCGTGAGCGCCTTCGGTTTCGGCGGCACCAATTTCCATCTCGTGCTCGAAGAGCACATTCCCCACCGGCTAACGGGAAATGGAAAGCGATCGGTGTCGGTCAGCACTCTTCCACAAACTACACGCAACGAGGTTGTTATGACTGTGAAGGAAGTTTCCTCTCCCACTGTGTCCTCTATTTCTCCGTCCGCCTGTAAGACGCCGCTTCGTGGCGCGCTACTGATCGGCGCGGCCACCGAGTCCGAACTCGCGGACCGTCTTCGCGCCATCATGAGCGATGCTCAATTGGGCCGCGCCCCCGCGCCTGCAGCGCCCGCCGAAGCCGATCTGCGCGCTTCCCAGCGCCTGGCCATTGATTATGCTGACCCCGCCGAACTGGCGGACAAGTCTGCCAAAGCACTCAAAGCGTTTGCCGCGAATCAGCCCGCCATGTGGAAAGCTCTGCGCGCACAAGGCATCTTCCGCGGCCAAGGTCCTGCCCCTAAAGTGGCCTTTCTTTATACGGGACAAGGCTCGCAATCCGTAAACATGCTGCGGCCTCTCTACACGTCGGAGCCGATCGTCACCCAGATGTTTGCCGAAGCCGATCGCGTCATGACCCCACTGCTCGGCAAGCCTCTGACCGACTTTGTCTTCGTGGACCAGGCCGATCCCGTCGCCGTCGCCAAGGCTGACGACGACCTGCGCCAGACCGCCATCACGCAACCCGCGGTGCTGGCCATCGATCTCGGACTGACGCGTCTTCTCGCCGCCTACGGTATCCAGCCCGACATGACGATGGGTCACAGCCTCGGCGAGTACGGAGCACTGGTCGCCTCCGGCGCTCTGCCCTTCGAAGACGCGTTGATAGCCGTCAGCGCGCGCGGTCGTGGCATGACCCGCGTCGCCGTCTCCGACACCGGCAGAATGGCCGCCGTCTTTGCTCCGCTGCCCGAAGTCGAACGAATCCTGAAGACGATCGACGGCTACGTGGTGATCGCCAACATCAACAGCGACCACCAGGCCGTGATCGGAGGCGACAGCGATGCCGTTACGAAAGCCATGCAGGTTCTCCAAACTGCAGGATACGAAGTCTCTCCACTGC
>Ga0265316_10007521_pt1 | contig 10252 bp, 8 predicted proteins | sample 4522metaG_FD_202092 | JGI IMG/M metagenome (GOLD analysis project Ga0265316, IMG submission 202092) | Rhizosphere microbial communities from Carex aquatilis grown in University of Washington, Seatle, WA, United States - 4-5-22 metaG | ecosystem: Host-associated > Plants > Roots > Rhizosphere >...
TTGGCCAGGCTCCTGAGGTGAATCGCGATGCAGTTGTTTGATTTGAAACGCATCTAACCCCCGGAACAACGACTAGATGTGCTGCGGCAGCACGAACAGGAGCACGGCGAGCAGGTGGCACGTGCTCCCGCCAAGGACGAGGGCATTCGTGGCCGCGACCCGGTAGCGCAGTCCCGAAATCATGGCGGGGACGGCGCTTGCCGTGTAGCAGATGCCTCCCGCGAGGAGTAGCCAAAGACCGCCGTGCGGCAGCACCGCGACCAGGGGCTTGATCGCGACGACCACCATCCACCCGATGATCAGCGTCGCGACGGTGGTGGTGAAGCGGTAACGGGTGCCCACGATGAACTGGAACACGGCACCCGCGCCGCAGAGCCCCCAGACGATCGCAAACAGGGCCCATCCCCATGGGCCCCTCAGGCTCACAAGCAGGAACGGCGTGTAGGTGCCCGCTATCAGAAGGAACGCCGCCGCCCTGCCGAGCCTAAGGAAGAATTCCTTCCCCTTCTCGGTACGCCAGGCGTAGTAAAGCGTGTAGATCGCATAGAGCAGGAAAAGAGTAAGGCCGTAGACGCTGAAGCTGACGACGTGCCAGGCATCCCCGTAGAGGGTCGCGGAGACGACGAGCAGTGCGAAGGCGAGCGCGCTCGCGGCAAGGCCCAGTCCGTGCGTCACCCAGGTCGCAATCTGCTCCCCCTTTGTCGCCTTTGCGGCCTTTGCCGCCTCGCTGGCCCGGGACTCGGCCCCGGCCCTCTGCCTTTGCACCGACCTATCGGCGGCCTGGTCAAGCAGGCGGATGAACCAGACGGGCTTCGGGCTCACGAATTCCTCGGGCGTCCACTCCTCGCCGTCCGAATAGATGCTGCGCGGCATCAGGCAGGTGCCCAAGGCCCAGTCCGCGAGCGGCAGGCAGAAGAACCCGGAAATCGACTCGTTGCAGTCGATGACCGCATGATGGCGAAGGTGGAAGCTGTAGGCCGGCCGCCAGATGAAGCCCCACCTCTTGCTCGAGATCAGGGGTTCCCACACCTCGAGAGACCAGTGCTCGATCGCATGCACGATCTCATAGATCGAGAGGGATGAGGCCAGGGCGGCGAAGCCCGCGAAGAACCAGGGGAAGTCCGGGAGGGCCCACTGCAGCAGCGCCAGGATCGGCGAAAGGACGACCGCGAACACAAAGAGCGTGTACCAGGGGAAGAACGAGGCCTCATGCTGTTCCTCCTCGAGGATGGGGTACTTGTTCTCGATGAACATGAGTCCCCGGCCGTCCCGGGTCTGCTTGCGAGCAATCCGGGTCAGCGCGTGGTGGAGGGTGTGCTGGCGGTAGAATCTCCTGAGCAGCGGGATCGCCGGCTTGTGGAGCACGTAGCGGTGGAAGACGTACTCCACGAAGCAGTTGACCAGGCTCACCGCAAGGAAGGCGACGACGCCCTTCCACAGGGGTGGCATGAACTGCGCCTCCCAGACCGACGGAAATGCGAGCCTGAGGACACCCAACGTGACAGCGAGGGAACCGGCTACCGTGACGATGAAGAGTGGGAGCGAAAACGGCGGGTGTTCGAGCTCTTCTTTGGACGGGGTTGTGTTTGCCATGAAAAATGAGAAGCGCGCCGACTCATCGGGGGGTGAGGTCAGGCGCGCTAGCAGCTGGAGGGACGGTCCACCATACTCGAAGATCTCGTCTTGGGTCGAGTCTAGAATCTAGCGATTAGTCGCCTCGCCGCAATGGGGTGAACACCCTCCTAAGGGGCTATGGCGCAAGAGCGGGACCGCCCGCTGTCCGTTGCCGCCCGGATGGTGGACCCTACTGGGCTCGAACCAGTGACCTCTTCCATGTCAAGGAAACGCTCTAACCAACTGAGCTAAGGGTCCGCTAACACCGGGTTGGAAATTAAGCAGGATTGTCGCCGTTTACGGCAAGGAAAATTCCTCGCGCGCCTCGGCCACGTCCCGGGCTATCTGGGCCCGCAACTCGTCAATTCCGCCGAATTTCCTCTCCGGACGCAGAAAACGGACCCATTCCACCGCGACCGGGTCCCCGGCCGAATAGGGGCAAGCCACCAACAGGTGGATCTCCAGGCGCGGCTCCTCGGCCTGCTCCACGGTCGGCCTCAGCCCGTAGTTGGCGACCGCGGGAAGCCAGCCATAGGACTTCGCCCCGCTCACCCGCACGGCATAGACGCCGTAGAGCGGCCTCAGGTCCGGGGACCACCCGAGGTTCAGCGTGGGAAACCCGATCTGCCGTCCCAGGTGCTTGCCGTGGACGACAATGCCCTGCGCGCTGTAGGCGTAGCCCAGGAGCGCCGCGGCACCCTTCATGTCGCCTCCGAGTATCCGCTCACGGATCCTCGTGCTGCTGATGGGCTCCCCGTCGAGGTTGACGCGGGGCGCGCTGAACACGGTGATCCCGTGTTTGCGGCCCTCCGCCACCAGCATCGCAACGTCGCCGCGCCGCCCCTTGCCGAAGCGGAAGTTCTCGCCGACATAGATCCCCGAAAGCCGAGGAAGATGCCGCTTGATGAAGGGGACAAAGTCCTCGGCGGAGATCGACGCGAAGTCGCGCGTGAACGGCTGGACGACCACCGCGTCGACGCCAAGCGAGCCCGCCTTCGCCACCTTGGAGGGAAGGTCCAGGATCATCCGCGTCGGGCTGTCGGGCTTGAACAGCACGCTCGGGTGAGGGAAGAAGGTCAGCATGACCGACACCCCGGCGCTGTGCCGGGCCGACTGGACCGCGCTCTCGATCACCGCGCGGTGGCCGAGGTGCATGCCGTCGAAGATCCCAATGGCCACGAAGAGGGGCCTTGCGGGGAGGGCTACCCGGTCCAGCCCCTCGAATTGGGCGGGAAGGCTCATAGCGCAACGCTCGGGACTGCCTCGTTGACCGGGATCAGCTTCCGCTGGATCTCGGGGATCGAGAGCGCCTCGATCTGCTCGAGCGTCAGGGCCTGGGAAACGTTGAACCTGTCGGTCGCGGTGCGCCTGAGGGCGCTCAGGTGCGCCCCGCAGCCGAGCTTCGTGCCGAGGTCGTGCGCGAGCGTCCTCACATAGGTCCCCTTCGAGCAGCGCAGCCGGAAGCGGATGCGCGGAGACTCGAAGCCGAGGACGTCCCAGGACATCACGCGGATGAACCTCGGCTCGCGCTCCACGTCCTCCCCCTTGCGCGCCTTCTTGTAGAGTGGCACCCCGCCTATCTTGATCGCCGAGAACATGGGAGGCATCTGGTACTGGTCGCCGAGGAAGCCCTTGACCGCCGTCCGGATGTCGTCCTCGGTCAGGGCCGGCACGGGCCTGGTCTCCATCACCTGCCCGTCCGCGTCCTGCGAGTCGGTCGTCTTGCCGAGCTCGATCGTACCCTCGTACTCCTTGTCGAGGCTGATGATGAACTGGGAGACCCGGGTCGCCCTTCCGACGAGCACGATCAAGAGCCCCGTGGCCATCGGGTCCAGCGTCCCCGCGTGGCCGATCTTCTTGGTGCGAAGCTTTCCCCGCAGGCGCGCGATCACGTCATGGGAGGTGTGCTCGCTCGGCTTGTCGACGAGGAGGACTCCGTCGAGTTCGATTTGTTGTCCAAGCATGGCCTACTTCAACCTGGCCTTCGCGCGCTCGGCGTCCACGATCCGCAGCCGCTCGGAAAGCGCCGCCAGCAGGAGGTCGCGGAAACCCTTGGCTCCCGCCTTCTGGTTAAGGCCCGCGGCGCATGCGTGCCCTCCCCCGCCGAATTGCCCGGCCACGAGGTCCAGCCGGCAGAGCGGATCCTTCGCCCTGAGGCTCGCCTTGAATCCCCCGTCGGCCTTCTCCTCGACAAGGACGCCGACGTCGACGCCCTCGACGCACCGAGCAAAGTCCACGAGGCCCTCGGTGTCCTCGGCCGTCGTCCCCGTCTCGGCGTAGACCCCGGCACGCAGCGTCCCGATGCAGACGCGCCCCCCGAGCTCCATGGAGAGCGAAGCCAGGAATTGCTGCAGGAGCCGGAGCTTGCCGGCCGATTCCCGCTCGAAGAGCTCGTAGCCCGCCTGCGAGGGCGAGGCGCCGCGCGCGACGAGCTCGCCCGCCAGGACGAAGCTCCGCTGAGAGGTCGAGCCGTACCGGAACTGCCCGGTGTCGGTGACGATCCCGGCATAGAGCGCCGTCGCGGTGACCGCGTCGATCGGCATGCCGGCGTCGAGGAACACCCCCGCGAGGATCTCGCAGGCGGCCGCAGAACTGCTGTCGACGATGTTGACCGCGGCAAACCCGGCGTTCGACAGGTGGTGGTCCACGGCGCCATCGGGCCGCGGGAACTTCACCCTCAGGCGTTCCCCGGCACGGGCATGGTCCGCGCAGTCAACGAATACGGCCGCCATGTCCTCCGGCAGGAGAAGCGCCTCGTCGGTCCTGATAAACGCCATGTCGCGGGCAAAGTAGGCGAGCCGGCGCGGCACCGGGTCCGGATTCACACAGGCCGACGGCGAGCCCCTGGCCGCGAGCACGCGCGCAAGGGCCACCTGGGACCCGATGCAGTCGCCATCGGGCCGCGCGTGTCCAATGACGGCGACGCGCCGGCCCGCGAGCCTGCCAAGCAGGGCCGCAAAGGCGTCCGAGAATTCGGGATAGAATTTACCCATGGCCCGGGTCCTGGGGAGGCTCCTCCTTGTGCTCGATCTCGTCCATGGCCCTGAGCAAGCGGGCCACACGGTCACTCGACTTGTCGAGCACATACGTCAGGTGCGGCAGGAACTTCAGCACGATGCGCTTCGCCAGCTCCTCTCGTATCTCCGGGGATTTGCGCTGGAGCCATCGGAACCTGTCCGCCACGGTCTCCTTGTCGCCGATTATGGCGACGAAGACCCGCCCGTCGCGCAGGTCCGGGGCCACGCGGACCTCGGAGATCGTTATCCCGACCGCCTCGGCCGTGTGGCGCTGGCGCAGGATATCGCTGATCTCGCGCTGAACGAGCTCGTTGATTCTGACGATGCGGTTGGACACGTATTGGGGCCGGGGATCCGACCCATCAAAGGGACGCTCGAACCTTCTGGGTATCGTAGCACTCGATCACGTCGCCGACCTGGTAGCCGTTGAAGTCGTCGAGCTTGATGCCGCACTCGAGTCCGGCGCGCACCTCGTTCGCGTCGTCCTTGAAGCGCTTGAGCGTGCCGACCTTGCCCTCGTGGACGACCTCGCGTCCGCGGCGCAGGCGCGCGGCGGCGTTGCGGTTCACCTTGCCCTCCGTGACGAGGCACCCCGCGACGAAGCCCTTGGCCAGCGGGAACGTCGCGCGGACCTCAGCGGCGCCGAGCTTGATCTCCTTGATGTCCGGGTCGAGGAGGTCGGCCATCAGCTCGCGCACCTTGTCGGCAAGCTCGTAGATGATGTCGAAGGCCTCGATGCGGACCCCGTTGTGCTTCGCAAGCGGCGTGACGCCGTTCTCCAGCTTGGTGCTGAAGCCGAGGATCGTGGCGCCCGCCGCCGCCGCCATGATGACGTCGTTTTTTGTGACCAGGCCCACGTCGGTTGAGACGATCTCGAGGGAGACCTTCGTGCTCTTGATCCCCTCGAGGAGCTGCTTGACCGCCTCGGCGGAGCCGAAGACGTCGGCCTTGACGATCACCTTGAGCACCTTCTGCTGCGTCGCCGCGATATTGGCGAAGAGGTGCTCGACTGAAATGTCCTTCTGGGCCGAGTCGACGGTGGTGACCGCCTTCTTGAGGCGGTGGGCCTCCTCCTCGGCGAGGTTCTCAGCCTCCCTGGCGTTCTTTGCGGCGCGGAACGGGGCCCCGCTGTCGGGTGTCCCCGACCAGCCAATGACGCGCACCGGCGTCGACGGCGGCGCCTCCTTGATGGGGCGGCCCTGGTCGTCGAACATCGCGCGCACCTTGGCCCACTGGGCGCCGCACACGATAGCGTCGCCCGTGCGCAGGGTTCCCTTCTGCACGATGACGGTCGAAAGCGGGCCCCTGCCCACGTCCACCTGGGACTCGATGACGACGCCCGCGGCCTCCGCCTTGGGGTTGGCCTTCAGCTCAAGCACGTCGGCCTGCAGAAGGATCATCTCGAGAAGGTCGTTAATACCCGTGCCCTTGATCGCCGAGACGGGAACCGTGATCGTCTCCCCGCCCCAGTCCTCCGGCACGATCCCGCGCTGCTGCATCTGGGCCTTCACCTGGTCGAGGTTCGCGCCCTTCACGTCCATCTTGTTGACGGCGACGATCGTGACGACCTTGGCGTGGCGCGCATGCTCCAGCGCCTCGTCGGTCTGGGGCATGAACCCGTCATCGGCCGCGACCACGAGGACCGCAATGTCGGTGACCGAGGCCCCGCGCGCGCGCATCTTGTTGAATGCCGCGTGGCCCGGCGTGTCCAGGAAGGTGATCTTTCGGCCGCCATGCTCGACCTGGTAGGCGCCGATGTGCTGCGTGATCCCGCCGGCCTCGCCCGCGGCGACGTTCGCCTTCCTAATCGCGTCCAGAAGGGACGTCTTGCCGTGGTCGACGTGCCCGAGGATCACGACGACCGGGGGCCTGGTCTCCATGTCCTTGGACTCGTCGGCGACCGGCTTGGCCTTGCCCTTCTCCTTCGCCTGCTGCTGGGCGACGTCCCCGCGGTGCTTGATGTCCAGGACGAACCCGTACTTCTCGGCGACCTTCTGGGCCACCGCCTCGTCGATCGTCGAGTTCATCGACGCGAACCCGCCCATCTGGTTGAGCTCGGAGATGAGCTTGAAGGGCTTGAGGCTGAGCGCGACGGCGAAGTCGCGCACGATAACCGGCGGCTTCAGGTGGATGATCTTGATGTCGCCCTCCAGCGTGACCACGGGGGCGGAGGCGGGGGCGGCCGTCATCTGCGGCAGGGGCCGCGGGAAGGTCGGGGCGCGCACGGGAAGGGGCGGCGGGCCGGCGGCGGGCTTCGGCGCCTCGACCGCGGGGGCCGGGGGCGTGACGATTGCCCTGGGCGGCGGCGCGGCCGGCGGCGCCTTCGGGGCGGCGGACGGGACGCTGGCGGGGGAAAGGGGCGCCATCCTTTGCGGGGCGACGGGCCTGGGCGGCGGCGGGGACGGGGCCTTGGCCATGGGGGCCGGGACGGGGCGCGGGGGGACCCCGGCCTTTGCCACGGCAACGGCCTCGCGCTCGCGGGCGACATCCTGGGCGGTCTTTACGAACATGCCGATGGGGCTCCGGTGCTTCGACGCATCGGGAGCCGGAATGGGGGCGGGCGCGGAGGGGGCCTCCGGGGAGGCGGGCGCCGGCGCGGCCGCGGCCTTCTTGGCCAGCTCCTTCTCGATCTCCTCGATGTAAATCTTGCTCACCGTGCTGGACACCGACTTCGTGTCCGCCGCGACATAGCCGCGCTCCTTCAGGAGAGCCAGCATGTCGCGGCCCTCCATGTTGTGCTTCTTGGCTAGTTCGTGGATGCGGGTGCTCATTCGGCAGACTTGGGGTTGCTCAGGAGGAAACGCGCTGGATCACGTCCTGCGCCTCCTCTGCTGTGAATCCCGCGCTCACGAGATCGTCAGCGACAACCCCCTCGAACGCGGCGGGGGAATTGATGCCCATGTCGACCAGGCGGCCCGCGATGGCGGGATCCAGGCCGAGCGACTTGACGAGGGCGTTCACGGCATTGCCGCGCGGATCGTCGCCCTCTGCCTTGAATTCCTCGATGTCGATTCGCCAGCCGATCAGCCGCGACGTCAGGCGCGCGTTCTGCCCCTTGCGGCCGATGGCAATCGCGAGATCGTCCGTGGCGACCTTGAGCAGGATCCTGCGGTTGCGCTCGTCGATGATGATCTCGCGCGGCACCGCGGGTTTGAGCGCCTCGATGACCATCTCGCGCGGGTCGGCGTAGAACTTGATGATGTCGATCTTCTCGCCGCCCAGCTCGCGGACGATCGTCTTGACGCGCGCTCCTCGGGCGCCCACGCAGGCCCCGACGGGATCGACCTTGGGGTCCTTCGATGACACGGCGATCTTCGTGCGGTAGCTCGGCTCGCGGGCAAAGGCCTCGATCTTCACCGTGCCGTCGGCGATCTCGGTGACCTCGAGTTCGAAGAGCCTGCGGACGAACTTGGGGCTGGCGCGGGTGAGGATGATCTCCGGTCCGCGGGGGGTGTTCTCGATCTCGAGCAGCAGGCAGCGGATCCGGTCGCCCGGCTGGTACTCCTCCATCGGGACCTGCTCCTTTGCGGGCATGACCGCCTCGGCCTTGCCGATGTCGATGTAGATGTCGTTGCGCTCGCGCCGGCGGACGGTCCCCGTGACGATGTTGCCGACCTGGTCCTTGAAGTCGTCGTAGATGCGGTCCTTTTCGAACTGGCGCAGCCTCTGCATGACGGCCTGGCGCGCCGTCTGCGCCGCAATGCGGCCCAGGGTCGAGGGATCGACCTCCTTTTCCACGAACTCACCGATCAGGGCGCCGGGCTTGATCGCCTGCGCCTTCTCGACGTGGACCTCCGTCTTGGGATTGCTGACCGAGTCGACCACCTTCATCAACGCCCACGCCTTGAGCTGCCCGTTCTTAGGGTTGATGTCTATCTTGAGCTCCTGACCCGAGTTAACCCCTTTTTGGGCAGCTGTTTTAAGTGCGTTCGCAATCGTCGCGATCATATCCGCGCGTGGAATGCCCTTCTCTTTCTCCATGTACTCAAGGACGGAAAGAATTTCGCTGCTCATATGTTGGAATTGTGGAAAAAAAAAGCGGGCCCCAGGGCCCACTTTAAACTAAAAGTGAGGGTGATAAAGAACCGGTAGGATACCGCCCGGGCCCAAATGTTGTCAAGCCCACCCCCGCCCCGGCGGACGCCGCCATAGGGACATTCGCGGCGGCGTGGGTGGCGCGCCTCGGAAATTGGCGGAGGAGGAGGGATTCGAACCCCCGGTGAGCTTGCGCCCACGTCTGATTTCAAGTCAGGTGCCTTAAACCAACTCAGCCACTCCTCCGTAAGGCCCGTGCCAAGGGTGCGGGGCGGCGCTTCAAGGTCAATCGCGGAGGAATCGGCCCCCTTGGGGGCTACGTAGTCCCCCCACTCGCGAAGCAGACGCGAGTCGACAAACCTTTGCGCAGAAACGAGCCTTCCTCCGGATCGGCTACCACCCACCGCAAGACCCAGAGCGAATTCCGTGAACGATTTATCTCCCCGGATCGACTCCCATCCTGAGGGAAAGGGAAAGGCCCCCCGCTGGCTCGAGTGGCGCGGCACGGGGAGCGTCCTCGTCGTCGAGGACGACGATGCGGTAAGGACCCTCGTGGCCCGGGCCCTTCCCAAGTTTGGATTCACGGCAAGCGCCGCGGCCAACGGCGGCAAGGCCCTGGAGCTTTTGCGCGCCAGCCCTGAATCCTATACCCTTATATTGCTTGATGTTAAGATACCGGGCATGACCTCCGTGGAACTGGTTCGCGAGGTCCGCCGGATTCGGCCGGATCTGCCGGTCGTCATCATGACCGGCTTCGACCGGGACAAGGCCCTCGAGAGCATGGGCGGGACGAGCATTGCCGGGTATATCCACAAGCCATTCACATTGAATGCCTTGTCGTCCGTGATCCGGACCGCCCTGGGTGCCTAGTTTCGCCTCGAAAGCAGCGAAAGCAGGTTGAGGAGGACCGCCATGAAAGCGGCGAGGTAGGTGAGCGCGGCGGCATTGAGCGTCTGGTTGACGCCCGGCATCTCGTCCTGGTCCAGGATTCCAAGGGATACAAGCTGCACCTTGGCGCGGCGGCTCGCATCGTACTCGACCGGCAGCGTCACCAGCTGGAACACCGTGAGGACCGCGAATGCGATGATCCCGATGTCCAGGATCGGGCCGCTGAGCCCCCTCATCAGGAAGATGCTCGCGATGTAGATGAAGGGGACGACCCCGGCCGCCACGCGTGTGACCGGCGCCAGCATCATGCGGAATTCAAGCAGCTGGTAGCCCTGCTGGTGCTGCAGGGCGTGGCCCGCCTCGTGCGCGGCGACGCCGATGGCGGCAAGGCTCGTGCCCCGGTAGTTCTCCGAGGAGAGGACCAGTTTCCTGTTCGCGGGGTCATAGTGGTCGGTCAGGTGTCCGTCGGTTTCCTCGATCTCGACGTCGGTAATCCCCGCCCGGGCCATGACGGCGGCGGCGGCCTCTCGGCCAGTGATGCCCCCGCGCGAGGGGATCCTCAGGTTCTTCGAGTAGGCGCTCGAGACCCGGATCTGGGCATAGATCGAGAACCCGAAGACAAAGACGAAGAGCAGGGCGAAGATCGGTCCCGGGATGTAGAAAAAGGAGAGGAGGACGGGCATAGTCATCTTGAGTAC
>Ga0265316_10007523_pt1 | contig 10252 bp, 1 predicted proteins | sample 4522metaG_FD_202092 | JGI IMG/M metagenome (GOLD analysis project Ga0265316, IMG submission 202092) | Rhizosphere microbial communities from Carex aquatilis grown in University of Washington, Seatle, WA, United States - 4-5-22 metaG | ecosystem: Host-associated > Plants > Roots > Rhizosphere >...
TACGTTTATCGACGACGGTTTGGATATAAGAAAAAAGCTCAGGCGCTCTTTGCGCTTCATCGATAATCAACTTTTTCTTGAAACGGCTCAAAAACTCTCGCGGGTCGTTTACTGCCTGGCTTCTGGTGTCGAGGTCTTCGAGGGAAACGTAATCGTAACCGGAAAAAACGTCTCGAACAAAAGTGGTTTTACCCGACTGGCGCGGCCCCAAAACCGCCACTACAGGGAATTTACCCGCCAAATATTTTGCCTTAGCTGCCAATATCCGTTTGATCATAAGCCTACTATACCGCCTTTGGACAAATTGTCAATACTATTTACATTCTGTCCAAAGCCCTTGCCCCCTGCACGCCCTTTCCCGATAGCGCGGTTCGGAAATGAAAAACCCGGTACGGAAAGTACCGGATTCTCTAGTTTGCGTATACAGAAGAGCGTCTCGGCTTCGCCGAGCCCGAACCATATTATACCTATTGTCTCACTTAACACAATACATCAATGTATCAAGAAGAACCTCTGATCAGGGCAAAAAGACAGGGTCCTGTTTAGCCCCCGGATTTGGTGCATCAGATCTGATAGTGAAAATGGGCATAGTTGTATATACGAGTATATCTAAAGGATATACTGTTTTTAGGCTGTTATTTGGGGGAAATTGGGATATATTAGGGATAAAGGATGGCTATCTTGAAAGACATAGGCTGGTTTTGGTGGTCGGTCGGTTGGGCGAAAAGCGCCGATTTTTAGACCAACAGGGATAAAAATCGTACCACGTTTTGTAACAAATTGTCAAAAAGTTACCCCCGTGCCACAACCAATTTCTTTCGTTCGATCGAGATGATTTGGAAAGTAAAACCCCTAAAGCTCTTCGAATCAAGCGTAGCCGCATTAACTCCACCTTTATATCCTATACCCTTTCCTTTTTCTTCGATATTTAATCCTTGCTGATAATCTATCCCGCCAACATCCCGCTTTACGCTCATCGGCCTAACCTCGTGGCCAGCAGCTTTAGCTTCAACCCTGATCGTCTCCAATTCATCCTGGCTTTTAGCCTCAACTGTTACACTAATGCCTAACTTCTCCAAAAGAAACTCCAAATTACTGTTTTTTCTAGACAGAAAGGATGCCAGATCAATATCTATTCTTTGGCTTATCTCGGCCAACTCTTCCCGTGTAGTGCGATCAACATTAGCATAGCCCAAAGCAAAAGCCCTACCGAAGATATCGGCTAAGCGCTCTTCTTCGTTTTTATCGATTGCGCGTAATTTCATTCCTTCGGAACGCAACTTATGCATTAAAGCATGAAAAGTCTCGTGGCCATCGATAAATTTTTTAGCCTTCTCTATGGTCACCTCCGGAAGTAATATACCCAGCTCTTTAGCGAAATATCTAAACTGGCTTTCCAATTCATCGTAATTAACATAAATAAATTGAGTACCGTCAGTTTGTGCAACAAACAACCCGCGGATAATATTGGCAACGATTTTGAATCTAGACATATAATCGGAAGTTGGACCGTAATCGTACTGCCCTTCATCTGTTGTGATGTCGCTTGTTGAATCATCACTGCTTGCGCTTGCGTTATATCGCGCAGATTGAAGTTTGGCCTTAGCTAATATAGTAGCAAAATCCTCTTCGCTAAAATATTGCCTAAGCTGCTCGGCAGCATTTACAACCAAATTTGGCCAACCATTAAGAATATATGAGTTATCATGAGGAGGGAGCAACGCATCACGTAGATACTTAGACATCGTAGCATGTGGTATATAGCTAGCTGACTTATCCAACGAGAATACAACAGTATGCGACGACACCTTTATTAGAATATTAAGTAAAATACGTGAAGTTTCCGAAGCGCCTACGTATGGCGACCATTGGTCCACAGAAGCAAAGGCAGCATCCGCAAGATGCAACCCATGATCACCATTCTGCTCATTAATTAAATCTTTGGCTGGCAGCGAGGCGGCTTCAGTTACCGCGCTCGATAACATCTCCTTAACCATTCTTGCCCTGAGGCCTTCCTCTACATACGGTAACCACAAATGCATCTGCCTAAAAGCTTCATATGATGCACTCTTTACGGCGCTAGAAACTAACTCACTTACCGCATGTTTGTCTGGATACGGCGCCCCTTTTCCTAATAACTCTAAAAATTTATCCAAAGACAACCTTCCGGCAACAGCACTTACAAGCTCAAAAAGATAGGCCTTATCTTTTAGATAAGGCGCAATTTTAGTTAGCACACTCACGTAGTCATCCGAATGGTTGATTTTCTTTAGTTGACTGCTTACGATTTCGCATACCTTAGCCTGGTCTAAATAAGTAAAACAGGGAGCAAAATCCGGCAAATAGGCGCGGTAGTCTTGGAATGCTGCCTGTATCGCACTTACCACCTTAGTCTTATCTACATAGGGCATCCATTTATCAACAAAATCAAAAACGCTTTTATCGGCATTACTGTTATCCGCGCGTGATATTGCCTGAGGCACTTTCCTGTTAAGCAAAACCGTAAGCTCATCCCGGCTGATTTTTTTGCTCAACATTTCTATATCGCCCCAGTCAAAATTTAAATCATCTGTGTAAAATCTCGATACCTGCGCTGCGTTGAATATATTACGTCTCATTTCATCTTTGCCCAAGAAACCCTCCAACTGACCGGCATACGACAATAATTTGCTAAGGCTCAATTTTGGTATCTTGTTACGCAGCATTGCGACAAACTCATCTTTATCCATGAGTTTATGCAATCGGTCCAGATGCGGCAAAATATCTTCGACTATGTTATAACTTAAGGATTTTGATAATACACTATTAAGCATAACTGCTACCTGTTTGTCGTCAAAATATTTTCTCCACTCATCTACAGATTCGACCATGGAGCTGGCGATACTACCTATCAGCACAAAACCATCACGATAGTCAACCTCGTCGCTCTTACGCGATACCAACCCCAAGATAGTAGCTTTAACCACCCGCTGTGAATTAGAAACGCAAAATTTCTTCGAATCGCGTACAAAATCTTTAGCATGTTTTACCCTAAGCAAATACGGCACCGCTACGGCAGCAGCTACCCCAGTCACGATCAACGTCTCAACTATCATCGGCTTAACCGCATGCCCAGCGGCTTCGGCGGCTTCCTTGATTTTTATCATTTCTGCCGGAGTCATTACTTCGACATCAACGCTGACTCCAAGTTTTTCCAATAATGCCTCCAAAGTTTTGGGGTGGGTTTCAATAATCGCAACCAAGTCTAAATTGATCAATTGGCTTAAATCAACAAGCTGCCTTAGAAGAATACCCTCTACCCCAGGAATACCCATAGCAAAAGCAAGGCCAAAAATATCCGCCAAGTTTTCCTCTGATCGAACATCGATTGATTTTAAATCAACACCTTTGTTGCGTAAATGATCCAACAATGCATGCAATGTTTCATGGCCGTCAATATATTTACGCGCTTGCTCTTCGGTTACGTTGTCCAGGCCCATATCACGTGCAAAGTCTTTCGAATAAGCAACAAGCTCGTCATGATTAACGTAAATGACCCTGTGGGATCCGCCTTCATTTATATATAAACCATGGATAATGTTGGCAATAATCTTTGAGCGCGCTAAATCGGATTGAACAGGCCTGCTTAAACACGCTTCAGCCATAATTTCTATCAACCTTCCGGAATTGATAATCGCTGGGGCATTGGCTTGTATTTGCTGTTGTAATTTGCTATAGCGCTCTTGATATCTATCATAATCGGCATTGCGCTCACTTCCCACAACGCGCGTAACCATTATCGTAGCATCGGCCTCGCTTGGATTACCCCAGTCAGTAGGATTAGGAACCCACTTCTCCTCCGATGTTTCGGTAATATCATGCCATTCCGATGGGCAAGGACCAAGTTGTGACAACTGTGTCAAATAAGAAAATAAGTTACGGTTTTCTTCGCTGGTTACGCCGCTTGTCCACCCTAAACGATAAAAATATTCCGGCTTCGACAGTAACAATGGCAACCATTGTGCCGTCGGTACACTTTTAAAAATATCGATCAATTCAGATTTACTCAAACATCTTGCCCAGCGGTGCTCACCGACCAACAATAGATCTATTTTGGATAAAATATCGGGCAGAACAGCCTTTCTAACAAGCTTAGCAGTATCCTCGTTACCCAAATAAAGCAATAGCTTATCCGCCCCTTGAATAATGTACCTCGGGCTCACACCCAAAAGCACTTGCGCCATTCTGGCTTTATCTAAATACCCCAGCCACTGGAAATCAGCTAAGTCATCAAAATTACCACATTTAGGCAATGCTTTCTGTATGGTGGTTACTAAAATATCGTTATCAACATAAAAACCGTACTCAGCGGCTATCCGGAAAACCGAATTAGTATATGGGGCCTTCGCGATAACAGAACCCATAATAGTTCGTATTCTCGTTGCATCAAGGCACGGCATCCATTCAGCTGCTGACTTATAGGCATCATACCAATCGGCTTTTGATATATGATGCTGTACAATGCTGGCTATAGCTTCTTTGCTAAAATCGTTTTTATACTTCTTAGCAAACTCAACAGCTGATTTAATGCTCATTGAATTACTCGTAAGGATGGAAACAATTTGATAATCAGCTAAATATTCTTTGAATTCAATAATATCACCGACAGATCTACGATGACCAAAAAACCGGACTAAATCACTATAAAGTAAATTAGATATTTCTTCTCTGCTGAAATATTCCATCAAGCGGCGATTGCCATGTAAAGCAGGACAAGCACCTGCTGCCGGCAAAATGTTTTGCAGCATCTCTTTAGCTTCTGCCTTATCGAAATATTTCGACCAAAGATCAATATTATCCAAGGCAAGACCGCCAACGTTTTTGACAATTACCTTAATAATTTCTCTTTTTTGTTTTTTAGAAAGATATGGTTCCCACATCTTAATGCTTATCATCAAGGCTTGTGCTGTGGATATATCCAACGCGCACCGCGAAGCGTTAATATTCCACTCGGCTAAAGCATCATCAGGCATCGCAGTCAACGACATTACCATTTTTTTAATCTGTTCCGGCGTATGTGAAGTGCAAAATTTCACAGAATCTCTCACAAAATCCCGCCTGGCTTTATATGCTCTAATATCCTTGGCGATACTGATACCAGTACCAACGGCAGCAACAGCCCCAGCGGCCATCATTATCTCTGACACCATCGGCTTGACCGTATGCCCGGAAGCTTCGGCAGCAGCCTTAATTTGCGCCATCTCGGCCGGGGTTTTTATTTCGATATCGACACTGACACCTAACCTCTCCAATAGCCCCTCTAAACTTTTAGGACTGGTTTTAATAAGATTAACCAGACCCACATTAACCAACTTACCCAGGTTGGTAAGTTCTTCCACAAATATCGGATCTAATTCGGAAATACCCACAGAAAAAGCAAGGCCAAAAATATCCGCTAAATCTTCCTCTGCTTGATCGTCGATCGAGCTTAGGTTAGCCCCACGGCTACGCAAATGGTCCAATAATGCGTGTAAAGTCTCATGGCCGTCAATGTATCTACGCACTTGCTCTTCGTTTACTCCTTTAATATCCATATCGCGCTCGAAATGTTCCAAATACCCGACGATCTCGTTATGATTGACATAAATAACCCGGCGGCCGTTTATACCTTCGTTAACATAGAGGCCGTGGATAGTACCATCTATAAGCTTGGGTTTTTCAAAATAACCTTTTTTATACAATTCATGTTCATCCCTGTCGACTTGACGATTAAAGGCTTCTTCTTCTGCCCTAGAACGAAAAGTGCCCCCCCGAAACTTATTAATAGTTTGGTAACGTGTTTCTGGTACGCCGGGGTTGATTATGCCTTGCGGAACATCGGCATCTTTAAGCCGGGTTGTGACCACGCCGTCGTTGGCTTCGACCACGGCTCTTTGTGCATCAGAAAGTGTGTCCGCAGGATGATCTTGTAGCACCGGATCAACCACCAAGCCCAATCCACCGGAAAAGTATTGGCGTTTAGTAATCTTATTATAGGAAACCTGTTCGCGTTTAACATAATTATAGACACCGTCTTTACAAGCTTGAAGATATTGGTTATAAATTTTTTCTTTAGCATTAGGATCGCTGGTATCTACCCCATGGACTTTATTCTGATCGGCATAGAGCTGGTTGACGATACTATCTTTAAGATGCTTCTTAAACCAAGCCGCCAAAATAAGCGCCTTATACATCTGCCGTAATTGGGTAAAGTTTTTACCGTTGTTCACTTCTTCTTCGATCACCGGGATGATTACCTCGCGCATCGTCTGGGTAGAAATATCGCTTGTTTTCAGGGGGTTATTCTTTTGTGCGGCCAGATAATCTTCTTCCATCATTACTTTTAAAGTGGCTTCACCGACATATGCTTTATCTTTATCGGTATAGACAACAGCTTTTTGAGGAACGATCCAGATGCGGTTAAAATTATTCACCGCTACGTTATCATTGCCATAAAGGACTTTTGCTCTGGCGTGGATCTTGTCCCAGAAGGCTTTCCCTAACTCGCTATCTGGATAAGTCAGCGATGAGGCCAATTGCTTTAAAACATAATCTTGGCCGAGCATATCCGTACCCATGCCGGTACGGCTTAATTCCTCGGGTATTACGCGTTGTTTTTCGTAAGGAGAAAGATTGACCCAAAGATCCTTTTCCGGAACAGTCAAAGAGACTAAAAAGTATTCGATCAGTTTTTGCGCTTCAGTTTTAAGCTGGGTGTCGGAATAAGCGGTATTGCCTTCTTCGATCATAAAATCGAATTTAAAGGGATCGTTGCTGTAAAGCTTCAGACCTTTGATGGCAAGGGGCGAAAAAAGAGCGGTTGTATTAATCAAATGAGGCTGTGGACCGGGGAGCGCGATCTCGGCGCGTAAAGTATACGGCGCGGCCATATTAAAAACAAACGAAACCAAGACCAACCAAAAGATAAACTTACGCTTCATTGTCCAATTGCCTCCATCTTAACTATTTTTAAACTATAATGCTGAAAGAATTCCGAGCCGATGCCGGGTAATTCTACTGGCAGTGAGCTTGGTGATACCCCTACCTTAATATCCCGCACATCAATACCGCCGGTGGGTCGCGTGGCTTCTTCGCTGGCGGTCGGCGCCATGGTAGATCCCTTTTTGCCAGCGCCCTGCCCAGGGTGAAGCAATAAAACCAGAGCCACTTGTTCATCGGCATTTAATTGATTATCGGCGACGATTTTATTGATATCTACTTTTTCTGGATTGAGTGCCCCCTTATCCGTCACCATCAACCAAAGTTCACAAACTACATTTTTCATGGGCAACGCGTTAGCCGGAAGGCTCTGATCAAGAGTTTCCCAAAATAAGTCGGTATTATTAGTAGAGATCGCCGCATCTTTAATCACCTTACGAAACGCGGTAAGTTGATGCGCGCTTAAATGCTCGGGCTTTGATGTCTTGGCTACAGCAGGTTGACGCGCGGACGCCTGCGTTCGGACCGTGGCTTTTTGCCCCTCTGCCACCGTTACCTTGTTGGTTGGTTGAACTACGGAAGGGTTAGATTCCAAAACCGCTGGAACTTTTACGCCTCTTTGTTTTAACATATTTGCGATGGACCCTCTTTCCGTCTGGCTTAATAGTGTTGGGTGTTTCTTAACAATCTCCCCTAGTGCGTCGGCCGCGCTGGAACCAGCATCCTTCAAATACTTCTCAAGGAATGAATCATCTGCCGGCTTAACCGCGCTTTTTAAATGCATAATCGCTTGCGGGGCTAGTTCCGGATGTTGCTCGACAATGGCCACGATCATGTCAGCCGCTCTAGGGTAAAGATAAGCATGAAGCCAAGGCTTTTTGAGTACATTTACTAAAGCGGGAATTGTTTGTTGGCCTAAATCAAGGCGCTTTTCGGCAATAGCCATAAGTTCGATTGCCGCGTAAGAGTCGGGGTTACTATGCGTCTCCCGGGTGTAGCTAAGCACGCAGCTTTCTAAGGCCGTAATTGCCTGCGGGGCTAGTTCCGGATGTTTATCAGCAATAACCCTAATTTGGTATGCCGCTTTATGGTAAGCTTCCTTTTTCGGATGACTGCCTTCATTGAGCACATTTTGTAAAGCCGCGATTGCTTGCGGGCCCAGCGCCAGACGCTGCTCTACAATATCCGCGATTTCCTCGGCCGCGCCGGAGTAAGCGCTGTCGGAAAGCCAAGACTTCTTAAGTACAGTTCCTAAAGCCGTAATAGTGTCGGCGTTTAATAATTGTTCTGAATGTTCTTTGATAAGCGCACGTATCCTGGAAACAATCTTTGTGGACTCGTTTCTAGTATCTTCTAAAAAGATTGTTTCTAACGCTTGAATATATTTATCCAAACGCGCTTGTGGAGTTTTCCCCCAAGAAAACACCCCCTGCCCGGGATGCAGCAATACTGCCAAAGCGGTTTCTTCGTCTTGATTTAATTTGTTGGTGGTTACGATCTTGCCGATATCTACCTTTTCTGGAGTAACGCTGTCCATAGCATCTAAAAGTTCTTCTACTGAATTTCTCATTGCCGTAGCATTTTCCGGCAAGGTAGCCAAAAGCGCATCTAAATCTAATTCAGCCTTATTGCCCGGCCGTGCGAGTTTACTTAACATGGTGCGAAACGGACTAAGTTGCGTTGTGTCCAGATGAATACCGCTACCAGCTTCAAGCCTAAATTTTTCTACCAACACAACTAACTGCTTATCTATCTCTCTAATTCGCGCTTGAGCTGGTTCATAATCGGGGTTGGTGCCGTAGTCATCAACTTCTTTTTCTTCATACCAACCGAAAGGGTTGGCATCATCATAATTATGCTGTATGCCTTCTGAGTGGCTTCCAACGACTATCGAGATAGACACTTGTTTAAGGCCTCTTCTTTCTTGCTCTAAGCGCGCTATTTCTAAAGTAGTAGTCATGTTTGGGCGTAAGAGCTCCGGCTGCCTTTCTGCAATTTTAATGATTGCATATTCTGCATAATGACGAAATCTGGCTTCAATTTCGCCATTGAGCGTCATAATAATAACTTTTTCCAAAGCAGCAACAACTTGTTTACCTAGCTGTGTATGGTATTCAACGATTCCCACCAAAGCCTGCTCCGCCATGATCGATATATTTTCATTACGATTAATATCTAATGTGGTAAGCGCAGCTATTAAAGCATTAATTATCTGTTTACCTAGCTCCGGGTGCTTACCAATAAGCTTGATACTACCGGAAACCGCTTTATCCCAATTTTTATAATAACCCACTATATTGGTATTATTTTCAGCAAATGTTCTTAAATAACCCTTTAATCTCGCCATGGCGATTTTATCCCCCGCCCATTTGAACAACCCCTGTCCGGGGTGAAGTAACACCGCCAAGGCGACTTGTTCGTCGGAATTTAATTGATTAGCCTTGGCTATCGCATCGATATCGGTCTTCTCCGGCTTGACTTCATCCATCGCTTCAAAAAGCTGTTCGACGGCATTGCGCATGGCTGTGGCACCTTTCGGTAAAGTTGCTAAAAGCGCGTCGATATCTAATTCGGCACCACCGGGAATTGATGCGTTGCGGATCATCAGACGAAACTGGTTAAGTTGGGATCCGAGCAAATGGGTAGATTGAGCTGCCTCTCCTACCATCACAACATCAGGTACAACGTTTTGAGCGCTATCGGCCGCTGCACTCTCCGAAGCAGTTTCCACCAAGACGCCTCTTGTTGGCATGACTGCTTCTTCTACCTTTGCAGTTACCGGGGTTGCCCCTACGGTTGCGCTCATGTTGGTACAGGTTACGCCGCCGCTAAAATATTGACGTTTGGTTATTTTTATAGCGGGCGAATAATCATTCGCCCCTACACGTTCAGATTTTACGTAATTATAAACGCCTTTTTGAAACGCTTCGCAGTAAAGGGCATAAATTTTATCTTTAGCGGATTTGTCGTTTATATCAATACCGGCGATCTTTTTCTGGTTGATATAGCTTTTATAAAAGGATTGTTCAAATTTCTTTTTAAACCAGGTAGCTAATACCAGGGAATAGTAGACTTGGCGTAATTGGGCAAAGTTCTTACCGGTGTTGACTTCTTTATTGATAATGGGAAGGATCTGGGTTTTGAAGGCGTTGTTGGTTGCGGGCGATTCATGAATAACCCCTACGCCGTTTTTTTGTGATGCGAGGTAATCCTGCTCCATCATAACCTTCAGGCTTGCCTGAGCGATCAGGGCAGTATCCTTATGTTCATAGACCTGGGCATTATCCGGCATGAT
>Ga0265316_10007526_pt1 | contig 10250 bp, 16 predicted proteins | sample 4522metaG_FD_202092 | JGI IMG/M metagenome (GOLD analysis project Ga0265316, IMG submission 202092) | Rhizosphere microbial communities from Carex aquatilis grown in University of Washington, Seatle, WA, United States - 4-5-22 metaG | ecosystem: Host-associated > Plants > Roots > Rhizosphere >...
ATTTTCATTGTCCGCCCAAAAATTCGCCGCCTGCATCTGCTCTTCCAATTCCAAAACCCTCTGCTGTTTTTGCGGCAGGCTCAAGTGGGATTTTAGATTTAAGATTTCAGATTTAAGATTTTCTAAGCGCTTGATAAGCTCATTCATAACCTATTTTTTCTTTTGATAAACCGCGAAAGTGTATTTGACTCCCCGGTCTTCTTCAACTTTGTCCCATTGGCTCCAGTCAATTTGCACAAAATGAACATCGCCATGGTAGCTGGCGTGAATGTGCGTCATATAAATTTTTTCCGCGTAAGGCAGGGCCAGCTTAAAAATTTCCGCGCCGCCGATTACGTAAACATCCTCATTTTTTAAAGCCTCAAAAGCCTGCTGTAGACTGCCAAACACCAGCGTGCCTTCAGGAGCCTGATAATTTTCCTGGCGGCTGATGACTACGTTTTTTCTCCCGGGCAAAGGCTTGCCCAAACGTTTGACAATGGACTCAAAAGTTTTCCGCCCCATAACAACGGTTTTGCCCAAAGTAATTTCCTTAAATCTTTTTAGATCCTCGGGAAAATACCACGGCAAATCATTGTCGCTCCCAATAACCAAATTGTCCGCCACGGCCACAGGCCCTAAAATAATCATTGCTTGATAATTTAATAACCAGATTTTAAACTGCAATCGGGGCTTTTATCCAGGAATCCGGATTATAGCCCTCTAGCGTAAAATCTTCATATTTAAAATCAAAAATATTTTTTATTCCCGGATTAATTTTCATTATCGGAAGAGGCCTTGGCTGACGCGATAACTGCAGGTTAACCTGATCAAAATGATTGTTATAAATATGGACATCGCCAAAAGTATGAACAAACTCCCCTACCCCCAACCCGGTAACCTGCGCCAACATCATTGTAAACAAAGCGTAAGAAGCAATGTTAAAAGGCACTCCCAAAAAAACATCGGCGCTGCGCTGGTAAAGCTGGCAGGACAATTTGCCGTTTATAACCATAAACTGAAACAAAGTATGGCACGGAGGCGGCGCGTGATGGTGATTTTTTATCAACTCCTGTATTTCGCCGACATTCCAGCCGCTAATAATAATCCTTCTTGAAGTCGGATCCTGTTTAATTAAGTCCACCACATTTTGAACCTGATCAATTTATTCTCCGTTGGACGCAAGCCACCTGCGCCATTGTTTGCCGTAAATCGGCCCCAGTTCGCCATATTCTTTGGCAAAAGAATCATCTTCTTTAATTTTTTCCACAAACACAGACAAATGGCTTGTCCACTCCTGCGAATAGCGGGGATATTTTTCCAGTAAATTATTTTTTTCCAAATAAATTTGATATGCCCATTCATTCCAAATTTTGACGTCATTTTGCACCAAAAATCTAATATTGGTCTCCCCTTTTAAAAACCACAAAAGTTCTATAATAACCGCTTTAATATTTACTTTTTTTGTTGTTATTAACGGGAAACCCTTGTTTAAATCAAACCTCATCTGATGACCAAAAAGACTCCTGGTTCCCACGCCGGTTCTGTCGTGCTTTTGGACACCGTCATTCATTATTTTTTCCAGGAGATCCAAATATATTTGCATGCTTTTATTTAGGCTTAATGTCTTTTAAGGCTATCCTTCTCACCAGCTCCCAAACTTTATTATGAACCTCGGCGGGAGAAAGCAGACTACCGGATTTTACACATTCCACCAGTTTGGTGTTGGGAAATAATTTGGCAATTTGCAGGTAGACTTTCTCGGCATTTTTTAAATGGTTAATGTCCGCTTCGTGCAGGTCGCGTTTTTTGCCGTTGACATATTTACGATCGTTTGAAGATTTTTTGTCCACCAATTTCTGCGCCATTTCCGCCGGCATATGCAAAATAATGTTTAAGTCCGGTTTGGGGATGCCAAAAATATTATATTCTAAATTATCCAGCCACTTAAAAAATTTCAGGCGGTCAAAGTCATCCGCAATCTTCCCGCCCTGATGCCCGGCATTGGCCGTAACATAACGGTTGGAAATTACAATTTTGCCTTCGCTTAGCCAGTTGCGGATTTTAAAGCTGGCGTCAAACCGGTCAATCGCGTAAAAAATGGACGCCGCTTCCGGCCCCACCTGTCCATATTTGCCATTTAAATATTCTTCTATCAAGCCCGCGGATTTAGTCCCATACTGCGGAAAATCGGTCATTTCCACCGCGTATCCGCCCAGCTTTAATTCCTCAACCAACAAATTGGTCTGCGTTGCCTTGCCACTCCCGTCGGTGCCGTCAATAACAATAAATTTTCCGCGCTGGATTTCCTTTTTTTTGGATTTTCCAAATTTGAGCATAGAAATAAAATTGAGCAAGATTTAAATGATTTAAAAGATTGAACAAGATTCAACTGCGGTTAATTCTTGTCAATCTTGATCAATCACGTCAATCTTTTAAATTTTTCATAATGTCGTCCACCTTCCCATACAACTCCTCCAAACTCCCGTTGTTGTCTATTCTATAATCCGCTTTGGCGCCAAGCTCGGGAATCGCAAATTCGGTCGGTCCTTTTTCCTGCAAAGCAAACTGTTCCATATTCATTTGCGCGTCGTCCGCTTTTTCGTGCCGGTTGCTGTAGCGATTAAAACGCGTTTGAATCGGCGCGGTCACGTAAACTGTTTTGGCTCCCCAGCCTTTAACCACGTCCATTTCATCCATACGAATACCGTTGACCACAATAATTTTTGTCCAGGCTCTCCTGACTCTTTTTTCCAGAGCGTTGACCAAAATATGCTCGCCAAAAACCTTGCGCAAGCCCAGGCCGAGATCTATTTCATTTTGTCTTGATATTGGTAAATTTAATTCTTCCAATATGGCGTCCAAAATATGGGTAAACCTAAAATGACTCGCCCCGTATTTTTCCACGAGGTAGTTGGCAATCGTATCCTTGCCCGCGAGTTTTTCTCCGACCAATCCGATAATCATAAAATCCTATATTAACTTTGATAACCTCCGGTAGATCCAATCCCCCCTCTGTCCACATCGCGCAACTGATTAACTTCTTCCCATTGAGCCTGCTCTGTCCGTAAAAATACTCCCTGCGCCAAACGTTCGCCCTTTTTAACATCCACCGGCTTGGAAGTAAAATTATGGACAATAATATGCACTTCGTCGTTCGGGCCGGCATAGTCTGGATCAACAACCCCAATACCGTTGGCCATAGTCAGACCTTTTTTGGATGGCAGGCTACTGCGGGCGGCTATAAGCAAAAAATGGCCTTTTGGAGCGGCAATTACCAGCCCGGTGGGTATTTTTACCACTTCGCCAGGGGCTATGGTTATATCCACAGACGAAGCAATGTCAAACCCGGCGGATTCGGAAGTGTGATATTTTGGAAGTTCAATGTCCTTATTTAGACGCTTGATTTTTGCGATCATAGTCTGATTGACAAGATTTAAATGATTTAAAAGATTGAGCAAGATTCAACTGCATCCTATTCTTGTCAATCTTGATCAATCATGTCAATCTTTTAAATTATTAAGCACTTCATCAATTTTTTTAAACAGTTCCTCTTTGCTTCCTTCATTCACAATCGTCCAGTCCGCCCTGGCAATTGGTCCGGCCTGGTGGAGATTTTCTATTTGGGAGTAGTCGCGGGATTGCAAATCGGTTTCATTAAGCGGCCTAAGCGGGCGAATTTTCATACGGGCGGCTCGGGTTGGGAACGACGCAAAAATCGCCACAGCCTTAAAGCTTTCCCCAAACTCCCGCTTCATTTTTAAATACTCTTCCCAGCTGTATAAACTTTCTATAATTACCGACGACTTTTCAAATACCGATTTAATGGCCGGTATATTGGCAATAGCCATTGCGGCCATTCCGTCTTTCGCGCGAAACTCTTCGCGCACGGCGCGCTCACCCGCCTCGCCCGGATTTCCGCGCCGCGCGGCTTCATCCACAACAGCCTGCCCAAAATACACTTTAGGCCAACCGGTCTTTTTTAATAAATATTCCGTCGCCTCCGTCTTCCCGGCCCCTGCCAGTCCGACAACGGCTAAAATAATTTTACTTGATGATTTCATATTTTATCTGCCGAATAATTCGGTTGCTCCTTCTACCAAATAAACATTATTTATCCCCGCGGCAATCATTTTATCCCAGCAGGGTTCACAGCACCACCAGTGGCCATAAAGGTAAATATCGCTCCCAACAATTGACGGAGCTTTTTTTAAAGCGTCTTTAACGGCTCTCGGTTCGGCGTGGCTACCCGGTTGCGCGCATCCGGGGCATAACCAATATTTTTGTCCCGATGGAATTTTAAGAAATCTGCGTATACAAAACTTTTTATGCAACTCTTTCAACGCCGAACTTTTTAACGCGGCCTGATTCGCGCCCTTTCCTATAATCACGCCGTCTTTAACTATAACCGCGCCTGTAGAGTGCATAGATTCCGTGGAGTCGTGCTTGCAAACCTTTTCGGCTTCCATCATAAACTGGTTTTCGGCCGGCACATATTTTATTTTTCTGCCTTTCGGCAAATACGGGTAAGGACGGCTCGTAATATAAGTCATCAAATACCTTTCTTTAAAGAGAACTTGGTTTTTAAACCTTCCATATCCCCTTTTTTAATAAAAGATATTTCCTCTTCGCTGTCGGTGCGGGCTTCCAGGTTAACCGATGTCGCGTTGTCGTATTTGGCCGATTCCACTCCGTGCTTGGCCGCGTCCGCCTCGGAAAGTTCGCTCTGTAAGGAGTGAAATAATAGCTGATAGGCCCTTTCGCCGGGATATAATCGTAAGCTGTGGTTGGTGCTGTTTTGCACCGGAATCAGTAAATGCCCTTTGTAGCCCACATCCACCACGCCGCCCTGGGTGACAAAACCGCGGCGGACAATGGAACTGCGCGGATACAGCACGGCCATTATGTCCCGGGATTTAAGCTCAATTTTTTCCAAAGAGGAAATCAGCACCGACTCCTGCGGCAGGACTTCAAAAAATTGTCCGGGATTTAATTTTATCAATTTTAAATAATCCTGGTTAAATTCCCTGGTTAAATAATCCGGCAAAACCGCGACACGGCCGGCCTCGGTAAGCTTCCAGCTTTCGGGCAAATAAAAACTCGTACCAATTCTAAGGTCTATAGAATTTGGCTGGAGCTGAAACTCGTCAAGCGCCGGAGTAAAAACTATTTTACCCTCTTGGATATATTTGGCCAGTTCATTTTTTCCTAACATTGACATAAAAATTGATAATAATTATAAAACTATTTTTAATCCCGCGATCGGCGGCATTGGATTGTATTGGGCGGACAAAATTCCTGTAATTTCTTCCACTAATTTTTCATCGCCTTTTTCGGCTCTGGCAAACCAGTCGGGCTGGGTGTCCAGTAAAACTTCCGGGTGCTTGTTTTCCCGCTCCACCAGTTCCCAGGCCTGCTTGTAATGAATATCGTAAATGTGCGCGTTGGAAATGGAGTGGGTGTAAGTCCCGGGCTTTACGCCCAAACGCGCGGCCAAAAGATGCTGGAGGAGCGAAAAGCCGGCCACGTCGTGGGGACAGCCAAGTATCATATCGTTGGAGCGGACTATATTATGCAAATGCAGTTTGTTGCCAATAATGTTTACGGTAAAAGTAAATGGGCAAGGCACATTTTTTTTTGGCGTGGACTTTAATCCGGGGCCGTAAAGGCCGTCGTCGCCCGGATCCCAGGTTACCACCACAGCCTGGCGCGAATGCGGCTCTGCTTCCAAATGCTTAACTAACTGGCCAAGCTGATCCCGACCAAAATGATGCCGCCAACGATAGCCGTAAGCCGCGGCCACCGTGCCGTCGGCCTCGGTAAAATCTTTCCAAATACCGGTAAACTTGTTTAAAAATTCGTCCGGTCTTTTGGATCCGGTTATATACCAAATCATTTCGGCCACAAACAGTTTAATGGGAATTTTCCGCAAAGTCAGGAGCGGGAAGCCGTTGTCCACACGAATGGTCACGCCGGGCAAAATCTTAATTTTATGGCCGGTGCGCTCGTTGGTTTCCTCGTAGCCCTTGTTCATTATGTCCAAAATCGCGGCTTTATAGGCCTGGTCAAATTGAGTCATAAAATAGCATTTTTTACCTCCTAATTCTACACCAATTTTTGTCAATTGACAAAAATACTCCAATAGCCTAAAATACCAGCAAATGAGCAGATTATTCTCTTCCAACATTATAATTATTATTACTCCGTCGCCGCTTGGCAAGGGAAGAGTTTTGATATAAATCAAAATTTTAAACCCCGAGCTTAGCGGCTCGGGGTTTTTTGTTGCACATTAATTAAAAAAAATATAGCAACAATCCGCCATAGCTTTCTTGCCCGACGAAGCTTTAGCGAAGTCGGGAGCGGAGGCGGATGTTTGCCCTTCAGGGCAAATGACCCTCCATAGCCTTGGCGAAGGAGGGTGTCTAATAAAAGCTTCTTTGCGACCAGAAGATTGATAAAATTAATATTCTGCCCACAAAGCGGAAAAAATCCAGCCGGATTCAACCGGCCACAACAATCAGGGGGATTAAAATGGAGCAAACGCCGATAACAATAAACGTCAGCGCCAACCAAATTCAGGTTGACGCATATCTGCCTGAAAGCGGCATGGTCATAACCAGATGGTCTGGCCCCAGCAAGACCAGCCCGTCTTATTACCTGGAGTGCCGCCGCAACGATGGCAAATGTTTTAAGGGTCTACTGCCTCAAGACTCAACAACAGCCACGTTGTATCGCGACAGCGCTTCGGACACCCAACCAGCTCTTTAGCGTCAAAACGGGACAGACTGTAGAGTTCAGTCTGTCCCGTTCAACTTTTTACTCAAATATTTTCAACTTTTAGTAAAATCCACTATCTCATAATTCGGCGGGGCGTCGCCGTGGAAGAGTTTTTCCTGAACCACTTTTAAAATTTCCGCGAAATTATTTTCGGACTTTACCAAATACGCTTCCACTTTCAGGCTTTCGGCTGACTTAATTTCTTCTGGGTCGGAAAGATTGCTTAAAACAATTACCAAAGTATCCGAGACATTGTTATCGGGATACTCGCGAATCCTTTTTAAAACGTCCATACCCTTAACCTTTGGCAACATCAAATCTAAAATCACGAGCCTGGGTAAATGGAACAACAGTTTTTCCATTGCCTCGGCGCCGTCTTCGGCAAAGGAGACCTCAAGCCCGCGTCCGGACAAATAAGCGCTTAAAGAATTGCGGTAGTCGGCATCGTCCTCAATTATTAAAACTTTTTTTGAATTTGCGTCGGCCATAGAATAATTGACAAGATTTACCTGCCCGCCAAAGTTAATGTTTATAATTTCTCTGATAAATATTTACCATCAGCGCTTCTAAAATACTCCTGCGTTGGCAGGCGGGAATGAATTAAAGATTGACAAGAATATTGTAGCATTCTTGTCAATCTTGTTCAATTATGTCAATCTTTTAAATTTTCATCCTTATCCCCGGGCCCATTGTGGAATTAATGGAAATTGTGGAAATAAACTGCCCCTTTATGGTTTGCGGCTTGCTTTGCAAAACTGCCTGATGCAAAGCTTTTAGGTTTTCCAAAAGGTTTTTGCTGTCAAAATTGCTTTTGCCGATTATTTGGTGGATATTGCCGCTGTCGTCGTTTTTAAAGTTAACCTTGCCGCCGGCGATTTCTTTAATAAGCGCGCCAATATTGGCTCCCACAGTGCCGGTTTTGGGGTTGGGCATAAGGCCGCGGGTGCCTAAAATCTTGGCGATTTGGGCCAATTTTGGCATTATAGCGGGTTCTGCCACAGCCACGTCAAAGTCAGTCTTTTCGGTTTCCTTGATTTTCTTGATTAAATCTTCGCCGCCCACCAAAGCCGCTCCGGCGTCCTTGGCTTCTTTTTCCTTGGCTTCGGTAACAAAAGCCGCGACTTTCTTGGTTTTACCCGAGCCGTGAGGCAAACTGACCGTGCCGCGCACGGCCTGGTCTGTCTTTTTGGCATCAATGAGCATTTTTATATGCACTTCAATACTGCCAATAAACTTGGTGTTGGCGGTTTTTTTGGCCAGTTCAATAGCCTCTTCCGGAGTGTAGATTTTATCGGCATCTACCAAACCGTTATTCGCTTTTACTCTCTTGGCAATTTTTGCCATAAACTTTTTCCTTTCGTGGTATTATCGAGTTACTATGATACTAGGTAGTATCATAGTAAGGACTCTCCCACAAATTAATTAAATTATTATTGTCGGAAATTAAGAAATTAATGAAATTGGGAAATAGATGGCACTAATTTCTTAATTTCCCTATTTCCCAATTTCTATATTTATTGTTCTTTTCTAGCCATTCTCCAGTGAAACCACCAAACCGGCGTGGCCACGATAATCATGGCCAGTGCTTGCGCCGCTGTGTTTTGTCTTTGGGATGCCTGGTTGTCATCTGCCTGTTTTTTCTGGGCATCAATTGTGGCCTGGTCACAAGGAACTGTTTTGCCGCTCGGGTCGGCGACCGGTTGGACGCAGGGGTAGGAATAATAATTCATATCCGCCTTGGTAAAGACCCAGGCTTTTAAGCCGAGGTTGATTATCATTATTGCGCCAATTACGGCGATAACCAAAGCTATTGTGGAAACCAGATAGAGATAGGCTTTCTTAAGTGACATAAATACCCTTTTTTAATTTCAAATTACAAATATCAAATTTCAAATAAAATTCCAATTTCCAAATGTCCAAATTGGACATTTTTAATTTTGACATTTATTTGAAATTATTTAATGCTTTCATCAGATATAAACTTCTGTATATCCTTAACCGTGCTCATAAACTGCGCCGGGAAGATAATGGTGGAATTCTTTTCAACTGATATCTCCGACATTGTCTGGAGGTTGCGCAACTGCAAAGCAATCGGGTGTTTGGCAATCACGTCCGCGGCATCGGCTAATTTTTGGGCGGATAAAAATTCCCCTTCGGCGGCGATAATCTTGGCGCGCTTTTCGCGCTCGGCTTCGGCCTGCTTGGCCATAGCTCTTTGCATATTTTCCGGCAGTTCAATATCTTTTATTTCAACAGCGGAAACAATTACTCCCCACTCCTCGGTGCGGGCGTCTAAGGTAGTGCGGATTTCGGTGTTAATCGCGTCGCGCTCAGACAAAATCTCATCCAACTGGAATTTGCCCACAATGTTGCGCATGGTGGTTTGGGAAAGCTGATTGATTGCCGACATCACGTTTTCTATGGCCACTATGGATTTGGTTACGTCAACAACTTTGTAATACGCTACGGCCGAAACGTCCAAAGAAACATTGTCTTTAGTAATAATCCGCTGAGGAGGAATTGGCAAAGTTATGGTGCGCAAATCCACTTTGCGCATCATGGAAAAATACGGGATTATCCAGGCCAAGCCCGGCTCTTTAATGCCGGTAATTTTACCGAACAAAAATACGACGCCTTTTTGGTACTGCTGAACCACCCGGAAACCGGGGAGGATCAAAAATACAAAAACTAGGATGAGGATTGTGAGAATGTCCATAAAAATTTTTATTCCACAGATCACTGCTTTACACAGATACACAGATTGCCTAACTAAGTTTTAAAACTCGTATAAGTAATCTGTGAATCTGTGCTATCTGTGATCTGTGGACAATTAATTAATCTATCACTTCTACCCCCATAGAACGGCAAGTGCCTCGGATAATGCTTTCGGCCGCGGCCAGGTCGTTGGCGTTTAAGTCGGCCATCTTTTTTTCGGCGATTTCCTTAATTTGCTTTTGGGTGATTTTGCCGACTTTGGTGGTCAACGGATTGGCCGAGCCTTTGGCCAGGCCAATGGCCTTCATAATTAAGTTTGAGGCCGGAGGAGTTTTTAAAATAAAGCTAAAAGACCTGTCCTCATAAATAGTCATAAGGACCGGAATGAGCATATCCCCGCCCTGGGTTTTGTCGTTAAATTCCTTAACGAACGCGGCAATGTTTACGCCGTGGGGACCAAGCGCGGTTCCTACCGGCGGCGCCGGCGTGGCTTTTCCAGCCGGAAGCTGGAGTTTTAACTGGATTTTGACTTTCTTAGCCATACGTTTTTATGATGGTAGATCGCGGTTAATTATTTGCGTGCAGTGTTCCCCTCCTGGAACAGGAGGGGTGGCTCGCGTTAGCGAGACGGGGTGGTAGAATCTGCCGATAATTACCACCTCCCCCCGCTTCGCGGGGTACTCCTCCTATAATAGGAGGAGATTACTGCACTTGTGTTTTGCGATCGAGATCCCGATAAAAATCGGAACCAACCATTCCTTTCAAATTAGATTTAAGAT
>Ga0265316_10007527_pt1 | contig 10250 bp, 11 predicted proteins | sample 4522metaG_FD_202092 | JGI IMG/M metagenome (GOLD analysis project Ga0265316, IMG submission 202092) | Rhizosphere microbial communities from Carex aquatilis grown in University of Washington, Seatle, WA, United States - 4-5-22 metaG | ecosystem: Host-associated > Plants > Roots > Rhizosphere >...
GGAAGACCACCTGGGACGGCATCCGGAACTACAAGGCCCGCAACTTTCTCCGCGAGATGAAGCCGGGTGACCTTGTCCTCTTCTATCACTCGGGAGAAGAGAAGAGCGTCGTTGCCGCCATGAAGATCCTGTCTGAACCATTCCCTGATAAGACATCTGAAGAAGATATCTGGTCGGCTGTCGACGTCGCTCCGGCATGGACGCTGAAAAACCCCGTCACGCTGTCCAGGATCAAGGCAGAGCCTTCTCTTCAGAAGATCCACCTGGTGCGGGAGGGACGCCTTTCCGTCACGCCGCTTGAGAAGGACGCGTTCGACATGATCGTCTCCCTGGGCGGGGGTACTGTGAAGTTGTCATAGGCTCAGGAGGGGAGCCTTCCCTACCGCGAATTGGGCCGACGCAGCCTCACCGTCAGTACGCAGGCCTGGACAAAGTGAAGTGAGAATGCGAGCAGGAACAATGTGGCCATGCCATGCGAGAAGTGGTCGTTCTTGAATCCGGACAACGTGAACAGGATTCCGTTGACGGTCGCGAGGGCCATGACAAGGAAGGAAAACACCCCTATCACTGCCACGCTTCTTGCGCGTGATCTGATCGCCAGAACCAGGCTTGCCAGCGCGAGAACCGTGAGGAAGGTGCCAAGGAGCGCGTGTGTGAGAGCCGCTTCTCCGACCCTGGCCAGCGCTCCCCAGATTGCCGTTACGGTTCCGGCGACGGGCGGCACATCCTCGAGACTGGGAGAGAGATTCACTGCCATTCCGAGCTCGAACTGAACCGCAAGCAGAATCAATATCCCAACCACGGCAATGCGCAGAAACCTGAATCGTGTCACGATACCTCCTCGGGATTGGAGACGCAGCTTATTTCTCCCGCACCGAGCTGAAACATACTGGGGAGGAGGAATGGCGAGTAGTGAAAGAGGTCACTTCTTTTCAGTTACATTTGTCATTCCAGGACGAAGCGAGGACCGCGGGCATTGCTCCGGCGCGGTCAGACCGCCCGCGGCCGATCTCGCAATCCTATTCTTTTTTCCTGCGCAGCAGATCGGCAAAGGGATTATAGACCGTGCCGTCGCCATGCGCGTCGGACTCCGGTCTGCCGCCGGCAGGACGCCGTGGCTCGGTGGCTCGGGAGGGGCGCCGCGTGTCCATGCCGGCCGCCGAATGCGGCTTCGGCTGTGTCTGCGATGCCGGCGGCTTGAGGCTGAGGCTGATTCGGCGGCGCATCACGTCCAGGCCAATGATCCGAAACTCCTTGACATCGCCCACTCTGAGCAGCTCCATGGGGTCCTCGATGAATCGGCTGCTCATCTCTGACACGTGAAGAAGAGCCGTCTCCTTGATCCCGATATCAACGAAGGCCCCGAAATCGACCACGTTCTTCACCTTGCCGATGACGCGCATGCCCTCGGCGAGGTCTTCGAACGTGACCACTCCCTGCCGGAGGATCGGCGTGGGGTATTCATCCCGAGGATCCCGATTGGGCTTTGCCAGCTCGCTGATGATATCCCCCAGGGTCGTAGTGCCGACGCCATACCGGGACTGAAGATCCGCGCGTTGGATGTCACTGAGGCTGGCGCCGGATTTCACCATCGGGAGGATCGCCGCCGCGAGGGTGTAGTTCTCCGGATGCACCCACGTGTTGTCCAGCGGGTTGGGGCTCTCCGGGATCTTGAGAAAACCCGCGCACTGCTCGAAGGTCTTCGGACCCATACCGGGGACCTTCAGGAGCTGGTGGCGGGAAAGAATCATGCCTGACTTTTCCCGGAACTGGACGATCTTCCTGGACAGCGCTGCGTTGATGCCTGACACGTACTTGAGGAGGGACGCCGAAGCCGTGTTGAGGCTCACACCGACATTATTCACGACGGATCCCACGACCTCGTCCAGTGATTCGGAGAGCTTCTTCTGGTTGAGGTCATGCTGATAGAGGCCGACGCCGATTGACTTCGGGTCTATTTTGACCAGCTCCGCGAGGGGGTCCTGGAGCCGCCTGCCGATGCTGATGGCCCCGCGGATTGTCAGGTCAAGATCGGGGAACTCTTCCCGGGCTACATCGCTGGCCGAGTACACCGATGCGCCATCCTCGTCCACGACCGTGAACTTCACGTCAAGCGAGCTCTCGGCGATGGACTGGGCCACCGCGGTCTGGACCTGCTGGCTTGCCGTGCCGCTGCCAACGGCGATCAGCTGCACCGCGTATTTTTCCACCGCCGCGGCGATGGCCTTTCTGGCGCCCTCCGGATCACGCTCCTGGTTGACAACGAAGTGGCCAAGGAGCTTCCCCGTTTCGTCCATTGCCGCGCACTTGGTTCCCGTGCGGATGCCCGGGTCCATGCCCAGTACCCGCGTCCCCTTCAGCGGCGGCGACATGAGCAGATTCTTCAGGTTTTCGCTGAAGACGCTCCTGCCGTGCTCGTCCGCGCTGCTGGCCGCGTCCTGCCTGATCTCGCGCAGCACTGCCGGCGACAGAAGCCGGCGCAGGCCGTCATCGATTGCCTCGCTGTGGAATCTGTTCTTTGTCTCGATACGCCCGCGCAGGAGCGCGCACGCGGCCTCTTCATCCACTTCGACTTTCACTTCCAGGACCCCTTCGCGCTCGCCGCGGTTCATGGCCAGCACGCGGTGCGCCTTGAGGGTGGACAGGGGTTCCGAGTAGCTCCAGTACATCTGGTAGACGGACTGGGCCTTCTTCTCATCGTCTCCGATGCCCGTGACGACCACCCGTCCGCCGCGACGGTAGAGCGTTTTCACCGCAGCGCGATTGTCAGGATCCTGTGATACGCCGTCCGCAAGAATGTCCATTGCGCCCTGCAGGGCCTCCTCAGGACTGGACACGGAGAGTTCCGCGTTCTCTGCATCAATGCGCACGAACGCCCGGGCCCGGGAAAGGACAGTTGGTTCATCGTGGTGACGCATGATCTGGGCAAGCGGTTCGAGGCCCTTCTCCCGCGCGATCATTCCCCTGGTCTTTTTTTTCTTCCTGTACGGCGCGTAGATGTCTTCCAGCTCCGACAGCGTCGAGCACCTGCGAAGATTCCCCAGGAGCCCTTCATCCAGCTTTCCCTGGGAGAAAATGCCCCGAATGATCTCCAACCGCCGCGTTTCCAGATTGGTGCAGGAAATCATGCGATGAGAGACCTCGCGCACCTGAACTTCGTCCAGGCTCCCTGTCTTCTCCTTGCGATAGCGCGCAATAAAGGGGACCGTGCATCCCTCCGCCACCAGGCCGATAACCGCGGAGACCTGGGAGGGCTTCACGTCCAGGTCCCGTGCGATCCTGTCCACAATTTCCTGCCGTGGGACGGCAAGAAGGGCTATTGACTCTTCCGTGATCTGCTTCATCTAAGGGCCGCACTGTAGCAGATGGGCGCACCCCCGTCCATCTGCACTCTTCACTGGCCAAATTCCGCTCGATATTCCATATTAGTTGGGATGGCGTTTGCAGAAAGGAAATTCCAGATGAATGAACGTGGCGACGTGTCCCCCTATCAGCTTCCCCGCAGCGTGGTGCCCCGTCACTACGACCTGCTGGTGAAACCGGATTTCGGCTCATTCCGTTTCAGCGGCCGCGTTGTCGTTGACGTGGAGGTGCTCGAGCCGGTTGACCGCTTCACCGTGCACGCACTCGGGTTGAAAATCATCACGGCGCAGATTGTCGACAGCCGAGGGGGCCGCCGTGAAGCGGCAACCACGCAGGCACGGGTGACCTTTGTTGACCCCGTGACGGGGGAGACGCGCGAAGAACAGTTTCCAAGCGCGGCAGTGCTCGATGAAAAGGCCCAGACCGCCGAGTTCTCCTTCGGTGAAATGCTTGCGAAAGGCCCTTGGAAGCTCATTGCCGAATATGAGGGCAGCCTTGTGCAGCCGAGCCTCGAGGGCTTCTACAGGAGCAAATGGACCGACGAGAACAGCGTCGACCACTGGGCGGCCGCGACGCAGTTCGAAGCCACCCACGCACGCCGTGCATTTCCCTGCTGGGACGAGCCGGCGGCAAAGGCTACGTATGCCGTCACCTTCGTGATCGACGCACATCTGACGGTGCTCTCCAACATGCGCGTCGCCTCGGAGACAATGGAAAACGGACGGAAGACCGTCGCGTTCAGGCCCACTCCCCGGATGTCCACGTATCTGCTTGCCTGGTGCGTAGGGACCTTTGAAAGCTCCGAGCCCGCCTGGGCCAACGGCAAGGAGCTTCGCATCTGGTCCGTGCCGGGAAAGAACGCGCTCAAGAGTTACGCCTTGAAATGCGCCGCCTACGGTGTGGAATGGTACGAGCGCACGCTCGGCGTTCCCTATTTCGGCGGGGACAAGATCGACATGATCGCCATCCCCGAGTTCCGCTCGGGGGCCATGGAGAACACCGGGCTCATCACGTACCGCGCCACGGCGCTCCTCGTGGACGAGCCTCGTGCCACGGTGGCAGAGCTGCAGCGCGTCGCCGAGGTGGTCTTCCATGAGCTGGCGCACATGTGGTTCGGCAACCTTGTGACCATGGCCTGGTGGGACGGTCTCCCGCTCAACGAGTCCAACGCCACCATATTCGCCTATCTCGTCATGGCGGACTTCGAGCCGGAATGGCGCATCTTCAACTCCTTCGGGCTGAACCGCGCTGCAGCATTTGCCCTGGACTCGCTCAACAGCACGCATCCCTGCTGGGCGCCCGTAGGACACCCCGATGAAGTGGAACAGCGATTCGACAAGATCACGTATGAGAAGGGTGGAAGCCTCGAGTTCCAGCTCCACCAGTTCGTCGGCGCCGCTCCTTTCTATGCCGGCGCGCATGTCTACCTCATGCGCTACAGCCACGGAAACGCGGAGGTTGCCGACCTCTGGGATGCACTGGAGGAAGGCGTCAGGCAGGCCGGCCTCGACGTTCCCGTGCGGAAGATCATGGACGCGTGGTTTCTCACGGATGGCCACCCCGTTGTGACCGTATCCCCGTCGCACAAACAGGGATTCATCAACCTCTCCCAGGAACGGTTCGCCTTCCTGGGCAGGGAGAGCCACGCTGGGCAGCTCTGGCCGATTCCGCTCCAGCTCCGCTACGCCACAGAGAACGGATCGGTCCGCCTGGAGAAGCGAATTTTTGCCCAGAGGGATCAGGAAGTCTCTCTGCAGAAGGGGTTCCGTTACGTGGCCGTCAACGCGGGCGGCTCGGGCTTCTACCGGGTACGTTACGCGCCGGAGCTGCTCTCCAGCCTCCTTTCCGCGCCATCCGAAAGACTGGAAGTGATCGAGCGGTTCAACCTTGTCAACGACTCATGGGCATTCGTGCGCGGCCAGATGCTCGGCTCGGACGCGTACCTCGAGCTGGTGCGAATGCTTTCCGGGGAAGATGACCCGAGTGTCTGGAGCATCATAGGAGGCTCGCTCCAGGCCCTTCACAGGATCACCTCGGGTGAGGACCGAGCCGCGTTCAAGAAGCTCATCCGCGACCTGGTCAGGCCGGTTTTCAGGGATCTCGGCTGGAGGTCGAAAGCGGATGAGTCAACCGCCGCACGGGAGCTGCGCGGCTCTCTGGCAGGGCTGCTCGGCACGGTGGGGGAGGACGCGGAGGTGCAGTCGGACGCCGTGGGGCTCTTTGCCTCCTGGAAGAAGGACCGGGGCTCCGTTGACCCCAATGTCGTTCCGGCACTCGTCTCGACCCTTGCGTACACAGGGGGCAAGGCGCGCTTCGACGAGTTCCTCGCTCTTTCCCGCGACGCCGCTACCGACCAGGAAAAGCTGCGTTTCCTGCGGGCTCTGGGCGAGTTCCGCGAGAGCAAGCTGTTCAGCGCGGCAATCGAGATGATGCTGAGCGAGGTGAAAACGGATGATGCCCCCTACATCCTCGGCGCCTACCTTGTGACCGAGCACGCAGGCAGGGCAGCATGGAATGCCATCCGGGAGAACTGGGCAAAGATCCTGAAGAGGTTCCCCGCATCAGGCACGGTGCGCATGATCGAGGGCTGCTCCGCCCTGGATGTCCCCGAGCTTGCCGCCGAGGTCGAGCAGTTTTTTGCGCGGACACGGGTTCCCCAGGGTGACATGGCCGTGGCCCAAATGCTGGAGAGGCTGACCGTGAACGTCCGTCTGCGTCAGGCGGAAAGCTCACGGCTTACGGCGTACTTAAGAAAGTCCACGGGCGGGAGCGCTCAGCGCTGACGACTGTCTGGAAGCCTTGAAAGGGGCGCGGGAATCCGGAATAGCGCACCAGTTCATCCGTTGTTCTATCCCTGTCGATGCCGTCGCCATTCGCGTTCAGTATATTGAAGACTGCAAAGCGCCGTATCAAGGATGGGAGGTGTCACAGTGCAGCGTGCACTTTTTCTGTGTGTAGCCCTTGTCGTTCTTTCTGCCGGCCCGGTCGTGGCCCAATGCAAGCCAACCCAAGGGAGCGTTCTGGACCTGTCCTACGCTCCCACTGCCCCGAAGCGCGCCAGCGTGGGTTCTGGATTCGTTCTCACCGGCACCGTGCGCCAATCTGGCGACTGCCTGCCCATTGCGGGCGCAACGGTCGAGTTCTGGCTGGCAGGCCCCAACGGGTACACGAACAAGCTCCGAGGAACAGTGGTCGCGGACAAGAACGGCCGCTACCGGTTCCAGAGCCCGTTTCCCGCCGCTTCCGGAGGCCCCCCGCCGCACATTCACATGAACGTGGCCGCGGACGCCTTCCTGCCCATCCAGACGGAAGTATTTCCGAGCTCTGGGTCCGCGAGCGGGACTTTCGATATCGTGCTTGACCCGGCAGACTAGTGGCGCCGGCTTGAGAAAACACCATCCTGCGTGCCTTCATTCTCCAGGGGAGGGTTCTGAAGTGAGAAAACTTCTGTTTCTTCCATTGTGCCTCGCGCTTGCAGGCTGTGCATCCATGAGCGATCCGGGAGCCCTTGCAAAGCTTTCCCACGTTGGTGTGGTCGCTGTTACTTCGAACGCGGCAATCGGTTGGGTCGGAGAGCAGCAGTCTTCGCACGGGCTCTTTGGCAATTCCCTCAACCTCATGTCCAACGCGGGCAACAAGCCGAGCTCCGATACAGGCGGAATGCTGTCCCGCGCGGACGACTTGATCGCCGACGCTGAGGCTGCTCTGCTTGATTCCCTCCTCAAGGCGGGCGGCGTGACGCTCGAGGGCCGGGGCCATGTGCTCTCTTCCAGGGCTTATGCGGAGGTAAGGGAATCGGGCACGACCGGCATGCTCCTTCTCAAGCCGCAGCATTACAAGTTTGTTCAAGCGACCGACGAGCGGCTTGCCAGGAGCCTTGCCTCCGAGCTTGGCCTGGACGGGTGTGTGCAGGCGAGCTTCCAGCTTGAGAAGACCATGAAGACCGGCATCGGGAAAACCGGCGTCATGGGTGCGGAGGTTATCCTCTCCGCGACAGTGGCGGATGCAGCCGGCAAGATGGTGTTCACGAAAGGCTACACCAGGATCAGCAAGACGGATGTTCCCGTTGTCGCCGGCCTCTATGACCCGCGGAACCTGCACGAGGCTTTCAAGGCCGCCATGGCAGACGCATGCGCGGACTTTGCGGCGGATTTCAGTCACTAGGCGGCCTGCCCGTCGCACATTCGCCACCTGACGCTTATCTGCCGACTGCGAGGATAGTAAGCGAGTCCGGCAGCATTGCCCACGCCCAAGGTATCCCCAGTATCCCCCCGGCCTTGGTGTCGTTGGAGACTGATCGAACTCGGCCGCAAGCCTTCTGGTGCGGCCCCGCTGAATGTTGCGCAGAAACCAGGCAGCATACAAATGGGCCAGAGTTTCTTGACGGAAAAGCGCATCGCAGCGCGATAACCCTGCCTCGCTGACAGGGTCAAGGCAGACGGCTGGGTCACTTTTTCGAGAGTCTCTCCCTGATCTGCTTCACGTGGTTCACGTCATGTCCTGCCAGCATTTCCGCCACGCGCGTGACGGTTTCCTTTCCGCGCTCGGAGTGCAGCCCGTAGAAATCCCAGCTCTCCCGGGGCAGGCCTTTCAGCAGGCGCACCAGCCGCTCACGGGTGATGCGGAAGGCTTCCAGGGAGAGCGCCGGATCCTGCTTCGCATAGTCGGAGAACTCTGCCCACGCGTCCTGGTTTGTGCCCTGGATGGGCGTGCCGCTTGCTTCGAGGATGATTCGAATGCGGAATCCGTAGACGAGCTAGCTGTCGGCCAGGTGAGCCAGGACCTCCGTGACGGACCACGTGTCCGGCGCGGGGCGCTGCGATAGTTTCTTCTTCGAGACGCCCTTCACCAGCCGGGCAATCTGCCTCGGAGTGGCGGCCAGGATTTCCATCGGCTTCTTCCCCTCGAGGTAGCCGAGGACTCTCTGGGTGTACTGCTGCGGCGTTTCCTGCATGACAGAGCTCCTTCCTTTTCAGGCCCAAATTATCAGATGACCATTTCCTTCTTCTACCTCGGCGCGCGCCGCCTTATGGACCTCGAGGCGCACAGTTGCTGTCCGGAGAGCCTCGACAACGATCCTGCCTCGTCCCGTGAAGGTCACATTCTCCCCGGGGGCCAGCACGGAGTCCTCCCGGCGGCCGCTTGCGGTCACCCAGAGCCTGCCCGCGACGCAGGAAATGCGGCACGCCCTGCCCCGGAGCCGCAGCGAGGTGGGCTCTCCCCGCGTCAGAACGAACGTTGATGGATTCATCTCAAGCCAATTGCTCATCTGCTTTCCTCTTGCGACCAAGGAAGCAAATATGGCGGAAGGAAGCAACCCGGTTCTTGCTGGGGGAGGGCTCGTTGAAGGAGGAGAAGGGGAACGCGCGGCCCTTCTACCGCGACGGGTCCCAGAGGGCCAGCTCAGTCGACGTAGCCGACAATAACGAGCAGGTAAGAACAGGAAAAGTTGCCGCAGTCAATTTTACTTCTTCGACTTCCGGGCAGTCATAGCGATGAGGACGATGCCGAGAATGAGAAAAGCCACGCACCCCACGAATGCCGCAATTGCGCGTTGCGGGTGATGACTCACGAAGTTGAGGAGTGCGAAGATAGCTCCCAGTGCCGCTATGACAATAGCGACGATGCCCGCGATTCGGATCCCGTTCCCTGTCATCGCTATTTTTCCTCCTTCAGCGTCTACCGCATTATATGTGACATACTCAGCCGAGACAAGCGAACCAGCCGCGAAGACTGGCAGCCCTGAGCCGAGATTTCATATGTCCAGCAATTCTTGTCCGTTTACAAGAGCGCAAGCGATAAGCGTTCCTTCCGGTCTCTGCTCTGGACAGTGAAGGGCGGGGGGGCTCCGGAGGATGGGAAGCGCGCCGGCATCCGACCCAACTGCAAGCTATAGCAGTTGCTGTCAATTGCGGATGCCTCCCTGAGATGCCAAGGCGGAACCGGATCAGATGGTCGCGAGCAAGGGCGACCAGTATCATTGAGCCGGCCTCACGACCGCGGAGGTGAGGGGCTCCAACGCAAGAGCACCAGGCTCCGGCTTTCGGGCGGGAAGGTTTCGGTCACGGACGGCCCATTCATCGAGGGAAAGGAGGTCATTCCCGGATTCGCCATCATCCAGGCGAACACCAAGGAGGAAGCACTCGACTGGGTAACCCGCCTGCGCAGGATCTACGGTGACGGCGAGTCGAGGATCGCGCAGATGTTCGGACCGGCGTGATTGTCGTCCGGCCGCGCTCATTTTCGTCATACTGGTAGAGAGGAGTAGCCATGGCTCAAGGAATCTCGTTGATTGTCTATCCGGTCACGGACCTGTCCGCGGCGAAGTCGGTCTATCGCACCCTGCTCGGCGTCGACCCCTATGTCGATGGAGCCTACTACGTCGGATTCAGGACAGGGGCGCTGGAGGTGGGGCTCGACCCGAACGCCCGCGGCCGCGGAATTACCGGGCCCATCAGCTACGTGGACGTTGCGGATATTTCGAAGGCTCTGAAATCGCTCCTGGATGCCGGCGCGCAGGCGCTGCAGCCGGTTACGGAGGTGGGCGGTGGCCTGCGCATCGCGACCGTGAAGGATCGCGACGGCAACATACTCGGGGTGAGGCAGTCCGCCTGATCTGCGGCCGCATGCGACGGATGGCAGCGGCGGCGCTGTTGTCCATCCGGCATGCGGTCTATAAGCTGTACGATCTTCGCCAAGGGCTCGGGCCCCCGAGGTGACGGGAGTCGCGGGATCAGGCAAAAGCTCCCTCGTGCACCAAGGTTTTGTTCCGCAGCATCCCGCAGCCATCGTCATCGATCAGTCGGCCGTCGGCGCCAATTCGCGGTCCAACCCCGCCAGGTACACAGGCATCATGGATAGTGTGCGCAAGGCCTTCGCGAGCGCCA
>Ga0265316_10007529_pt1 | contig 10247 bp, 16 predicted proteins | sample 4522metaG_FD_202092 | JGI IMG/M metagenome (GOLD analysis project Ga0265316, IMG submission 202092) | Rhizosphere microbial communities from Carex aquatilis grown in University of Washington, Seatle, WA, United States - 4-5-22 metaG | ecosystem: Host-associated > Plants > Roots > Rhizosphere >...
CCTCTCTTTTCCCGCTTTTATCAATTGTTTTGTATAAAAAAAACATAAAATTACAACATTTTTTCTAAGGCACGAGAATTGTTTGAGTAAAGATAAGCATTTTCAATAGTAATTTCACCGCTGTTTACCCTTTCAGTTAAGCATCTGTTGAAATCAATCATACCTTCTCCGGAGCCAGTCTCAATGACACTGCTTAATTCATGGGTGCGTTTGTCCCTAATTAAGTTAGAAACAGCAATATTATTTATCATTAGTTCATAGGCTGGAATTAAACCGCCTGATATTTTAGGAATAAGGCGTTGGGAAAATATGCCTGATAAAGTAGATGCTAATTGAATCCGAATTTGATTTTGCTGGCCTGAGCTAAAGGAATCTATGATACGATCAACAGTTTGGGCGGCATTATTGGTATGTAAAGTAGAAAAGACCAAGTGCCCCGTCTCAGCGGCTGAAACTGCCGTAGACATCGTTTCGGCATCTCTCATTTCACCAACCATAATGACATTAACATCCGCTCGAAAACAGTCATGCAAAGCAGCTGGAAAATTTGGAGTATCCATACCAACTTCTCGTTGGTGAATAATAGATTTTTTAGGAGTAAATAAATATTCTACCGGATCTTCTATGGTAATTATATTTTCCAATCTTTCGTTATTTATTAATTCGATTAAGGAAGCCAGCGTAGTTGATTTGCCATGGCCAGTGGGACCGACGACCAAAAAGAAGCCGGATTTTAATCTGGCAAAATTTTCGAGGCTTTCTGGAAGATTTAAGGCAGAAAGTGTAGATATTTTTTTTGGAATATGGCGAAAAGCCATACAAATTTTACTCTGATCTATAAAAGCGTGCACTCTGAATCTTTCTTCTTTATGGCTGAAAGAAAAATCGACGCTTTGGGAAGATTTGAACAACTCAGCTTTCGAATCAGAAAGAGTTTTACTCAAGATATTATCCATTAAAGTTTTGGTGAATTTGGGATATTTTAACAAGGGTATCAGTTGGCCGGAAACTCTAATGTAAGGATTTCTCTCTTCAGAAATGTGTAAATCTGAAGCACCTTCTTTCATTGAAAGTTCTATTAATGTATCTAGATCATCCATAAACTAAATTATACACTAACATTCCAAATTGGATAACAAGAAATGTTTACAAAAAATTAAATATGCGGATTTTTAATGACACTCATTACCTCATCTACCACTTCAGACGGCGTCGCGGCTGATTTGACGATGTAGCCGACCACACCCAGTTTTTTGGCTTCGCTGATATCTTTCTCATCATTTTGATTAGTCAGCATAATAACTGGAATACCTTCTCCCAGCTTTTGTTGGCGCATTTCTTTCAGTATTTCTAAGCCATTCATATTCGGCATAACAATATCTAACAGAATCAAATCCGCTTTTTCGCCCGTTTTTAATTTTTCTAAAAAAGAACTGCCGGTTTTAAAAGCTTCAACTGCCAGACCGCTATTGCTAAATTTGGTAGCATACATATTGACCAAAAAATCATCGTCATCAACTAAGATGACTTTATATTGTTTTTGTGTTTCTGACATATGTAAATATTATAGATTAATAAAAATCAATACTATTATTTTAAAAACTATTGAATTCTTCAAATGGGATAACCTTTTCAAAGGCTTTGATCAAAGCATCATCTTTCATAGTGAGCATCCCTTTGTTTCTGGCATATTTCCAAATTTCCTGTTCGGTTGGATTTTTAAGAATGATGTTTTCCAGCTCTTTGTCCATTTCCAACACTTCCATAATAGCTACTCGACCTTGAATACCGCTCGGACAATTTGGCACCGGAGAGGCTTCATAGACTTCATCTCCAAATTTAATATCCTTTTTATAAATGTCCGGCAAATCGGCAAATTGTTTGTCTATCATCATCTTGATACTGGCGTCCACTTTTATTGGCTTGCCGGCACCCGGATAAAAGGATCTGGCTAATCTTTGAGCAATCGCCAACACCAAAGTCGGAGCAATCAGATAGGGGTCAATGCCCATATCAATCAGGCGCGGCACTACACCGATCGCATTGTTCGTGTGAATAGTGGAAAAAACCAGGTGGCCAGTCAAAGCCGCTTGAATAGCCAGCTGAGCGGTTTCTTTATCACGAATCTCACCGACCATTATAATATCCGGATCTTGGCGCAAAGTGGTACGCAAACCGGAAGCAAAAGTATACCCGATTTCCGGCATCACTTGAGATTGGCTCATACCTTCCATGTTGTATTCAATCGGGTCTTCCAGAGAGAGCACATTTTTATGATCTCGATCAACTTCATTCATCATAGAATACAAAGTAGTAGATTTACCGCTACCGGTCGGGCCAGAGATAAGGATGAGGCCATAAGAGCGATTGATAGCACTCATGATTTGTTCCAAATTTTTCTTGCTTAAACCAAGTTCATTTAGTTTTTTGATGCCTTTATCTTGATCCAAAATACGAATCACTACTTTTTCACCAAAGTAAGTTGGAAAAGTAGAAACTCGGAAATCCACTTTTCGATCATTTAGTTTAGCGCTAAATCTGCCATCTTGAGGTTTCCTTTTCTCATCAAGCCTCATATTAGACATAATTTTAATCCTGGCCACCACCGCACTATGCACTCGCAGTGGCAGAACAATACTGGTGTTCATCACACCATCCACTCTAAAACGAATTCGGACATTGGCCACCATCGGTTCAATGTGAATATCAGAGGCCCGGCCGTCAATCGCATATCTCAAAATAGTGGCCACTATTTTTGTCACCGGAGCATTTTCAATTACTCTAGTGCTGGCGCTTTTATTTTCAAGAGTACTGATATCATTTTCGTTTTCGCTCTCACCTTCTAATGATTTCTTTTTTTTATCTTCTTCCGGATCCTTATCTTCTTTTTTTAAATCAGTTACAAATTCAGTTTCAAGCTCAGAAAGAGCTTTGGTCACTTCCCCCGAAAGTCCTTTATATAAATTTATAACTTTATTAAAATCACTCTGGGAAATTAAAAAAGTTTTGAACGGTAAACTTATTTTGGACGATATAAAATTGAGAGCATCCCGAGCAGAAATGTTATCGGGATTAATAACTCCCACTTCCAAAACACCATTATTGACGCCAATCGGCACAAATTGATAATAAACCGCCGCTTCTTCCGGAATGTAATCGAGTGCTTTATTTTCTATTAAAGAAACATCAATTTTTTTAACCGGGATAGAGTAATATTCGGATTTAGCCCTGAGAATGTCTTCTTCACTCGTGCCAAAAGATAAAAGGGCGGCTTCAATATCCTCCCCGGAAGATTCTACCTTTTCTCTGATTGAAGAAAGGTCTTTCGTTTCAATGACACCTTGTTTTACAAGAACATCTAAAATACTCATAATTTAAAAAATTAATTCGAACTCGTGGTTGGAGAAAAAGGATTTTTCCTGCCAACCGGCAAAGATAAAGCTGGAATTTCAATACTTTGTAAAGATTTAAAATTTTGGTCTTCCATAACGCTAGTATCAAAATTTATGCCTTCAATTTCCTTGAGAATTCCTTCCACCCTTTGACTAGCAATAACATTTTCATCAACAATTAAATCATTACCGTTATTTGGAACAAACATGGTCTTATAGGCCAAGATCAGAAGACCAATCAGAATTATACCCAAAATGATAGCGCGTTTATTTTTTGAATTTTTCATAATTATTTAAACCAATATGTTTCAAATTCAACATTATAAGAATAGACTCCATTTTCTTGAGTATCTAATTTTACAGACCTAATATCTAAAATTCGTAAACTTTTTTCTAAATCACTCAAAAAAGCATTAAATTTATCATACGAGGCAACGAAAGAGAAACCAATAATAGAAGACTGGTATGGTTTGGCTGGGGCTGCATTGTCAATTGAATCTCCCACACTCGAGCCAACTTCTTTTGAAGAAATATTGTTTATTGATATTCCGTATTTTGAAGCTACGCCATCAATATCAGAAATTAATTTCACAAGTTCCAAAGAACTCGGTAAAACAGTTTCTATATTTTTTTTATCGGCCGCAGAGATTCCATCAAACTTGGTTAGTAATTCATTTTTTTGGTTTTCAATATTACTAACCATTTCTAAAGAACTTTCATCTTTTTGTTTTTGATCCAAAAGTTTAGTAACATCCCCAAATGAAGGGTAAACGAAAGCATACCCTACGGAGAGAGTTAATACTATGTATGCAATTATTGAAATGTTACTCATATATTAATTTATGGAGAATAAGTGGAAATTTGCGGATCAATTGAAGCCGTCAGATCAAAAGAAACCGAGCCTTTATCGCTCAAAGTTAAATTGGAAAATGACATTGATTGAAAATATTTATTTTGGGAAAATACATTCTCTTGCAAAGCCACGCTTGCATAGCTAGTAGCGGTACCTTGCATACTAACAGTGAGTTTACCTTCTTCCAAATTGCTATAACTAAAATTAGTAAATTGAACCGAACTTACAGTTGAAGAAGCCAGTGTCTCCAAAAATTTTGATATTACTTGATGTCTGGCAACGAGAGTTTTGGCGATATCCAATTTTTGGCTGAATTGAGACATTTCATCAATTGTTTTTTTGTCTATATTTTTTTCAGAGTCCGACAATTGCGATTCTAAACTTTTAATATCATTTTCGATGATGCCTTTGTAAATAAACATGCCAACCGCGGCAACTATGGAAGCAAAAAATAAAGAGGCTGCTAAAACACCCAAAAAGCCGGCTTTTTTCTTTTTAAAAACCTCTTGAGTGATCGGCTCTTTCGGAATAAAAGATGATTGAAAATTTGGTGCCATAACTTTAGAGTAATTATACTCTAAAAATAAACACAAGTGTTAATAAGTATTGTTAATTACCTTATTCATATAAAAAGCGAGCGGCTCAAGTTGTGCTTGAGCCGCTGAACTAATAACCCAGCGGATCGCATGGGTCGCCAACAAAATCTGTGTTGGGATTATGGTCCAAATCTGCTTCCGTTTCGATTACTTCGGCGCGCTGACGGAGAGCTTCCGCTAACCGACGGCGAGTTGTTGAAGTATTGTGAGACAAAAACTTGAGAACGTCTTTGAGACATTCTTTCGTTTCACGTTGTTCTTCTTTTAAAGCCTGTTCCAAACCCGACGTAAAAGACGGGCCTTCGGGAACTTCCGGAGCTTCCGGAGTATTTGCTTCAACCATAAACACCTCTCTGCAAATTAGTATAATCAGCCACTAGTTTTAGTCAAATGACACCCCCTCTTAAGATAAGAGGGGGGTTGGGGGGTGATATGATTTTATTCTCATATTTAAAATGAGTAGAGGATGATATGAACTATAACTCCTGCAAACACCTTAAAGCGGCGCCCACGGCGACCGTAAATTCGGGACCAGTTTCTTTGAGAACATTTTCTAGAAAGGCCGGCACTTCTACTTTTTCGAATGGATTGCCAGAAATGACTTCCACTTTAAAATTTTTGGCGGCTAAATCTTTAAAACCTCTCAGAGCTGACCCGCCGCCAACCAGAAAGACGGATTTTATATTTTGATTTCTCTTTTTTTGAAATTCAAACAAAAAGGCATTGGCTTCCGAAAATATGCTTTCCGCCACCACTGACACTGTTTCCGAAAGATCAACACCATCGGGAGTTTTCCCCATTCCTACAGATCTTTTAATAACTTCCGCTTCTTCGGTAGAAATATTGAGTGTCCTGACAATATTAGCGGTTATATCTTGAGAGCCTCGGTTGATGGTGTGAGAATGTTGAACCAAACCTCTGTCTACCATATACAATTTGGTAGTTGAAGCGCCCATATCAAAAATCATCACCGCTCCTTTGATTCCTTCCAAAATGGCTCTCATTGAACTAAAAACTTCTATCTCAAAAAATTTAGCGTCAAGTCCGGTTTTAGAAATAATTTCTCGATACTGATTGATAATATTGTTATGAATCGCCACCAGCAGAATATTTAATGTTTTGATTTTATTTTCATCTTTAACAACTGGGATTTCCTCAACCTCCGACTTCGGGACGATAGACCAATCAAGCGTCACATCAGAAATAGGCACTGGTATATATTTGCGAGCTTCTATCGGCACCATACTGGCCAGTTCTTTTTGGCCAATAGCCGGCATTTCTATAACCGAAAGCAGGGAGGCTTTAAATGGGATTGCCAAACCGCAAGTTTTAGTGGTAATAGCCACTTCTTTTTCAGCCAAAAGATCGTTCACTGCTTGTATTATTTTCTCAGTATTTAAATTGATGGATTGGCCAATGGAGGCTTTGCCATAAGGACCTAAGGAAAGTTCGCCATAAGTTTGAAGTATAGCCTTATCTCCCTTTTTTTGGAGTTGCACCACCTTAATAGAAGAAGAACCAATATCGATACCGAGCGCGCTTGTATTTTTCTTTTTAAAAATATCAGAAATAAAACTCATGATGTATTATTATAACATAATGAAAATTTTGAAGATATTGACAAGTTGGTGGAAAAAATTAGTGGTCCTTAGCCAAAACTTTTTAGCGCCGGAAGATGTCAAAATCAAAAAACTTTTGGACTTGCCAGCCGGTTTAATGCGCGATTTGCTGCCAAAATCTCCAGTTTATTCCAAAAATATTTTTGTGCTGTTCGATTATGACAACAAAATAGTCCGGTTAATAGTGAAATCCATAAAATACAAAAATAACGCCAGCTTGAGAAAACGAGTAGCCGGTTATTTGTATGAAGAAATAATGGAAATGGCCTCGGAAATCAGTCTTTTTGAAGGCAGCGGACCGCTTTTGGTGCCGATGCCGATGAGTAAAATGGAAAAAAAGAACCGCGGGTTTAATCAGTGTGAAGAATTGGTGAAAGAAATAAAAAAAATGGCTGGAGACAATTTAGCTGTCTCGTATAACATTTTAAAAAAAGTTAGAGAAACTCAAAGACAAACCACTTTGAGCCGAACAGAGCGAGCTTTGAATGTGGCTAATTCAATGGTAGCCGTCCCGCTAAAAATCGGGACGGCCACCTTCCGCACCATTATTGTTTTAGATGATGTTTATACCACCGGCGCTTCCCTCTTAGAGGCCCGCCGCGCTTTGCTTGCAACTGGCGCTCAGCGCGTCATCGGATTTTTCATCGCACATTAAAAATAAAAAAAAGAAAATCGCTCCGTCCGCTTAATGCGGATCAGAACGATTTATCAGAGTTAAGGAAGACTTGCAATGGCAGTAAACAATTCTTTGGGATTACCTTTCTGTACGTACACGTCACCATATTTGGCGTCGTTTCCTTCCGGACTAATATGAGCAATTACTTGAATCCCAAGATTGGCGTCTTTGATTGCTTTGGCGACCATTGGACCGCCAAAAATATCTTTCACATCACCAGCCTTCTCTGGAAAATTACCATCGATAATAGCCAAATTTACACCTTTTCCCCGCAACTGACCACTGGCGATAAGATTCAAAGCCTCTTTTAGGTCAAAGGCGGTCAATACCACCTGATGACCATCAAAACAGAGAAAATCGATAAGCATATTGCTTATAATCTTGTTGTCTTCCACCAAAAATATATGTGTGTTTTTCACAAAAACCCCCTTTCTATTTATAGCACGACAGAGCAAAAAAAGCAATTATTTAGTCTTGAGTGGAGTTTTTCTAAATGGAAAACCTAAAGCTCTGAAAAATTCCAAAGCATCATTTTTATTTTTGAGACTAGTGACAATAGTGGCCGAAAAACCAAAAACATCTTTCAAATCTTCATCAGCCGTCTCAGGAAATACGATGTGTTCTTTGATAGAAAGAGTGTAATTGCCCATTTCATCCACCGCTTCGCTAGAGATGCCTCGGAAGTCTTTGGTGCGGGGCAAAGCAATATTAAAAAGTCGGTCTAAAAAGCTCCACATTTTTCCGCCGCGCAAAGTCACTTGGACGCCGACGATGTCGCCTTCTCGGGATTTGAAAGAAGCAATGGATTTTTTGGCGCCTCTTTTAATCGGCTTCTGGCCGGTAATTTTGGCCAAGCGGTCGGTGACAATATCAATTTTCTTTTTATCATTTAAAGAGCCGACGCCGGAATTAACCACCACCTTCACAATTTTCGGCGCCTGCATCACATTTTTTAATCCTAATTTTTCTTTAAGATCTTTGAAGACCGCTTTTGTTCTATCTTTCATTAATTGGGTTTTCATATTGTTTGTATTATTATTTTCTTTCCGTTTCCCCTCCCCTTTGGGGAGGGGTTAGGGGTGGGGTTTTATTTTTCTATTTTTTTAACATTGGAAACGTGCACTGGCGTGGCTCGATCTATAATTTTGCCTTTTTCATTGCTTTTTCTTGGTTTTTTATGAACTTTCTTTTTATTTATGCCTTCTACTAAAATAGCCGAATCTTTGGGAAACGATTTTAGAACGACTCCGGACTTGCCTTTGTCTTTACCGGTAATAACTATGACTTTGTCTCCTTTTTTGATTTTCATAAATTTAAATTACCTCCGGCGCCAATGATACTATCGCTTGATAACCAGCTTCCGCAATTTCTCTTGGAATCGGACCAAAAATTCTACCGGCTTTAGGAATAATTTCGCCCTTTTTATTTTCTACCACAATCACCGCATTTTCATCAAAGCGAATATAAGAACCGTCTTTGCGTCGTAACGGCGCTTTTTGGCGGACCACAAGCCCCAAGAGTATCGCTTTTTTCTTTATTTCTTTGCGCGGCTCGGCTTTCTGAACAGAAAAGATAACCAACTCGCCTATTTTGGCATATCTTTTTTTGGAACTGCCGAGTATCTTGAACACGCGTCCTATTTTGGCGCCGGAATTATCAGCTATTTTAACTATTGTTCTGGTTTGAATCATACAATTATAAAATGTTTATCTTTGGAAATTGGTCGGCTCTCTCTTATTTCTACTTTATCGCCAACTTTTTTGGTATTGCCGACATCATGCACTTTGTATTTCTTGCTGACTTTATAATATTTTTTGTATTTTGGATGTTTGACAAATCTGGTCACCGAAACTACGCAAGTATCTTTCATTTTGTCGGAAACCACTACGCCAGTTAAAATTTTACCTTTTTTAACTTCTATTTCCATGTTCTTTTTTGTTTTTTGTTTTTCCATAGTTCGATATTACTCGCTCTAAATTTTTTAGGCCCTAGCCATTATTCCTAATTTGGTATGAATTCTAGCTATCTCTTTTTTTATATTTTTCTGCTCTTTAACATTTTTACTCTTACTGCCGGCAATCCCAAAACGAATGTCGTGTAAGGAAAGTCTTTTTTCATTCAGTTCTTTCATTAATTCAATTTTGCTCGCTAAAGATTTGTCCGCAACGGTATGAGCGGTTGCATTTTTCTCGGGCTGATTTTTTGGTGTTTGTTCTTTTTTCATTTTTATATTTTATTCTCTCGCTACCACTTTAGTTTTAATCGGCATTTTGGTGCCCCCTTTGCGCAAAGATTCAATCGCCACCGAAGCTTGCGCGCCATCGACTTCAAACATCACTTGGCCGGCCAAAACTCTCACCATATAGCCTTCGATATCGCCTTTACCTTTACCCATTTTCACTTCAGCTGGTTTTTTAGTGAAAGGCATATCTGGGAAAATCCGAATCCACACTCGGCCGGTCTTGCCGATATTGTGCATAATCGCTTTGCGAGCCGATTCAATTTGTTTGGCGGTAATGCGGCCCGGTTCCATAGCTTTCATGCCATGCGAACCAAAACTAACTTTCACGCCCCGAGTGGCTGGTCCAACTTTTTTTGGATTTTCGCGCATCGTATGCCACTTTCGGTATTTAACTTTTTTTGGGAAAAGCATGATAGTAAATTATTTTTTAGCAAAAATTTCTCCTTTGTAAATCCAGACCTTGATGCCAATTTTGCCCAGCGGTAAATGGCCTTCATAAAAAGCATAATCAATATCGGCGCGCAAAGTCTGCAATGGAATGCGGCCCACTTTCTTGCTCTCTACTCTAGCCATATTGGAACCGCCCATAATGCCGGAAAGAGTTATTTTGACGCCTTTGACATCGCGATTGGCAAAAGCTTTTTCAATCATGGTTTTCATCACTCTTCGGAAAGGCATTCTCTTTTCCAAGCCTTCGGCCACCATTTGGGCGACGATCATGGCGCTCGATTCCGGTGATTTTACTTCTTTCACATCTATTTTTAATTCTTCTTTGCAAGAAAGTTCGCGGCGCTTCATAAAACGCAAAATATCATCCCGCAATTTAGTCATGCCCTCGCCGTTGCGGCCGATAATAAAACCGGGGCGAG
>Ga0265316_10007531_pt1 | contig 10245 bp, 6 predicted proteins | sample 4522metaG_FD_202092 | JGI IMG/M metagenome (GOLD analysis project Ga0265316, IMG submission 202092) | Rhizosphere microbial communities from Carex aquatilis grown in University of Washington, Seatle, WA, United States - 4-5-22 metaG | ecosystem: Host-associated > Plants > Roots > Rhizosphere >...
TTGACGATGTGCTTCTGCGCCCGGTCGTTGTTGTCCCAGAAGCCGGGCACGCCCATCTGCGCCTCCAGGGCCTCGATCTCGCGGGTCTTTTGCTCGACGTCAAAGAAACCTCCACAAGTGGCCGGCGCGCTTCTTGATGTTGTCGATGTGGCTGAAGGTCTCTGGTGCGATCATGGGAACGGCCACAAGAGCGGAGAATCGGCCCCGGCGCAAGCGCGCTCCCCGGCCCTCACGCCCACAAACGCCGCTGAAGGTCGGAAAAGCGGCCGACGATGGGTCCGTGCAGCGGATGCCGCCCGTTCGCGATTCGCTGGCGCGCCCCGACCCACACGTCGCGGATCGCCCGGCGTTCGAGCGAAAAGACGGCATTCTCGAGCAGGGCATTGGGTTCCGCTCCCGCGATCGAGGGGTCGTAGAGGTTGATCGTGAAGAAATCGGCCGGCCGCCCGACCTCGAGCGCGCCGCCTGGGGCGCCGAGGCTGCGGGCGCCCGCCACGGTTGCGGCGTTGAAAAGAGCCGCCGCCGGCTCCGGCGCCAACAACGCGCGCGCGCGCCGCTCCATGCGAAGGTTGTATTCCAGGAGGCGCGCATCCTCGAGCAGATCGATCTGAATCTGGCTGCCCGTGCCCAGGGAGACCGCCGCGCCCGCCGCAAGAAGCCTTTCGACGGGGGCCGCGCCCAAGCCGAGGTTTCGCTCCGATGTGGGACAGGCGCAGATCGTGGCCCTCGCCGCGCCCAGGAGCTGCACGTCCTCGTCCGTCAGATGGATTGCGTGAATCGCCGTGAACCGCTTGTCGAGGAGTCCGTGCTTCGCCAGGAGCGAGACGGGGGTGCGTCCGTTCTCGGCGATGCAGGCCTCGTTGTCCGCCGGTCGCTCGGAGATCGGAAGGTGGAGGCGCATCCGCCGGGCATGGGCGAAGGCCGCCACCGCCCTGAGATAGTCCAGCGGCACCGCCGCCAGGCTGTGGGGCGCCACCCCCATCCAGGCCTCATCGACGTGGTAATTCCCGCTGACAAAGCGCTCCAGGGCCTCAGCCTCGGCGATGAACCGGTCGGGACTTGGCGTAATGAACCGGGCGGGGCAGGCGCGCGCGCTGGCCACCTTGAGGAGCGCGATTCGGATTCCGGTGTCGTGGGCTGCGCGGAGGATTTCGTGGCTGAGAAAGTCCGGATCCGGCCAGGTCGCGCCATCCGGCGGATTGTGAAGGTAGTGAAACTCGCCGACGCAGGTTATTCCGGAAAGCATCATCTCCAGAAAGGCCATGCGCGCCGTGTCGTAGGCGTCCCCGCCGGAAAGGCCGCAGACGGCCTGATCCCTCGCTTCGCGCCAGCCCGGAACGGCGTCCGGGCCTGTGCGCGGGCGGCGCTCGGCGCGTCCGCGGATCACCCGCTCCAGCGCATGGGAGTGCCCGTTCACCAACCCCGGCAGCGCCGCCTGCCCGGCCAGCCGGCGGGCGGCGGAGGTGTCCGCCGGCTCGCGGGAGAACCGGGTGATGCGGCCCATGGCATCGGCGAAAAACGCGAGACCGGACTCGAATTTTCCGCCCGTGAACACGCAGTCGGGCAGCCAGCCCGTCTCGGAGGACGGGGGGGCTGCCGGCGCCGCGACGGAACCGGCCGTTCGTTGGGGAGGATCAGCTCGCAACGGTTTTGGCGGCCCTTCGCTTTTTCCAGTCCCAGTACCACGAGACCAGGATGCAGATCTCGTAGAGCACGTACAGGGGCACCGCCATCGCGATCTGCGTGATGACCTCGGGCGTCGTGAGAATGGCGCCCAGGATCAGGGAGATGACGAGCACGTGCCTGCGGTAACGGGCGAGCTGGCGATGGGTCAAAATGCCCATCTTCACGAGGATCAGGACGACCAGGGGGAACTGGAAACCGACCCCCATTCCGAGAAGGAACTTGCAGACGAAGCTGATGTACTCGTCGGCGCGCCAGTCGGAGGCGGAAAATCCCAGCAGGTCCGAGTACTTCATCGAGGCCCGAAGCGCGACCGGCAGCAGAATGAAATAAGTCAGGAGGACTCCGGTAAGCGCCAGGAGAACGCCCCAGGCCGCCCAGACAAACACGACCTTCCGCTCGCTCCGCTTGAAGGCCGGGATGATGAAGCTTCCCAGGTAATAAAGCCAGAAAGGCGCCGACAGGACGATCGCGGCGTAGATCGCAACGTGGAAGGCGACGAGAAACGCCTCGGTCGGGCTCAGGTTGTGCAGCGTGACCTCGATCGGGTCCGCGGCAGCGCCATTCGGATCGGGCTGGAGGGTGAGGACCTGCCGGCCTGCGATTGTCGCCGATCCGACCCGGAACACCGCATGGGGCGTCGGGCCATCGGGAAGGGCGGGAAAGTCCTCCTTCGTCACCTCGAACGGACCCAGCTTTGCGGCTCCCAGTTCCAGGGTCAGGGTCGCCCTCGGCTTTTCAAACATGCGCATCCGCCGGATCGGATGCTCCAGGATCGCGACAATCTGGGGCGTGAGAAGGAGGCAGATCATGATCGCCACGCCGATGGCGATCGCCGAGCGGATAACGGCCGTGCGAAGATCCTGCACGTGTTCCCAGAACGACTTGCGCGAACCGGAGTCTTCTTCCTCCCCGGTTGAGAATTCAGGATTTTCGGCGGACATGGCTTGGCGGTTGGACCAAGGCGAGGTCAGCGGAGGAAGCCGCCAAGGTCAATAGGGGCGGATCCGGCTCCGCCTATTCCCGCAGCGTTCCGGCGGCCTTCTCGGCGAGAAAGCTTGCGTATGTCCTCGCTATTCCCTCTTTCAGGCCGATTCGGGCCCTCCACCCCAGGGCCGCCAGCCGGGAGACATCCAGGAGCTTGCGCGGCATGCCGTCCGGCTTTGACGAGTCCCAGACGATCCTGCCGGCAAATCCGGTCGCCTCGGCGACCGTGGCCGCAAGGTCCCTTATCGTGATTTCGACGCCCGAACCGACATTGATCCAGTCCGGGGGATTCTCGAGGCGCAGGACAAAGGCGCACGCATCCGCCAGGTCGTCGACGTGCAGGAATTCCCGCCGGGGCGAGCCTGTTCCCCAGGCGGTCACTTCCGCCCAGTTCCCTTCCCTCGCCTCGTGGAACTTGCGGATCAGCGCCGGGAGAACGTGGGAAAGCTGCCCCTGATAATTGTCGCCGGGACCGTAGAGATTGGTCGGCATCGCGGAGTGGAACAGGATGCCGTATTGGCGCCGGTAGAACTGCGCCAGTTTCAGGCCGGCGATCTTCGCGACGGCGTAGGCCTCGTTTGTCGGCTCGAGCGGTCCCGTCAGCAGGCTGTCCTCGGGCATCGGCTGCGGCGCATGCTTCGGGTATATGCACGAGCTGCCAAGGAAGAGCAGCCTCTTCACCCCAAAGCGGTATGCGCCGTGGATCGTGTTCGACGCGATGGCGAGGTTCTCGTGGATGAACTCCGCCGGATAGGTCGAATTGGCATGGATGCCGCCCACCTTTGCGGCGGCGATGACCGCCATGTCGGGTTTCGCGGCCGAGTAGAACGCCTCGACAGCCGCCCGGTCGCCGAGATCCAGTTCGCGCCGGGTCCGCAGCAGCAGTTCGACGCCCGGCTCCTTCTGAAACCGGCGCACGAGCGCCGAGCCGACCATTCCCTGATGCCCTGCGATGAAAAGCTTCATTTGCGCAGCCGCAGGGCGGCGGCAGCCGGGTGCGAACCACCCTGGACGATTTTTCCGGAGACGGGAGATTTGATCATCGAATCCCGGGAATCATGGGCGGGGAAAATGGCGCCATGCAAGCCGCGATCCGGGAACGCCGGCACTCCGTTTCCGTTGCGCCTCGAACGCGGCGTCGTCCGCCCGGTTCCGGGCTCAGCGCAGAATCCTGAAAAGGCTCGTGTAGTCGTCGGTCCAGAGGGGCGGCGGAGTATTCGACCTTTTGTCGGCGCTGTTGGCGGCCTCGAGAAGGGACGGTGTCTGCTGAAACCGGCCCTTCCTGGCCACGAGCACCCAAGTCGTATCGTAGATCCACCAGCTCTCCTCGTTGTCATCGGAGATCACGATCGACTGAAGGTCGAAGTTCTTCGCCAGGCTTTCGACCACCGGCTGCAGGTCGAAGTACCGGTTGGAGATATGGACGGCGATGATCCCATCCGGCTTCATGTGCTTGAGATAGGTCGCGAAAGCTTCGCGGGTCAGAAGGTGCACCGGAATCGCATCGCTGTTGAAGGCGTCCAGGGCCAGCAGGTCGAACCGCTGCGGATCGCCCCGCTCGAGCTCGCGCTCCATGGACAGCCGGGCGTCGCCCATGACGATGTCCACCCTGGCCTTGGAGCGGGCGACGTAGGTGAAGCGGCTGGTCGAGAGCAGGGGCACCTGGGGGTTAATCTCGTAGATCCGCACCGTGTCGCCCTTTTCGCCATACGCCGCCAGCGTGCCCGTGCCGAGGCCCACCAGGCCGAGCCGGCGGCCCTCGGTGCGTGACAGGCTCCGAATGGCCAGGCCCACTCCGCTCGACTCCGCATAATACGTCGTGGGCCACCGCGACTTCACCGGGTCGGTGAACTGGAGCCCGTGGATGATCCGGCCATGCTCCAGTTCATAGTAGTGCTCGGCCGGGTCGTTTTTCGAGTAGTCGTACACCGTGAGGACACCGAAAAAATTTCGCGAAACGCTGATCGCCGACTCGCGGGTGCCTTCAGCCTCCCTCATCAGGACGAAGCCCAGGACAAGGGAGATGAAGATGAGGAAGCTTCCCATGCGCGGCCGCCATTCGCGCAGGAATATGCGCCGCAGGTCCACAAAGCCCCAGAGGGCCCCCGCCGCGCAAACGCCGGTCACCTTTCCGTGATCCCGGAAGAAATTCTGGCACTCCGCGACCAGGATGTCCCACCGGATCGCCCAGGTGGCCGCGTAGCTGCCGCGCATTGCAATCGCAATGAAAAGGCCCGCGACGGCGCCCGCAAGGGCCCCCAGGGCGAGCGAACGGTCCCGCTTCTGGATCGCCAGCACTGCCAGCAGGACGCTCAGGATCCAGAATCCAATCGGCAGCTCGAGAAACGAATCGAACACAAGCGGGGCAACGACCGCGACGAGAAGCCCGCCGAGCGCCCCGCCAGCGGCAATCATCAGATAGAAGGAGGTCAGGTGGCTGGGGTGCGGCTTCCGGCGGCACAACTCTCCATGGCAGAACATGCAGCCGGCAAACAGGGCGCCGGAGTAGCCGATCACCTGCGCCCGGATCGACGCTTCGTCCTCGGCAAAAAGCAGCTGGGCTACGGCCGCAAGCCCGGCCACCAAAAGCATGCTGAAAAGCGGGCGCACGTACCAGCGGGGATGATCGAAACAGAGTATAAAGCTGAGGAGATACAGGCTCAGCGGCAAAACCCAGAGAAACGGAACGACGGCCAGGTCCTCGCACAGCTTGTTCGTCGTGGCGAGAAGGAGAATCGAGGCGACTGCAGGCAGGACAAGCCACAGGAGCCGGTCACCCAGGGTCGGTTCGGCACCCGGCCCGGATTCTCCATCCCCGGAGGTTCCGGTGCCCGCGCCGGATTCCTCAACCGGGCCGTTTTCCCCCGCCCGATCCCCGCCGGTTGCGTGCCGCCGCACCCTTGCGGCGCACAGCCCGCAGACGATTGCAAATAGGCCCAGGCCTATCGCCCACAGATTCGCCTGGGTGCGGCGCGAATACGCCCATTCGAAAAAGAACGGGTAGCTCAGAAGCGCGAGCAGCGAACCCGCGTTCGACAGCGCATAGAGCCTGTACGGCGAGACGCCCGGATGGGTGAGGCTGGCCCACCGCTGGACGAGAGGCCCGGTCGCCGAGAGGACGATATAGGGCAATCCCAGGTTCACCGCCAACAGAATGAGTATCCGCAGCGTCGGGTCGCCCGGGGCCTGCGGCTTCCAGGCGTCTGACGGGACGATCGGCAGGAACACGAGGGCCGCCACGAGAAGGGCGATGTGCAGGAGCGCCTGCGTCCCGGGCTTCAACCGCCGGCTTGTGTAGTGCGCATAGGCGTATCCGACCAGGAGGGCTGTCTGGAAGAACAGGAGGCACGTCGTCCAGACGCCCGGACTGCCGCCAAACCAGGGAAGGATGTATTTGCCGATGAGCGGCTGAACCTGAAAAAGGAGAAACGCCCCGATGAAGATCGTGAGGGCATAGAGTGGCATGGGGTGTTTCGGTTTAGGGCAGGAAAGGTCCGGGGCGGGTGGCCTTCGGCCTGGGTGCCGGCGGCATCCAGAACAGAACCAGATAAGAGACGCTTACGAAAAGAAAAAAGCCCGGGATTCATGCGACCCGCATTCGTACTTCCAATCTGGAAGGATAAAAAAACGGCGGCCGATCGTCGCCGACCAGCCGCCGTGCCTGAAAACTATCGATAGTCTTGTTTGCGGAATCGTTTCGCGGGACAATGGGCCTCGCCGCAGGCGTTGGCCCGGCTGTCCCAAATTCCCGATACTTACAGCGGCTTGATGGCCGCCGCGGCAGGAGCCGGGTTCTGAACGGCGCTCACAGGGGCGGGCGTCGCGGGTTTCTGTCCAAAACGCAGCCGCTTCGGCAATTTCGCCTTGGCGGTAGCTGGAGCCGGCGTTTGGCCGGCCTGGGGAGCGGACGGCGCGGACGCCGTGTTGAGATTAAGATCGTTGCTCATTTTTCAGTTTGGTTTTTTGCGCCCAAATGGCGGGCGCATATTCCCTATGGCAGCCTTCGTGCCGTCGGCCAGTCTTATATCAGAAGCTGTTAATTTGTAATTATTTATATAAATATCACGTTATTGCCAATGACTGGCCATAACAGTCAATCCGCCGCTTGTGCAGTAATTGCACAATTCTCGCCCCCTGAGTGCAGGGTTACAAATCGAGCAATCCGTACCGCTTGAGCTTGTATTGGAGCGCCCGCCGGCTGATTCCCAGCAACCGGGCAGCCTCCTCGCGCTTGGATGTGACGTGGATCAGGGTCTGCCGGATAAGGAGCATCTCCGCTTCGGCCAGCGTCATTCCGGGCCGGATCGCAAAAGAGGGAGCCTCCAGGTCGCTGGTCCGCATAAAAATCGGAAGATCAATAACTTCTATCGTCGATTTCCGGCACGTTACGACGAGGCGTTCGATGATGTTCCGGAGCTGCCGCACGTTGCCGGGCCACGAAAACCTCTGGCACAGCTGCATGGATTCCGCCGAAATTGTCTGGCGGCGGCGCTTGTGCTTCGCGGCAAAGTGGTCGAGGAACGCGTCCGCCAGGAGTGGTATATCCTCGGCCCGGTCCCGGAGCGGGGGCACCGAGATTGGGATCACCTGGAGGCGGTACAGGAGGTCCTCGCGAAACTTCCCCGCGGCGACCGCCTCCGTCAGATCCTTGTTTGTCGCCGCAATGATTCGCACGTCCACCCGCATGAGCTCGGTTCCGCCGACCATGCGGAACGCGCCGTCCTCGATTACTCGCAGCAGGTCCCCCTGCCCCTTGTGGGGCAAATCGCCAATTTCGTCGAGAAAGAGGGTTCCACCGTCGGCGAGCATGAAGCGGCCCGCCTTGTCGGAGCGCGCGTCGGTAAAGGCTCCCTTGACGTGGCCGAAAAGCTCCGCCTCAACCAAATGCTCGGGCAATGCCGCGCAGTTGACGAAAATGAACGGTTTGTCGGCCCGCGGGCTCGTCGCGTGGATATAGCGCGCAACCAGCTCCTTTCCCGTTCCGCTCTCGCCCTCGATCAGGACGGTAACCCCCGACCGGGCCACCTCCTCCGCCGTCCTGATCACATCGCGTATCGCATCGCCTCTGCCGATCAGAAGACTCGGTTCGGGAGGTTTGCGGGGCCGTTCGCGCGGTCGCGCGGGCTCTGAGGGAGCAGGGAAGCTGTTTTCCGTGGGTTCGGTCATGGTGTTCGGACGGCGGACCTGCAAATAACACACCCTCGCCGGCCTTTGTGCAAGAGGATGAGCCGCATCCCCGGCGTCCGGGACGGCCTCCCAAAGCCGCGGACTATTTCCCAGGCGGAGCAGGCATCGCCCGGACCGCCTGCAGCCATGCCTGCGCCTGGCTGAAATCGGGTTTCTGCCGGATCGCCGTCTCAAGCTCAGAAACTGCATCGTCCCGATGGCCGAGCTGCGCCAGGATAAGGCCCAGCCTGGCGTGCGCGTCAGGATCGACGGGCCTGAGCCTGAGCGCGCTTGCGTACTCCCCGGCGGCCTCGGGAAGACGTCCTTTTTGGGCGAGCGCAGTGCCCAGGTTGAAATGGGTCTCGGCCGCCTCCGGTTTTATTGTCAGCGATCGGCGGTAATCCTCGATGGCGTCGTCGATGCGGCCCATCATAGAATGGACATTGCCCAGGTTGCCATACGCGCTCGCGTCCCCTGGCTTCAGCCGAAGGGCGGCCCGGATCTGCTCCTCCGCTTCGCCCGGCCGACCCTTCATCGCAAGGGCCACCCCGTAATCATCGAGCGCATCCTCGTTCTCGGGATCGCGCGCGAGGACCCCCTTGTATTCGTCGATCGCCTCGTCGACCTGACCCGAGTCGGACAGCGCCTCGCCGAGGCCGACATGGGCCGGAATCAGTCTCGGGTTGGCCGCAACCGCCTTCCTCAGGTACGGAAGTCCCTCCGACGGACGGCCCTGCTTGTCGAGAAGGTGTCCAAAATTGGCGTTGGCATCGTCGAATTCCGGATTGATCCCGAGTGCCCGCCGGAAGTCGGCCTCCGCCTCCGGAAACCGGCCCTGGTCCTCGAGGAAGACGCCGCGATTGTTGTAGGCCATGTAATTGGCGTCGGTTACGGCGAGCGCATGGTCGAAAAGGGTGAAGGTATCTTTCCATACGCCGATCTGATCCCAGGTGCGAATGGCGCAACCGACCAGAATCGCGATTGCCGCCATGATCCCGAACTCCCGGGCGCTTCTCGAGGTCATAAACTCTCGTGCGCTCCAGATCGCGGCGATCAGGACCCCGAGCATCGGCAGGTAGGTGTAGCGGTCGCCCATGGACTGGATTCCGACCTGAATTATCCCCGAAACGGGCAGCAGCATCCCGAGAAACCACAGCCAGCCCACAATGATCCACGGCCGGCGGCTGCGCTGCCGCCATCCGGCGAGTGTCACGGCGCCGACAAAAAGAAGGGATCCTGCCACGGCCCAGAACGACCAATGCCCAGGGTGCGGGTACAGCGCGGCAAGGTCGAACGGGTAAACGAGCTTGCCGAGGTAGCGGGGAACGGCAACGACCGCGTTCGCAAGCCGCGCACCGAGCCCAAGAGTCTGCGATACCGAGCCGCCGTTCCTCTGCACAATGAAAGTGACGAAACTGGACACGGCCGCCAGGAGAAGAAATGGGATCTTTTCCAGCCAGACGCACGCCGCCTTTTCCGATTGGCCGGGCACGGATGCGAACACCCTCGAAAGCGGCCAATAATCGAGCAGGACGAAAACTCCGGGGAGGGTGACGAGCATCGGCTTGGACATCAGCCCGAGCGCAAAGGCGGCAATGCACAATCCGTAGTAGCGCCGCGCCAGCGCGCGGTTCTCCGGCAGCGCCAGGGCGTAATTCGCGTAGGCCCAGAGGGCGGAAAGCCCGAAGAATCCGCTCAGGACGTCCTTTCGCTCGGCCACCCAGGCAACCGACTCGACCCGCAGGGGATGCCAGGCAAACAGCGCCGCGCAGAAGGCGCTCGCCCAAAGACTCCCGGTCAGGCGCCGCAAAACGAGGAAAACCAGCACCGCGTTCAGCGCGTGCCAGCCCAGGGAGACGGCGTGATGCCCCCGCGGATCGTCCCCGAAAAGCGTCCAGTCCGCCATATGCGACACCCAGGTCAGCGGATGCCAGTTCGACGCCTCCCCCGAAGTGAGGGCCCACTGCACCCCGTCCCAACCCAGCCCTTTTTGGACATGGGAATTCTTGGTCACATAATCGGGGTCGTCGTAGTTGACGAAACCGTTTCCGATCGCCCGGCCAAAGACGAGCAGCGAGCCGAAGAAAAGCGCCACACAGATCCAGGCGACGCGGCGACGGTCTGAAGTGTCTTTGCCGGGCAGGCTCACCGGGCTTATCGTTGACCGGTTGGGAGCTGGAGCGCAAGACAGCCGCGAAGCGCCGGCCCGGCGCGCAATGTTTGTGTGTTTTTTCGGCCCGCGGGTGCTATCATGCTCCGCCTCGGCATCCACCCCGCTGAATCAGCCCAACTTGTTCCCAAAATCATGACGACGCCCAGACTCGCACTCGGATTCGCAGGTCTTTGCGGAGTCCTGGCGCTCGGAATTGGAGTCTATTTCGCAGCCCAGGTCGGCCTCGGGAAGGCCGC
>Ga0265316_10007532_pt1 | contig 10243 bp, 10 predicted proteins | sample 4522metaG_FD_202092 | JGI IMG/M metagenome (GOLD analysis project Ga0265316, IMG submission 202092) | Rhizosphere microbial communities from Carex aquatilis grown in University of Washington, Seatle, WA, United States - 4-5-22 metaG | ecosystem: Host-associated > Plants > Roots > Rhizosphere >...
TTCCTGATCGACACGCGCTCCCTGAATCCCCTCTACGAGGACACGGTGACCATGGGTGTCAACGCTGCCGCCCCGATGCTGGAGGGAGAGGACAGGCAGGCCATCGGGATGCTCGTGGTCGGAACGGAGAGCTCGGTGGATTTCGGAAAACCCATCAGCACCAACATCCACGGTGCCCTGGGTTTGCCCTCCAATGTGCGCAATTTCGAGACAAAACACGCCTGTTACAGCGGCGTGGCCGCCCTGGACACGGCGCTCAACTGGATTGCCTCCGGGCTGAACCGCGGGCGCAAAGCCCTGGTCATTTCGACGGATTTCTCGCGCATGCACCTGGGCGCGAAGGAAGAGTTCGTGCTCGGCGGCGTGGCCGCGGCGGCCCTGGTGAGCGACTCACCCCGGGTGGTGGAGTACGAGCTCGCGAAAAGAGGAACCTGGACCTCGGATGTCTACGATACCTTCCGGCCCAGCGCGCGTCACGAGATGGGCAACAACGAAGTGAGCCTGTACACGTACCTCGACGCCCTGGAGGGATCCTACCGCGACTACGTGGAGGCGGTGGGCGGGGCGGTGGACTTCGACGGCTACTTTGCCCAGAACTGCTACCACACGCCTTTCCCCGGTATGGCCTTCCAGGCCCACCGGACCATGTGCAACCTGGCCCGGCCGCGAACAAAGCTGGAGATCCGGGAAAGCTTCACGCAGAAGACCCAGCCCTCCCTCCTGTACGCCAGGCGGGTCGGCTCCACGTACGGGGCCAGCAACTTCCTCGGCATCTGCGGGCTTGCCATGAGCGCCCAGGGAGTGAAAGCCGGCGACCGCATCAGCTTTTTCGCCTATGGGTCCGGGGCAATCGGCGAGTTCTACAGCGGTCTTCTCTGTGCCGAGGCCCGGGAGGTCGTTGCCGGCATGGGCATCGACGCAAGTCTGGATGCGCGCCGCGAGGTGAGCGTCGCAGAGTACGAGACCATCGAGAAGATGCGGGAGCAGGCAATCGAACAGCCCCGCTTCGACCCTGATTTTTCTCTTCCGGCGGGCTGGTATGACGCGTATTACCGGGGCAAGAAGCGTCTCGTGCTCCGCCAGGTCAAGGACTTCTACCGCACCTACGAGTGGAGCTGACCGGTGGCGATGATCGAGCAGTACGAGGACTCGCACGTCTCGGTGATCACGCTGAACGACGGAGAGCACGGCAACCTCCTGAGCCCCGAGGGCCTGGAGCAGCTTGCGTCCGCACTGGACAAGTCCCTGGATGATCCGCACATGCGCGCCATACTTCTTCGCTCCAACGGCCCGGCGTTCTGCCTGGGAATGGACCTTGCGCGGCTTGCCGCGCATGACTCCCGGGCGTCCCGCGCTGACGCGGAGAAGGCTGTGGATCGATACGCCGGCGTCCTGCAGACAATCTTTTCCGCGGCCCTGCCGGTGATCTGCCTTGTCGAAGGAGAAGTGAAAGCCGGAGGCGTGGGGCTCGTGTGCGCCTGTGACATCGTGGTGGCCGGGGAGCGGGCCACGTTCGAGCTCGGTGAAGTGATTTTCGGGCTGATCCCCGCCAACGTGCTGCCCTACATGCTTGCCATGCGGCTGACGCCGCAGAAAGTCCGCTACCTCGTGATGAGCTCCCGCCGGATCTCCGCGCCTGAGGCGCTGCGTCTGAACCTCGTGGACGAGGTGGTCACCCGCGCTGAAGCCGAGCATCGTGTACGGGATATCTTCAAGCGGCTCCTTTGTTCTTCTCCCCGGGCGCTGGCCGCGGTCAAGGAGTTTACCGAGGAGCTGCTCGGCATGACCCCGGACGAAGGCAGCGTGCTTGCGCGCCGCAGACTGATGGAAATGATACATGACCCGCCCACCCTCGACGGTGTGCAGGCGTTCCAGGAAGGACACGTGCCTGCCTGGTTTTCCCGGTTCCGTCCGTCGCGGCCTCTCGTGCTTTCCGCCGCGCGGGAAGGAAAGGACGGCGCGCAATGAGCGGTCGGATGACGCTGACCTCCGAGCCCTCCGGTGTGTCCTGGATGAAGATGAACGATGCGAAGGGCCGCAATATCTTCTCCGCCGAGTTCGTCGAGGAGTTCCTCGACGCCCTGGAAGACCTTGAGCAGAACGCCCGGCCCAGGGTGCTTGTTCTCAGCGGGCTCCCGGACGTTTTCTGCGGCGGAGCAGAGAAGAAGGCCCTGCTCGATCTCTGTGAAGGGAAGATGGCTGTCAGGGACCTCGTGATCTGCGAGCGGCTCCTCGAGGTGCCTTTTCCCGTGGTTGCCGCCATGGAGGGACACGCCATAGGGGGCGGCCTGGCGGTCGGGTTCTGCTGCGACATCGTCCTTGCGGCCCGTGAAAGCAGGTACGGAGCTGTCTTCATGAGCCTCGGCTTCACCCCCGGCATGGGCACAACCACCCTGCTTGCCGAGCTCGTCGGTCCGTTTCTGGCAAACGAGATGATGTTCACGGGGAAGCGCTTCCGCGGCAGCGAACTGGAGGGCAGGGGGACCCACATCAACTATATCCTGCCCCGCGCCGAGGTCCTGGCAAAGGCCCGGGATATCGCGGAGCAGATCGCCGAGAAGGATGCACGGTCCCTGTCCCTCCTGAAGCACGCCCTGGGCGTGAAGAAAAAGAAGCTCCTGGTGGATGCGCGGCTCCAGGAGGACTTGATGCACCGCATCACCTTTTCCTTCCCGGAGACGCGGCGCCGGATCAACGAGCTCTACCCCGAATAAGGAAAGAGGGCGGCAATCATGGTCAGTGTGGATCTGAACGGTAAGACAGCCCTCATCACCGGCGGGACAAAGGGGATCGGTCTTGCTTCGGCGCTCGCACTTGCCGAAGCGGGGGCCCAGGTTTACCTGACGTACAAATGGGGAAGCGCGGACCAGGAGAAAATTGCGGAAGAGTTTGCCGCGCGCGGCGCCCTGCGCCCTGCGTTCTACGAAGCGGATGCCGCGGAGGAACAGGATACCGTGCGCCTGATGGAAGAGATCTCCCGGGCAGCGGGGAAGATCGACATCTTCATCAGTAATGTGAGCTTTGCGCTGCGCACCCTCACCCTTGCGGACTACAAGAAGAGGTCGCTTTTCAAGACGCTGGAGTACAGCACCTGGCCCCTTATCGACTATACCCGCAGGATCAAGGAGCGGTTCGGCAGCTATCCGAAGTACGTTCTTGCCATCTCCAGCGACGGTCCCGACCATTTCTACCCCGGCTACGACTTCGTGGCGGCGTCGAAAGCCCTTCTGGAGTTCTTTTCCCGGTACCTTTCCGTGCCTCTTCAGGCTGAAGGATCACGTGTGAACGTCCTGCGCTTTGGCACGGTGAACACGGATTCCTTCAAGGCGATCTTCGGAGAGGATTTTTTCAAGTACATAGCCACGCAAGGTATTCCCTCCAGCATGATTCTTACTCCGGCGGAGTGCGGGAAGGCAGTCCTGGCCCTCTGCAGCGGGCTCCTGGACGCGGTCAATGGCCAGATAATCAGCGTTGACTACGGCCTCCCCTTTCGGGATAATGCGATGGGCCGGTATCTTGCAGAACGGTCCCCCGATAAAGAGACTTGACAGGATAAGGAGTGCGAAATGACAAAAGAAGCGGTGATCGAGGTGATCAAGAAGAACATCGCCGCAAACAGCGACGATATCGACGCCGCCAGCATCGACCCTAAGAAATCCATGAAGGACTATGGCGCAAACAGCCTGGACATGATCGAAGTGGTTTCCACGTCCATGCGGGAGCTGAAAATCAAGGTTCCACGCTCCGAGCTGACGGACATCAACAACATCGAGGATCTGGCGGTGAAATTTCTCGAATACGTGAACAAAGGCAATGGCTGACAAGGCGCTCAGTTTCAGCCTGGCGGACTTCTTCTTCAACGACAGCCCGGATGTCCTGACACCTCCGAGTGATTTCCAGGCGTGGATCGAGAACCCGAAGATCCAGGCGGCCATGGGCCTTTTCGGTCAGCAGCTCCTTTGCGCTCCGCGCGCGGGCACGGAAGTCCTCAGCAGCCTCGACGGCAAGCGACACAAGGTCATCAACATGACCTCCTACAACTACCTCGGGCTTTCCACGCATCCCGAGGTCATCCAGGCGGCAAAGGAAGCGATGGACCTGTACGGCATGGGCGCGTCCGGCGCCCCGCTGCTGTCCGGTACCTTCGACCTGCACGTGAAGTTTGCGCGCAAGCTGGCGGAGTTCAAACAAAAAGAAGACTGCCTGCTGTTTTCCAGCGGGCTGGGTGGGAATGTCGGCGCCATCCAGGGACTTCTGCGCAAGGGGGACGTGTTCGTCCTCGACGAAAAGTGCCACAAGAGCCTCATCGACGGCGGTACTCTCTCCGGCGCAAAGATGCTGTTTTTCTCCCACAACGACCCGGTTTCCCTGGAAGCCATGCTGGAGAAGAGCAAGGGCAAACGTGTGCTTGTTGCTGTCGAAGGCGTCTATTCCATGGATGGGGACCTTGTGAGGCTGCCGGAAATCCTCAAGGTCTGCGCCCATTACAAGGCAGCCACGTATATCGACGAAGCCCATTCCACGCTGATGTTCGGCCCCAACGGCCGCGGCGTGGCCGAGCATTTCGGCCTTGAGCACGAGATCGGCGTGAGCTTCGGGACATTCAGCAAGTCCTTCGGCGGCGTGGGCGGGTTCATCTGCTCCAATGCCCGCATCATCCAGTACCTCAAGGGGTATTCTTCCCCCTGGAATTTTTCCTGCGCGCCCTCACCTCCGGTAGTCGGGGGGCTGATGAAAGCGCTGGAGGTGGCCACGCGTGATTCCAGCCTCCGTGACCTGCTGTGGAAGAACGTCGCGTACCTGAAAAAAGGTCTCCAGGCGTTGAAGCTGAATCTCGGCCAGAGCGAGTCCCAGGTCATACCGATCATCATCGGTTCCTCGGGTGAGAAGCTCATCCAGTTCGCCTACGAGATACAGAAGCGAGGCCTCTTCCTCCAGCCCGTGGACTTTCCCGCGGTGCCGGCGGATTCCCGCAGGTTCCGCATCTCGGTGTCCACGCAGTTCACCAAGGAGCAGATGGACACGGCGCTCACCATCATCGAAGACGTGATCGCAAAGGGCCTGCGCGCATAGAGTGGACCACGACGTTCTTCTCCGGGAGAATCGAAAAAAGCCGCTGTTCGCGCCGGGCAGTCTGACACCTCTCTCGTGGGCACGGGACGACATCAAACGCATTCTTCCGCACAGGGAGCCTTTCCTCCTGGTGGACCGTCTGACCGGGGTCGGCTTCGACGAAGAGGCGATTGCCGGTTCGCGTTTCATCTCGCCGGACGACCCGATATTTGCCGGTCACTTTCCCGACTACCCGGTGTATCCGGGCTGCCTGGAGGTGGAGATGATAGGCCAACTCGGCCTCTGCCTGCACTATTTCCTGGGAAACCGCAGCACCGCCGTCCCTTCCGAGGTCCAGCCCATGAACGTAAGGGCCACCCGGATCGTGGGCGCCTACTACCTGGCGCCGGTCCTGCCCGGCCGTGAAGTCACCTTGATCGCGAAGAAACTGGAGTTCGACGAGTATTTTGCCACGATGATCGGACAGGTCATTGTGGATGGCAAGGTTGCCTGCACGGCTATTGGAGAAGTCTGCTTTATCTAGTGCGCCGCGGTACTCCGCGGATTGTGGAGCGCCGCGGTACTCCGCGGATTGTGGAGCGCCGCGAGGGCTGGGCCGCCCGTGCCGTACGGACGGCCCAGGGATGACGCGTTACAGCACCGACCGCACGGCCGGAACTCGTCGCATCAGCCAGCTCCAGAGGAAGACGATGGGCACGCCCAGCGCCGTGACGGCGAGGAACTTCACGAACGGGGCCAGGGGCAGGGCGAGAAAGCCCATCTGTATCCCCACGATCAACACGGGGTGCCAGAAATACGCGGAGTACTGGTTTGCGGCCAGAAACCTGGCGAACCGGCCTTGAGCGTTGGCCGCCTGCCGGAACAGCACCAGCAGGCCGATGCACATGCCGAAACAGACCAGCTCTTCCCATAGTGGATAGACGATCCCGAAAGCCCGTCCGCCGAGAGTGATGCCGCTGTGCGGGATCAATGCCCACGCGTACCACGCAATTGCCGCCGCCACACCGATGGCGAGCCAGCGCAGACCTCTCCCCGCAGGGAAGCTCTCGAACCAGCCCCGCCTGAATGCCATGGCACCGAAAATGAAGAAGGCCAGGTCCCGGGGAACGTCGGCGAAAGCAACCCGAAAGAAGCCCAGCAGGTTCATCCATCGATCGATGGGGAACCAGATCCGCACGGCGGCGCATGCCACCGCCACGACGAGCATGGCCACGCATATCGTGGGCAGACGCGGTCCCTGGCTCGTCGATACCCGGCTGCGCTGCGGCGCATTCCGCCGATACGATTCGCGGATCACTTGCCAGAGCGCGTAGATCACGCTGAAAAGCAGGACGTGCTCGAGGTACCAGAGGTGCCCGGCGTTGAAATAGTCGTCCCAGCGCGTGATGTGATCGCCAAAGAGGAAAAGCCTTGAAGGGAGCATCAGCACCGCAAAGGCGAGCACCGGCACACCCAGCCGGACAAACCTGCTTCGGATGAAAGCGGCGGAGCCGTTGCGCTGATACGCGCTGACCATGAAATACCCTGAAATCATGAAGAACAGGCTCATGAAAAACGAGCGGTTCACCGTGAAAAAGGGCCCCAGGAGCGCGGCCCGCGCTGTTTCCTGCACGGGCCAGTATCCGCCGGTCGGCCCGTACGCCTGTCCGACGTGATGGGCGATCACCAGGATCGTGAGGACAACCTTCAGTGCGTCCAGGTAGAAAAGCCTCGCAGGTTTCGCTCCTGTTGAGACCGAAGGGATGCTCATCGTCTGCATGTTTTCACCTACCATTCGTAGCGGGCCGTGAAAGTCCGCTCTATTTCGGCAATCTGCCCGTCCGCGGCAGCCTTGAGAGTCTTCGGCGCATCATGTACTGCCAAAGCCCGTATCCGTCGCGCGCCCCGGGTCGCGTTGTTCTCCCGAATGACCTGCGATTCGATCTTGTTCATTTCCTTCCTCCTGTGCTTCGCACTGATGAGCATCGCACGCAGGGTGCAGTGTACGCGTCGGTCTGAGGAGTGGTTTTCAGCCGTCCGATGGTCTCAGCTCGAACTAGGACCAAAGTCGCAGTCTGACTCTGATGAGAAGGTCGACGCCGACTTCCTTGTTCGACCTACGCGGTGCCGAGCGGGATCCGCGCTTCGATCTCTGTGCCCGCACCGGGCGAGGAGCGCACGGCGAGCGATCCGCCCTGCGCTTCCAGCCGTTCCCTCATTGCCACGAGTCCGAAGCTTTCGGGGCGGTGCGCGCCAGCAGGGTCGAAACCCCTGCCCGAGTCCCTGACCAGGAGCGCGATCTCCCGCGGGCTGAAGGTGAGATCCAGGCGCGAGTCTTTCACTCCCGCGTGCCGGGCGATATTGCTGAGGGCCTCACGCGCGGTTCGGAATATCGTCTCCCTGGCCTCGGTGCCGCCCTCTTCATCGCCTTTCACCGTGATGGTCACAGTCATGCCGTCGCGTTTCCTGCGCAGAGTGGCAAGCCGTTCCAGGGACTTCACGAGGCCTTCATCCACCATCGACCCCGGCCGAAGCTCGCCGACGAGGGTCCGCATCTCCGCGAGGGCTTCCCGGGCCAGCCCCTGCAGGTTTTCCATGAGCGCCGACGCCTTCTCCGGTTCAACCCTCAGTGCCCTGCGTGCCGCTTCGGCCGTGAGGTTGATGCTGAAAACGGTCTGAGTTGCCGCGTCGTGCAGCTCACGGGCAAGAAATGTGCGTTCCTGCGACGCGGCTGCCTCTTCGGCACGCTCCGCATATTCGTGCAGGCGCCTGTTGCCCGCTTCCAGCTCGACCCGCAGCTCCTCGCTCCTGGCCCAGGCGATCTCGGCGTTCCGTGTTGCGCGTCCATAGAGGCCGAGTGTGAGGCACCCGGCGATGTAGAGGGGAAAATAGTTCACTGCTCCCGTCCCAAATGCGGCGATCAGTCCCGCGGCGACTCCCGCGCAAAAGACCGCCAGCCACACGATGCTCCCCCGATTGGGTATGTCGCGGCAGGCCACCACGCTCAAGGCCATGAAGAGAATGCAGTAGTAGTCGGCAGGAGGTTTCGTGAGAAGCAGGGCGAAGACGATAAAGGACTGCAGCGTCAGCATGACATGCACGGCCAGGGGCCAGCGCGCATTGAGGGGCAGCTGTGCGATGCTCAACGCGAGGAAGCCTGCCATCAGGACATACGCGGTCACCCCGATAGCGTTGCTGCCGGGACCACTCAGGAGCATGCGGATCAGGACGGACGTGTAGGCGAGCAGATACAGCGTATAGACCAGCGGGGAATCCCGGTGCGCGCGCACCGCCGAGGCGCCTGACATGCCCGGATTCTCGCAACAATCGCCGGGGAGCGCAAGCGCGCGCCGCGGCAGTCCCCCGGTTCTAGTTCTTCAGTCCGTGAAGCGCGAGAGAGTCACAGCAGCGTTCTGACCACCGAAGCCGAAACCGTTGGACACCACGTGATTGACTCTGGCCTCCAGCGGCTTTTTCACGACATTGAGGGTGATCCGCGGATCCTGCGTGAACTGATTGATGGTAGGATGTATGATGCCCTTTTGTATGGCCAGAATAACGGCGATTGCCTCCAATGCGCTTGCCGCGCCGAGGGGGTGGCCGGTCATCGACTTGGTGCTGTGAGACGGCACAGTGGTTGCAAGCTCCTTGAACACCGCGCTGATGGCCTTGCTCTCCGCGAGGTCTCCCAGCGAAGTGGATGCTGCGTGACAGTTGATCAGGTCCACCTGGTCCCGGGTCAGGTGCGCGCTGTCCAGCGCGTCCTGCATTGCCCGGGCAGAGCCGCGGGAATCCGGGTGCGGCGCCACCAGATCATACGCATCACTGGTGAACCCGTACCCGGTGAGCTCGGCGTAGATCGTGGCTCCCCTGCGTTTCGCGTGCTCCAGCTCTTCCAGGCAGAGCACGCCTGCTCCCTCGCTCAACACGAACCCGTCCCTGTCTTTGTCGAATGGCCGTGAGGCAGTTTCCGGAGAGTCGTTGCGCTCCGAGAGAGCCATGATGTTGCCGAATGCCGCCAGCCCGGTAGGGTTGATCACGGCCTCGGCCCCCCCGGTAAAGATGGCATCCGCCATTCCCATCCTGATAAGCGAGGCCGACACTCCCATGGCATGATTTCCGGTGGCACACGCCGAGTTCACGGAGAAGCACGGGCCCTGGAGGTTCCACTCCATGGCGAAAAATCCCGACGCGGTGCTTGGTATGCACATGGCAAAGAATGGGGACGCGGCCTGCATCCCATCCTCAAGGATCTTTTTCGTGTTGAAATAGCGTGTGCCCGCGCCGCCTTCACCGGTTCCGATGATGACCCCGTAGCGGTGCGGGGCCTTTTCCGCGTCCAATCCAGAGTCCTTCATGGCCTGGACAGCGGCGATCTGCGCCAGCACGGTGAAACGGTCAAGCCTCCGCGCCATTTTCCGATTTTTGAAATACGGCGTAATGTCCGGCAGATCGACTTCCCCGGCAATCTGGACGGAATAGTTGTTGATCGGGAAACTCTGGATCTTTCGTACTCCGGATTTCCCCTTGATGAGGTTTTCCCAGAACTCCGGAACGCTGTTCCCGATAGGGTTGATCGTGCCCATGCCGGTAATGACGACTCTGACATCAGTGGGATTTCTCATGGTATGCATGCATCTATAAACCGAAACAGGGGGTTGTTGTCAAGGCGCGCGGGGAACCGTATCATCCTTGCCTATGTGGGCTCTCCCTCCCCGGCAGCTTCTCCTGGAACAGGGCGGCCTTCATATCTGGCGGGCTTCCCTGGCCCTGCCCTCAGAGGAATGCGGGCCCCTGGAAGGCGTGCTCTCTGCGGAGGAAAAGGATCAGTGCGCCAGGTTCGTGCGTCCCGCGGACCGGGCACGGTGTCGTGCCTCCCGCGCTTCGCTGCGCCTCGTATTGGCAAAGTATCTTCGCGAGGACCCGCGCGCGCTGTCCATCAGGGCAGGGGCGTCCGGAAAGCCGTGGCTGGACGGCGCGGACAGCTCCATTCAATTCAACGTTTCCCATGCAGGAGACCTGGCGCTGATCGCCATTGCCCGCGGCCTCCGGGTCGGCATCGATGTCGAACGCGTCAGGGAGGTAGCTGATATGGACGCGATCCTTGACGGCTTCTTCAGCGGGCAGGAGACGGCCTGGCTTCGATCACGTGAAGAGGCTGAGCGCTCCGGGGCGTTTTTTCTTCTCTGGA
>Ga0265316_10007535_pt1 | contig 10240 bp, 6 predicted proteins | sample 4522metaG_FD_202092 | JGI IMG/M metagenome (GOLD analysis project Ga0265316, IMG submission 202092) | Rhizosphere microbial communities from Carex aquatilis grown in University of Washington, Seatle, WA, United States - 4-5-22 metaG | ecosystem: Host-associated > Plants > Roots > Rhizosphere >...
AAGGGAGAAATTGAATGCTTGTTGCCGACCATCGCATGACGGGCATCGGACTTGGCACGGCGCAGTTCGCCTTCCGGGACGGCACTCCCGAGGACGCGGTGGCCACCGTGCACGCCGCAACTGTGAGGTCAGCCTGCGCACCCTCGGCGTGGACCGGATCGACCTTTACCTGCTGCATCACGTGGACCCGGCGGTGCCGCTGCTCGACCTCACCGACCGCGACCGCGGCGACCGGTCAGGCAGCGCGTGAACGAGTTCAGGGCTGGATGGCTCGTACGCTAAGGTCTAGACTTTTGTGATGCACGAACCTGGGTATACCGGTGCTGATCCGGCCACGGTTCATGGCGGCGGCGAATGGGACGGCGTGCTCGACCATGTCGCGTGCCTGCGCGGGCAGCCGCGCACGGTGGAGGTGCTCGCCGGCGGCCTGACCAACGTCAACCTGAAGGTCGGCTACCCGGGCGGCACGATCGTGGTCCGGGTCGCCCAGCCGGGGAGCGAGCTGCTCGCGATCGACCGCGCGGCCGAGCACCTCAACTCGCGGGCGGCCGCGCGGGCGGGCGTCGGCGCGCCGGTGCTCGAGTACATCGCCGACCCCGGGCTGCTCGTGGTGGGGTACATCGACGGCCGGACCTTCACCAACGAGGACCTACGGGGCGGCGGGCACCTGCCGCGGGTCGCGGCGGCGTGCCGCCTGCTGCACGGCGGGCCGCGGTTCGTCAATGACTTCAACATGTTCCAGATCCAGCGCGGCTACCTGGAGCTCGTGACGCGGCAGGGGTTCCGCCTGCCGGACCGCTACCTGGACTTCATGCCGGAAGTGGCCAGGATCGAGCAGGCCTTCCTGGCGCACCCGGCGGCCACGGTGCCGTGCAACAACGACCTGCTCGCGGGGAACTTCATCGACGACGGCGGCAAGATCTGGCTGATCGACTACGAGTACTCAGGCAACAACGACCCCTGCTTCGAGCTCGGCAACATCTGGAGCGAGGCGAACCTCACGGTGGAGCAGCTCGAGGAGCTGGTGGCGGCCTACGACGGGGGACTGGCCAGGCACCGGGTGGCGCGCGCCCGGCTGTGGGGCCTGATGTCGAAGTACGGCTGGACATTGTGGGGCTCCATCCAGGCGTCGGTGAGCGCGATCGACTTCGACTTCTGGGACTGGGCGATGGAGAAGTACGACCGGGCGGTCGCCGAATTCGACGGGCCCGCCTTCGTACAGCTACTTGAGCATGCCGCGGGGGACGGCTGAACGGCGGAAACGCCAGCGTGACGGCCTTCCGGCGCGGGTGTCCCCGGATACCCCGCCACTAGAATCGAGGGGTGACTGCGCTCGCCATGGACGACCCGGTACTGAGCTCGTACCCCGACCTGGACGCCGGGGATGACCGGCCGGCGCACGCGCGGATCGAGGAGTGGCTGGAGCGGCTCATCAGCTCGGGGCAGCTGAAGCTTGAGGACCGGCTGCCGTCCGAGGTGGATATGGCGGGCGCGCTCGGGGTGAGCAGGATGACGCTGCGCCAGGCACTGACCGGGCTGGAGTCCAAGGGCCTGCTTGTCCGCAAGCGCGGCCGGTGGGGCGGCAGCTTCGTCGCCAAGCCCCGGTTCGACTACGAGCTGTCCGGGCTGCCCGGCTTCACCGAGCAGATGCGCCGGTCCAACGCGCTCGCTGGCGCGCGGGTCATCGAGGCCGCGACGGTGAACCCGGAGCCCGAGGTGCGCGAGGCACTGCAGCTGCCCCGCCGGCAGAAGGTGCACCGGATCGTGCGGGTGCGGTCGGCGAACCGCGAGCCGGTCGCCGTGGAGGTGAACAGCTACCCCGCCGCGCTGTTCGCTGACCTGCTGTCCGAGCCGCTGACCGGTTCGCTCTACGCCCTGCTGCGCAGTTCCGGTCATCCGCCGTTCTCCGCCACGGAGGTGCTCGAGCCAGTCATCGCCTCGCCCGAGTTGGCCAGCCTGCTCTGGACCCAGGAGGGCTCGCCGCTGATGCTGGTGCAACGGACCGCCTACGACAAGGAAGGGCGCCCGGTCGAGCACTCGCACGACTACTTCCGCCCGGACCGGATGCGGATCACGCTGCGCACCCAGGCGGACGCCGCGCCGCGCGCCGAGATCGAGCCCGCCAAGGAGTTAACTGCCAAAAGTTAACCATTGACACCGATATGCGTCTTATGGTCTAGACTTTTACATGGGCATTCCGTCGCGCAGCGAGATCGTCATCATCGGCGGTGGCGTCATCGGCGCGAGCATCGCCTATCACCTCGCGGAGCGCGGCCGGACCGACGTGACGCTGGTGGAGCGCAAGAGCCTTACCGCCGGCAGCACCTGGCACGCCGCCGGGCTGGTCGGCCAGCTGCGGAGCAGCAGCAGCCTCACCCAGCTGATGCGCAAGAGCGTCGCGACCTACCAGGCGCTTGAGGGCAAGACCGGGTACGCCACCGGCTGGCACGGCGTCGGCGGCCTGCGCGTCGCGTCAAGCCCCGCCCGGCTTGATGAGCTGCGGCGCGTCTACACGCAGGGCAAGAGCTTCGGCTTCGACATCCACCTGGTCTCCCCCGCTGAGGCCGGCGAGCTCTTCCCGCTGTTGAACACCGACGGCGTCTACGGTGCCACCTGGACGCCGTCGGACGGCTACGTCGACCCGAGCCAGCTCACCTTCTCATTCATCGCCGGCGCCCGCGCCGCGGGGGTCCGGGTCGTACAGCACTGCCGGGTGACCGGGATCGAGCGGTCAGGCCGCCGCGTCACCGCTGTGCACATCGAGCAGGGGCAGACGGAGCAGGGCCGGATCGAGTGCGACATCGCGGTCAACGCGACCGGCATGTGGGGCGCGGAGACCGCGAGGCTCGCGAGCGTGCAGCTCGCCGTCAACGCCGTGGAGCACCAGTACGTCGTCACGGAGAAGAGCGACGCCATCCCCCGCGACCTGCCCACGTTCCGCGACCCCGACGCCCGGTTCTACCTCAAGCCGGAGGCCGGCGCCCTGGTCATCGGCGGCTGGGAGGAGGGCACCCGCGCCTGCTGGCGCACCATACCGTACGACCTGGGGCCCGAGCTGTTCAAGCCGGACCACGAGCGGTTCGCGGGCCTCGCCGAAGGCGCGGCGAACCGGGTGCCGCTCTTCGGCGAGCTGGGCATCCGCACCTGGGTCAACGGGCCGATCCCGTTCTCACCGGACGCGGAGCCGGTCATGGGACTCACCGAGGACCTGGACAACCTGTACCACTGCTGCGGGTTCTCGGCCGGCATCGCCGCGGCCGGAGGCGCGGGCGACGCGATGGCGAACTGGATCATCGACGGCGACCCCGGCATGGACCTGTGGCCGTTCGACGTGCGCCGCTTCGGCGGGCCGCACAACGTGCCCGCGGTCCTTGAGGAGCTGTCCGTCCAGGCCTACGGCCACTACTACGACATCGCCTACCCCAACCGGCCGGCCCACCCGCCGCGCGGGCAGCGGCGCAGCGCTGTCTACGACCGGCTGGACGAGCGCGGCGCCGTGTTCGGCGGCAAGTTCGGCTTCGAGCGAGCCAACTGGTTCGCTACGGCCAGTGCCGGCGAACACAGTGCTGGCCAACACGGGCCAAGCCGGCACGAGACGCCGGCCTTCGGCCGCAGCGAGGCGTGGCCGTTCACCGCCGCGGAGCACGCGGCGGTCCGGCAGGCCGTCGGGGTCATCGACCAGAGCTCGTTCGTGAAGTTCCGTATCCGGGGCCGCGGCGCCCTGGGACTACTCCAGCAGGTCGCCGGGGCCGAGATGGACGTCCCGGTGGGCAAGGTCGTCTACACCCAGCTGCTCAACGCGCGCGGCGGCATCGAGGCGGACGTCACCGTCACCCGGCTCGCCGAGGGCGACTTCTACCTGGTCACCGGGAGCGGCTTCGGCCGGCACGACGTAACGTTCCTGCTGCAGCACGCGCCGGATGACGGGTCGGTGACCATCGACGACGTCAGCTCAGCCCGCGGCGTGCTCAACGTCTGCGGACCGCGCTCGCGCGAGCTGCTGCAGTCGCTCAGCTCCGGCGACTTCGGCAACGAGGCGTTCGGTTACATGACCGCCCAGCACATCGACCTGGGCTGGGCGCCGGTGCTCGCGCTGCGCGCGACCTACGTGGGCGAGCTCGGCTGGGAGCTGCACGTTCCGACGGAGTACCTGCGCGACCTCTACGACAAGGTCATCGCGGCGGGCGAGGACCTTGGCCTGCGCGACGTCGGCTACCGGGCCATCGAGTCGCTGCGGCTGGAGAAGCAGTACCTCGCCTGGGCGGCGGACATCAGGTCGGACAACAACCCCTACGAGGCCGGCCTCGGCTTCGCCGTCAAGCCGGACAAGCCGGCCCTGCTGGCCGGCCCGGCACTACGGGCCGTGCGGGAGGCCGGCCCCGCGCAGCGGCTCTGCTGGTTCTCCACCGAGTTCCCCACCACCGAGTTCCCCACCGCCGGGCTCCGCACCACGGGGCTCCCCACCACAGGGTTCCCCACCACGGGCCCCGACGTCATCATGCACGGCGGCGAGCTGCTCGCCCATCCAGGCTCGGGCACCCAGGTGTCCGTGCGCAGCGCCGGGTTCGGATTCACCGTCCGGCGCACCATCTTCTCCGCCTACCTGCCGGCCGCGATCGCCACGGAGCACGACTTCGAGGTCGAGGTCATGAACCGGCGGTTCGCCGCGACCCGGCACGACCGGTCCCTCTACGACCCCAAGGGCGTCCGCGTCCGCTGCTGAGCAACCCTTGCCGAGCAGCGGCCAGCCGCAAGCTTCGCGGGCCCAGCCCGCACGTCACCCACACCCGCAACCAGAACCAGAACCAGAACCCAGTCGGAGGAACCCATGTCGGCCATACAACAAGAGCACCCGCACGCGAGAGACGACGCCGAGCTCGCCGAGCACGGCTACCGGCAGCGGCTGAACCGCAGCCTGGGCAGCTTCAGCTCGTTCGCGGCCGCCTTCAGCTACATCTCCATCCTGACCGGCATGTTCCAGCTCTTCGGGTTCGGTTACGGGTTCGGCGGGCCGATCCTGTTCTGGGCGTGGCTGATCGTCTTCGGCGGTCAGTTCTGCGTGGCGCTCGTCTTCGCCGAGCTCAGCGCGCGTTACCCGATCGCCGGCTCGGTCTACCAGTGGTCGAAGAAGGTCAGCAACCCGACGGGGGCCTGGTTCGCCGGCTGGGCCATGCTGGCCGGCTCGGTGGTCACGGTGTCCGCCGTGGCGATCGCCGAGCAGATCGTGCTGCCGCAGATCTGGTCCGGCTTCACCGTCTTCAGCAACACGACGCAGAACGCGATCTTCCTCGGCTGCTGCACCATCGTGCTCACCACGATCATCAACGTGCTCGGCGTGCGGGTGATGGCGTTCATCAACAACATCGGGGTCGCCGCGGAGCTCATCGGGGTCGCGCTGATCATCGTGCTGCTGCTCTTCCACGTCCACCGCTCGCCCGCGGTGATCTTCACCGCCCAGGGCGCGGGGCCCGGCCTGCCCGGCTGGTCCGCGCTCGGCTACCTGGCCCCGCTGCTCCTGTGCGCCATCATGCCCGCCTACGTCATGTACGGCTTCGACACCGCCGGCTCGCTCGCCGAGGAGACCAGGGACCCGCGCAAGACCACCCCGCGCGGCGTGCTGCGCGCGCTCGGCGCGGCCGGCACGGCCGGCGCGCTGCTGCTGCTGATGGCGCTGCTCGCCGCGAAGTCGATCGCCCCCGCCACGCTCGGCGTCGGCGGCCTGCCGTCGGTCCTCGAGGACGCGCTCGGTTCCGGGGTCGGCAAGGTGCTGCTCGCGGACGTGGCGTTCGCGATCTTCATCTGCTGCCTCGCGATCCAGGCCGCGTCCATCCGGCTCACCTTCTCCATGGCCCGCGACCACGCCCTGCCGTTCGGCGACCACCTGTCGCACGTCTCCGAGCAGCGGAAGTCGCCCGCGCTGCCGGCCATCGTCGTCGGCGTGATCGCGATCGCGATCCTTGTCGTCAACCTCGGCAACGCGCAGATCTTCCTCGTCGTGACGAGCGTGGCGATCGTGATCGTCTACACCGCCTACCTGCTCGTCACCGTCCCGACGCTGCGGCAGCGGCGGCGCCACGGCTGGCCCGCGGACCAGGGCAGCACCGGATGGTTCTTCCTCGGCCGCCGACGCGGGCTCGTCATCAACGGCATCGCCATCGGCTACGGCGCGTTCATGGCGCTGAACCTGATCTGGCCGCGCTCGGCGATCTACGGCAGCGGCGGCTACGCCTGGGGCGGTGTCATCTTCGTCGCCGCGCTCGGGCTCGTCGGCGCGGGCTACTACCTCTGGCGCCAGCACGGCAGGCAGCATGAAGTGGCAGACGAGCACCGCGCCGTGCCGCTGGCCGGCGTGGCGACAACGGAAGCTGGTGACATAACCGGCGACTAGGCGAATAGGAACATCATCGGTGACCAGTGCACTCCCCACCCAGGCGCGCGCCGTCATCATCGGCGGCGGCGTCATCGGGACCAGCGTGGCCTACCACCTGGCCAAGCTCGGCTGGACCGACCTGGTCCTGATCGAGCAGGGCCAGCTGTCCTGCGGCACCACCTGGCACGCGGCCGGGCTGGTGGGCCAGCTGCGGGCGAATCAGGGTGGCACGCGCCTCGTTCAGTACTCCACTGAGCTCTACAGCGAGCTGGAGCGGGAAACCGGGCTGGCGACCGGGTTCAAGCGGTGCGGCGGGGTCACGGTGGCGCGGACGCAGGCGCGGATGACGCAGCTGCGGCGCACCGCCGCCACCGCGGCGGCGTTCGGCCTGGAGTGCGAGCTGCTCACCCCCGCGCAGGCGGCCGCCCGTTACCCGGTCATGCGGACCGACGACCTCGCGGGGGCGATCTGGCTGCCCGGTGACGGCAAGGCCAACCCGGTCGACCTCACCGCGTCCCTGGCCCGGGGCGCGCGGCAGCGCGGCGCGAAGATCTTCGAGCGGACCCGTGTCCTCGGCGTCACCGTCGCCGAGGGCCGGGTCACCGGCGTCCGCACGGACGCGGGCGACATCGCGGCGGAGGTCGTGGTCAACTGCGCCGGGCAGTGGGCCAAGCAGGTGGGCGCGCTCGCCGGGGTCAACGTGCCGCTGCACTCCGCGGAGCACTTCTACGTGGTGACCGACCCGATCGACGGCGTGCACCCCGACCTGCCCGTGCTGCGCGACCCCGACGGCTACACCTACTTCAAGGAGGAGGTGGGCGGCCTCGTGGTCGGCGGCTTCGAGCCCGAGGCCAAGCCCTGGGTCGCGCCGGACCGGATTCCCTACCCCTTCGAGTTCCAGCTGCTCGGCGAGGACTGGGAGCACTTCTCCGTGCTGATGGAGAGCGCGCTGCTGCGCATCCCGGCGCTGTCGGAGACGGGCATCCGCAAGTTCTACAACGGCCCAGAGAGCTTCACGCCGGACAACCAGTTCATCCTGGGCGAGGCCCCTGAGGTGCGCAACTTCTTCGTCGGGGCGGGCTTCAACTCGGTCGGCATCGCCACCGCGGGCGGAGCGGGCCGGGCGCTGGCCGAGTGGATTACCGGCGGCGGGCCTTCCCTGGACCTCACCGCCGTGGACATCAGGCGGTTCGCCCCGTTCAACGGGAACAACCAGTGGCTGCACGACCGGGTGGCGGAGGTGCTCGGCCTGCACTACGAGATCCCCTGGCCGAACCGCGAGATGCGGACGGCCCGGCCGTTCCGCCGCTCGCCGGTCTACCACCTGCTGCGCGCGGCCAACGCGAACTTCGGCAGCCGGATGGGCTGGGAGCGGGCCAACTTCTTCGCCTTGCCGGGGCAGTCCGCCGAGATCGAGTACTCCTGGGGCAAGCAGAACTGGCTGCCCGCGTCCGCGGCGGAGCAGCGCGCTACCCGGTCGGCGGTGGCGGTATTCGACCAGACCTCGTTCTCCAAGTTCCTGCTGACCGGCCCGGACGCGATGAGCGTGCTGCAGTGGCTGTGCACCGCCGACGCCGCGGTGCCGCCGGGCAAGACCGTCTACACCGGCATGCTCAACGAGCGCGGCACCTACGAGTCCGACGTCACGCTCACCCGGCTGGCCCACGACGAGTACCTCATCGTGAGCAGCGCCGCGACGACGGTGCGGGACGCCGATCACATCCGCCGCCGCGTCCGCCCGGGCCAGCGCGCGGTGCTCACCGACGTCACGTCGCAGTACGCGGTCTTCGGTGTGATGGGGCCGCGCTCGCGCGCGCTGCTGTCCAGGCTCAGCCGGACGGATCTACGCAGCGAGGCGTTCCCCTTCGGCACCAGCCAGCTGATCGACCTCGGGTACTCGACCGTCCGGGCGACGCGGATCACCTACGTCGGGGAACTCGGCTGGGAGCTCTACGTGCCCGCCGAGTTCGCGGTCGGGGTGTACGAGGACCTGATGCGCCTGGGTGCCGACCTCGGCGTGCTCAACGCTGGGTACTACGCGATCGAGTCCCTGCGGCTGGAGAAGGGCTACCGGGCATTCGGCCGCGAGCTGACCCCGGACTACAACCCGGTCGAGGCCGGGCTGCTGTTCACCTGCAAGCTGCGCACCGGCATCCCCTTCCTCGGCCGCGAGGCGGTCGAGAAGGCGCTGGCCGCGGGTCCGCGGAACCGGCTGGTCTCGTTCACCGTCGCCAGCCCCGAGCCGATGCTGTGGGGCGGCGAGCTGGTGCTGCGCGACGGAGTGGCGGCCGGGCAGGTGACGTCGGCCGCGTGGGGAGCGACCCTCGGCCGTTGCGCCGGGCTGGCGTACCTCTGGGACCCCGACGGCGGGCCGATCGACGCGCGGTGGATCGGGGAGGGGTCCTACCAGGTCAACGTGGGCGGCGACGTGTACCCGGTGGCGGTCACCGTGAACGCGCCCTACGACCCGGAGGGGCGCAAGGTCCGGGCCTGAGTCACTCCTCGGCGGGGCTGGCCGCCGTGGAATCACCGGGTGGCAGTTCGGGGGTCGCGAGCTGTGCCTTCAGCGCGGCCAGCTGGCTGTCCACGTCGGCGGCCCGCGCGGCCTCATCGAGTTCTTCCTGGATGTCGGCCGTGTGGCCGCCCACGTCCTCGAGCACGCCGGACTGCAGGAGCTCGTCCGTGGCGCCGGCCCTGGCCTGCATGGTGGCGATCTTCTCCTGCGCCCGCAGCAGCGCGTCGCCCGTCCCGCCGTAATCGCCCGCCTGGGCGACGGCGTAGTCGGCCTTCATGACTTCCTTCTGATTGCGGAAGTGGCTGACCTGCTGCTGCAACTGGGCGAGCTTCTGCTGGAGCTGCTGTTCCTGCTCGGCCAGTTCCTGGTGCTGCGCCTCCATCCCGTCGACCTGCTGCTGGGCGGCGGCCTGGCGGGACAGCGCCTCCCTGGCCAGGTCTTCCCTGCCCTGTCCGAGCGCGGCCTTGGCCTGGTCCCCCAGGTGGGCGGTCGTCTGCCGCAGCTGCGGTTCCTGAAGCTCGAGTCGCTTGCGCTCGGCGGCGATCTCGACCAGTGCCTGGCGGACCCGGGTGATGTATTCGAGCATCTGCGCGTAGGAGTAGTCGAGCGTCTCGTTCGGGTTCTCGACGGAGTCAAGCGCCTTGTTGGCCTTGGCCGCGAGGATGTCGTGGGCTCGGGAGAAAAGACTCATGACGGCCTGCTCCTTGCTCTGGGTGTACCGCCCGGCCATGGGTTAACGCCTGGCTTTGGGTTACCGCCCGGCTACCGGTTACCGCCAGCGTGGCCTGCCCGACTGACGACTAGTATCCGCCCTGCCACCCGGCCAGGGTAGGCCGGCCTACGCGGAGGGCGGCCGTGAGTAGCCTGTGATCGTGACGGACGAGAACACCCCGGCGGGTATCGACAAGACCCGGCCAAGCATCGCCCGCGTCTATGACTACTGGCTCGGCGGCAAGGACAACTTCGAATCCGACCGGGAGATGGGCTCGCGGATGGCCGAGGTGAATCCCGCGCTACCGCAGCTGGTCCGGCACAACCGGGAGTTTATCTGCGCCGCGGTGGCCCGCGCCGCGGCGGCGGGCATCGGCCAGTTCCTCGACCTCGGGTCCGGGCTGCCCGCGCATCCGGCGGTGCACGAGGCGGCGCGGGCGGTCATCCCGGACGCCCGGGTGTGCTACGTCGACATCGACCCGGTGGCCGTGCTGCACGGCGAGGTGCTCCTCGCTCGCGGCGAGGGACTCGCCGCGGTGCGGGCCGACCTGACCGACCCGGAGACCGTGCTGGCGAACTCGCAGGTGCGCGCGGTGATCGACCTGTCCAGGCCGGTCGCCGTCATCCTGGCCGCGGTCGTTCAT
>Ga0265316_10007536_pt1 | contig 10239 bp, 9 predicted proteins | sample 4522metaG_FD_202092 | JGI IMG/M metagenome (GOLD analysis project Ga0265316, IMG submission 202092) | Rhizosphere microbial communities from Carex aquatilis grown in University of Washington, Seatle, WA, United States - 4-5-22 metaG | ecosystem: Host-associated > Plants > Roots > Rhizosphere >...
CACCGCAGAACAGTCACGCGTGTCGGTGCGCAACGTCCGCCGCGACGCCAATGAGGAAATAAAGAAAGCCAAGTCCGACTCCGAGCTGAGCGAGGATGACGCCAAGAAAGCGACGGACGAGATCCAGAAGCTGACCGACAAGCACATCGAAGAGATAAACAAGCTCCTCGAGGCGAAGGAAAAGGAAATCCTGGAGGTGTGAGCGCCCCGCCCATTCGCGGCCGAGTGCCACACGATCACCCCGAGCTTCCCACTCACGTGGGCATAATCATGGACGGCAATGGCAGGTGGGCCAAGGCGCGGGGGAAGCCCCGCACCGAGGGGCACGCGGAGGGAGCCAGGGCCGCCAAGCGTGTCGTGATCGCTGCGGTGGAGGCGGGTCTTGCCTACCTGAGCCTCTACATTTTCTCCACGGAAAACTGGAGCCGCGCAGAGGAGGAGGTATCCTACCTCATGTTTCTCGTGCGCTCCTACCTTCGAAAAGAGTATGACTTTTACCGCCAGAACGGGATTCGGATCGTGCACAGCGGAGACCTGGAGCGCCTGCAGCCCGATATCGCCCAGGAGATTCAGGACGTGACGAGGGACACGGCGCACTTCACCGGCCTCACGGTGAACCTTTCCATCAACTACGGGGGAAGAAACGAAATTATCCGCGCCTTCAACAAGATCCTTGCGGGAGGGACGCGGGAGCCTCTCACCGAAGAATCCTTCCGCGCCTACCTCGATCATCCGGAGCTGCCTGACCCTGACCTCATCATAAGGAGCGCACACGAGCAGCGGCTGTCCAACTTCCTTCTCTGGGAGTCGGCCTACGCGGAGCTGTATTTCAGCCCGAAGCCGTGGCCGGACTGGACCGGAGAGGATCTCAAGGAAGCGCTGGCGGAATACAGGCGGAGATCGCGTACGTTCGGGGTTGCCTTGTGAACTGGAAAATCTTTCGATCCCGCGTGCTGCTCGTTGGGATCGCATTCCCGCTGCTCGGGGTCATCATTCTGGTCATACCCCACGTGCACCACCTGGCGGTCAACCTGGCGGCGGTGGGGGTCTGCCTTCTGGGCGGGATGGAAATGGCCGCTCTCTTTCGCGCCCGGAACATCACGACGTCAAGCCTGCTCGCTCCCATCCTCGGGGCCAGCGTTCCCGCAGGGGTATTTCTGGAAGTGGTGGGCGTGCTTCCCCCGGGCTGGCTCGGCATCTGGGTTCCGGCAGCCCTGGGCGTCATCCTTGTTCGTGCCGTCCTCATTCGCAAAGACAGGAACCTGGCGGAAGTTCTCTCATATTCATCTTCTTCTTTTTTCACATTTCTCTATCCGGGATTTTTCCTCTCCTGGTTCGTGCGGTTGTCCAGCCTGCCGGAACCGTCCCTTTCCATTGTCTTTTTTCTCTGCCTTGTTTTCGGAAACGACATGGCAGCATATTTCGCCGGCAGCCTCTGGGGGGCGTCCACCCCGCTCAATCTTCCTGTCAGCCCGCAGAAGAGCGCGATAGGATTCGCAGGCGGTCTCTTCGGTTCCCTTGTCGTGGTCGGACTTTTTCTGCTGCTTACTCCGGGCTTTCCGAGATTCGGTCTCCCTCTGGACATCGTGCTCGGTCTCTCCACCGGAGTGACGGTGATTCTGGGAGACCTGCTGGAGAGCGGTCTGAAGAGGTCCGCGGGAGTGAAGGATTCAGGGATCGTCATCCCCGCGCGCGGCGGCATACTGGATTCGGTGGATTCGATGATCCTTACCGCGCCCCTTTTCTACTATTTTTTCACCCTGGTCAGCCGGTAGGGTGCGGGCGCCCGCCGTGTTATCCTGGTTATCCTGGATGAAGGGATCAATCGAATGATTTGGATTTTGGGGATTATCGGGCTCGGTCTCATGGTCTTCATCCATGAGCTTGGACATTTTGTCGCAGCAAAGATGAACGGCGTGGAAGTGGAAGTATTCTCCCTCGGCTGGGGACCCAGGTTGGTGGGATTCACGCATGGCGGGACTTCCTATCAGATTTCATGGTTCCCTATCGGCGGGTACTGCAAGATGAAAGGCGAGCTCGTGCCGGGGATCGCGGGCGGACGAGCAGGTGCAGGTGCCTCTGATGCAGCGGCCGAGGAACGTGTTCCTTCGGTCGAACCGGAGTCAGCGAAGGGCTCCTTCCTCGCAGCGTCACCGTGGCGGAGGATCGTGATTTCCGCTTTCGGGCCGCTCTTTAACCTCGTCTTCGCCTTGCTCATTTTCACGACGATCTGGTGGGTCGGCTTCGCGGTGTATTCCCCGGACAACCGGGTGGTGCTTGCAACCGACTACACCCTCGATTCCCTCTCTCGGACTTCGCCCGCCGTCGTCGCCGGGCTGAAAACAGGAGACCGTGTCACCGCCATCGACGGTGCGCCTGTAGAGAAGTTTCAGGATATCCTCGAGACAGTGGCTGTTGCGCCCGGTCGCACTTTCCGCTTCACGATCCAGCGCACCGCCGATGGCGCGGTGCAGACTCTTGTCCTGCCGATCACACCCGAGCTGGACAAGAATACCGGAGCTGGAAGAATCGGGGTGTACGCGTGGGTAGACCCGGTGGTGGACGCAGTCGAGCCGGGAAGCGCCGCCGCCATCGCCGGCCTGCACAAAGGCGACACGCTTCTGTCTGCTGACGGGCGGCCAATTCGAAACCACATGGATTTCTACCAGGCACTGGCGTCGAAGCCGGAGAAAGTGAATCTCACGTATGAGAGAGCAGGTGAACAAGCATCTGTTCCTCTCATACTCATGTACGACCAAAAGGGCCTTCCCAAACTCGGGCTGGGCTTTGCGTCCCTTGTCTTCCGCTCGCCGCACCTTGGTCTTGGCGGGGCGCTCGGCAAGAGCGTCGAAGAGACGTGGAGTACCGTGACCCTTACGGTGAAGGGAATAGGTCTGCTTTTCCGGGGCATCAACCTGCGGAACGCCGTCGCGGGGCCGCTGCGAATAATTGATTTCATCGGCAGCGCCGCTACCAGCGGATTCCAGGTAGGCTTCGGGGTCGGCGTGGTTGCCTTCTTTAGGATTCTCTCGTTTTTGAGCGTGGTGCTGTTCCTGATGAACCTTCTTCCTATACCCGCGATGGATGGCGGGCAGATCGTGTTGTTCATCGTGGAGATCGTGCGTGGCAGGGCAGTACGAGCCCGCCTGATCTGGAGGCTCCAGCTCATTGGCTTCTCGATCCTCATCATCCTGTTCATGGTGGTCACTTTCAACGACGTACTTTTCAAGATGGGACGGTAGGCATGACGTATCACACGCGGCACATTGCCTGTTTCTGCGAGAACTCCTTTGACGCTGAAATACCGGAATCGGCCGACCTTGCGGGTGACCCCGGTGTGCAGCAGCTCATTCTTGGCGGTGATTTCATGGCAGTGAGCTGCCCTTCGTGCGGCAAGAGATTGACCCCCGAGTTTCCCTTTCGCCTCACCGGCGTCATGAAGGTCGGGGAGATTTTTCTTGTCCCTGAAGCTGACCGCGCCGCGTTCACACGGGGCAGGCTCGACTACGATGTCGGGAAACCCGGAAGGATCGTGGTCGGGTTTCAAGAGCTCGCAGAGAAGGTGCTCATCTGCACGCGCGGGCTCGATGACCGGGTGATAGAGATAATGAAGTACTACCTCCTGACGGGATCTGCCGCCGGGGGCGACCAGGAACAGGACAAGGATATCTCTCTGGCCTACCGGGGCAAGGAGGGGGACACGCATCTCTTCCACATACTCGGGATCAAAGCGGGAGAGGTCGGCGTTGCCAGGCTTGCCGAGCATTTCTACCGGAAAATCGCTTCGGACGTGGAAAGCCGGGTCAGGGAAGAGCCCTTCCGCGATTTCTGCGAGCCGCCCTGGGTGTCCCTGCGGCGCGCCGCGGGAGGGGTGGGATGAGACTTCGCTTCGTCCTGCTCCTCGGGCTCTGCGGTGCGCTGGGTGCGGCGTGCCGGGGGTTTGCCACAGGAGCTGCCGAAGCCGACGTGCGCAGCCTTGTGAACACCGGCCACACCGGAGCGGTGCGGGGTCTCGAGTACGATGAAAAGCGCGGCCTGCTTTTCAGCGCAGGAGATGACGGTACTGTGCGGATATGGGACGCCGCGGCAGGCACTCCCGAGCGCAAGCTTCAAGTGACGCAGCTCGGTGCGGAGCTTATCGCCGTCAACTCTGCAGAGCCGGAAGTAGCTGTTGTGGTGACGGACGGCACGGGATCCTATTACCTCTCCGTGTGGGATTGGGAGAAGGAGCGGCAGCTCTTTCGTGTCCCCCTCAAAGAGGAGCCGCTCTTTCTTCGATTCTCCGCCCTCGGGACTTTTATCGAATACGCAGAATCTTCGTGGCAGAGTCTCAAGATCCTGCGCGCTGAAGACGGCACCGCTGTGCCTTTTCACCTGGAAGGATTCGGCATGGTGGGATTCGCGGAGATGTCGAGGTCGGAAAAAACCATCATGACGTACCAGGTTTCGGGCAGGATCGACTACTGGGACCTGGAAACTGGACGCCAGACCCTGGACCTCTCCACCGTGCCATACTTGTCACGGATCCGCATTTCGCGCGATCGTCGTTTCATGCTCGGGTCCAATGGAACCGAGCTCGTGCTCGTGGATACTGTCACGGGGGCGGTTCGAAGCCGCGTAACCCTTACCGGCGCGATTTCCTGTGACATCTCTCCTGACAGCGACGAAATTGCATGCGTCTCCGGTGCCGACGGCAACCTGGGCCGCTGGAGCCTCGAGGGTGACACGCTTGTGCCTCGTCCCAGCCAGCCTCCGCTGCCCGCTGCGCTCTCTCTTCTTTGCTATGGCGCCGATACCCTGTTCGTTGCGGATTCCGCCGGCGGTCTGCACTCGGTCACCCAGGATGGAGCGGACAGCCAGTTCGCGCGCAACGTGCTGGCCCGCACGGATGCAATAGATGCCGCGCCCGGTCTCATCGCGGTCGGTGCGCCGGACTGGATTCGCATCTTCAGCAGCGACCTCCTCGATGGCGCACCGGCTCCCACCTATGTTCGATCTCTCCTGGCTCACAACCCGTTTCATGCGCCTTCAGGCCTGGCTTTTCTGCCGACGCAGCAGCTGCTCACCTGGCGCGCAGACCGGTCGCCGCCGGAGCTTGGCCTGCTGGGAATCGCCGGCATGGACAAGGCGGAGAGCCAGGGAAGCTTCCAGGGCCTGCCAAACGGCTTTCTTGCCCCGTTGAATGCTCTCCGCATTTCCCCGGATTCATTTCTCGGGGTTGAAAGCGATGGAACCATCCGGCTGACTGAACCAGCTACCGGTGTTTCGCGCTTTGATCAACGCATCCCGGGGGTTTTCGCCGCGGTTGCCGCAACGCCGACCGAATTGATTGCGGGAAGGAACTCGGCTGCCGCCCCGGGCGGATCGCTTCTGAGAATAAATACCCGCACGCGTGAAACTGTCGCCATGAAGGACAGGAACGCATTCACGTATTCGCTTCTCCTTGATCAAGCCGGCGGCAACGGCACGCCGGTCCTCTACTCGGTGGGCATTGATTCCACCGGCGCCACCAACCTGGTCCAGCACACCGGTCCGGGCTTCGAGCAGGAGACGCTTGTGGGCAGGGTCGCAGAGGAAGATCTGGATGTAAGCCTTGCCCTGGACCAATCGACCCATGTTCTGTATGCCACACTCGGTCACGACAGCATCCTGGCATGGGATGGCAGCCAGATGAAGGAAATAACGCTGCAGAATACTGCGCCGCGCAGGCTTGTTGCCCGTGCGGGCATGCTTTTTTCTCTCAACAGGGATTCGACCGTGAGCGTTCTGGACGGAGCAACCGGCGAGCGCCTGGCGGAAATCTCCCTCTTTGCAGATGGAGAATGGTGCGCGCTTTTCAAGGACGGCCGCTACGCCGCCTCCCTTGGCGGAGACGTGCATGTGAAAGTTTTTCAGAATGACCAGCCCGTCCAGGCGACGGAGGACTTCAGGCTGCACCTGGGGCAGTGAAGCGGGAGCCCCCGTGGCGCGAGGGCGCCGACGGGCGCGATTAGTACGGAGTACCGACGGGCACGATTAGTCGTGTGAGGGGTTGGCCTTTATCTTCTTGATTGCATCCGCAACGACGCGGCTTATCTCCGCGGCGTATTCGACATCGTTCACCGCACGGGCATAGACGGTTCCCATCAGCGATACACGGTAGGTCGGCTTCACGTTGTTCAGCGCATACGCGGCCATGTCCAGCACGCAGTCCTGGCATTTGCAGATGGTGGCTGCGACCGCCATCTGCGCTTCCAGCTCGCTCAACACCCTGCGCTCCGCTTCATTCACCAGGCTGTCGAAATCGTAGAGGTCTTTCAGTCCCATTTCAGAACCCTCACGGTATCATACTCATGACTCTGACCAGCTGTCCAGCAAGGGGTCGGACTATTGGTACTGCTGACCGCGCTCCAGGGGCTCGAACTTCGTGTATTGCTTGAGGAAAGTGAGCTGCAAATCATCGACCGGGCCGTTTCGCTGTTTTGCCACTGATATCTCGCGCACCGAGGATTTCAGATCCTCCGTGTGGATGAAGATCACCACGTCTGCGTCCTGCTCGATGGAGCCTGACTCGCGCAGGTCGGCGAGGGTCGGCTTCTTTCCCTCGGTTTCCCTGCGCACCTGCGAAAGGGCAATGACCGGAATATTGAGCTCACGGGCAAGACCCTTGAGAGAGCGCGAAACCTCGGCGATCTGCTCATGCCGGGGCAGATCCCTGTTTTCAGACCCGATGAGCGTAATGTAGTCCACGAAGACTACCTTGACGCCCTGGTTGCTTTTCATCCTGCGTGCCTGGGCGCGTAAATCGAGGAGCTTCAGGTCAGGGGAGTCGCTGATGAACAGGGGGGCTTCATAGAATCGCGAGCATGCATCCGTGATTCTGTTGAAATCCGCCGGGCTGAGCATGCCGGTGCGCATTCTCTGGGAATCCAGGCGGGCCTCCATGGAGAGCAGGCGCTGCATGATGGCCATGCTGGACATTTCAAGTGAAAAGAAGCCCACTGGAATTTTCTGCTTGATGGCCATGTGAGCCGCAATGGTGAGGGCGAACGCAGTCTTCCCCACTGAAGGCCGTGCGCCTATGACGATGAACTCCGAGTTCTGAAATCCCATCGTGAGCTTGTCCAGATCGCTGAAGCCCGACGGAATGCCGGTATACTCTGTCTTTGAATGATAGTGCTTCTCTATCGCGTCGAATGTCTGTTTGACGACCTCTTTTGCCGTGAGGTACGTGCCCGTCTGGTGACGGTCGGAAATCTCGAATATGCGCTTTTCCGCCTCTTCCAGGATGACGCTGATCTGGGAGCCTTCATCGTGCGCCTGAGCGATTATCTCCTGGGAAACGCGGGCGAGGGTGCGCCGGATGCTGGAGGCCTGCACGATGCGCGCGTAGAACTCCACGTTCGCGCTTGTCGGGACTGCCGATGTGAGCCGCGAGATATAGGCCGGGCCGCCGCAGATCTCAAGAGTGCCCCGCGCGCGCAGCTCTTCCGTGAGCGTGATCAGATCGATCGAGAGCCCTCTGTTGGAAAGTTCGATGACCGCTTCATAAATCCTCTGGTGCGCCCCTTTGTAGAAGTCCTCCGGGCGCACGAGATGGATGATGGCGGGCAGCGCCTCGGTGTCGATGAGAACGGCGCCGAGGGTCGCTACCTCCGCTTCGTCGTTGTGGGAGGGAACCGCATCCCTCAGGCCGGGTGACATGGCGCTGCTCACCGCACCCCCCTTCCGCTGCCGGTATGCTCCCTATGTCGCGTCAGAAGAGGCAGGAGCTTCCGGCTCGGCGGGCCGTGCCTCTTTTTCCGCTGCCGCGGGCTCCGCTGCCGCCGCATGCGCTTCCTTCACGGGCTTTGCTCTCTGCTGCCTCGGTTTAGCCGGACCGGATGCGCCCGGCTGCGCGGCGCCTTCTACGACGAGCTTGATAAGGGCTTCTTCCTTGTCGTAGAGGCGGATACGCACCTTGAAGGTCCCCGTGTTCCTGATCGTGTGCTCGGGAATTTCAATGCGCTTTCTCTCGATCTGGTAGCCTCTTTTTTCCAGCTCCACGCCCACGTTGGTGTTGTTGATGGAGCCGAAGAGCTTGCCGTTCTCCCCTGCGGGCACGCTGAAGTGGATTTCCTCCGCCTCCAGGCGTTCCTTGAGGCTCGCTGCCTCGAGGCGCTTGCCTTCCTTCCGCTTCTCTATGGCCGCTTTCTTATGTCCAAGCGCGGCGAGGAACTCCTTGGTATGGGGGACCGCGAGCTTCTTGGGGAGGAGGAAGTTGCGGGCGTAGCCGTCCGCCACGTCCTTGATGTCGCCCTCTTCTCCAAGGCCGATCAGGTCCTGATTCAGGATCACCTTCATCTGCAATGGCTCCTTTCGATTCAGCTTTCTTCAGTCGGCGCCGCGCTCCGGGGAACGCGGAGCCGAATCCAGTTTTCAGACACCCCCAGCAGGGGGACCACCAGGATGACGAACAGGCCCGCGCGCGGCGACGCGGCCAGGACCACCAGCGCCGCGATCAGCAGCAGCCAGAGGATGCGGGGGACCCCGTGCTTCTCAAAGAGGAAGCGCAGGATTGCCATGCCCTGCAGCCCGTACAGGAAGAGCATCACCAGCCCCACGTTCCACGCGGCGTATGCCCAGAAAGAGATACCGAAGAACAGGTCCGCAAGGATGAGGGCCCCCGAGAATATGAGCGGCCACAGGTACCATCCCTCCAGTCGGAACGCCGCAAATCGGAAGGCTGCGCGCACGCCGAAAAGCGCCGAGGTACGCGCGGCCGAAGCCTGCCCGGCCCACCAGGAAAAAGACAGCAGCACGATGATGTCCGCCACGAAGCTGCGCAGGATGTATGACTGCGTGAGCTCCTGCAGCTTCGCCGGAACCAGGAGTGAAGCGAAGAGCGAGCCCGCTACCACGTCAGCGGACGAAATAACCCCTGAAAGGGCCTTCGACACATCGACAAACAGTTTCGTCATGGACTGCTGAAACGGCGCGTAGCCAGGCAGCAGAAGCGCCGCGGGAATTGCCACGACCGCCGCCACCGCGGCTGCCGACAGCAGCATCACCAGGGTCCGCGGCCGCCCGCGAAAGGGAAAGTTCACGATCACAATCCCGACCAGCAGCACGAGCACGAAGCCGATCTCTACCGCAACAAGGATATCCGGGCTTGATGTCCCCCCCGATTGCACGAACGGGAAGAGGCGGATGGCCAGGAATACGGCCAGGAATACACCGGAGGCGGCGACCAGGGCCTGAATGCCCCTGCGCGATGCCACCACCTGCAGGGGGATCAGGAACAGTCCGATCCCCATCCCCGTATGATACAAGAACAGGGAGGAAACGGTGAAGAGAACGATCTCCAGCCAAAGGCCGCCCGTAGATTTCCGGTACATCTGCCCACCGTCGCGCTCACAGTGAGCCGTGATTTCTCACGACCCTGCTCTGCGCGCCCTATCGTGCGACGTAGGGGAGGAGCGCGAGGGTGCGCGCGCGCTTGATGGCCGTGGCGAGCTCACGCTGGTGCTTCGCGCAGGTTCCCGTGATCCGGCGCGGCATGATTTTACCTCGTTCGGAGGTGAACCGCTTCAGTGCCCCCCCGTCCTTCCAGTCGATCGTCGCCTTCTTGATGCAGAACTTGCACACCTTTCTCTTGAAGAAAGTCTTGTGCCTGCCTCCTCTTCCCTGAAAGCCCCCGCGGTCTCCGCGGTCTCCGCGGTCAGCGCCGCCGCCGAATCCGCCTCCCTCCCGCCTGAATCCGCCTTCCCGTCGAAATCCGCCGGGCCTGTCGCCCTGGGGCCTGTCCCCCTGGGGTCGATCCCCCTGGGGTCGATCAACGTGCGGACGGTCTGAACCCGCCGGAGCCCCCTCAGGGGGTCTGGGCGGGGAATCGGGTGTAGTGGGGTTGTCTGACATGCTCTTTATCCTCTCTCTTTCCTAGAATGGTATGTCATCTTCGAAATTGTCCGGCGCAGGGGCCCCGCCCTCGGGGAAGTCTCCGCCGCCTGCGGTGGCTTTTACTTCCGGTACCTGTCCGCCGCCGCCCTGCCGCGAGCCTCCGCCGCTTCCTCCGCCAAGAAGCATGACGTTGGTGGCAAAAATCTCCACCTTGCTCCTGGCCTGTCCTTCCTGCTCCCAGCGATCCTGTCGGAGCTGGCCCTCGATGCCAACCTGCTTGCCCTTGACCAAATACTGGTTCAGTGATTCCGCGGTCTTTCCCCAGAGAACGATGTCGAAGAAGTGGGCCTCGTCGACCCACTGGTCATCTTTCTTCCTTCT
>Ga0265316_10007537_pt1 | contig 10238 bp, 7 predicted proteins | sample 4522metaG_FD_202092 | JGI IMG/M metagenome (GOLD analysis project Ga0265316, IMG submission 202092) | Rhizosphere microbial communities from Carex aquatilis grown in University of Washington, Seatle, WA, United States - 4-5-22 metaG | ecosystem: Host-associated > Plants > Roots > Rhizosphere >...
AGCGACGGGCGCCGGCGCTGGCGGTTCAGGCGCAGCCACGGGCGCGGGCGTCGGGGTCGGCGCTGCCGGCTCGGGGGCCGCCATGGGCGCTGGCGTCGGCGTCGGTGTCGGCGCTGCTGGTTCAGGCGCGGGGGTCGGAGGCGCTGGCAACGGAGGCCGATTAGGCGCTCTCGGCTCGGACACTACAACGTCCGGGTTGGCCTCGGGTACTGCCGGCTCGGGCGCATGGACCGCGGCTGCGGCGGGTGTTGGCGCTGCGCTGCCGGCGGCGCGCACATCGATGACCAGCCGGTCCGGGTCGCTCAGCCGCAAGACGGAATACTCGACGCCCGGTTCGACGTCGAGAACGATGCGCGTGACTCCCGCCTCCTTTGGGGATACCCGGATCTGCCTCAGCAGCTTGCCGCCGACGGGGATCACGCGCGGGCCCGTAGTGGCGCTCACGCCCTTGAGATCGAAATAGATGCGGTCGGGAGCGCTCAGGCGGGCGGCGTGGTACGGCAACTTCCCGGCGGTCTCGATCACGACACGAGTCAACTGATCTTCGGTGGTGAACTTGATTTGGCGAATGGAGACATCGGCCGTCGGTGGCGCGCCAGCCGTAAGGGCAAGAGAGCTTGTGAGTGCCAGAAGGATCCGGATGTACATAGTAGTGATACGCACCGCCGCAGTCAGGAGTATACACCCGCCAAGGGGGTGTTTCAGGCCGGGGGCCCCTGCCACTGTCCAATGCCAACCCAAGCTCCCGCGATCTGGTTGGCAGTCTCAGCGTCGAGGGAGGTGCGGCAGGAATCCCAGACTCGCAGCATGCCCTCGTGGCCATCGCCGCGATGGATGGCATACCCGATCCGGCGGCACTCGGCGGAACCGGACGCATTGTCGAGGAACCCGGTGCCAGTGAGCGGGGAGGATGGGATCTGGGCCAGGCGCGTGACGTACCAGGCGGCTTCGGGTCCTTTCATAGCTTATCTCCGCGCCCCCAAAGCTTGCGCACCAGCGAGCGCAGCCCGCCGGCCGGTGCCGCGTCCGCTTCCGGCTCCGCGGTTGCCACCGTGCCGTGGTGGGCTTTGACGATGTGCGGCTCGCGGGTGCGGGCGTCGAAGGCGATCCCGTACTCGCACTCGAAAGTCCAGGAAGCCGCGTGGCAGACCACCGGATAGAAGGCCAGCTCGCCGTCGTCGTGATCGAACAATCCCTCCGAGAGCTCGCGTTCGCGGGTCAGCATCAGTCCGGGAGCGGTCCCGTTGTTGTTCCCCGTGGCGCCCCGGATGGCGAAACCCCACTGGGAACGGGGCCCGCCGAAGAAGGAGGGTCCGGGGACGGCCGCCCGTCCGCGAATGCGCTCCCGGAGCTGCCTGCCGGCCTCGGAGGTTCCGGCGGCGGACTGCACGCAGTGGCCCTTTTCCAGATCCCAGAGCTGGAACCACTCGGGTTCGCCAGTGACAGAAATGGCGGTGGTGGCATCCACCACGAACACGCCAGCGAGGTCGTGCGAGCGGACGATGTCGGCCGGAGTGTCAACCGTATGCGCCGGGCTCTCGCCGCTCACGGCGTCCGGGTCCCAGACTTTCAGGGTCCCGTCGCGGCTTGCGGAAATGACCGCCTCCGCGCCGGTCGCGAGGGCGGTGACCCAGGAGCGGTGGCCGGCCATCACTCCCAGAGATTCGCCCTCCGTGTCCCAAAGCCGCAGCGTGGAATCCTCGGACGCCGAGAGCAGGCGGCCGTCCTTGAGCACCTGGACGCACGTGACGGGCGACGTGTGGCGCCGCAGGACGAGAAGTTGCGACGCATCCACCAGGGACCAGATACGCACGGTGTTGTCGAAGGACCAGGAGACCATGCGCGCGGCGTCGAGCGGAGCGGTGCCCGCGACGGGTCCGGTGTGTCCGGCCAGGATGTCGCGGGTCTTGCTGGTTTCAAGATCCCACATCAGGATCTTCCCGCTGTGGCAGGAGGTGGCGAGCGATCCTCCGATCCAGTTCAGATGCAGGACCGGGCCACCGTGGCCGGTCAGCACGCCCAAACGCAACCCATCCTGGTTCCAGACCTGGACCGAACCGTCGTCCGAGGCCGAGGCGATGCGGTCGCCGGGGATCGCCAGGATGGAGTTGATGCGGTCGCGGTGGCCCTTGCACGTAGCCAGGCACTTTCCGGTTTCGATTTCCCATAGGCGCAGGCTGCCGTCGCTCGCGCCAGCCGCCACCCGCTCCGTTCCTACCGCGGCCAGCGACACCACCGGGGTCAGGTGACCGCCCAGGACGTGCAGGCATTCTCCGCTGTCGAGGTCCCAAACCCGAACCGTGGTGTCCCAGGACGCCGAGACGACGCGATTAGCCGCGCCGGCCACCAGCACGGCCATGATGCCGCTGCTGTGCCCCCGCATAACGCGCAGGCAGGATCCTGTCGAAACCCTCCACACGCGCAGCGTGCCATCGACGCCACCGGAGACCACCAGCTCGCCGGCGGCGGCCAGCGCTATCGAGGACACCGGTCCGCTGTGGCCTTCGAAGGTCGCCAGGCAGTCGCGGCCGTCGGGCGGGAGCTCGGGCCGGTTCACGCGTTCGAACCAGGGCTGGCGAGGCTCGCGTCCCTGCTCGACCAGCGCCCGCGCGGCGCGGGAGACGCGACCATCGAGGGAGTGGTTGAAGGCCTGCTGAAAGAGGATTTGCGGATGCTTCGCGACCGCGGCCTCGAGGGTGCTGGCCTCGGCCGCAAGGAACCGGCTCCACTCGTACCAGGGTGGCGGACCCAGCTTTTCGGCGTGCCAGCAGGAGGCGGCGATGCGGTGGTCGTCGATCAGGTCGCGCAGCAGTCCCGCGCGCGCCTTGGCCTCGGCGAAATCGAAACTCGTGAGCGTGGCCTCGAGCGGTCCCCACAAGCCGCCCAGCGCCTGCTGGCGGGCCAGTTCGGCCAGGCGGCGCGCGGGATAGACGCTCCCCTCGAAGTAGCTGGCGAGGGCTTGGTGCCGCGCGCGACGCTCTTCGCCTGCCAGGAACGACTGGGCGGCCGTCTCCTGGAATTCACGGTGCGCGAAGGCAAGGAGAGTGACGCCGTCGGCGGCGCGCGCGATCAGGTAGGGCCACAGGTCCGCGCATAGAGGAGGCCAGGTGGCCGCCGTGACCAGGCCATCGCGCGAGAGAAGTTCGAAGAGCTCGTCTTCAGCCAGTCCCTGGCGCGCCGCCGCGAGGTAGCCGAGACAGCGCGCGACCAGGGCGCGGCCGTGGCGCTTCGCGAGCCGCTCCAGCAGGGCGTCGATCTGTCCAGCCATGTCCGGAGCCAGCGAGGAGGCGCTCGGCGGCGCGGACGAGCGCCAACGGCGCGCTTCCTCGAAAGACAACCTCAGAAAGCCGGGCAGGGGGCAGCCTCGAAATCCTTCCAGCACACGGGTCCGCTGGGCGGCGGAGAGCGCACGCCCGGCGTCGCGGAGCCACAGATCGAGAAGCCGGCCGCCCTCGCCAATCGTCATGGGCCCAAGTTCGACGATGTTCTCGGCGGGAACCTTCTTCTTGAGGCGCGCGAGCAGTTCGGTAGACGACGCCGCGACGACCAGCCGCGCCCCGGCGGGGACCGTGGCTGGCAGCCAGTCCAGATCCCGCGCCTGGTCGAGCTGCGGCCACTGATCGAGGCCATCGAGGATCACGGCGACGGGCGCGGCGGCAGCCGAGGTCTTGAGCCGCTCGGCGAACTGTTCGATCAGCTCCGTGTAGCCGGCGGGGCTTGGGGCGGCCGGGCCCAGCCTGCGGCAGACCTCCGCCAGCAGCGCGCGGCCATCCACGGATTCCGCCGTGGCGCCGGCCGCGCGATAGACCACGACCGCCTCGCGTCGCAGGCTCCGGTAGCGGTCCACCGAGTGCGCCAGCAGCGCTGACTTGCCCGATCCCGGCGGTCCCGCGATCACCAGCGGATGCGGATCGTTGCCGTGTAGATACTGGGCGATCCGCTCCACCGGCTTCGCCCGTCCGGTGAACCAGCGCGCCCGCTCGTGTCCCAGCGCTTCGTGCGCGGCGGCTTCGCGATCTTCCGAAGCCAGCTTCTCCTGGGGCTTGATTTCCGACTGGACGACGCGATAAAGTGCGGCCGTAGCGGCGGCGGCCACGGTCCCGAGCGAGTTCGGCGTGTACTCGTAGCAGTTGCCTCCGAGTTGCTGCCGCAACCGCTTCCTAAGCGCTTCGAGCCGGGCGCGGGAATCCGCATCGGGTTCGGCGGAGACCGGGTCCGAGGCTCGCGCGAAGCAGAAGATGTGGACCGGGCCGCCATCCTTTCCGGCCAGCGCGGCCTGGATCTCCTGCTCGATTGCCGACGCTTCGTATTTCAGGCGCTCTTCGGCAGGCAGATCGAGAGCGGACACCGCCTCGACCAGAAGCGCGTGCAGCGGCGCCGCGACGAAGCGCTCCCGGGCCTCGGGCTGGGCGAAGACGCCGCTGGGACGTTGGAGAACGTAAACCGGTGGCACGGCGTTGGCGTCCAGCCGGTACCACTCGCGCAGAAAAGCGACGGCGGTGGGCGAAACGCGTTTTTCGATCTGCGCGAATTCGGCCGCGGGAATGGTTTCGGGCAGGGGACGATATCCGTAGCGATCGCCGGCCACACAGATGTAAATGGGCGGCGGCGAAAACGAGCGGAAGCGGGTGCGGTCCTGGAGACCGGCGGCAGGGCTCAGGTCGATGGCCTGGAATCTCCAACCGTGGCGCCGGCACAGTTCCCCGAGCTTGGGAAACACGTCGCCGTAAAGAATGCCGTGTTCGTTTGGGAGGTCGGAAAACGCCGAACTGACAAGGACACGGAAGGTCCTGGAAGACAGTGCCATCTAATAAGACTTATCGACCCGATCTCTGATTCTAGCCCGAGCGGGCTTGTTCGCGCAGGCCTCGTTCGGCGTCGCGGCGGCGCGGGTGGCTAGAAGGCCGTTGCGTGTTTGGGCTGGTACAAGCCCAGCTGCCCTCCACTCGGCAAACGGATGGTGGTCGCGGTCCCCCAGTCGGCTTCGGCCACGGGTGTGCACTCGACGTTCTTCGCTCGGAGCGACTGGACGAGCGAAGGCAGGTCGTCGCAGGTCAGGTAGAGCACGGAGCCCAGGAGGTGCTGGTCCGCGTGCGATTGCACGAACTTGCCGTCGCCCGGGTGGACGCCCAACTCCGCGGGCGGCAACGCGAAGATCAGCCAGCCCCCGCCGGCATCCAGCGAACGGAATTGCAGGATGTCGCGAAAGAATGCGCGGTCTCGTTCGGCATCCTGGCTGTAAAGAAGAACGTGAGCCCCGGTGATCATGAGACCATCCTACTCCGTGAGAATCCCGCCCGCGCCCCATTGCAGGTTCGGCTCAGGGCCGAGGCGGAATCGCAACACTCCTCCCTTCATCAGGTCGTTATGAGCGATCCACGGGCGCTCGATCGGTGCTCCGTTCCATGTTACCGACTGGACATAGAGGTCTCGCGGGCCGCTCCTCTCGGCTTCCACCGTGAAGTCCCGTGCGTTCTCCAGGTGAATCGTGGCGCGGTCGAACAGCGGACTCCCCAGCGCGTAAACTGGCTGGCCGGGGTTCACGGGGTATAGGCCCAGCGCGCTGAAGATGTACCACGCCGACATTTGCCCGGTGTCCTCATCGCCCAGCCAGCCGTCGGGCCCCGGCCGATAGAAGCGGTCCATGATCTCCCGCGCCCAGCGTTGCGCTTTCCACGGCTGGCCCGCGTAGTCGTAGAGGTAGATGACATGATGAACCGGCTCGTTGATGTGTGCGTATTGTCCGGTGCCCGCCATCTTGGCCTCGGTCATTTCGTGGATCACCTTGCCGTAGCCACCCACCTTGAAATCCGACGTCATGCTGAATAGCGTGTCGAGCTTCTTGAGAAATGCCTCGCGGCCGCCCAGCAGGCCGATCAGGCCGGGGACGTCGTGCTGCACCGACCAGAGCCACTGCCAGGCGTTGCCTTCCGTGTATACACCGCCCCATGCCAGCGGATCGAACGGCTTGACCCAGGCGCCGTCGCTGGTGCGCCCGCGCATGAAACCGGTCGATGGGTCGAACAGATTGCGGTAGTTCTGGGAACGCCGCAGAAAGGTGCGGTAGTCATCCATCTTGCCGAGGCCGCGCGCGACCTGCGCCACGCAGAAATCGTCGTAGGCGTATTCGAGCGTGGAGGCGGCGGACTTGGGGACCTTGTCGGCCGGCACGTAGCCGAGCCGTATGTAGTCTTCGATCCCGGTGCGCGCCTGGTAGCGGCCGGTCCCGGGTTCGGTGGCATCTTTGCGCAGCGCGGCGTAGGCTTTCTCGACGTCGTAGTCGCGGATGCCTTTCACGAAGGCGTCGGCGATGACCGAATCGCCGTGCGTTCCGATCATGACGTTGCTGTAGCCGGGGTTCGGCCACTTCGGAATCCAGCCGCCCTCATCGAAGGCGTTCAGCATCGAGCGGATGATCTCGCCGACGCGCCCGGGCTCCAGGATGGTGAGCAGCGGGAACTCGGCGCGAAAGGTGTCCCAGAAGCCGGTGTCGGCGTACATGGTTCCGGTGTGAACGCGGCCGTCGTAGGGGCTGTAGTGTCGGGTGGCGCCCGAGGCGTCGGCCTCGTGCAGCTCGCGCGGGAGTTGCAGCGCGTGGTAGAGCGCCGTGTAGAAGGTTCGCCGTTGGGCCTCCGTGCCGCCTTGGATTTCGATCCGGGTGAGCTCGCGCTCCCATTCGGTTCGTGCGCGCGATTCAACCTGCGCGAAGTCGCCGGCGGGCAGGTTTCGCTCCGCCTGCTCCGGGCTGATGAGCGAGACGCCCACGCGCACCGAGACCGTTTCGCCCGGCTTGGTGGCGAATGTGGCCCAGGCTCCGTTGTCCCAGGTGCCGGAGCGCTCGAGCTTGCGGTCGAACGCCGCCACGAAAGACTGCGCGAAGTTGGGCGGGAAGTTGTCGCGGATACTCGTGTTGGTGCCGGTGATGGTGTTGCTCTCGGGATGGATCTGGACCGAGCCGGCGGCGCCGCGATCCACGACGATGAACGCGTTCTCCGTGCGAGGGAACGTGAACCGCAGCACGCCGCCTCGCCGCGCGGGCGCCATCTCCACGCGGACGCCATTCTCGAGCAGCACGCTGTAGCGGTATGCGCGGGCGTCTTCGTCCTGATGGCGGAAGCGCGCGGCGCGCTCCAGCGGCAGCACCTTCAACTCGCCGGTGACGGGCATGAACGAGAAGGCGCCGTAATCGCTCATCCAGGCGGAAGGGCGATGGGTGGCCAGAAAGCCCTGTATGGTGTCTTTCGAGTATTGGTAGGGCCAGCCGCCCTCGCCGGTCTCGGCGGTCCAGCCGATCATGCCGAAGGGTACGAAGACGGCAGGGTAGGTGTTGCCGTGCGACAGTTCGTAGCGCGAGTCGGTGCCGACCAGGGGATCGGGCAGGTCGGCCAGGCTTTGCGGGCCGGCGGCGGCGAGAGCGGCCAGGAGCGGAACGAGGGCGACCGTTTTCAGGGCCACGCGCGTAGTCTAGCGCGAACGCGCGGTTCGCGCGACAATGAGTCGGAAGGCCGCGCCCGGGTGGCGAAATCGGCAGACGCAGAGGACTTAAAATCCTCTGTCCCGCAAGGGACGTGCGGGTTCAAGTCCCGCCCCGGGCACCAGTTGGCCAATAAGAGTCAAGCCACAATCGGAGCGTCAGATCGTGGCGCTCTTCGTGGGTAATGAGCGGACGAAGCTCGGTGTAGTAGCGCTCACTCAGGACTTCTGACCTTAGGTAGCCTGCCCGCGCGAGTTGCTGCACGTCGTCACGATCCCGCTCGAAGTTCCGCTCGAGCTTGGAGAGGGCCAGGTCATGGGCCTCGAGTGCGAGGAGTTCCAGGCGGCGCCACGTGCCGGCGAACATGGGCACCAGCCGTTCCTCGTAGTTTTCGGGAGGCGTAGTGACCGTTACGGCGTCGAGGTAGACTCGATACTTCCGGTGCAGGGCAGAACCCTTGCCCGCAATCAGTGACAGCTCACTCCGCACGTTGGGCACGGCACTCAGAAAGTCAACGTCGCGCGTGGTGCGGGCGACGCCATAGAGTTGTGTCACAACGAAGCCGCCGCAGCAGTGCAGTTGAACGCCTTCGCCGAGGCGGGAGTCCACTTCGGCGAAAAAAGACCGCCACGGCTCCGGCACTATTTCACTCGGAGGCATAGGGTAGCTGCTCGGCCGTCAGGCCGGTCAGCAGGCTCCAATGGACAGCGGCTTTAGGGCGATTTGACCTTAACCATTCGCGCTCAGGCCCCGGCATCGAATCGCGACAGAGAGTTCCTTCACGGGCTAGACGGGCTTCTTCGAGTTCGCCTTGCCATCGGGACAAAACCCGAACGACATCGGGCAGAGTGCGCGCAGTCTGCTCGGCGAGATGTACGAGGTACCCCAGCCGGTTTTGAGCGTTATGCAGTTTGGCCCGGTCTCGGAGCCAAGGCCAGTTCAGATCGGTATATGTGCTCAGGACCCAGGGCAGAGCTTCAACCAGGCGCGTGTCCAGGTCCTGTTTCAAGACGGCGCTGAGGACGACTTCGGCAGGATTACTCCGCCGCCTGGGACGAACATGCTCGAAGCCCGGGTAATCGAGAGAGGCGAGCCTGCGCTGAAGTTCATCGGGTGCAACCTCCCGAACGTCGAGTGGCTCTGGCAGAGGGAGAGCCGTGGGCGGGAGTTCGTAAAGCTTCGCAGCCTTGCGAGCGAGTCCACCACCGGCGACCCTCACTCCCGCTTCGAGTTGCGACAGATACGGCTGTGACACGTTCAGCGAACGCGCGGCCTCAACCTGTGTCAAGGCCGCCTTCTTGCGTCCATCTCTCCACTGCCCGGCAGTCATTCGCTTGTCCTGTCTCGAAGTCAATATAGCATCGTTAGCTATATTATGTCAAGCTCAAGAAGCAAGTTAGGTGGGTTCTAATGTATTGATAAAAAGGCACTTGAGGGCTAGTGTCGGGATTGCGCCTTTGGCGCAGGCCAGGTGCTACTATTCCCCCAGCCGCAGCCGAGCCACGGTCTCGATATGGAAGGTCTGCGGGAACAGATCGACCAATGTAAGCTGTTCGATCTTGTAGCCGCCTGCGACTAGCGCCGCCAGGTCGCGGGCTAGCGTGGATGGGTCGCATGCAACGATGGTCACCAGCTTCGGCTTCAGGCGGAGCAGGGCACGGACGGCGTGCTTGCCCAGACCGGCGCGAGGCGGATCGGCCAGAATGAAGTCCGGCGCGTTCTCCGCGGCCTCAAGGAACGCTTCGACCGGTTCGCGACGCGCCTCCACCGTAACCCCCGCGCGCTGGGCGTTGAATTCCATATCGCGCACGGCGCTGCCGCTGGTCTCGACCGCCGTCACGCTGCGGAATCGGCGCGCCAGCGCGATCGAGAACAGACCCACTCCGGAGTACAGATCCAGGGCCGACTCGCCTTCGGCTCCTTCGAGCGCCGCGGCGATCAGCGGCTCGATCAGGAACCGGTTCACCTGGAAAAACGACTTGTGATGCACGCGGAAGGCGGCCGGGCCCACGGGATACTCGATGGCGTCGGGCGCGTAACCGGGAATCTTCTCCGCGCACCAGTCGAAGAAGCGCTTGGAGACCGGCCGGCCGCTTTCGAGCACGTTCACCTGCACCTCGGATTCGTTGGTGAAGAGCTCGAGCGACGTGATGAATCCAGGGAACCGGCGCTCGCCCTTCATCGCGCGCAGTGCCGCGAGCGCCTCGTTGATGCGCGGCGAGGAGATGGGGCAACGGTCCACGGACACCAGGTGATGCGAGCCGGTGCCGAAGAAGCCGATCTCGCCGCCTGCCAGATGAAGCTGGGTGCGATTGCGGTATCCCCAGGGCTCGCCCGAGATGGTGCCGATCTCCGCGGGCGCTTCGAGCTTGCCGATGCGGGCCAGCACCTCGCGCAGGATCTGGCGCTTCACGTCGAGCTGCACCGCGTATTCCGCGTGCTGGTAGTGACAGCCGCCGCAGCGCACGAAGAACGGGCACGCCGGCTTCGTCCGCCCGGCCGCCGGCGTGAGGACTTCGAGCAGGCGGGCCTCGGTAACGCCGCGCCGTTCGGCTTCGAGCTTCAGCCGGATCCGCTCCTCCGGAAGCACGAAGGGGACCAGCGCCACGCGCCCCTCCAGCCTCGCCAGCCCCTGGCCGCCATAGACCAGCTTCTCGACGGTCGCCTCGATCGGGTTTGTTTCCATGTCTGTCATAACGTAGGATTAGAGATTCAACCCTAGCATGAAACCACGAGTCTTCTCCGGAATGCAGCCGTCGGGTAA
>Ga0265316_10007538_pt1 | contig 10238 bp, 13 predicted proteins | sample 4522metaG_FD_202092 | JGI IMG/M metagenome (GOLD analysis project Ga0265316, IMG submission 202092) | Rhizosphere microbial communities from Carex aquatilis grown in University of Washington, Seatle, WA, United States - 4-5-22 metaG | ecosystem: Host-associated > Plants > Roots > Rhizosphere >...
TGGAAATGGAAATGGGAATGGCAACGGCAACGGCAATGGAAACGGCCACGGTCATTATTTGCCCGACCAACAGCCCGGCGTCGTGACCGTGGACGTGCTTAATCGGCTCATCAAAGAGAACCCATCGAACATGAGCCAGGCCATCCGCGACTGGATGAGCCGCGGCCCAACCTCCGAACGCTGATTTGCCATGCCCGCCATCGCCGAAAAACCACCCGAGACGCCCGCCGAAAATGGCGCGCTCACCAAGACACAGAAGCTTGCGGCTTTGCTGGTCATGATCGGTTCGGAAGGCGCGGCGGAAATCCTCAAGCAATTCCAGCCGCGCGAAATCGAGTCCGTCTCCCGCGAAATGGCGCGGTTCGGTCTCATCACCCGCGAGCAGCAATTTGACATCTTGAGCGAATTTTCCGAGGTCGCGCTCGCCGCCAGCACATCCGTCTCCGCCGGCATGGACGTTGCGCGTCACACGCTCGAAAAAGCGGTCGGCAGTTTCAAGGCCAGCGACATCATGGGCCGCGTCATGCCCAACCGCACCTCGCCAGGCGCGATGCAATCCATCGCCGACATGGATTCGCGCAGCATTTTCAACCTCGTCCGCGACGAACAGCCGCAGACTATCGCCTTCGTCGTCAGCCACCTGACGCCGGAAAAGGCGGCGCAGATTTTCGCCCTGCTCCCGAACGAGCAGCGCGATCAAATCATCGAGCGCCTCGCCACGCTGGCGCCAACGCCGATTGAAGTGACGGAAAAAGTCGTCAACGTGCTCAACGCCAAGATGGGCGTGAAGCAGACGCGCGCCTTGAGCCAGACCGGCGGGGTGACGCCAGCGGCGGACATTCTGAACGCAATGGACAAAACCATCAGCCGCGCGCTGCTCACCAGCATCGAGGAGCGCAACCCGGAATTGTCGCAGGCCATCCGCAAGAAAATGTTCACGTTCGAGGATTTGCTCCTGCTCAACTCGCAGGTCATCCAGCGCATCATGCGCGAGACGGAAATGCGCGACCTCGCCCTGGCGCTGAAGAAGGCCAGCGAGCCGCTCAAGAAACTGCTGTTGTCCAACATTTCGCGCCGCGGCGCCGAAGGGGTGCAGGACGAAATGATGGCGCTCGGCCACGTCAAGCTGCGCGACGTCGAGGCCGCGCAACTGAGGATCATTGACGCCGTCCGCAAGCTCGAAGCTGAGGGCGAGATTGACCTCGATGAAGCCCGCACCGCCGAATATGAAGTGGTCTGAATCCATCACGCTGGCCGAATCGCTCCGCGACGTGCGCGCCGCCGCGCTGCCGCCGGAAAGCGAATTGGAACGCCGCGTGCGCGGCGCCGAACAGACCGCCTACGAACGCGGCCGGCTTGACGGCGAAAAAAACCTCGGCGAACAAATGCTGCAGCAGCGGAATGAACTGCTCGAATTGCACCAGGGCGTCATCGAATCGCTCAGCCGCGCCGTGCCGGAGGTCATCCAGCAGACCGAAAACACGCTGATGCAAATCGCGCTGGAATGCGCCAAAAAAATTGTCGCCGGAATTCCCATTTCATCCGAACTCGTCGAGGCCGTCGTGCGCGAGGCGGTGACGCAGACGAAGGAGACGGCTGAAATCATGGTTCAATTGCACCCCGACGACCTTGCGTTGCTGCGCAAAAACCAGTCGCCGATACTTCAAGGTCTGCCCGAGGCCGGTCCGCTCAAGTTCATCGCTTCCTCCGAAATCAGCCGCGGCGGTTGTCTCGTGCAAACCCGTTTCGGCCTGCTCGATGCGCGCCGCGAAACCAAAATTGAACAGCTCCGCGAGACAATTTCCGCATGAAACCCGCCATCCCATGCCCCGCCCGTCGTTTCGATGCCGCGCTCCAGCGCGTGCGTTCGGCGCGCGTCACCGAGACGTGCGGCCGCGTCGTGCAGGTCATCGGGCTGGTCATCGAGTCGGAAGGCCCGGTCGCGAGTGTCGGCGAAATCTGCCGGATTGAATCCGCGCGGCACGACGGCATCACGCTCGCGGAAGTTGTCGGTTTTCGAAATCACCATTTGCTGCTCATGCCGCTGGGTGAACTGAAAGGCATCCATCCCGGCAGCGAAGTCACAGCCACCGGCGCGCCAATGCGCATTGGCGTCGGCCACGCGCTCCAGGGCCGGGTGCTCGATGGCTTGGGCCGCCCGATTGACGGACGCGGCCCGGTTCAAACGGATCATTCCGTCGAATTGAACCTGATGCCGCCGCACCCGCTCAAGCGCCAGCGCATCCAAAAAGTATTTCAGACCGGCATCAAGGCGATTGACACGTTCATGCCGTGCGGCCGCGGCCAGCGCCTCGGCATTTTCGCCGGCAGCGGCGTCGGCAAATCCACCTTGCTCGGCATGATGGCGTCCTACGCCGAGGCGGATGTGAACGTCATCGCGCTCATCGGTGAACGCGGCCGCGAAGTCCGCGAATTTCTAGAACGCGATTTGGACGAGCGCGGCCGCAAAAAATCGGTCGTCGTCGTCGCCACGTCGAACGAGCCGGCGCTGCACCGCGTCAAGGGCGCGTTCCTGGCGATGGCCATCGCCGAGCATTTCCGCGGCCTCGGCCAGAGCGTTTTGCTGATGATGGATTCCGTGACGCGGCTGGCGATGGCGCAGCGCGAAATCGGCCTGGCCGTCGGCGAACCGCCGGCGACGCGCGGCTACACGCCGTCGGTTTTTTCGCTGCTGCCGCAATTGCTTGAACGCGCTGGCACCGGCGAAACCGGCGATATTACCGGCCTGTTCACCGTGCTCGTCGAGGCGGACGACATGAACGATCCGATTGCCGACGCGACGCGCTCGATTTTGGATGGCCACATCGTGCTGACGCGCGAATTGGCGACACAGAATCATTATCCGGCGATTGACGTGCTGGAGAGCGTGAGCCGGTTGAACCGTGATTTGCTGTCGCCGGAGAAATTGGATTTGACCGCCGCCGGGCGCGAGCATCTGGCCAATTACCGGCGCAACCAAGATTTGATCGGCATCGGTGCCTATCCGGCGGGCAGCAACCCGGCGATTGACCAGGCCATCGCGCTGCGCGACCCGCTCAACCGATTTTTGCGCCAGGGCGTCACCGAGGGCTTCGACGCCCCCAAAAGCTGGTCGCTGTTGAAACAGGCTTTGACAGTGCCGATTCCGCAAAAACAACAACCAAGGAAACAGCCATGAAACCATTCCGATTCCCGCTGAAATCGCTCCGCGTTTTGCGCGAGCAAAAGGAGCGCACCATGCAAAAGCGTTACGTCGAGGCGTTGCGCGCCAGCGACGCGGCCGCCGCAAAATTGGATGCCGCAACTCACGAGCTGGCCGCCGCGTGGACGCTGCTGTGCGAGCAGGTCGCCGAGGGCGCGACCGTCGGACAATTGCATCAGACACGCGCCTGGTGCGGCGAACTGGAACGGCGCTGCGACCAACTGTCCGCCGCATTAAAGTCGGCGCAACGGGCGACCCAGGATGCGTGGCGCGAAATGGCGCTGGCCTCCCGCGACCGCGAGGCGCTCGACCGGTTACGCGCCAAGTGCCGCCGCGCCTTTGACCGCGAGGTTCAGCGGGACGAACAAAAGCAACTGGATGAAATGGGATTGCGACTGGGTTTGCCCGGTCTGGGTGAAGCCATCGCCACGCCAACGGAGTGAACATGACGCGCTGGCTGACATCTGGCTGGGTGGTTGTCCTCACGGGCGGCCTGATTTATTTCGCAACCACGGCGCTGCTGATCCGGCCCGCGCAGTTTGAAGCCGCGCGCGCCCTGCTCGCCGCCGCCACGCTCACGCCGGACAACGATCCCTCGTGGAAATTCAAAAACCCGGAGTTCGAGCAATGGGTGGCGGAATTGAAGATGGAAAAAAACGACCTCGACACCCGCTCCCAGCAGTTGCAGCAATTGGAAACACGGCTGGCGGCGCAGCAGCAGGAATTTACCACCGCCACGCAGTCGGTCTACAAATTGCAGGCCGAGTTCGACCGGAACGTCATCCGCATCAAATCGCAGGAACTCCAGAATCTCGGCAAGCAGGCCAAGATCATCGCCGGGATGTCGCCGGAGGGCGCGGCGAGCCTCATCAGCCAGATGGCCGATGACGATGTAGTGCGGCTGCTTGCCACGATGAAGACGGACGAGGCCAGCCTTGTCCTCGATGCGATGAGCAAGCTCGGCAAGACCGATGCCAAACGCGCCGCCGACTTGACGGGGCGGCTGCGCATGGTGTTGCCTCCCGATGCCACCGCAAAATCTTCCCCGTGATGTCCGCGTTGAATTTCATCCCGCCCACGCCCGCCGCCGCCGAGTGCGGAGTGCGGAGTGCGGAGTGCGGAGTTTTCGCGGAGCCTGCGCGTCTGGAGGATATTCCGCACTCCGCATTCCGCATTCCGCAATTTGAGTTGGTGATGGAGGGGCTGCCGGGATTTGTTTCGGGCGCTCAACCGCCGGCAAAGGTGAAATCCGGCCAGGCCGCTTCCGCAGAAGCGCCGTCCCGCAAAAAAGAGGCGGACAAAGAAAACGCCGGGACGGCGAACGACGGCCAGCCGCCGATTCTGCAAATCAAATCTGATTTGCCGCCGGCACCGAACGACTTGATTCCGTCGGCGGGCCTTGTGCCGCCCGTGGCTGAATTGGCGGTTGCCAACGCGCCAGTGGTTTCGGCGGGCAAAACTGCTGCCGATCCGGCAAAGTCCCCGGCAAATTCGGAACCGGTAACATCCGGCGTTGCAACCGTTGGTTTTGCGCGCGAAAAATCAACCGTCGCTGATTCGGGAATTTTGAGTGAAACAGAAGGCGGGGCGGCAAATTCATCCGCGCCGACACAAAAATCCATGCCGGCAAAAGACCGCATGGATTTGCCGGAAACATTGTCGCCTGTCGCCGGAGGAAATTCGGGATCAAAGCCGGATTCATCCGGGAATCAATCTCCAGACGCCAAACCGGCATCCGCCGCTCCAGCGGCGCCGGCGGAAAAATCCGGGGGCGACGCGCCCGCCAAAACCGGGTCTGGCGTCCGGGGTCTGGCGTCTGGTGGGCTTTCCCCAGATCCCAGACCCGGGGTCCAAAACCCTATTGCCGATCCGGCGGTTGTCGCCGTCACCACCGGCCAGCGTCCCGAACCGGCGCCGACACCAGATTCAAGGAAATGCGCCGTTGGCACAGCCGTTGCTAAACAGGATGTGACGATGAAAACAACGGCAAAAGAGACAAATTTTTCCGGGGCAAAGCAAAAGTTGCCGGGTGCGGCAGCGGTTGCAACCGGGGAAAATCTGCCTACCTGTTCGGAGCGCGAGATTGTGCCGGCAACAATCACAATCCGCGTTGATCCGGCGACGCCGACCGGCGCCGGGATTTTGGCCGATGTTGGCCCGGCCAGGGCTGTTTCGCCGGAGATTCTGGATTTGCCGCGCATCGCGCCTTCCGTCGTGCCGTATGTCCAGCGGGCGCAGGAACTGGTCTCGTTGCAGGTGATGCGGTTGCACGAATCCGGCGCGGATGAAATGCGCGTGGTCATCATACCGGACGCCGGGCTGCAATTGTCGCTGCATTTGCAGCAGCGCGGCGGCGGCGTGGAAGTGCAGGCGGTTTTGGACCGCGGAAATTTTGGATTGCTCAACCGGCACTGGCCGGAATTGCAACAACAGCTTGAGTTGCGCGGCGTGCGGGTGGCCCCGCTCGCGAACGCGGAACCATCATTTGGAGGCGGGAGCGAAGGCTTCCGACAACCCACCACATCCCACGGCCAACAGGCCGGGGACGACGCCGATGCGGCCGAAATGCCGGCGGCGCTGCTCCCCGGTTTGCCCACGGCCACTGCCACAGCTTCCGCCTCCACAATTTCTTCACGACACCTCGAAACCTGGGCTTAAATATATGTCATCACCCGTCACATCTGTCACCAACAACACCGCCGCCAACTCCGCGACGGGGGCTGAGGCCTTCACGTCGGCGGCATCGCAAACATTGTCCGAACAGGATTTTCTCAACCTGCTGGTCACTCAAATGACCTCGCAGGACCCGCTGAATCCGATGACCAACCAGGACATGCTGCAGCAAATGGTCTCGTTCAGCACCTTGCAGGGCAACACGAGCATGCAATCGCTCCTGGCCGGGATGCAAAGCGGCCAGGCGTTTTCCGAGGCGAATTCCATGGTCGGACAGCGGGTGAATTTGCTGACGGATTCCAACGGCAACACCACCCAGGGCGTCGTCAGCGGCGTTGACCTTTCGTCCAGCACGCCGCAAATCATCGTCAACGGCCAGAGCTACGGCCTGAACCAGGTTATCTCCGTCACACCCGCTTCATCAACTCAATCAACCAACCAATAACAAAACTATGATCGGTTCATTACAAACAGGCGTCAGCGGTCTCCAGCAATTCCAGGAAGACCTCGAAGTCATCGGCAACAACATCGCCAATGTCAACACCAACGGCTACAAGTCCGCCTCGATGGATTTTCAAGACGCCTTGAGCCAGAGCCTCGAGAACGGCGTCAACGGTTCATCCGGGATGCAGGTCGGCACCGGCGTCGCCACCGCGGCCATCATGTCAAACTTCACGCAGGGCACCGTGAACACAACCGGCGTCACCACCAACCTGGCCATCAGCGGCGACGGTTTTTTCATGGTCAAGGATCCGTCCAGCGGCCTGACCTATGCCACACGCGACGGTGAATTCAACCTCGACTCCAGTGGATATGTAATCAGCGCCGGCGGTCAGCGTGTCCAAGGAGTGATGGGTGCTTCCACCGCCATTACAGACCTTCAGATCAACAGCGCCACCGCCGTCGCTGCCCTCAACGACACCACCACGCCGGCACCGACGTTGCAATCCTACACCATTAACTCTTCCGGCCAGATCACCGCCACATTGAACGACGGCAGCAGCGGCGTCATCGGCCAGGTCATGCTGCAAAATTTCTCTGATCCCCAGTCATTGATGAAGCAGGGCAACAACCTCTTTTCCTACACCGCTGCGGCAGGACCGCTCGCCGCACCCGGCGCGCCAAACACCACCGGCCTCGGCAAGATCGTCTCCGGCTCGCTTGAATCCTCCAACGTGGATCTCGCCGGCCAGATGGCCAGCCTCATCACCGCCCAACGCGCCTTCGAGGCCAACGCCAAAATGATCACCACCAGCGACGAGGTGTTGCAGACGCTTGTGAATCTCAAACGCTAATCTGCCATGCCCGCGAACCCTCAAGCACAGGACGCCGCCGCCGCCGCGGAAACGCCGGCGCCGGCGCCGAAAACCAGCGGCGGCTTCAGGGCATGGCTGCCGCTCGTTATCACCATTTTGCTCATGCCCGTGCTGGCTTATGCAACGACGGTCTTCGTGCTGCTCCCGCGCATCCAAACCGGCCTGGGCATCGCATCGCTCGCCGCCGCCCCCGGCGCGAAGCCGAAGGCCAATGCTCCCGGCGCGAAAAAAATCACCATCGCCATCAACAAGCTCCTCGTCAACGTCGCCGGCACCATGGGTTCGCGTTATTTGCTGGTCAGCATCTCACTCGTCAGCTCCGACCCCGCCTTCCAGCAGAAAATGACGGACAACGACGCCGCCCTGCGCGACGCCGCCAGCAGCACGCTTTCTTCAAAAACACTCGCCGACCTCGAAAAGCCGGACGAACGGAATCTCATCCGCACCGAATTGCTCACCGGTTTCAACAACATCCTCGGCAGCGACGAGGTGTCGGAACTCTACCTCACCGAATTTGCCATCCAATGAACCCGTCCGAGCCGCCAAATCCACAGCCGCCCGACGCGCCCGACGTGTCCATGCTCACCCACCACGGCGTGCGCGAAAACCGGAAGGCCGGCACGATCCGCAGCTACGATTTCCGCCAGTCGGGTTTTCTCGCGCCCAGCGAACTGCGCCGAATCCGGCTGCGCCACGAGCAGTTCGTCCGCTCGCTCGCCGCGCGACTAGCAATTTTTCTGCGGCTGGAATTCACCGTCCAGCTCGCCAAGCTCCAGATTGTCGGCTATCTGAAATTCACCGAGGGACTGCCCAACCCGACGCACATCACGCTGTTCAAAATTGATCCGCTCAAGGGCGTCGGCCTCCTCGTCATCCCGCCGCGGCTCGGATTGAGCCTGGTGGACCGGATGCTCGGCGGCCCCGGCAAAATGCCGGAAACAGCCCGTGAATTGAGCGAGATTGAAGTCGCGCTCGTGGACCAGGTTTCCACGCTGCTCGTCAACGAATGGTGCGCGCACTGGCCGGAAATGCGCGAGCTGCGCCCGTCGTATCTCGGCCACGAAAACAACAGCCGCTTTCTCCAGACCGCCACGCCGGAGGCCGCGATGCTCATCATCACGCTCAATTCCGGCCTGGGCGACCAGTTGGAGCCGATCCAGCTCGCGTTTCCCTACATGACCGTCGAGCCGCTCATGCGGTTGCTCGCGCCGGCGGGGCTGCCGGAAAACGAGGTCATCGCCGCCGCCGCGCTCCAGCCCAAGTGGAATCCGGAATTCAACGACGTGCGCGTGCCCGTCGTGGCCGAGTGGCAGGGACTGAAGGTTTCCGCCAACGACATCGCCCATCTCAAGGAAGGAAACGTGCTCATGCTCGATCCGCAGTGCGCCGCGCAGGTGCAATTGAATTTCAACCAAGTGCCCAAGTTTGCCGGACGGCCCGGCACGCGCGCCGGTAACTGGGCCGTGGAACTGACGAATTTTCTTGCCGCCTAAAAATCATGAACGCCACCGCTCCCGCCAATTTGAACCTCGTGCTCGACGTGCCCGTGAGCCTCACCATCGAGCTGGGCAGTTGCCAGTTGCCGATGAAGGAGGTGCTCCAGCTCAACATCGGTTCCGTCGTCCAGCTCGACAAGCCCGCCGACGCGCCGGTGGAGTTGAGCGTCAACGGCAAGCTCATCGCGCGCGGCGAAGTCGTCGTGGTCGAGGACCGTTTCGGCGTGAAAATCACCGAGGTCGTCGGCAGCGCCAATGCGGTGGCGGCGTGAAAACAAATGAAGAAGGAAAAATGCAAAATGAAGAATTCTCCAATCAGAATCACCTGCCTGGTTTCTTCATTCTTCATTCTTAATTCTGCATTTGCTGAAACCACAAATTCCGCCCCGACTTCTCCAATCACTCCGTCCCTGCCCACTTCGGACATCGGCGTGTCTTTGCTTCGCGTGATGGGCGCGCTGGCGCTGGTGCTGGGAATTTTCCTCGCCGGCGTGTGGCTGTTCCGCAACTGGCAGCGGCTGGCCGTCCGGCGCGGTCGCGCGCCAAAGCTGAACGTCCTGGAAATCCGCTCGCTCGGCGGACGGCAGTCCATTTACGTCGTTGGTTATGAGCAGGAGCGATTTCTGCTCGCATCGTCGCCGTCCGGCGTGAATTTCCTGACGCATTTGCCCGGTGCCGGCAACGAAGAAACGGGCGCGTCGGAAGCTAAACCGCAAATGCCTTTTGCCCAGGCGCTGGCGCAGGTGCTGAAAGGGAAATGAACGCGCGCGAAAAGAGTCTGTTTTTTGGGACGGGTCGCATGCTCGCGATTTTTTTGTTTGTTTTCATCGCGAGCATGCTGACCGCGTCGGCGCAAACGACCAATCTCTCCACCGGTTTTGGCCCGGTGCAAATCACGCTCGGCGCAAACAACGGCCCGCAGGACGTGGACACCGGCATCAAGATCCTGACCGCGCTCACGCTGCTGACGCTCGCGCCTTCCATCATGCTGCTGATGACGTGTTTCACGCGCATCGTCATCGTGCTGTCGTTCGTCCGCACTGCGTTGCAATTGCAGGGCACGCCCGCCAACCAGATCATCGTCGGGCTGTCGCTGTTTCTCACGCTGTTCATCATGCAGCCGGTCTGGGACGGCATCCAGCGCGATGCGCTCACGCCGTATCAAGCGAACCAGATCACCAGCCAGCAGGCGATTGACCGCGCCACGGCGCACATCCGCAACTTCATGCTGCAACAGGCGCGGCCCAAGGACGTGGAATTGTTCGCCCAAATGGCGAAGTTGCAGCCGACGAAGCCGGACGAACTGCCGCTGCGCGTCGTCATTCCCGGATTCATCATCAGCGAGTTGCGCACGGCGTTCCAGATGGGCTTCCTGATTTTCGTGCCGTTCATCCTGATTGACCTCGTGGTGGCAACCGTGCTGATGAGCATGGGCATGATGATGATGCCGCCCACGACTTTTTCTCTGCCGCTGAAATTGCTTTTGTTCGTGCTAGTGGACGGCTGGTCGCTCGTCGTCACGTCGCTCGTGCATAGTTATGGAATGTGAAA
>Ga0265316_10007540_pt1 | contig 10238 bp, 4 predicted proteins | sample 4522metaG_FD_202092 | JGI IMG/M metagenome (GOLD analysis project Ga0265316, IMG submission 202092) | Rhizosphere microbial communities from Carex aquatilis grown in University of Washington, Seatle, WA, United States - 4-5-22 metaG | ecosystem: Host-associated > Plants > Roots > Rhizosphere >...
CGTCGCCCTGCAACTCGGCGCCGAACTGGCCAGCCAGGCGGCGCTAAGGGCCGAAGGTGCCGACCGGGCTGATCTGCAGCAACGGGCCGCTGCCCTGCACCAGGCAACCGATGCCGAGTCCGGACGACAACTCGGCCTCGACCCGCTGTTCGCTGAACTGGCCGGGCGCTACCCGGATCGCAGCCTGGCCACCACCTACGAACCCGAACTTGCTATCTGGGTAGACCGTCCGCGGGCCCGCTACGGTGCCTGGTACGAAATGTTTCCTCGCTCCTGCGTAGACGCCGATACGCAGGCCAGCCATGGCACCTTTACCAGCTGTCTGCGATACCTCGACTATGTGGCGGCGATGGGTTTCGATGTCCTCTATCTGCCACCGATCCACCCGATTGGAACGATCAGGCGCAAGGGTGCCAACAATACGCTGGTCGCCGCCGCCGATGATCCGGGCAGCCCGTGGGCGATTGGTGCGGCGAGCGGCGGCCATGACGCCATCGATCCACGGCTGGGCAGCTTCGACGATTTCCGCCGGCTGGTCGGCCGCGCCCGCGAACTCGGCATCGAGTTGGCCCTCGACATCGCCTTCCAGTGCGCGCCCGACCACCCGTACGTGCATGACCATCCCGAATGGTTCCTCCACCGGCCGGACGGCAGCGTGCAGTACGCCGAAAATCCGCCGAAGAAATACGAGGACATTTATCCGCTCGATTTCGAGACGCCGGCCTGGCGCGAATTGTGGCAGGCGCTCAAAGGCGTCGTCGAGTTCTGGATTGCCGAGGGTATCGTCATCTTCCGCGTCGACAACCCGCATACCAAGGCTTTCCCGTTCTGGGCGTGGTTGATCGGCGAAGTGCGCCGGGCTCATCCGGAAGTCATCTTCCTGGCCGAAGCTTTCACCCGGCCCAAGCCGATGTATCGGCTGGCCAAGCTCGGCTTCTCGCAGTCTTATACCTATTTCACCTGGCGCAATACCAAGCACGAACTGACCGCCTATTTCAGCGAACTGACGCAGAGCGACGTTCGCGAGTATTTCCGGCCCAACCTGTGGCCGAACACGCCGGACATCCTGAGCGAGTACCTGCAGTTCGGCGGCCGTCCCGGCTTCGTCATCCGTCTGATACTGGCCGCGACGCTCGGTGCCAATTACGGCATCTACGGTCCGGCCTATGAGTTGCTCGAAGCGACGCCGCGCCAGCCGGGCAGCGAGGAATACCTCGATTCCGAGAAATACCAGGTGCGGCACTGGGATCTCGAGCGTCCCGACAGCCTGCGCGACATCATTGCCCGGGTCAATAACCTGCGTCGCGAACACCCGGCCCTGCAGCAGGACTGGCAGTTGGAGTTCTTCGAGATCGATAACGAACAGATCATCTGCTACGGCAAATACGCCGACGATCCGGCCGACGTGATGATTGTCGCGGTCAACCTCGACCCGCATCATGTTCAGAGTGGCTGGCTGACGCTGCCGGTCGAGCGTTTCGGCATCGGCGAGCAGGCCTACCAGATGCACGACCTGTTCGGCGACGGGCGTTACCTCTGGAGTGGTCAGCGCAATATGCTCAGCCTCGATCCACAGCATAGCCCGGCCTGTATCTTCCGCCTGCGCCGCCATGTCCATAACGAACATGACTTCGACTACTTCACATAGTGCAGTGCTGCGCGCTATTCGGCACATAAAACTGCGCCTTTGCCCCCGTGGCCGCGTTGCAAATCCTCGCGATACCACTGGGTATCGCTGCGGTTTGCGCCTTGCCACAAGGGCAAATGCATCAGTTTTATTTAGTGCCTCACAGCACGCAACAATGCACTAGAGGAATGAGGACATGTCTACACCTGGCGATCGCAATATCCAACAGCCAGCCACCCGGATGGCGACTGACGATGCGCTCTGGTTCAAGGATGCGGTCATCTACGAGCTTCACGTCAAGGCCTTCTTCGACAGCAACGACGACGGCATCGGCGACTTTGCCGGGCTAATCCAGAAACTCGACTATCTGCAGGATCTTGGCGTCACGGCGCTCTGGTTGCTGCCTTTCTACCCGTCGCCACAGAAGGACGATGGTTACGATATAGCCGACTATCACGGCGTCAATCCTGCCTACGGGACGCGCGCCGATTTCCGCCAGTTCGTCCGTCAGGCCCACCGCCGTGGCCTGCGCGTCATTACCGAACTGGTTGTCAATCACACGTCCGATGCCCATCCCTGGTTCCAGGCGGCACGCAGGGCGCCCGCCGGTTCGAGCAAGCGCAACTTCTATGTGTGGAGCGACAGCAATGCGCGCTATGCCGGCACGCGCATCATCTTCAGCGACACTGAGACATCGAACTGGGCGCGCGATGACCTGGCGCAGGCCTACTACTGGCACCGATTCTTCTCGCACCAGCCCGACCTCAACTTCGACCATCCCTCGGTCAGAAAAGCCATCGTCCGCATCATGCGCTTCTGGCTCGACCAGGGCGTAGACGGTTTCCGGCTCGACGCCATTCCCTACCTCTGCGAGCGCGAGGGAACAAATAACGAAAACCTGCCCGAGACGCATGCCGTGATCAAGGAGATCCGCGCAGTTGTCGACGAGCATTACCACGGTCGCCTGCTGCTGGCTGAAGCCAACCAGTGGCCGGAAGACGTCCGCGACTACTTCGGCGACGGCGACGAATGCCACATGGCTTACCACTTTCCGCTGATGCCGCGCATGTATATGGCAATCGCCCAGGAGGACCGCCACCCGGTCGTCGAAATCATGCAGCAGACGCCGGACATTCCGGACAGCTGCCAGTGGGCCATCTTCCTGCGCAACCACGATGAACTGACGCTCGAAATGGTGACCAGCAAGGAGCGCGACTACATGTACCAGATGTATGCCGCCGACCGTCGTGCCCGGATCAATCTTGGCATTCGCCGCCGCCTGGCGCCGCTGATGGAAAACGACCCCGAGCGCATCAAACTGATGAATGCCCTGCTGATGTCGATGCCCGGCTCACCCATCATCTACTACGGTGACGAACTGGGCATGGGAGACAACGTCTATCTCGGCGACCGCGATGGCGTGCGGACGCCAATGCAGTGGAGCCCGGACCGCAATGCCGGCTTTTCCAAGGCCGATCCGCAACGCCTCTATCTGCCGCCGATCATGGACGCGGTCTACGGCTACGAAGCGGTCAACGTCGAGGCCCAGACGCGCGATTCATCCTCCTTGCTGAACTGGACGCGGCGTCTGCTGGCAGTACGCAAGAGTCACAGCGCTTTTGGCCGCGGCAGCCTGGTCTTTCTCAACCCCGGTAACCGCAAGATCCTCGCCTTCCTGCGCGAATACGACGAACAGACGCTGCTTTGTGTCGCCAATCTGGCACGCTCGGCGCAGCCCGTTGAACTCGATCTGGCAGCCTACAAGGGCAGGGTGCCGATCGAATTGCTTGGTCGCACGGCATTCCCGCCAATTGGCGAATTGCCGTACCTGGTTACGCTGCCCGGGCATGCCTTCTACTGGTTCCGGCTGGCCGCCGGCGAGGCGGCACCGAACTGGCACGAGGAGCGCATGCCGCGTGAAGAAGCGCCGGTGCTGGTTATGTTCGACGGCTGGCACAGCCTCTTCCGCGAGCGCGTCGTTCCCTGGCGTATTGGCATGGCGGAAAAACTGCGCGCCCAACTGGAGCGCGAAACCTTGCCCCGGTTCATCGTCCAGCAGCGCTGGTATGCCGCGCAGGACGAGCCGGTGCGTCAGGTAGTGCTGCTCGACCACGCGGAGTGGAACGACCCACGTGGCAATTGGTTTCCTGCACTGTTCCGTGTTGACACGGGAAATGGGAATAGTGCCAGTGCCAGCAACTACTTTCTGCCGCTGACCCTGGTCTGGGAAAATGACAACGACCGCGACGAGGATCGGACGCACGCAATGCTGCCGGTCACCGTGGCCCGGGTGCGCATGCAGGCGCAGCTCGGGATTCTCGGCGATGCGTTTGCCGACGAGTCTTTTGTTCGCGCCCTGGTCGAATTCATCGCCGCCAGCCGGGAGTTCCGTTGCGCTCACGGCAGTATCCGTTGCACGCCGACCCGTGCCTTTACCGAACTCGCCGGCGATGATCCGGCTGCGCTGCTGCCGGTGCGGCCGCCAGCCGTGCAGAGCAGCAACAGTGTCCGCGTTCTCGGGCAACGCCTCTTTCTCAAGCTCTATCGCCACCTACGGGCTGGCATATGCCAGGAACTGGAAATCGGGCGCTTTTTGACCGAAGTGGCGCACTTCCCCAACTGCGTGCCGGTCGCTGGCGCCATTGAGTATTTCCCCTTGGCCGTAGCAGCAGGGAAGGGGGTTGAAAAAGGCACGGAAATCCCCAACCACATGACATTGGCGCTGCTTCAGGGTTATGTGGAAAATCAGGGCGACGGCTGGAGCTACACGCTGGCCTATCTGGAGCGTTTTTTCGAGCACCTCGAAGTGAACAGCGTGGCGGCAGCCGACACACATGGCGCTTATCTCACCCTGGTCCGCACACTCGGTCGGCGCACAGCCGAACTGCATCTGGCGCTGGCCAGGCCAACAGGCGACCCGGCCTTCGATCCCGAAACGGTCGGCGCGTCCGATCTTGAGCGGTGGACGCAAGTCGCCATCCAGGAAGCAGAGCAAAGCCTGGCCCGGCTCGAAGGCGCCCAAGCGACACTGCCAACCGCGGCGCGCGCCCCGGCCGAGGTCTTGCTGGCACATCGCCATGCGTTGTTGGCACAGGTCGCCAATAGCGTTCCAGAAAGCTTCTCCGGGATGAAGATCCGCCTCCATGGCGACTACCATCTCGGACAGGTTCTGGTCGCCCAGAACGATTTCATCATCATCGATTTCGAGGGCGAGCCGACGCGCAGTCCAGAGCAACAGCGACAGAAAAACTCGCCGCTGCGCGATGTTGCCGGCATGCTGCGTTCATTCGACTACGCCGCCCGCACGGCACTTGCCCATGTCGCCCGCGCTGCACCGCAGGATATGGCGGGGCTCGAAGCGCAGGCTGGCGCCTGGCAGCAGGAGGTCGAGCGGGCTTTTTTGCTCAGCTATGCGGAAACAGTGGCCACTGGCGACGTCGAACTCTACGGGAAGTGGTCCGAGGCACAGCGCTTGCTGGAACTGTTTGTGCTCGAAAAAGCACTCTATGAACTGCGCTACGAATTGGCGCACCGACCGGACTGGGTACAGCTGCCGTTGCTCGGCATCCTGGCGACGCTCGAAACAACGCCGCGCAGCAACTGATCAGCGGACTGGCGAGCGAGGAGAATGGAATGGAACCGATCGATATGGCACTCGAAACGCTACACAGTTTTCTTTTACAAGTCGGTGTTTTTCTACCCATGGTGTTGCTTGCGGTGGCAATCGCCATAGCCGGCTGGCTGGTTGCCAAGGCCATCCGCTTCGCCGTTGTCAAGGCTCTGCGTTCGATCAATTTCCACGTTCTGACCGAGCGTGCCCGCATCGACGCTTTCTTGCAAATGGGTGGCAGCAAGGCCGATACCACCGCCTTGATTGGCATGCTGGTCTACTGGCTGACCATCATTGCGGCGCTGATTCTCGCCTGCAACAGTCTCGGCCTGACCTATGTCACCGACCTGCTGTCGCGTATCGCGCTGTTTGTGCCACATGTCATCCTGACCGTCGTGATTCTCGCCTTCGGCGCCTATTTCGCCAACTTCATCGAGGGCAGTATCAATCTTTACGGCCGTAACGTCGGTTTTGAAGAGACGCCGCTGCTCGGCCGTCTGGCCCGTTACGCCGTGTTGCTTTTTGTCATCTTGATCGCCCTCGACCAGTTGGGGATCGGCGGCGACATCATCCGCCAGACTTTTCTGATCGTCCTCGGCGGCATAGTGTTGACCCTGGCCCTGGCCTTCGGTCTCGGTGGGCAGCGCTGGGCGGCGAACTTGCTGGAACATTGGTGGCCGCAGCGTGAGAAGGAGGAGAAGCATGACCACGATAGCCCTTAGCCGCCGCACCGGCCGGTATGGCGTCGGTAGCTATCCGGCGATCATTTCCCGACCGGCCTGAAGCGATGGAAATCCCGATCACCGCCGTCTGGCCCGGCGCGCCGTATCCGATTGGCGCCATCTGGGATGGGGCAGGGGTCAATTTCGCCATCTTCTCGGAACATGCCGAGAAGGTTGAGTTGTGCCTGTTCGACCGACTCGGCCGGCGCGAAATCCAGCGTATCGAGTTGCCCGAGCGGACCGGCCAGATGTGGCATGGCTATCTGCCTGAAGCGCGGCCAGGCTTGTTCTACGGCTATCGTGTGCACGGCCCCTACGATCCGCTGCGCGGCCAGCGCTTCAATGCGCACAAGCTGTTGCTCGATCCTTACGCCCGCGACATCGTCGGCAGCATGCGCTGGAACGACGCCCATTTCAGCTACCGGATCGGCGGCCGCCTTCACGATCTAGGTATCGACCGTCGCGACGATGCGGCAGGCATGCCGCGCTGCCGGGTCGTGGACCCGGCCTTCACCTGGGGCGACGACCGGCCGCCACGTCGGCCCTGGCACGAAACGGTGATCTACGAACTGCACGTCAAGGGCTTCACCATGCTGCATCCGGAGGTGCCGCTGCCGCTGCGCGGTACTTACGCCGGCCTCGCCACGGCGCCGGTGATCGCCCACCTGCTGGCCCTGGGCGTCACTGCGGTCGAACTGATGCCGGTGCATACCGCCGTCAACGACCGCCACCTGGTGGCCCGGGGGCTGATTAATTACTGGGGTTACAACTCGATCGGCTACTTCGCCCCCGACGCCCGCTACTCGGCGAGCGGCTCGATCAAGGAATTCAAGAGCATGGTCAAGATGCTCCATGCGGCCGGTATCGAAGTCATCCTCGACGTCGTCTACAACCATACCGCCGAAGGCAGCGAGCTTGGCCCGACGCTGTGTTTCCGCGGTATCGACAACGCCTCCTATTACCGTCTGGCACCCGACGAGCCGCGCTACTACCGCGACTATACTGGCTGCGGCAACACCCTGAACATGCAGCATCCGCAGGTTCTGCAACTGATCATGGACAGCCTGCGCTACTGGGTGGAGGAGATGCATGTCGACGGTTTCCGTTTCGACCTCGCCTCGGCGCTGGCCCGCGAACTGCACGAGGTCGACCGGCTCAGTGCCTTTTTCGACATCATCCACCAGGACCCGGTGCTGTCGCAGGTCAAGCTCATCGCCGAACCGTGGGATCTCGGTGAGGGTGGCTACCAGGTCGGCAATTTCCCGTTCGGCTGGGCCGAGTGGAACGACCGTTACCGCGACGCCGTGCGCGCCTACTGGAAAGGCGACGGCGGCCTGATCGGCGAGTTCGCCTACCGCGTCACCGGCTCCAGCGACCTCTACGCCTCGGGCGGCCGGCAACCGCACGCCAGCATCAACTTCGTCACCGCCCACGATGGCTTCACGCTTGAGGATCTGGTCAGCTACGATGCCAAGCACAACGAAGCGAACGGCGAGGACAATCGCGATGGCAGCGACCAGAACCGCTCGTGGAACTGCGGCGTTGAAGGGCCGACCACCGATCCGGTGATACTCGCCCTGCGCGCCCGCCAGAAACGCAACCTGATGGCGACACTACTGCTCTCGCAGGGGGTGCCGATGCTGCTCGCCGGCGACACCCTGGGCCACAGCCAGCGCGGCAACAACAACGCCTATTGCCAGGACAACGCGACGAGTTGGGTCAACTGGCAACTCAACCCGGCGCAGCGCAACTTTTTCGATTTCGTTTGCCACCTGATACGTCTTCGCCAGCGCCATCCGGGATTTCGCCGCCGCCGATTCTTCGAGGGACGGCCGATCAAGGGCAGTGAAGTCAAGGACGTCCAGTGGCTGAACCCGGATGGCGAGGAAATGAGTGACGATGAGTGGGCCAACAGCTATGCCCGCTGCCTCGGCATGTTCCTGGCCGCCAGCGGGCTGGACGAACGAGATCGCCGTGGTCGCCGGGTACACGATGACAATCTGCTACTGCTCTTCAACGCCCATCACGAGACCTTGCCTTTCCACCTGCCAGACTGGCAGACCGGTCGTGTCTGGGAATTGCTGCTCGATACCGCCAGCGGCGAAGTCGGGGTGGGTAAAACCTATGCTGGTGGCGAGGGTTTTCCGCTGGTCGGGCGTTCGCTGGCCCTGTTCAAACTATTGCGCGTTGGGCAAGACAGACGGGCAGCGCCATGACACCAGTGCACCGTATCCATCGCATGCCGTTCGGTAGCCAATTAGCTGCCGGGGGTGTCAGTTTTCGGCTGTGGGCGCCGTCGGCGGGCCGGGTGACGCTATGCCTGGGTGACGATGAACTTCCGATGCCCGAGGCCGGGGAGGGCTGGCTTGCCCTCCACGTTGCCAGTGCCGGGCCAGGAAGCCGCTATCGTTTTCGCATCAATGGCGGCCTGCTGGTGCCAGACCCGGCCTCGCGCTACAACCCCGACGACGTGCACGGCGCGAGCGAAGTCGTCGATGCCGAAGCCTTCGCCTGGGAGGACGGCGGGTGGAATGGCCTGCCCTGGGAACAGGCGGTGATCTACGAACTGCACGTCGGCAGCTTCACCCCGGAGGGCACCTTCGCTGCGGTCGCGACGCGCCTCGACTACCTTGCCGAACTCGGCATCACGGCCATCGAACTGATGCCGATCGCCGATTTTCCCGGCCGCTGCAACTGGGGCTACGACGGCGTGCTGCCCTTCGCGCCGGACAGTTGCTACGGCCGGCCGGACGACTTTAAGCGGCTGGTCCAGGCCGCCCATGCCCGTGGCCTGATGGTGCTGCTCGATGTCGTGTACAACCACTTCGGGCCGGAAGGCAATTACCTGCATGCCTACGCCGCGTCCTTTTTTAATGCCGAGCGCCAGACGCCATGGGGGCCGGCGATCAATTTCGATGGTCCTGACAGCCGTTCGGTGCGCGATTTTTTCATTCACAACGCCCTCTACTGGCTGGAGGAATACCACCTTGACGGCCTGCGCCTCGATGCCGTGCATGCCATCGATGACGCCTCGACACCGGATATCGTCGCGGCCATTGCCGAGGCGGTGCGCCAAGGGCCGGGGCGCCAGCGCCAAATTCACCTGATCCTCGAAAACGACCGCAACCAGGCCCGCTACCTCGGGCGCGACGCGGACGGAGCGCCGCTCGCCTCAACGGCACAGTGGAACGACGATTTCCATCATGCCCTGCATGTGCTGCTGACCGGCGAAACGGACGGTTACTACGCCGATTACGCCGATGGACCGGTGCATCACCTCTGTCGCTGCCTGGCTGAAGGCTTTGCCTTCCAGGGGGAGAGATCGGCCTATCGGCAGCACGTACCGCGCGGAGAACCGAGCCTGCAGCTGCCGCCCGCAGCCTTTGTCGACTTCCTGCAAACTCACGACCAGATTGGCAACCGGGCTTTCGGCCAACGCCTTAGCCAGCTTGCCGAGCCGGCGGCGCTGGCGGCAGCGACCGCCATCCTGCTGCTCGCCCCGGCGTCGCCGATGTTGTTCATGGGCGAGGAATTCGCTGCCGCCCAGCCTTTCCTCTATTTTTGCGATTTCGGCCCGGAACTGGCGGCTGCGGTCAACGCCGGACGGCATCAGGAGTTTGCCCGCTTCGAAGGCTTCACGGCCACAGCCCAGGCCGAACTTCCTGACGCCAATGCACGGGCTACCTTCGACGCTTGCGTGCTCGACTGGGCTAGCCGCGCCACGCCGCCGCACGACCGCTGGCTGGCCTTGCACCGGCAGCTGCTGGCGCTGCGCCGGCAGCAGATCATGCCGCGCCTGCCGGGCATGAGCTCGGCCCGGACTACCTGGCAAATGCTCGGCGAGCGCGCCCTTAACGTCAATTGGCAGCTCGGCGAGGGCAGCCGTCTGGCGCTGCTTGCCAACCTCGGCGCGGAGCCAATCGGCCCGCTAACACTGCCGCCGGGCGTTGCCATCTACCGCAGCGAAAACCTGCCGGCCGGGGTGCTGGACGCCGGACGCCTGCCGCCTTGGTCGGTCGCCTGGATGCTCGACGCGACCCGAAATCACTCGCAAAACGAGGCCAGCGCATGAAACGCCGCGCCGCCATCCGCCGCCTGGCGAACTGCTACGGTATCGAAGCCGACTACCTCGACTACGCCGGCCAACGCCACGCCACCAGCGATGAAACGCTGGAAAAACTGCTTACCACGCTCGGTCTGAGCCTGGACGGCGATCTTGAAGCGCTCGCCAACGAGTTGGAAACAGGTGACTGGCGCCGCGTGCTGCCGCCGGTACTGG
>Ga0265316_10007544_pt1 | contig 10235 bp, 7 predicted proteins | sample 4522metaG_FD_202092 | JGI IMG/M metagenome (GOLD analysis project Ga0265316, IMG submission 202092) | Rhizosphere microbial communities from Carex aquatilis grown in University of Washington, Seatle, WA, United States - 4-5-22 metaG | ecosystem: Host-associated > Plants > Roots > Rhizosphere >...
GCCGTTGTCGAGGGTTGTTGGCAAACAGGACTGGCGATGGACACCACACAGGGTTCTTCAACAGCGTCTGTCAATACCGACGATTGTAGTGCACCCTGTCACCATTCGCCCGTTGTATCTCGGCCTTTTCCACGAGGTCCGCTTCGGGTCATTCATGTCGTTTGGGCTTCATCAGCGGTATGTCCGCGTAGGGGCAATTTCAGACATGATGGTTCGCTGGGGGTCTGCTAGCAATTGCCTGCCGGCGGGCGTCCGAACCAAGCTGCTAGCCGTTCCAAATGGAACAAAGCCAGCGTCACTACTGCCGCATCCATCTGGTCTGATCAACAGGTCAGGCGGAGAAATTCATTCGTGGCCTGGGAATATGTTAGTACAGCGTCGCTTCAGACACGCCGAGCTGTGCCGCGATCTGACGGACCGTCAAATTGCCGTCTTTTAGCAAGGCTGACCAGGACGACGATGGGGCGAGCGGCGCCTTTGTCCTTCCAGCCCTTCTTTGGGCGTGTACCGCTTCGTCTTGAGGTGCTTTTCCTTCGCGCGGCCGTAGTAGGTCTCGTCCGCCTCGACCATCTGACCCTCAGGGGGCCATCCACCCCATCAGTTGGCGGCCTCGCCCATATTGGGCTTCCCGCAAGCTCGGATTGAGCGGCATCGATACGTGAGACCCGTCGCTCGGGATAAACTCAGGCTGCAAGAGTTAAAGGTTCTGGAGAACCTGGGCTTTTGCATTCGGTCGGCGAATTTTCGTACCAAACGAGATGGCTTGTTTTGGTAAGCTGACCAGAGCCTACGGTACGTCCTCAGGCGAGGCCGCCAGGCGGCATTTGCGGTGGGGAGCCCGGCGGCCTCTTCGCCCTCGGATGAGGCCCATCGACGGCGATGCGGTCGTTGTAGCGCCACGCCCGTAACACCGCTCAAGAAGCGCAGGGTAACCTTAAGTCTCTCACGCACGTTGACCAAAGTCCCATACACGTCGAAGGAGATCATCTTCGGCGTGAACCGCTGCACCTTCATTCCTCGGCTTGCCATGCCGGTGTAATCCACGCCTAGAAAAATTCACCAAGAAGTGGGCTCACGGACCAGGAGCTACGTTGGTGTTGTCCCTCAGAACAAACTAACAGCCGACGCTCCATCGGTGACGTTGGCCGTACAAGGACCAGATGTCTCGCAGTATCGCGATCACTTGCCTCGAAAGCGGCACGTCATGTGGGCGACGCATCTTCATGCGCTCGCCAGGAATGCGCCAGACGGCTTTTTCGAAACTACTTTCCGACCGACGCATGCCCCGCACGTCTCCTGGACGGGTCATGGTTAGTGCGACGAGCTGGAGCGCAGCAACGACCTTGCTACGGTCTTGTTCCAACCATGTCGTCAATTTATCGGGGCACTGCGTGACAAGGAGGAGGTCGAAATCGGTGTCCTGTAAGGCGTTCGATTAGCGTATTCCGCCCTTGCTGGCACCGCATTGCCTATTAAAAATGGCCGTCCGTATCTCGGACGAGTTTGTGGGTACAGTCGTTGGTACATATTTTCAATTATTAATTATTATGTACTATCAAGACAATGACTGTGTCTATGGCGGAGGGAGTGGGATTCGAACCCACGATACGGTTTCCCGTATACACGCTTTCCAAGCGTGCGCCTTCAGCCACTCGGCCATCCCTCCGTGCGGTGCCGCGGCGCGTGCCGCTCGCACGATTTGGGCCGCCTTACCGAGTTGCGGCCGAATTGTCGATAGGCGCGCGCAAACGGCCGAGGCGCCATCCGTGAACTGCCGGCAGGCTCCTACGCGGATGGCGGCGAGCTTCCGCGTGGTCGCGCCGCCCCCCGCCGTCATGACGATATCCCATTGAATGCCCGTGGCGGGCGCGGTAATCGAGTGAACGCGTCATCGGCGTGCGCTTCGTTCGCCCATCCGAGGCGCGCATGTGACAAGCCGCGCCCGACCGGCACGGACATTGATCGGTTAAGACGATGATCCGGTTTCTTTTTCGCTTCGTCGGCCTGTTTGTCCTGGCGGGCGCCTTCATTGCCTTCATCTACGACGGCACCAAGACCATTGCCGGCAACAATGTATACGTGACCAAGCTCGGCGACGCCTGGAACGCCGTCCATTCGACCAGCCTGCAACTCCTCCAGCCGGCGATCGAGCATCGCGTCCCCTGGCTGTGGGATCCGGTCGCGGTCAACGTGCTGGCGGCGCCGACCTGGGTGGTGCTCGCCGTCGTCGGCGCGCTCCTCATTCTCATCGGCCGCAAGAAGAAGCGCCTCATCGGCTACGCGCGCGATTAGCGAATTAGAAGCGGGGGTTAGCTCGCGGCGACGTGAAGGCCGGCGTGCCGCTACTGTCCGAGACGTGACCCGAGGCACCGTGCGAAATCGCTCTTTCGCGCCTATATTGGAGGCACGTCCTTTCAATCAATTCCTTCCCATATTGCCGAGGAGAGGAGAACCAGCATGTTCATGTTCAAGAAGAAGCTCGACCTTCCGAAGGCGGGCGAGGCCCTCCCGGGCCGCCCGACGGCGATCCCGACCGCTGCCCGTCATTTCGTCAACCACAACCCGCTCAAGGGCCCTTATCCGAAGGGGCTGGAGACGGCGATCTTCGGCATGGGGTGCTTCTGGGGCGCCGAGCGCAAGTTCTGGGAGCTCGGCGAGGGCATCTTCGCGACCGCCGTCGGCTATGCCGGCGGCCTGACCCCCAATCCCACCTACGACGAGGTCTGCAGCGGGCAGACGGGGCACAACGAAGTGGTGCTCGTGGTCTACGATCCGGGGAAGATCTCCTACGAGCATTTGCTCAAGACCTTCTGGGAGAACCACGACCCGACGCAAGGCATGCGCCAGGGCAACGACGTCGGCACCCAGTACCGCTCGGGTATCTACGTCGCGACGCCGGCCCAGCGCGCCGCCGCCGAGGCCTCCAAGGCGGCGTACGCCAAGGCGCTCGCGGCGCGGCGCCTCGGCCCAATCACCACTGAAATCCTCGACGCCCCGGAATTCTATTTCGCCGAGGATTACCACCAACAGTACCTCGCCAAGAATCCGAGGGGCTATTGCGGCCTCGGCGGCACCGGCGTGAGCTGCCCAATCGGCGTTGGCGTCGCCGCCGAGTAGGCGGCGCGTCTTACGCCTCGGTCCTTCCTCGAGCCGAACACGATGCTCGCCATTGTGTTCGGCTCGGCATACGGGCAACTGGACGCAGCGCCAGCTATCCGAGCCCCGCGCCGGCCGCGTGGCCGATCCGCGCTGTGCGCCTGCGACATCTTGCATCATTCATCGGTCATTCAGGTCGAGGGATAGATTGTTAGCCTCGCTCGCAATGCTCCTCTCTCCGCCGCGGCGGGCGGCAACAGGGCGCGAGCAATAAACGGCCGCTTCATCCGTCGATTGAGTAGCCTTGGTAGAGAGCAGCATCGCCGCGTCCATGACCCCGCCCCAGACCCCCGCCACGACGATCTCGTCTCCCATGCCCACCATCAGGATGCGTCGGCGGTGGACCGAATTCACCGCCGCCCAGGTCGGCGTCCTGTTCATTGCGCTCGTTCTGATCGCTGCGATCCCAGTCTTCACCCATCCGCTTCCGCCGCTTGAGGATTACATCAACCACCTCGCGCGCATGCACGTCATCGCGACGGTCAGTTCCGATCCCGACCTCGCCAAGTTCTACGAGATCGACTGGCAGATCCTGCCCAATCTGATGATGGACGTGATCGTGCCCCAACTTGCTCATTTCATGAGCATTTACGCGGCGGGGCAGGTGTTCACCATCATGACCTTCGTGCTGATCCTTTCGGGCGCTCTCGCGTTCAACCGGGCCCTGTTTGGAAGCTGGTCGGTGCTGCCGCTTGTCGCCGCGCCCCTGCTGTACAACTACGTGTTCCTGATTGGCGTGATGAACTACATGTTCGGCATCGGGCTTGCGTTGTGGGGGCTCGCGTTCTGGGTGTTGCTGCGCGAACGGATATGGCCGGCGCGCCTCTTTGTATCCACGCTCTTCGTGCTCGCGCTGTTCTTCTGTCACCTGTTCACTGCCGGCCTTTACGGCATGGGCCTGCTCGCCTTCGAGCTGCTGCGCCTGTGGAACCAACGCGACCGCCCGCTGCTGCCGCGCCTGATCGACTTCTGCGCCACCGGCCTGCCGTTCCTCCCCGTTCTCCCTCTCCTGCTCATGAGCCCGACCTGGGAACTGGCGGGCGAAAATTCATGGGAGCAGCGCGGCAAGATCGACGGCCTCATCTACATCATCGAGGTCTATTCCGACTTCGTCGCCTTTGCGATCGCTGCGATCGCGATTGCCGCGATCGTCTGGGCGGTCCGCCACAAGATCCTGAAAATGCACCCGGTAGGACTGCTGCTCCTGGTGATCGGCGGCTTGATCTATCTCGCCATGCCGCGCGTCCTGTTCGCCACCTATATGGCCGACCAGCGGCTGCCGATCGCGCTCGCCTTCATGATCGTCGCTTGCGCGCATCTGGAACTGCGCAATCGGCTGGTGCGGCGTGGCTTCATCGCGTTGCTTCTCATCATGCTCGTGGTGCGCGTGATCGAGGTTGACGTCGCGTGGGCGGATTTATCGCGCGCGACCCTCGACTTTCGCGATTCCACCAAGCGCATCAAGCGTGGATCGACGGTGCTGGTCGCCTATGGCGATCGATCGGGGGGCGACGATGTGCGGGAACTCGGTCTCGTCCATGCCGCCTGTCTCGCGATGATCGAACGCTCCGCGCTGGTGACCACCGCGTTCGCCGTGCGCGGCAAGCAGATCCTCAATGTGAAGGCGCCGTACAACGAACGCGTCGACACCGAGGACGGAACCCCGCCTTCAATCGAGCAGCTGCTGGTCGCTGCCGATCGCGACGAGGACCCGAAGCCGCCCTATTGGCAGGATTGGCAGACGCAGTTCGACTACGTCTATCTGCTGTTCACCGAGCAGGACGCCGAAAACCCCGCACCGGAACTGCTGACCCTCGTTCACGAAGGGCCGCGCTTCCAGCTCTACCGGGTCATCAGGCCGCAAAACGCGGCGCGATAGGACGGCGCTCTTTATCTGTTTACCGCGTCACCACGATGAAGTCGGTCCCGCGCCCGGTCTCGGGGCCGAGACCCTGATCGGAGATGGTAAGCGAGGCGCCGGCGGTCAGCAATTCGCTGATGCGGTCGAGCGTCTCCTTCCCGATCTCGATGCGATCAAGAGCCGCGATGGCTGCCGGAGACGGCGCGGCAGCAACAGCCGGTGCGGCGGGTTCCGCGCGGGCAGATTTCCGGCCGCGCTTTTTCGGTGCTTCGACGGTCTCCTGAGTGCCGGTCGGCATCGAGATGACGGTCCAGCGCATGGCCGCACCACCATCCTTGAGCTCAACGGCGGTGTAGACATGGGTGCCGAGCGGCTCATTCGCGTCACGGATGGTCACCGGCGCATCGAACAACGGCGTGAACTTGTGCCGTACGAAGATCTTCTTCTCCTTGCGGCTGATGAAAACCGAGATCGGGCCGGACTTGCGCATGGCCTCGACCTGCCGGACATGATCCGCAGCCTTCTTCGCAACGGCAACCGCACGCGCAGTCGTGGCGACGTCCGTGAGCCGCCCGGCGACAGCCGCCTCGGCAGCGCCGATGCCCCCGGTCAGCCGCTCGGTCGCCGTCGTCGCCGCGGCCCAGATCGTCGCGATCAGGCCAGTTTTCGGCTTCGGCCCGCCCTCCTTGACCGAGCCTCGCAGTTCAACCGCATCAGTTGCGGTGACCAGATCGGTGTTTTTCGCGGTCCTGATCGTCCGCACCGCATCGGCGCGGCGCGCCGGCTTGTCGGCGACCGGCATTTCCGGCGGCGTCTCGGGCTGCACCTGCTTCGGCACGAACAAATGAGGATTTTCGATCTCCGCTGGCACGACATCGGTGCGCGCAATGATCACGCGCAAGCCGAGCTTTGTCGTGGCCCACATCTGCCGCGCAAATGCGCCGGGCATGCGGATGCAGCCATGCGAGGCGGGATGGCCCGGCACGACGCCTTCGTGCAGCGCGACGCCGGACCAGGTGATCCGCTGCATGAACGGCATGGGCGCATCACTATAAAGGTTCGAGCGGTGAAACCGCTCCTTCTGGATGACGCTGAAGACGCCGGTCGGCGTCGGATGGCCGGGCACGCCGGTCGCAACCATCGAATGGGCGACGGGAACGCCGTTGCTGTAAAGCGTGAGCCGCTGGGTGTCGATCGCAATGACCAACTGCAGCGTCCCGGTTGCAAGGACCGGCGCTTTCTTCTCGTTCGGATCGATCCGGTCGATCTGTTTGCTGCGCGGCTTGCGGAGCTTGGGTGTTGGGCTGTCCGGCACCGGATAGGGTGTTGCCGCCGGCGGCCCGAAAAGGTCGAACAGGCCCGCCGAGGCGCCCGAAAAGGCCGCCGAGGACATCAAAAGGGCGATCGTCAGCCCACCCACCGCAGCCATGCGGCACCGGCCGCTTCGGCCATGAGCCTTGGCGGAATCCTCGTCGGCACCGTCCGACATCGCGGCGCTCGTGTGCGTCGAATTGCTCAACCGATCCCCTCGAACCAAACACGGTCCCGTCGTTTGCGATCCCCGCCGCAAGTCGAGTCGTAACAAAATGGTACTGGCGGAGCCCAGCCTGCGCTACCGCTCTGACCTCTTGATGACCGCGCGTTCTGACGTTTTGCGGCAGCCGTTGTAGCCGCGCCACACACGAGCCCAGTAAGCCGCCGCCTGGTTAATACACGGTTGCCATGAGTCTGGTTTCGGGGCGTTTACGGTTCGAGCGGCGAGCCGTGGCCTTGCATGGACCATTCAACCGTGGTGAACGGCGAGCCAGATGGTCGCGCGGTCCGGATCGGTCCATTCGATGCGGTGACGCTTGTGCGCCGGAAGGTGCAGATGATCGCCGGGCCCCAGCCGGCGCGGCTGCGCTTCGCCTTCGATCAGGAGTCCCGCCGACCCGGCGAGCAGGATCACCCACTCGTCCCGCTCCTGGTCGTACCAGAAACCCGGCGGGCTCGCCTGCCCGGCAGACACGATCCGCTCGATCCTGACATGCGGCGCATCGAGCAGAACTGTTACCTGCTCGTCCAAGGGACTGCGCGGCACGTCCAAGAAAATATTGCCGTGCAGGTTGCCGTCCCCGCTCAAGGCTCACCCCACGGATGCGACGCGTTTTTCCGTTTGCCCGGAGTCGAGCCCGAACGCGTCGGCCATGAGTGCGTAGGACCGTTTGCGCGCGTTGTGGTCGTACATCATGCTCGTGATCATCACTTCGTCGGCCTGGGTCTCGGCGATGAGCGGCAGCAGCCGCTCCTTCACCATGGCCGGCGTGCCGACGAAGAGGCGCTCGCGGTTGGAAGCGATCCGCGTGCGATCGCCCACTGTGTAGGGATAGGCCAGCGCCTCCTCCGGGCTCGCGAGCGGCGCGTACTCGCCTTTGGAACGGCGCACGTAATTGAGGTCGACGGTGGAGGCGTGCCGCTCGGCCTCTGCCTCGGTGTCGGCGGAAACGACGTGCACGGCGAGGATCGCGTAGGGCTGTTCGCGTGCCGGCGAGGGGCGGAAACGGTCGCGATAGCTGCGCATCGCCGCCGCTGCATCATGGCTCGCGAAATGATGGGCGAACGAGAACCCCGCGCCGACCGCGGCGGCCAGCTCGGCGCTATAATCGCTGGAGCCTAAGAGCCAGATCGGCGGCAGAGGCACATCGGCCGGCATGGCCCGGACGTTGTGAAACGGATGGTTCTCGGGAAATCCGCGCGACTCGAGCAGCAGCAGTTCCTGGAAGCGTTCGAGAAAATCGTCGTCCGAGGCCGTATCCTGCCGACGTCGCAACGCATAGGAGGTGACAGGGTCAGTACCGGGGGCGCGGCCGAGGCCGAGATCGATGCGCCCGGGAAACAGCGCCTCCAGCACCTTGAAGCGCTCTGCCACCATGAGCGGCGCATGATTGGGCAGCATTACGCCGCCGGAGCCGACGCGGATGCGGCGGGTCAGGGCCGCGATCTGGCCGATCATGATCTCCGGCGCGGCGCTCGCGATCGAGGGCAGGTTGTGGTGCTCGGCGACCCAGTAGCGGGTGTAGCCGAGCCGGTCCGCATGCTGCGCGAGATCGAGCGTGTTCCTCAGCGCTGCGGGGCCGGAACCGCCGGAGGTGACGGGCGAGAGATCGAGGACGGAGAGAGGCAGCATAGCAGGCATGTAGTGGCTCGCGGCCGGTTCGCCATGGCGTGCGGCCGGCGCCGTCACGAAGCCGGCAACGCCTCCATCTCCTCGCCGAGCGCGATCGGATGAGCCATCGCCTCGTGCAGCTTGTCGCGGTCGAGCTCGCGCTCCCACCGGCTGATCACGATGGTAGCGACGCCATTGCCGACGAGGTTGGTGAGCGCGCGGCACTCGCTCATGAACTTGTCGATGCCGAGCAGCAGCGCGAGCGACTGGATCGGAATGTCCGGCACAATCGCGAGCGTGGCCGCGAGCGTCACGAAACCGGCGCCGGTGACGCCTGAGGCGCCCTTCGAGGTGATCATAGCGATCACCAGAATGCCGAGCTCCTGGCCGATGGTGAGATGCGTGTTGGTCGCCTGGGCGAGGAACAAGGTCGACAGCGTCATGTAGATGTTGGTGCCGTCGAGATTGAAGCTGTAGCCGGTCGGGATCACCAGGCCCACCACCGACTTCGAGGCACCAAGCCGCTCCATCTTCGCGATCATGTGCGGCAGCACCGTCTCCGACGACGACGTGCCGAGCACGATCAGGAGTTCGTCCTTGATGTAACCGATGAACCTCAGGATCGAAAATCCGGAGAAGCGTGCGATCGATCCGAGCACCAGGAGCACGAACAAAACGCTGGTGAGATAGAACGTCCCGACGAGTTGGATCAGGTTCCACAACGAGCCGATTCCATACGCACCGATAGTGAACGCCATCGCGCCGAATGCGCCGATCGGCGCCACGCGCACGATGATGCGGATGACGCCGAAGAAGATCTTCGCCATCGCATCGATCACGCCGGTGATCTTCTGACCGAGTGCGCCCATGCGCGAGATGGCGAAGCCCGAGAGGATCGCGACGAGGAGCACTTGCAACAGATCGCCGCGCGCGAGCGCATTGAGGAAGCTGTCCGGGATGATCGCAAGCAGGTGCGAGACGATGCCCTCCTCCTTCGCGCGCGTCACGTAGGACGCCACCGCCTTGGGGTCGAGACTCGCCGGGTCGATATTGAAACCGCTGCCGGGTTGGACGATTTCGCCAACAAGGAGCCCGATCGCGAGCGCGATCGTCGACACCGCTTCGAAATAGAACAGCGTCTTGACGCCGACGCGCCCGACCTTCTTCAGGTCGCCGATCGAGGCGATGCCGTGCACCACGGTGCAAAAGATCACCGGCGCGATCATCATCCTGATGAGCGCGATGAAGCCGTCACCCAGCGGCTTCATCTGGACACCGATCTTGGGGAAGTAATGACCGAGGAGAATGCCGATCGCGATTGCGATCAGGACCTGGACGTAGAGCACCGTGTACCACGGCTTATGCGCCGGGGGCGCAGCGGCGGCACGCACCGTGCCGGCATCAGGAGAAATTACGGCCATGTTGCACCCCGGGGCTTTCCTCAAAAATTGAACCGGCTTTCGCCCCACAATGAACGAGGCGACGGGAAATTCAAGACGAGGAAGGCATGGCGCCTATGCCGCAATGCAAGACATCTTATCGTGACAGTACCCCACCCGCCCTTGGCGGGAGGCGATGAAATCAAGGCTTCGCGCCAATCGAAATCACTTCGGCCCGATGCCGTCGCGCAACGCACGCATATGCGGGAAAACGTCGTCCCACACGGTGCGGCGGGCGACCCCGAGCATCTGCAGGTAGCCCCCGGCGCGACCGAAGCGCAGCCACTGCACTACGTTGAGCTCGACACCGGTCTTGGAACTGGTGATCTCCCCGACGATCTCGTGACCTGGATCTTCTCCGATCTTGATCGCGTCGGAACGCAGGTTGCGCGCCTCCTTGAAGTCCCATGCGGTGGCGAGAAGACGCCGCGCGAAGCTTTCCCGGTCTCCTGGCCCGGGAGGCTGACCGTGCGACATCGCGATCAGGAAGAACGGCTGTTCCTCGGCGGTCGCCGCCGGATTCGGGCCGTAGGTCAGAAGGGCGACGCCGTCGGGCCGCGCCCGCACAAGTTGGAAACCACCGAGGTCGCTGATGTTGTAAGGCAGCAGCGCAAGCTGCTGTTCGGCCGGTACT
>Ga0265316_10007546_pt1 | contig 10233 bp, 9 predicted proteins | sample 4522metaG_FD_202092 | JGI IMG/M metagenome (GOLD analysis project Ga0265316, IMG submission 202092) | Rhizosphere microbial communities from Carex aquatilis grown in University of Washington, Seatle, WA, United States - 4-5-22 metaG | ecosystem: Host-associated > Plants > Roots > Rhizosphere >...
CCACTTCTCGACCACCTGATAGTCGGCACTCGCGAGCGGCCCGTCGCCCGGCCAGGCGAGACGCGCGAGCAGCGTCGAAAACGCGCGTGCCCACTCGGGCGGGGTCTGTTCCGCGGGCAGCGATTCCCGCTCGCGCCGCCAGGCGCCGAGCAACGCCGCGAGATCCGGGCACCGATGCGGCGCGGCGAGCCGCTCGACCCGCTCCATCGAAACCCGGTTGGAGCCCCGGCGCAAAGCGGCGTCGAGCGAAGCGCGCTGGGTCCATTCGCTCCGCGCCGCGCCCAGGAAGGGCGAGCGCAGGAGCCGGCTCACCAGATCGAAATCGTTCCCGGCGAGGGCGAGTTCGAGGGCCAGGAGCCCCGCGTGTACCAACGGAAAGGAGGCCAGCGCGGGCCCGGCAGAAATGTTGAAGAGCGGCCGATCGAGCACGCCGGCGAAGGTCCGCTCGACGCGCTCGCGCACTTCGGCGAGGTTTCGGATCACCACCGCGATTCCGGTTGCTCCGTCCTCCAGGAGAGAGCACGCCCAACGCGCCGCAGCCTCAATTTCCTGCTGGCCGTCGGGGAGCAAGGTGCGCACCGCGTCCTGCGACAGGCCGGAGTCCTGTCCTACCTCCACAACGGCGCAGGGCCAGGCAGCGAGGAACTCCCGTTGCTGCGGGGTGAACTCGTCGAAGCCGGCCAGGATGATCCGCTCCGGCAAAGGCAGGCTCGCGAGGCGCGCGGCCAGGTAGTCCGTGGCGGAGGCCGAGTCGAGCCATCCTTCCCGCTCGCAGACGGCCGCGAACTCGCGCGCCCAGCCCAGGAAAGCCCGCGTGTCGTCAGTGGCCGCGGCTTCGAGGGCCGCACCGTCCAGCTTCCAACAGCGCACCATCTCCCACGTCTCACGAGCAGCGCGGGCCGTCGCGGCCAGTTGAAGCAATCCATCGCCGCCGGGCGAGCCCGCGATGACCCGCTCCCAAACGGCTGTTTCCTGTTGCTCGTCGAGCCGCAGCGGCGCCGGCTGGCCGGAGTACACCAGCTCATTCCACAACTCGCCCAGCCACGCGGACCAGGGCAGGATCGCGGGCGCCTCCCAGACATCGAGCCCCGCCGCGCGCCGGAGCGCATTCGACCTCTCCCGCAGCGTGCGCGCAAGGCGGCGGCTGGCCGTGACCAGCGTAGCGCCGGTGCGCGCCTGTTCGAGCGCGTCCTCCAAGGAGATCGTAACGGGCAAGATGGACTATTGTAATGCCAGCTCGTACCCGTGCGCGGCCACCTCGGTCCAGTAGATCTCCGAAGCGTGGCCGTGAAGGGCGAACACCTGGCGCGGAAGGTCGCAGACCTGCTCGCAGCCGCGCTCGTAGAAGACCAGAATCGACGGGCCGGCGCCGCTCAGCACGCAGCCCAGCAGCCCGGGCGCGCGCAGCTTCACGATCTCATCCAGACCGGGCACCAGCGGCACACGGTAGGACTGGTGGAAGCGATCTTCGAGCGCGGTCGGAAACGCGCTGGCGGAACCGGCAGCCATCGCAGCCACCAGCAAAGCGGCGCGCTGCACGTTGAAGACCGCGTCGGCGCGCGAATAGCACTCGGGCAACACGGAGCGCGCCTTGGTGGTAGGCAGGTCGAAATCCGGCACCACCACCGCGACGCCGAACTTGGCCGGCATCTCCAGCCTCACCGCGCGCGCCGAGCCGCCGGAATCGATGGCGCTGGCCACGATCGACCCCAGCACGCACGCCGCCACGTTATCCGGGTGGCCTTCGATCCGCGCCGCCTCGTTCAAAACGCGCAGTGGCTTCCAGCCGAGTCCGAGAAGCTGATCGGCGATCACCACGCCCGCAGTGAGCGCCGCCGCGCTCGATCCCAGTCCCTTGCCGATGGGAATGTCGTTGCGGATTTCCAGTTCGACGAGCGGCAGCGACCCACCCACGTCCGCGGCCACGGTCTCGGCGGTCTGCCAGATCAGGTTGGTGGCATCCAGCGGAATCGACTCCGCGTCGCGTCCCGAGGCGCGTATCGTCAGCTCCTCGCTCTGGCGGAAGCGGCACTCGAGGTAGATTCCCAGCGCCAGTCCGAGGGCGTCGAAGCCTGGACCGAGGTTCGCACTCGATGCGGGCACTTTCAGAGTCGTCCAGTTCATTCCTAGAACTGGAAAGTATAGCAGGGCAGGCTTGCGGTGCGCGCTTCGGGCAAGCCGGTCTCGTCCGCCTCACCCCCGGAAAACGCGCCCGCGAGGCGCTCCAGAATTCCCCGCTTGCGCGTAAAGCGCCTGCGGCGGCTTTTGAGGAAGTCGAACGTGAACGGCGACCGCCGCTCCAATTCCCGCACGTAAGCCGTGGAGTAGCACTGCCGCGCTTCGCCCACCGCGCCCGTGAGCAGCATAAAGAAGCTTGTCCGGATGAGTTCCTTGATGGCCACAGGAGCGGTCGCGCCGATGCCATCCAACCCCGCCAGCACGCGGGCGCCGAAATCGAAAGCGCGGTTCGTCACGGCATCGAGCGGCTCGCGGCTCGCCGCCTCGGAGAACACCGTGCGAATGCCGTCTCGAGCGTCGGCCGCGACGTCCTGCAAATCGTCGCCAAGCTGAAGCGCAACTCCCCAGGCGAAAGCGAAATCGGCCTCGCTTTCGGAGAGCGCACCCGCGGCCAGCCAGGCGTCCGCCACCACCGATGCCCCGCCCTTCTCGAAGCCGATCTCGAGCACATCGCCCCCGCCCGCCGCGCGGTGCAGTTGGAGGCTCCGCTCCTGCGCGCGGTGTATGGCCGAGAGGCTGGCGAAGACCTCGGGATACTCGGTTCTGGAATACTGGCTCTCGATCAGGCCCACCAGCGCCCAGGCCTGCTCCTCGTGGCGGCCGTTGGGCACAAGGTGCTCTCCCGCGAGGCGCGCTCCGAAGCGCCGGTTGAAAGCGTGCTTATCGGCTTTCGAGACGGCAGGCTCGTCGAGATAGTTGTCGGTACAGGGGTACAGCATGCTGTAGCCGAAGACGGCCGGAGTCAGCCGCGCAGGCAGCCCGAGCAGAATCTGTAGGCCATTCGCCGTCCACGCGTTGCGGCTGGCCTGGAAGACGTCGCCGGCGCTCATCGACGGATCGAAGAGGCGCGCGGCGCGGGCCAGTTCCCTGCCCGTCCCTGTGAATCCGCCGGTGAGCAGCAGGTCGAGATGGCGGTCTTCGAAGTCGAGCGCCTCGTGAGCGAACACGCGGAAGGCTGCGGTCAGGCGCTCCTGGGCGGCGGCCTGCTCCGCCGCTGTCCGAGGCGCGGCCCGCAACTCAGCTTCGACTGCGTCGAGATAGCGGTCCAGATGCGCTTCGCGGCGCGCCTGCTCGCGTGCCGAATAGGACGGCAGGAAACCGGGCGGCGCGGGATCGGCCTCGCGCCACCACTCCAGAAGCCGGGTCATCGTGGCGTGCGGATCGCGTGGCATGGCTCAGAATATGCTACGGGCAATTCTCGCACGATGTTCCAGGCCGCGGGCGATCGCTATGCTATCGTGGGTGATGTCCGCTCGGAAGTTCCCCCCGGGGGCCGGTAGCTCAGGTGGTTAGAGCATCTGCCTTTTAAGCAGAGGGTCGCGGGTTCGAGTCCCGCCCGGCTCACCAATCAACTTCGCCGATGCCGCCGCCGCCAGCTTAGCGCGCGCCGTGCGCTCGGCCTTCGTCATGTGCTCGGCCGCCGCGAGGCCGCCCGGTCCCGCTCCGTCGGCAGCCATCTCGGCGTGCTCCTGGACAGCCTGGGCGGTTCCGGAGCACCCACGCTACCGCAGCCAGGATGACGAGACCAAAAAGGGGACCCGCCTGGGAATGCAGGAGGCTTAGTCCGCCACACAAAAGGGCGCCGAACCGCGCGTGTGCATAATCTCGCGCGTGCCGCCTGCCCGGTACTAGCGGTACTATGCCCGCCCTGGTACGAATGGTGGGTGCCAGGCGCCCTTATCCTACCCAACTCAGCAGAGAACAGGATGTATAATAACCGGAGACCGGACCGGCACGATGGAAGCCCCGGCCCTGTTCACGTTGCGATGAAGAGAGAGATCCTGTGAAGCGTAACCTCAAGCTGCTCTATTTCCTGACTCTCGGGGCGCTGTGTCTGTGTCTGACCGCCGTCCCCGCCGGCGCAGTCACTGTCGTTAGTGGGCCCGAGCTCTTCGGCGACGCGATCGTGACATCGCCATTTTTCTTCGCAGGCAACCCGACCTGGACGACCACTCCCGCTTGGGCTCCCAGTTCCGGCACTGTGCTCAAAATGGACGGAAAAGTCTCGTGCGGAGCGGGAGGCGAGGCATGCAAGGCTGAGCTGGACTTCTATTTCACCGTGACCGGCGCCACTCCAATTACGGTAACGCTGGGCGGCGCGAGCACCGATCCCCTTGCGCACGGAGTTGTAGCCTTCAACCCCCCCCTAAACATCCTTGAAGACTGGGGTGTGAGTGGCGGCAGCATTTCGATGACGCCGTTCATTGTCCAGATACCGGGCCCCAACGAATATTCCGGCGTGCTCGACATATTCATGGCCCCAGGCACCGTGGTGGATCTGGGCGGCGAGAGCCTGGACTTCACCGTAGGCACGCCCGAACCTGGTTCGGCCCTGCTGCTCTGCGGCGGCCTCGCGTTGGTCGAGTTTCTGCGGCGCAAGATCCGCCGCTAACTGGCCCGCAAGCGCGGCCGCCCTTGCGCCCCATCAGGCTCATGACCCGCCGCAGCCGTACTTCCGGGCGCCCATCCACGCCCGCGACAACGGGGCTTTGACTAAGCTCCAGGCTCGGGAGGTTAGGAAGTTTACAGACATTCGCAGTAAGTGGTAGAAACCCCCTGTTTACGACTTTTGAGCAGAGGGTCGCGGGTTCGAGTCCCGCCCGGCTCACCAAGATATATCGATTCATTTGGGTTCGACGCCCTCGGCCGCGATGCATTCGGGGCGTTGCCTGACACTGTCTGCCAGAGAACCGGAACTCAACCCCCCGAACACGAGTCCTCCTACCGGGCGTCCGTTCGCCTGCCGCGAAGGACGTCCACAAAACCTCGCATATCCAGAGCTTCGACGCCCGGCGCGATCCCCCGGCTCGCCGGCGCCGTGGTGGAGGTGCGATGGACCACCGTCAACCGGACTGACGCCCCTCCGGCCATCGATCGGCGCAGAGACGTCAGCGGCCCTGCCATCCCCGGCGCTACGGTCTTGGAGGCCTTTGACTCCACCATCCACAACCCGCCGTGGCCGTCCGGGAAAAGGAAATCTACTTCCAGCCCTTGCTGATCGCGGAAATAGTAGAGCTCCTTCCGCCGGCCCTGGTTGACCTGGCTCTTCACGATCTCGGCCGCTACGAATCCCTCAAACAGGGCGCCCAGAAAGGGCGACCGCTCCAGTTCGGCCTGCGACGCGATCCCCAACAAATAGCAAGCCAGTCCCGGATCGCCCAAATACAGTTTGGGCGACTTGACCAGGCGTTTGCCGAAGTTCTCGAAGTAGGGCGGCACCAGAATGACCTGCCCCGTGATCTCCAGAACGTGCAGCCACTCGCCCACCGTCGGCACGGAGATTCCGAGTGGCGCGGCGAGGTCCGTCTTGTTGAGCATCTGACCGTGGCGGCTGGCCACCAGCGCCAGGAACCGCCGGAAGGTGGCCAGATCGCGCACATTGGTGACGGCGCGAACGTCCCGCTCCAGATACGTCTGGATGTAGGAACTGAACCACAACCCGCGCGCCCTCGGCCGCGCAATCGCTTCCGGGTAGCCGCCCGCCAGGAGTGTGACCCGGTCCGTCTCCGCCAGGCTGAATGGCAGCAACTGCAAGATCGCGGCCCGGCCGGCCATCGACTCGGTGACGCCCTGCATGAGCGGGTTCTCCTGGGACCCGGTAAAGAGCCAGCGGCCCATTTTGCGCGGCTGTTGGTCGATGAGGGTGCGGATGTAGGCGAATAGCTCGGGCGCGTTTTGGATCTCGTCGAAGAGCACCGGCAGCCGGAGCTCGTCCAGAAGCGCCCGGGGATCCGAACGGGCGCGCGCCTGAACGTCGGGATCTTCGAGCAGCACGTAGGGCGCCCTCGGAAACACATGGCGCAGCAGGGTGGTCTTTCCACTGCGCCGCGGGCCGGTGAGGACCACTGCGGGGAAGCTGCGGACGGCTTCGGCCAGCACTGGACGGAGCGCGCGCGGGACGAATCGCATATGAGTATTCTAAACTACAATCTTAGATTTCTCAATACCACGGGCCGCCGCCCACAGGCGCCTGTAGAACGTGGCGCACCTTAGCCGATGCCCGCGGCGCTCGACTCCTCCGCTTCAGCGCTGTCTGCACATTGACCCGTAGGGCAGCGTCAGGAAGCGCCCGATCGCCCTGGCGAGCCAGCCTTCAAGACCGGCCGGCGGACGTGCCTTTGATCGAATTGACGAAGCGTGCGATCCCCGGCCAATCCCACTCAATCACAACCCAACCGGGAGGCGCTTTCGACACGGAGCCCCTTTGGTCTTTGTCCACGTTGACGCCCAGAATCGGCATCGCAAAATCCCCGGCGCACTCCAGTTCCCAACCTATGTCGCCGTCGATGCTGTTCCTGCTAACCAGAACGATAGCTGCGTCACATTGATAGATCCTGCTCCGGCACTGCGCTTTCCAGGCTGGGAACCATGGCTGTTTCGCTTGGATGTGGTCAAACTCCACCGGCAGGTTGGCCTTTCGGGCCTCGGCCTTGAGCCGTTCAAAGAACGGATAGTCCTTGGAAGCGTAAATGACGAAGACCTTAGTCACGACCGTGTGTCCAGGTTCAACCTCATCAAGAATGCCTATATCGTAGCCTGCGGATGAGAGGAGAGCAAGCCGGGGGACAGTGCCTCGCCTCCCGCCTCGACTTGCGAGAGAATCGGAAGCATGATCCGGATCCCCGCATTCCTCCTGCTCTCTGCGGCGTTTGCCTTCGCCGCCGACCAGCCCGCCCCCCTCGGCCAATTCGACGCCCAGACCGGCATCGGCGCCAGCGTTCGCCCCGGCTCGGCCGACTTCGATGCCGCCAAGGCCGTCTACACCGTCACCGGCGGCGGTCTCAACATGTGGGCCAACGCCGACGCCTTCCACTTCGTGTGGAAGAAGCTCTCGGGCGATTTCTCCCTCACCGCCGAAGTTCGCATCACGACCGGCGCAACCGACGGCAACCCGCACCGCAAGGCCGGCCTGGTGGTGCGCCAAAGCCTCGAGCCCGAGTCGCCCTACGTCGACGTGATCCTGCACGGCAGCGGGCTGACCGCCATGCAATTCCGGACCACGCCGGGCGGCACCACCGACGAGGTGCACACCGATGTAACCGCCCCGGCCGTCCTTCGCCTGGAGCGGCACGGCGACGTGTTCGAGATGTGGCTCTCCGGTGCGCCCGGCGAAGCGCCGCACAAGGTCGGGTCCACGGGCCTGGAGCTGCATGACCCGATCTACGTCGGCCTCGCGGTGTGCGCGCACGACGCCGGCCGCATGGAGACGGCGGTGTTCTCGAACGTCAAGCTCGAGCCCGCGCCTACGAAGAAGTAGCCGGCCTGCGCATCCGCCCCGCCAGAATCTCGACTACGTTGCGCACGTACTGTTCGTCCGTGATCTGCCCAACAGCCTCTTCCGGAAACTCGGCCAGCGACCGGAAGTACTCCGCGATCTCGTGGAAGACCTCGACCCGCGCGTCCGGCGCGAATTGATCCCGGCGCACCAGCGCCTGAATCGCAATGCCGGCCGCCTCCGGCGAGGCGTGCTGGCGCAGGCGCCGCACCAGGTGATCGTAGGCCAGCATCGAATTGAACTTCCCCTCCAGCAACTGCGCCAGGTCCGGGTGCGGCAGCTTGGGATTGCGGACCACGATGGTGCCCGCCGCCAGGTCGCCCAGCCGCCTCGCCTTCGCGCTCAGCAGGCACGCCAGCCCTCCCGTCATGTAGAACGCGGGCGCCGCATCCACGGCCCGCATCAGGTTCCGGATGACCACCTGGGTGACGCGCAGATGCAGTCCCTGCTCGTCCATGACGCGCAGGCGCAGCAGCCTCTTGCCGATGGTCTGGCCGCGCCAGCGCCACTCCAGCGTGATGCCGTAGCCGATCGAAACGGCGAAATACAGGATGACGGTCGAGGCCTGGACGATATCCGCGCTGATCACGCCCGCCAAGGGGAGCAGCCGGCCTATGGCTTGAGAAATCCCGATCACCGCGGCGGTGTCGATCAGCCACGCCACAAACCGCACCAGCGGCCCCGCCAGCAACAGCGAAAAACGAACGCCTTCCGGAGTCTCGATTTCGATGGTGCGGCTGCAGCGGCTCATCGCGCCGCCTCGCTGCGGCCCGACCGCCCCAGAAACAGCACCAGCAGAATCAGTTCCGCCACGCCGAAACCGATCTTGAGCGAATAGGGCACGACGGGCCGATGGTATTGCGACAGGAACGCTTCGACCAGACCCGCCCAAACCAGCATGACGGCCACTCCGCTCACCAGGGTCACCAGATCGCCGCCGATCGCGCGCAGCCGCTCGCGGCGCGTGGTGCGGCGGCCCCAGCCGATCAGAGCGCTCGCCAGTAGCAGGCCGGCCTGTCCCGCGATCAGGATGGCCGGAATCTCGATCACCCCGTGCGGCAGCAGCCAACCCAGCAGGAACTCCGTCTGCCCCGCGCGCACGTAATCGGCCGACACCGCGCCCAGCGTCACGCCGTTATAGAACAGGACCACCGCCGTCCCCGCGCCCCAGGTGATCCCCAGGCTGAAGGTCGCGATCGACACCCGTATGTTGTGCGTCATCAACTGCGCGGAGAAACTGGCGCGATGCCCGCGCAACTGGTCGTTCGGTCCCTTCTCCTCCTTGGCCACGCGTTCCGCCGGATTCCCTTCCAGTCCCGAGAACGGCATGATGACGGCCTTCGAGTCCGGGTCTCTCCACACCGCCACGCCGCCGAAAGCGCAGCCCAGCAGCGTGATGGCCACGGCGATCCACAACAGCCGGGCGTGCCGCCGGACCGTCCCGGGGAAGGTCGTAAAGAACCAGTGCAACGGGCGCGGGCGCTTGCGGCGCTCGCGGGTCGAGTGAATCTCGCCGTAGGCGCGCGCCACCAGCGATTCCACGTGCTCCCGCGCTTCGGCCTCGGCCGAGAAGGTCGCCATCCTGGCCAGGTCTGCCGACGAGCGCTCGTAGAGATAGTGGAACCGCTCCATCTGATCGAGGGTCATGCCGGCGCCGGCGTCGCTCTCGATCCGGTCGAGGATCGCTTCCAGCTCGCTCCAGTACGCTTGCTCGGCCGCGACAAAGCGTGGCAGGTCGAGGATCATAGCGCCTGCCTCCGCTTCACGTCCAGGTAGAGCGACGTCAGCTCGGTCTCGATCCGATCCGGATCGAGCACCGAGAACCGCACCCCCGCGCGCTCCAGCGTCATCCGCAGTTCCCGCAGCTTCTTCCAGAACAGTTGGCCGGCCACGCCGCGATACAGGTCGTCGAGCCCCTCGGGCGGCGGCCCTTCGAACAGCGGCTGGATGCCCGGCGTCCCCGCCACGCTGACCAGCACCAGGTGCCGCCGGGACGCGATCTGGACCGCCTGCGCGAAGCTCTCCGCCAGCACCGGGTCGTCCAGCGCCGTGAGCACTACCAGCAGCGCGCGCCGCCGCAGCACCGTCTGGATGAAACCGAACAGCTCGCCGAAATCGGGCGACACGCGCCGCGGCTGCAGCTTGTAGATGGCCTCGCGGCAGGCGCGGTAATGGGCTTTCCCGCTGCGCGCGCGCACGAACTGGTGAACCTTGTCGCTGAAAGTGATCAGTCCGAACCGGTCGCCTTGCCGCTCGGCCGCCAGTCCCAGGTGCAGCGCCGCGGTCACGTACTTCTCGAGCGTCTCCCGCCGCGCGCTCAGCCGCGACGCATCCACCACCACGTACAATTCCTGGGTTCGCTCCAGTTGAAAGACCTTGACGATGGGTTTGCCGCGGCGTGCGGTGGCCTTCCAATAGATCTCGTCGAACGAGTCGCCGCGCGCGTAATCCCTAAGCTTCTCGAACTCGCGCCCGCGCCCCACCTGGCGCTCGCGGCGCGTGTTGGACGTTTCGCGGCTCAGCAACAGCGCGCGGGTCGCGCCGCTACGCAGGTTTGGATAGGCGCGGACTTCGCACTCCACCGGGACCACCGCTCGTATGGACCACAGCCCCCAAGGCGAAGCCCGCTCTATGTCGGCCAGCTCGATGCGATAATCGCCGCGCTCGCGCGGCACCAACGGCCACTCGATCCGAGTGACGCCTGTGCCTGCCGCAACGGT
>Ga0265316_10007548_pt1 | contig 10232 bp, 8 predicted proteins | sample 4522metaG_FD_202092 | JGI IMG/M metagenome (GOLD analysis project Ga0265316, IMG submission 202092) | Rhizosphere microbial communities from Carex aquatilis grown in University of Washington, Seatle, WA, United States - 4-5-22 metaG | ecosystem: Host-associated > Plants > Roots > Rhizosphere >...
CGTTGAGCACCACCCGCTCGGCCTGGTTGCCGAACACCAGCAGCAGCGTAGCGCAGACCAGCGGGACGGCCGAGAGCAGCACCAGGGCGATGGCCACGGCGTTCTGCTGAACGAATCCACGGTTGCGCGGAACGCGATAGGCCGCCTGAAACCCTTCCATCAGGCTCTTGATGACGCCGGAGGCCGCCCACACCGATATCAGCCCCGCCACGATCAGCAGTGCCAGAGGGCGCGCACCGGTGGCGCGGAACTGCTTGACCACCAGATCCACCGAGTCCGGGGGCACGATTTCCGACAGGGTCCTCTCAACCATGCGGGAAACGAACTCTGCGCGTATTTGCACCAGAATGGCGGCGGCCGAGGCGAGGATTGGAAAGAACGAGAGCAGCGCGGAATAGGCGGCCCCTTTGGCGGCGCCGAAACACCCGTCGTCGAGCGCGGCTACGACGCTACGCCGCAGAAGCCAGAAAAAAGTCCGCGGATTGAACGCCACCGGTCAGCCCAATCCTTCCCATCGCGCATTCCAAGATTCCGGGAATGCCTGCGTCCGCACCATGTGCGCGATGGCCAGTAATAGCCCGCCGTTGCCCGGAAGGTACAGCGGCAGGCTGGCCCGCTGCCAGTTGTGGCCATTGGGGAGCCAGGTGTTCTTGGGCGTTTCCATCATGAGTGCGTCGATGGCAAGTTGGCGCTCGCCCAGGCTGGCGGCGGTCATAGCCACCATGGGGAAGTCCCAGCCCCAGGTGTCGGCCCACTTCCACACGGCGAACACCTTTTTCAGCGTGCGGCGCATGGTCTCCCGCTCCACTTTCGTGCCCGGCAGCACGCCCAGCGCGCCCAGCATGGAAGGATGATCGCGATTGCGCTCGGTGAAGGTCTGGGGGCAATTCTCGTGCGCCAGGTAGACGCCATCCTTCACCGGGAGCGCGGAGAGCTTCGACCGCACGTCGTCCCACTTGGGAAGGCGCGCCATACCCAGGCGCTCGCGCCAGCGCTGCGCCATGTCGAGCGCGTCGGCCCAGTATTCCAGCTCGAATGTGGGGTTCCAGGTTTCGCGCGGCGGGTGGTTTTCCTGCGCCGGAATCACCGGCGGGCCCAGCACATAGCGGCCGGTCTTCGTATCGAAATATGCGTAGGACGCCATGAACTCGGCTGTTTCGAAAACCACGTCGCGGTAACGCTCGGCGGTCTCGCGGCTGGGATGCGCGCCGTAGCATAGCTCGGCCATGGCGATGGGGTGCGGCTGCTGCCAGATGAGCAGCGTGCCGACGTTCGACGGGCTGTCGCGTCCGTCGGGAGCGGTCATCTTCGGCCAGCGCGCGCCCGTGTATCCCTGGATGCGCGCCTTCTCCCGCGCCGAGGGCAGGATGGCGCTGTACCAGCCCAGGCTACGCTCCAGCAGCGGCGCGCGGCCCCATCGGGCGAAGTGCGCGGCGTGCCAATAGTGCATTTCCAGATGGTACTTGCCGAACCAACTATTGCAGGTCAGCCCGGTTTCCTGCGGGGGCAGCGATCCGGCGCACTGTATGGCCGTCTGGTATTGCGAAAGCACGATGCGGCGTTCCAGTTCCTTGGCGCGCGGGTCGGGGCTGCCGGAGAGATCCAACGCGCCGCCGCTCCGCCAGAAGCCGCTCCAGGCCTCCTGGCTTGCCGCCAGGGTTTCCTCGGCCGTGGGTAGGGGTGCGGTTCCCCGTCCCGCCCTGCGGAACTCACACACGAAATCCAGGCGATCTCCGGCCGGCCGCAACACAAACCGGTGCGGCCCTTCGCGTTTCATTTCGCCGGGCGTCTGCCAGGCGATGCCGGCCGAATACGTATCGCGGTCGAGCTCGCGAACGATCTCGAGCCGGTTGGCGCCGCTGGCCGCTTCCCTGCTCGAGTGCTTTTCAGGATGACTCCAGTCGGCGGCGTTCATGGCGCCCGATCCGTACGGAAACTCGAAGCAGACCGGCACGCGGCCGCGGATCCGCACCGCCAGCAGGTCGAGCTTGGGATGGCAAGCCGTCTCTACCGCCACGCGCTGGCCATTCCACTGGAATTCGCTACGCAGCGTGCCAGTCCACAAGTCGAGCGTCTGCGAGGCCGCGGCCACGTCGCCGGGCTTTTCGATCAGAAAGCCGATCTTTCCCAGGTGCAGCCGGTGCGGATTCTCGCGCAGCCAGTTGAACAGCTCCACCTGCCCTTCGGAGCTGCTGGCGTACCCCACCTTGCGCCCATAAGTATCGAACATGGCCAGCCGCAAATCCGACGGGCCTTTTCCGCTCGGGTTGGGAACCGTGTGCCAGCCCCACTGCGACAGGGTACAGAGCGGCATCTGCTGGTCGTAGAGCGCCGGGAAAGTTTGCAGGCCGGTGAGATCGGCCGTGAAAGCGAACTCGCCGTTGCCCACCGAGAGCGGTGAGCGGCCGTCGAAGGCGCCGAGCACCGGGTTATGCCGCTCCACCACGGCGCGCCGGTCGATTGCGGGCCGGGCGTTTTGCGCGCATAGGGCAGCGGGCACCGCACCAAGAAAGTGACGCCGGGAGAATCTCACTAGCCCTTCGAGAGCGTCCACAATCATCCGCCTTTCCAGTTCCTCGACCGCCTTCCTCAATGATCTCGCGGGCGCTTCCAAACCTGCAACCGAGAGTACTTTTTTCCGGTTTCGCGGTAATCGTACTGAACACGCACCGGAACCCGTGGTACTGGTCTTTATCCGCTTCTCGGGCGACCCTGGAGGAGATATGTCAATCCGACAACCAAACTTACTAAGGCCCCTTCAGTACGGAAGTCCCATTACACCACGGCGCACGCCCGACTATTGTCAGAACATGAGGTTTATATTGTTCCTACTTCTGGGATGTGTCGTATGTCAGGCCGGGACGGTTTACGATACGTTCCACCAATCCCAAGCTGGCGGCTGCGGCTATAGCTTTACGCCGCCGTACAGCACTTGCGACGTGATCGGCAACCCCGCCCTCTTCGATATCCAGCAAGCCACTGTGGCTGTTGCGGACAATTGGGCCACGGTCACCATTAATTTCAACTATGGCGGCGGCATTACCCTGCAGCCGTATACCGACGGGATTCAGCTCGCGGTGGGCGACCTGTTCTTTTACGCGCCCAGCGATCCCGGGAACTACCTCTACGGAGTTCCTCTCAGTAGCCACGGCGGGTTTACGGCGGACAATCTGTACCAGGTCGGCGGCCCCACCACGCTTCTGACCGCTGACGCGATCATCAACAACACCGGGTACTACTACCGCCGGAATCAGGACGTCTGGCTGGGCGGCAGCGGCTCGCCGGAAACCATCGGCCTCCCGGTTCAAGTGGTGAACTACGGCGACGGGCTGAGCAACGCGCTTTACGCCGCCACGCTCCAATTCCCCGTGTCCACCAATTTTGTGGCATCGGTAATTCAAAACGGCACGATCGGGATCGAGTTTGCGTCGGCTTACTGCGGCAACGATGTGCTTCAAGGCACAACACAAGCGACGCCGGAATCGGGAACGTTCCCGCTTCTGGCTCTTGGAGCGGCCATGCTGGCCATTTCCACCGTACTGCGCCGCAAACGCGCGCTGCGTGCAGTGACCGTCAATTCCGGTGACTGACACACGCGTCCCAAGGAGCGCTTTTGGGACGCCGGTGTCGGTCGCCAGACTTGGCGGTTGGGCTTCAAGATTACCTTCATGAGGTTGGGTTCGCGGCGGTAGAGCCGCTCGAACCAAGCCGGTCGGGCTCCGGCACAGGCATACGGACCAGTTCCAGCCGCATGTAGTCCGTCAGCAGTAGCGCATCCACATAGACGGGTTATACTACGGCGTTGAAGCGCTACTACCCTATCGCCCTACTGGTCTTGCAGGCGCTGCTGTTCTTCCGGCACGTGCTCTGGGTGCCGGGCTACGTGATCCCCTGGGACCTGCGCGGTCTGCACCTGCCGCACGCCTACCTGTGGGCCGATTCGCTGGCCAAAGGCGAGTTTCCCTTGTGGGACCCCTACACCTATTGCGGCCGGCCGGACCTGGCCAGCATACAGACGGCGGCGTTGTACCCCGCCATGCCGGTGGTGGCGGCGATGGGCCTGGTCTTCGGCCGCGATACCCTGCTCTACTGGCTGGAGTGGACCGTGGTTTTGCATGTCGCACTGGCCGGCATCTTCGCCTTCCTGCTATTGCGCGCGCTGGGAGTAAAGAGGACGTCGGCTTACTTTGGCGCCACCACCTTTCAGCTCTGCGGTTTCTTCGCGGCGCATGCCGAGCACCTGGGCACCACCATTGCCGCGGCCTGGCTTCCGTTGGCGCTGCTGGCGGTCTACCGCTGGCACAAGCAGCGGAGTTGGCGCGCGGCGTTGCTGCTGACGGCCGCCCTGGGGCTGACTGTTCTGGCCGGTCACACGCCCATCGCGGCGGTTGTGGTGGCGGCCTGTTTCCTGTTCGGACTGCTGCTGGCCCTTCTCGATGGAGGCGGGCTTTCCATCCTCCTCATGACCGCCGCGGCATCGCTCGGCGCGGTCCTGCTGAGCCTGGCGCAACTGGCCCCCACGTATCAACTGACCAACCTCAGCGTGGCGCAGTTTCGCGCCGACTACCTCGGTACCGGCGGCGGCGTGCCGGCCACCGCGCTGGTATCGCTGATACGACCCAACTACTACCACATCTTCGAACCGGCGCTGTACAAACTGCCCGAGGATCTCTCTTACATGTATCTGTACTGCGGCATGCTGGGCCTGTTGTTCGGGCTGGCCGGCGTGGTGCTGGCCGGCTGGTCGAAGTTGAACCGGGTGTTCGCCATCCTGCTGCTGTGCGGAACCTTCGCCACGCTGGGCGACACCACCTGGGTGGGCCGGGCAGGGCTGAGCCTCATCCCGACGAAGATCGGAATCGGTCTGCACCCCGAGATCGCCGCTGTCCTGCTGTGCCTGTCGCTGGCCGTACTGGCGGCGCTGGCGCTCGACCGCCTGGTGCCCAACCAGCGGCTGGCCTGCGTGCTGGCGGCAGTTGCCGCACTCGATTTGATCGCCGTCAGCTCCGGCCGTCCCATGAACGCCTTCCCGGCCGCCACGGAACCAGGCGTGGGCCGCACCCATATCGACGGGCGCCCGGAGACCCTGAAGCACATGCTGGAACTGACCGGAGCCACCTTCCCGCCCAGCCGTATAGATACCGCTGACGCCGGTATGGCGTGGTCCATCACCGCCCCCATCAGCCGCATCTACACCGCCGGCGGCGCCGACGTGATGGCTGTCTACCGCACCATGCAGGCGCGGCTCGCCTTCGCCAAGGGCGAGCGCTGGGGCGCTTACTATCAGATCGAGGACCTGCATTCCCCCGTGATCGGCCTGATGAACACGCGGTTCGTGATCGCGAACTCGCGCCTGGCGGGCAGTCCTTTCCGCGAGCGCGCCTCCATCCCCGGTGCCTACATCTACGAAAACCAGGCGGTGTTGCCGCGTTTCTTCCTGGTGTCGCGGCTGCGCCCGGCGCGAAGTCTGGAGGAAGCCGCCGCGCTGCTGAAATCCCCCGATTTCGATCCCGCGCATGAAGCCATTGTGGAGGGCGGGCCGGCGCCGCCGGCAGGCGACCCGGCCGGAACGGTGGCGGTACTGGAGTACGGTTTGCAGCACGTGCGGCTCTCGGTTGATAGCGAACGCCCCGCATACCTGGTGACCTCCGAGACGCACTACCCCGGCTGGCGTGCCTACGTGGATGGCCGCCCGCAGCCCATCTATTACACCAACGTGGCGTTTCGCGGTTTTCCGGTCCCCGCCGGGAGACACCAGATTCTCATGCGATTTGAGGCGCCATTATTCTGGTGGTCCCTAGCCGCCAGCGCGTTGGCCTGGATGGTCTGGCTGGTGCTGCTGAGAAGAACCGCTCTCTGACGTTTGCGGCTCGGTGTGCAACCGTGTGCTTCGATCCGAGCCGCGGCCGTAAGGGAGCGATTCTTCTCACCGAATCAGGCTCGGGTCCCACCCGTCCGCGCCCGCCAGAAAGCGCTTGGCCTCATACCGCGCCGCGTCCGCCGCAGTCAATAGTTTCGTGTGCGGGTCGCGCTGGCCCGCATGCGCGCCTGGTCCAGATGAGTTGTACTCCGCGTAGTATGCGGTCTCGATGGAGTGCGTCTCGCCTGGATGCCACTCGCGCCAGCCGGCGGCCTCGATGTGTCCGCCCATTTCCGTATTCAGAAACACCACCGTGGCATAGGGACGCCACGGCCGTCCCAGCCACACGCTATCCACCCCCGCCGCCGCCGTCAACTTGCAGTGGTTGAAGACGAAGCCGCTATCCTCCTCGGGATAGTGCTTGCCCTGCGCCGTGACATAACCGATGGAATGCGCCGTGCTGTGAATCTCGCAGTGTTCGAACACCGTCTTCCCGTCTCCGAAGATGAAATCGACGTTGCCCTCGATGTAGGAATCGGCAAAATACTGCCGCGCGGGCGTGCAGGGCCCCTCTGGAGCCGTGCAGCTCTTGCTGGCCGCATACAGCGTGTCCTGGTTCCCCAAAAAACGCATGTTGCGAAAAACGGCGCGGTCGCCGGTGACTAGCAGCGCCAGCGCTTGCGACCCCTGCGGCTCCTGCGGATGGGTGGCATTGAAGTCGTTGGCGAAGGTCAGGTTCTCCGCGCTGAAATCGTCCGCGCGCACTTCCACCGTGGCGGAGTTGAATGTGCCCCCCGCCGTCCCCGCGCTCTTATCGAACACGATCACGGTCTTCTTGGCGTCCGCGTAGGGACTGCGCAGCCGGATGTTGGGCTTGGTAATCTTCAGAACTTCGCGATAGACTCCGGGAGCGATCGAGATGACCCCGCCCTCTGGAGGCGCCACGTCGATGGCCCGCTGAATCGAGTAGTAGTCGCCGGTGCCGGACGCCGCCACGTAGAAAGTCTTGTCCTCCGGCATCGCGGTGACGGCGGCCTCCGGCGCGCTGGGGATCGCCGGAAATGGCACGAAGCGTCCCTGACAACTGAGGCCGGCCGCCGAATCCGCCGCCACCACGCCATGAATCTCCGCGTTCTCCGCCCGCATCTCGTTCGGCCGCACTCCATCCACCGTCACGTTGTCCAGCGTCACGCCCATCCTGTGCTCCGCATCCAAGCCCAGCAACGTCACCCAACCGGCGGTCACGCTATGCACGTCCTTCAACAGAATGTCCCGGTACACCGGCAGCCGGTTCCCGGGCGCCGTGGTGTAGAGCGAGGTCACCGTAATCGGATTGGTCACATCGCGCATGCATACGTTCTCGTACGAGACGTCCCGCACCAGCCCGCCGCGGCTGCGGTCGGACTTGATGCGAATCCCGTTATCGGTGCCGTCGAGCGTCAGGTCGGCGACGCGAATCGCGCTCACACCGCCGCTGGTGCCGCTGCCGATGGACATGCCGTGACCCGAGTAGAAATGGTTGTGGGCGATGGTCATGTGGGCGGCCGGAGCCTGCCCAGTCTTGATGGCCACGTTGTCGTCCCCGGTCGAGATGTCGCAGTAGACGATGGTCACGTTGGTGGACGAAGACGGGTCGATGCCGTCGGTGTTGCGCGCGGTCTTGGGCGTGTGGATCTTGACGCCCCAGGCCGTAAATCCGTTGGTTTCGGCGACGCCCACGTGATAATTGGGCGAGTTGCGCAGCGTGATGCGGTAGAGCGTGAAGTCATCCGACTGCGTGACGGCCAACATTCGCGGGACGGTCTGCCGCTGATCCAGCACCTTGGCGGTGTGGGCCAGTTCCCACCACGTGACATCCTGCCCGAGCAGCCTGGCGCCGCCGCGGCCATCGATGGCACCATCGCCCATGATGCCGCTCCCCGGCGCATGATTGGCGGTGATCATCGGCTTGCAGCCGCCGGCGCCGGTGGTCACGATGCCGCAGCCTCCCGGCGTCAGATCGTAGTCGCGCGGATTCCGCGAGGCGAACAGCGCCGCGCCGCCATCGACCAGCAGAGTGACCCCAGGCTTGAGCTGGAGCGGCCCGGCCAGAAAGATGTTCCGGGGGCCGGATGCCTTCAGTTCGACGGACTTCCCCTTCTCGCAACGATCGATGGCGTCTTGAATCCGCGCGGTATCGGGAGTCCTTTCGCTGGCGTCGGAGAGAGTTCCCTTCACCGCCGAGAGCCGCGCGGTCAGCACGACGCACGCCGGCGGGAAGTGGGGCTCAGTGACGTTGCGGGTGTCCTGCGCGCGCAACGCCGGAATCGCGGCCAGGGCCGAACAGAAGATGCTCTTCGACAGCATGGGTCTTCTCCCTGCTGGAAGAGTAGCGCAATTGGAGGTCTATGGGATGATCTGGTGCGGATGAGAGGACTTGAACCTCCACACCCTTGCGGGTACATGGACCTGAACCATGCGCGTCTGCCAATTCCGCCACATCCGCACAATACGGTGGCGACTCCATTTTTTCAAACTACGAAGCTGGAGTCAAACTGCCGAAAAACTATACTACGTCCACGCCCATGCTGCGGGCGGTGCCGGCCACCGAACGCATGGCCGCTTCCAGATCGAAACAGTTCAGATCCGGCATCTTGATCTTGGCGATCTCTTTTACCTGGTCCTGCGTGATCTTCCCTACCTTGGTCTTATGCGGCTCGGCCGACCCCTTGGCGATGCTCACGGCGCGCTTGATCAGCACCGGCACCGGCGGCGTCTTGGTGATGAATGTGAACGAGCGGTCCGAATAGATCGTGATCACCACCGGGATGATCAGGCCTTCCTGGTCCTTGGCCGACGTCTTGGCGTTGAACGCCTTGCAGAAATCCATGATGTTGACGCCCTGCGGACCCAGAGCCGTGCCCACCGGAGGCGCCGGTGTGGCCTTCCCGGCTGGAATTTGCAGCTTCACCTGAGCGGTAATTTTCTTTGCCATACGTGAAATCCTCTCGCGCGCCGGGGCGCGCTAAACCTTTTCGACTTGCAGAAACTCCAACTCCACCGGCGTGGCGCGGCCGAAAATCGTCACCATCACGCGCAGCGTGCCGCGCTCCGGATTGACCTCGTCCACCTTGCCTGAGAAGTTGGCGAACGGACCGTCGGTGATGCGCACCGAATCGTTCTTCTCGAACGTCGTCTTGGGGCGCGGCCGTTCCGCTGCCGTCGCCTGGCGGTACAAAATCTGGTTCACTTCCTCCGCGCTCAGCGGCACCGGCGAGTTCCCGCCGCCCACGAAGCCGGTCACCCGCGGGGTGTTCTTCACCGCGTGCCACAGCTCGTCGTTCATTTCCATTTCCACCAGCACATAGCCCGGATAGACCAGGCGCTTGCTGGTGACCTTCTTGCCGCCGCGCATCTCCACCACTTCTTCGGTCGGAATCAGGATCTGTCCGATTTTATCGGCGAACCCGAAGGCCTCCGAGCGCGTGCGCAGAGATTCCTGCACCTTGTGCTCGAACCCCGAATAGGTGTGGATGATGAACCACTTCCGCGGAGACGAATCGTCGTAGGCCGGAGCGGTCGGCTCGGCGGCCGGAGGCTCCACAGCGGCGGGCACAGGCTCTTCCGCCGCCTCTGGTTCGGCGGCTTCGAGTTCAGGCTCTTCCGCGACTTCGGCTTCGGCTTCGACGTCCGGCTGCTCGTCGAGAGGAACGTTCTCTTCGGCTTCCATATGTCTACTTCGCAAAAAACCGAGTGATCCCGTTGACACCCCTCGACAGGAGCGAGTCCACTACCTCGAAATACCCTGCGAAGAGAAACACGGCAAAAATCACCACCGCGGTGGTGCCCTGCACCTGCTTGCGGTTTGGCCAAGTCACGCGCCGCATCTCGAGCTTCAGCTCGTTGACGTAGTCCTTCGTGCGCTCAAACCAATTCCTTGCATCATCGGCCATAAAACTCTCACTCCCAACTGTATGCGGGATGGTTGGCAGGGGCGGAGGGATTCGAACCCCCACTCGCGGTTTTGGAGACCGCTGGTCTGCCGTTAAACCTACGCCCCTGGGTCGCATCCCCCCGGCTACGGGGGGCCACCCATCATTCTACTTGATTTCCTTGTGCGGCTGGTGCTTCCGGCAGTGCGGGCAGAATTTCTTCATCTCCAGACGCTCGGTCGTGGTCTTCTTATTCTTGGTCGAAGAATAGTTCCGGTTCTTGCACTCGGTGCACTGAAACGTGATGATTTCGCGGGCCATTCCGTTTTGCTCCTAATGTACGGGCCGGGCGTGCCCGGCCCCTACTTAATTACTTCCGTCACCGTCCCGGCGCCTACCGTGCGGCCACCCTCGCGAATCGCGAAGCGCAACCCCTTGTCCATGGCCACCGGCGTGATCAG
>Ga0265316_10007549_pt1 | contig 10232 bp, 6 predicted proteins | sample 4522metaG_FD_202092 | JGI IMG/M metagenome (GOLD analysis project Ga0265316, IMG submission 202092) | Rhizosphere microbial communities from Carex aquatilis grown in University of Washington, Seatle, WA, United States - 4-5-22 metaG | ecosystem: Host-associated > Plants > Roots > Rhizosphere >...
CATGGCACATATTCGCCTTCGCCACATTTTTCTGGGGCTCTGCCTCTCCCTGTTCGTCTCGTCGGCCTTGCCGCTCGCGGCGCAAACCGTCGCGCTCGGCCAGTTCGCACACACGGACTTTGAACGCAACAATCCCGCGACCAACGATGCGAATCTCGATTTGCTCCTGGTTCGCCTCGCGGCCGCCACACCCTATACGTTTGTCGAGCGCGCCGCGGTCGACCGCCTGATCGCCGAACAGGCGCTAAGCAAGGATGGTTTTGCCCGGGAGGACAACGCCGCGCGTCTCGGTCGCCTGCTGCACGTCGACATCATCCTCACCGGTACCTTTTTTACTCCACCCAACCAGCCTCCCTATGTGGTGATCGAGGCAGTGGAGGCTGCTCGCGCGGAAGTGCTCTCCCGGACTGAGGTCCGGCTCAGCTCCATTCTGCAACGAAATCTATTGGCCCAGTTGTCCGCGACGGATGCCGACACAATCTGCCAGGCCGCAGTTCCGATTCTCGCCGAAGCGGTCGCCACGATCCAGGGCCGCCCGCGACAGGTTTTGCTCAAGTTTTTTGCGTTGCCGGACCTGACCGGCAGTCCCCTAGGCCAGCGGTTCGGGGACCGGCTGGTAGCGAATCTGCGACAGCGCACTGGAGCGACCTTGACGCAGCGGCTCCTCCAAACGGATCGCCCCGACACGGCCGCCGAGGAGAGCGAGCTGCGCATGTTGGGCCTGGTTGAAGGCGATCGCACTGCCTGGGAACAGTTCGCCGATTATTACATCTGGGGCGTTTGCCAGGATGTTGGGGGCATGCCGGTCCTGCGTTTGTCGCTCTGGGATGGTGAGAGTGGTCGGCGCGAACTCGTTTTTCCATTAACGAATGATCCGAGTGCCATCGATGGAGTCATCCAAGCGGCGAACGACGCGATTATCGCTGCGACCGTCCGCCCGACCCGTCTGTCTCACGTCGCGGCCTCGGGGGACGGGGGGCGGGAGGCCATCGCCGGCATGTTGATGGAGATCGCGCGCCAGGTGGGTGATTCCATGCAGCCCGTCTCCTTTAATAGCAAGATGGCGCTGCGCCTGGCCATCGCGGCGGCTTTTTTCGATCCGTCGAAGCTGGAATATCGGATGTTTGTCGATGAGCACCGTTGGTGGGCCTGGTGGGATAAAGATCCCATCCGTTCTGCCGCCGAAAGGACCGCGGCCCGGGTGCGTTTGCGTTCGCAGTTCCTGGTGGGTTCCGGGGGGAAGATCCAGGGCGAGGCCCTTTTCGCCGACAAGACCAGTGATTTTGGCTGCCTGCATGACCTCGATACCCAGCTCTTTGGGATGGGGGTGGCCTCGGCGCGCGATTTGAGCGATGAGCTGATTCCCGTGCATCTCAAGCTGTGGGAGCGTCTCGTGGCTGACACGCAGATCGAAACCGAGCGTGCGGCTGAGAGGCTGGCGACGGCTGCACCCGACCAGGAAGGAGCTTTTTGCCGGGCCGCCGAGTTGATCTTCGCCGATGCATTTCAGCCCATGGTGCCGAGATCCCGCTATACGCCGGATCCCGTCCGCACAAAGCACATTATCGACTTGCTCTGGCCCCGGCTGAAGATCGCGGATCCCCTATCGGATGCCTGGAACGGCGACCGGGATGTTCGAAAATTGATCACCGAATTCCTCTACGACCAGAACTTCGTGGAGGCGGCCGACAAGATGGGAAACCTGGCCCCTGATGAGCTGGCCAAGGCGCTCGCCGCACCTGCACCCTCCGATACCGAATGCGCGAAAGAACTCAGGGACGCAGAGCGAGCTGCGGCCGTGCGTGACCAGAGCGGCGCTGCGGAACACCGGCGCAAATCCGCGGCGTTGCGTTTGCACTACGATTATAATTTGCGAGCATGCTCCACTGAGCCGCTAGATCTTCAAACGGTCATTCCTTTGCTTCTGGCGGGGCAATCGTGGGCGCCTCGGACGGGGAGAGAATTCGGGCTGGCTAAAGCGCCACCCGATGCTTCCGACGTTTTTGATGTGGTGAACGCCTACAATCTGCCGAGACTGGCAAGCTACTTAAAGCGGGGCGTCCAGTCGAGCGACGAAGCGGTGGCGTTCGTGCTGGCCATCAGAAATCACCGATGGCTGATTGTCGATTATCTGCTCCAAAACGGCTGCGATCGCCGGGCGGCTTCGTGGGGTGAGGTCGACTTCGATCAATGGAGGATGCACGACATCTTTGTGCCCGCAGCGGGCTCGCTCGGCGAATTTGCGCTGGCCGAAACTTATGCGCAAAATCGCATCGACCTGGCCGAGCGACTCATGGCCAACGGTGTGCGCTTCCAGACCTACTCGCACTTCGCCGCCTTGAGCGCAGAGCACTTTGTCCGCCGACGGGATCTCGACGGATTGAAGCGATTGCTGACCTCTGCCCTATCGGGTGATGCGAAAGGGGGCAAAGTCAAGTCGGCACCCGCGGGGTGGCTGTCTGAGTGCTTGGTCATCGCCATCGAGCGGCGGGATCTTTCTCTGCTCCGTTTGCTCCTGTCCGCGGGGTGCAACATCAACTCGTTCTCCGCTAACATTCGGCAGGGCGCGGCCTCTCGCGGTGATCGCCTATTTGGCGAGGCAAAGAAAGAGCTCCCCCCAAACGCCCTGTGTCTGGCCGCTGCCACCGGCTGGCGTCAGGGGGTGGAATTCATCCTCGCCGAACCATCGCTGCGTCCCGACATTCTGTTCAACTTGGACGAGGAAGAGCCCGTCCGCCCTTGGCCGCACCAGTACGCCACCGATCCCGGCATCCGTGCGCTGCTGTTGCGGGCCAGTATGCGCGCCGCTTTGGGGAAGGCGAATGCACCGGCGGTCGATCTGATGTGTGGCATCGCCGGGAACAACTTGTCCGCCGTAGCTGCCGCTTGGAGAAACCCAGCCGCCCGGGAATGCCGTTTAAGAAACCATTCGCCATTAACGTACGCCATCATCGAAAATCGGCCTGAAGTGGCCCGGTGGCTGGTCGTCAATGGGGCTCCGGTCGAAGAGAATGGAGTTTCTCCTCTGCTTCTGGCCATCAGGGCCCGTCAGGAACCCACCGCACTCGAACTGCTCAACCATGGTGCCTCCATTCAGCCGGTGGATGATTCACCGGAGGGCGATCCATTATTTGAGGCAGTCAGTTACAACCTGGTCTCAGTGGTCGACCGCTTGCTCAGGCTCGGGGCCAAGGCTCAGGCAATTCATCGGGATGTTAATATATTATTCCCGGCGGCGCGCTCTAACAATCCGGTTCTCATCCAGCGCTTTGTCAGCCTCCGGTGTAATCTCAAACACCAGAACCGCAGCGGGGCGACCGCGCTCGCAATGGCCGTGACGTGGGGGGCGGCTGAATCCACGGCCAAGCTGCTCGCGCTCGGCCTGCGGGACCCCCTGGCCGCGCAAGCCGCGGCCCGAAGTGCCGCGAATGAGGCGCGGTTGGAGAATCGTGATAAGCTGCCCTACGTGCCTGATTTTTTGCAGTGCTTCAATCTCATGGTGAAGTATGGCCAGATTTCGCCATCGGAAGGCACAAGGGAGATCGGCTCCTGGCAAGACCGCTTCCTTTCGGATTTCAGTACCAAGTCGGCCGCCGAGATCGAAGCGTTTGTGAAGGCTGGAGGTAGCGTGGAGTCGTTTCTCGGAGACCCGAGCAATCCCGACCGATTGAACCTCCTGCAGTCGGCGGCCGCGCGGGGCAATCTCGAACAGGTAGGGGTGTTGCTGGCCTTGGGGGCCAAGCCTGACCAGCCACCCAGGGCGAAAGGCGAGCCATATGCCTGGCACAATTTTGTCACTCCCTTGATGTCGGCCGCGTACCAAAGCGAGCCGCTGAGGTACGAACTGGTCAAATTGCTGCTGGATCACGGCGCGCGAGCCGATCTCGGAATGTGGGTGAGGGACCGTCCAGCGGTATTGGCGGCCGTACTTTCAAGGGAACCGTCTCCCGCTACGGTTCGGCTGCTGCTGGATCACGGCGCGATCATCGACGCCAACGCAATAGCGGCATTCGCCAGCTACTCAAAATCGTTGCCCAAACGCCTTGCGCGTTTGGAGGCGGTGCTCACCACTGACGAACTCCGCAGGCTTCGCGGAGGTAATGATTCCACGCCACCCGCGAACGCGGGGGGCGCCCATTGATCGTGGGGGTTCGGGGCTCAACCACCACATCCAGCGTTTTCTCGACCGGGTAGACGCCGGTGCAAGTCCCGCGAACTTGCCGCACCTTGCTCGATCGGCCCGGGTCACCCTCTGGGGTGCTTGAGCTCATAATCGCGGTTTTCCATTTCTTTGATCAATTTCGCGGCCGCATCGCGGACTGATCTCTGCTCCTCGTCAACGAGGACCTTTCTTAGCGAGGCTTGGTCGGTGAGTTTCTCCACGGCAACGCGGCGGACCCACGCTTCTTTGTCTTCCAGCGCGATTCGCGCGAGGATCGCCTGATCGGTTATCTTCTCGGTGGCGGCGCGACGAAGCAAATAGTCCTTTTGCTCGAGGGCGATCCTGGCGAGGATGGCCTGGTCGGCGACCTTTGCGAGCGCGGTAGAACGCACAAACCAGTTTGGGGCTTCACCGGCAACTTTGGCGAGCAACGGTTGATCAGTCAGCCGCTCGACGGCCATCCGACAGACCTCGAGGTCCGGGTCTGCGATGGCTGCTTGGGCGAGCGCCGCTTGATCGGCGAGCTTCGAGACGGCTAGCAGCACGCCCGCCAATCTCCGAACCCCCGGGTCCTTGTCCTCGGCGGCAATACTGGCCACCAACGCCTGATCGGTTATCTTGCGAACCGCGGAGCAACGAATGCTCCAGTCCGCGTTTCCGAGCGCGATCAGGGCAATCGCCGCTTGATCTGAAAGCTGCTCGACGGCGGCACGGCGGATTTCGATGTCGGTATCTTCGAGCGCGACTTGTTTCAGAACCGTTTGGTCCGACAGCTTTCCCACGGCGGCACGACGCACAGCCGGGTCCTTGTCTTCCGCCACGATCATGGCGAGGGACATTTGGTCGGTCAGTCCGGCGATGGCAGCGCAGCGGTCCGTCGGGTCGCGCTTGAAAACCGCGTTCCTTATTCCGGCTGCTTGATCGGACGAGAGCCCAACTCGCAGCATTGCCGCGGCGACCTCGCGAACTCGTTGGTCTTTGGACGCGGCAGCAACCGTCGCCAACGCGGCTGGATCGGTAATTTTCGCGACGGCAGCTTCCCGAACGGAAGAATTCCCGTCCTCCACGGCGATCTTGGCCAAAAGATTCTGTCCGGTGAGTTCTTTGGCTGGCGCGGCCGAAAGGTAGGAGCTGTTTTCATCAGCTCCAATCCGGGCGAGAAGCATCTGGGTGAGCTCAGAATCGTCGCGGGCGGCCGCTTCCAGGAGGGGGGTTCCGCCCTGCGAATCCAACGCCAGGGGATCGGCCCCCTGTGCCAGCAGGAGCTTCGCGATCTCCGGATAGCCGTTGCGTACGGCCAGCATCAACGCGCCTCGGGCGGCGCCACTCTTCCCGGATTCCGGTCCACGCTCCGTCAACCATCGCTGCAGCCCGGCGATGTCTCCCCGTCGGGCAGCCGTGGCGGGTTCGAAAACGCCCGGACGATGTTGGGCCAGAAGTTTGGCGACTTCGGCGAGCTTATTTTTCTGGCAATAGTCGGAAAGGCTGACCGTCGGGCCATTTTTGCGATCCAACGTTGCCGTGCCCAAGGAACCGAGGTCGTTGCCATTCAGATCCGTCCGGAATGGGGTGTACCCCGATACAAAAACGCCGTTGGGGTCGCCGCCCTCTTCGAGCAGCTTCTGTAAATCCGCCAGCGCCGATTCCGTCTGGCCGGAGCTGCCACATCCTATAAACCGCTTGACGGGATCGCTGAACGTGTCGGCGAAGCGCAATTTCGTCGCGCTCGCAGATGTCTCGGCTGGTCCGAACACCGGCTTTGGCGCCATGGCAATCACGAGCTCGCCCAGGCGGCGCGACTGCTCAGCCAGGAAGTCGTTGTCGGCGAGCCGGGCGCGGGCCCGCCCGGCGAGGAATCCAGCGGGATGCTTTTTGAGGTAATCAATATCGGCCTGACGTTGGTCGGAGAGTTTGGCCGTATTTGAGTCGGGTTCCTTACCGGACTTCGGCTTGCCGCAGCTGCCGAGCACGAGTCCCAGCGCGACCAGCGGGATGCATCGGACGAGGCCATTCACCTGATCGAACTTCATGGCGTGTGGGGTTGATCGAACATCAGACGCATCTTGGCCAGACGGTAGTGAACGTCGAATATTTTCACGTGGAGTCCCGTTTCCGGCATTGGCCCCTTCGCCAATCCTTGATCTGCGCAAATCCGAGCCAGCCGACGCTTCGATTGCCAATCTTCCATCGATATTCCTTTCATGCCTCCCTTGGGCTCGGCGGGCGACTGTAGGGGCGCAGACTTGCCCATTCGACAAGCTCAGGATGACCCTGAGCGGAGTCGAATGGATCAGGGCCTTGAGCCCCTCGGCAGGCTCGGGGCCTTGAGCTTGTCGAAATGGCTTGTCGAAACGGCAAGTCTGCGCCCCTACGAAGCCCCCACGCAATCCGTTGAGAGCGTCGCGAGGATGTCGTTGAGAGTCTTGCTCTCCGTTCGACAGGCTCAGGGCAGTGGCGACTCAGAGGGTAGCTAGAATCTGGTTGAACGTGCCACTGGGCCGCAGGGCAGTGGACGCCTTCTTGTCGTCCGGCTGGTAGTAACCTCCGATATCCACCGGCTTCCCCTGCACGCTCAGCAGCTCCTGCGCGATCTGTTCTTCGTTCGCGGTAAGGGTGGCGGCGACGCCGATGAAGGCGCGCTTGAGTTCGCTGTCCTTCGTCTGAGCGGCGAGAGCCTGAGCCCAATACAGCGCGAGGTAGAAATGGCTGCCGCGGTTGTCGGTCGTGCCGAGCTTGCGGCCGGGGGAACGATCGTTCTCCAGAAACTTTCCCGTAGCTTCGTCGAGTGTGTCGGCAAGGACTTTGGCCTTCGGGTTCTTGAACGTCTCGCTCAGGTGCTCGAGCGAGGCGGCTAGCGCGAAGAACTCGCCCAGACTGTCCCAACGCAGATAGTTCTCCTGCAAAAACTGCTCGACGTGTTTCGGCGCGGACCCACCGGCGCCGGTTTCGAACAGGCCGCCGCCGTTCATCAGCGGCACGATGGAAAGCATCTTTGCGCTGGTGCCGACTTCGAGGATCGGAAAGAGGTCGGTGAGGTAGTCGCGAAGGACGTTGCCGGTGACGGATATCGTATCTTGCCCTGCCGTGAGGCGCTCCAGCGTGGCGAGGCAGGCTTCGGCCGGTGGGAGGATTTTGATGTCGAGGCCTGAGGTGTCTTGTTGCGCGAGGTACTGCTGGACCTTGGCGATGATCTGGGAGTCGTGCGCGCGCTTGGCGTCGAGCCAGAAGATGGCGGGCGTGTTCGAGAGGCGCGCGCGTTTGACGGCGAGTTTCACCCAGTCCTGCACGGCGGCGTCCTTGGTCTGGCAAGCCCGCCAGATATCTCCGCTCTCCACTTCGTGCTCCAACAAGACTTGAGACTTGAAACTTGATACTTCCGAGTCGTTACCCGGGACGGTAACGACTCGGATACTTCCCGTTGCGGGCACCTGGAAAGTTTTGTTGTGCGAGCCGTATTCTTCGGCGGCCTGGGCCATGAGGCCAACATTGGGGACCGAGCCCATCGTCTTCGGATCGAAGGCACCGTGTCTCTTGCAGTACTCGATGGTCGTGGCGTAGACGCCGGCGTAGCAACTGTCGGGGATGACGCAGAGGGTGTCCTGCAACTGGCCCGCGGCATCGTACATTTTCCCGCCGACGCGAATCATGGCCGGCATGGAGGCATCGACGATCACGTCGCTCGGCACGTGGAGATTGGTGATGCCTTTCTCCGAGTTGACCATGGCGACGGCAGGGCGGGCGGCAAACACGGTCTTGATGTCGGCTTCGATCGCGGCGCGCTGGTCGGCCGGAAGTTTCTGGATCTTCTCGACGAGGTCGCCGAAGCCGTTTTTCAGATCGACACCGAGCGCGGCGAAGGTGGCGGCGTGCTTGGCGAAGAGGTCCTTCAGGAAAACGCGGACGGCAAGGCCGAACATGATGGGGTCGGAGACCTTCATCATCGTGGCCTTGAGGTGGAGCGAGAAAAGGACGCCGTCTTTTTTGGCCTTCGCGATCTGCTGCGCGAAGAAAGCGCCGAGGGCCTTCTTGCTCATGAACGTGGCGTCGAAAATTTCGCCGGCTTGGAGCGCGAATTTGTCCTTGAGGATGGTAACCGATCCGTCGGATTCGACCAATTCGATCCGGATCATTGTGGCGGCAGCGACCGTCAGCGACTTCTCGTTGGAGAAGAAATCATCGTGACCCATGGTGGCGACCGAGGTCTTTGAGGCGGGCGACCAGATGCCCATGGAGTGCGGATGCTTGCGGGCGTAGTCCTTGACGGCCTTCGGCGCGCGGCGGTCGGAGTTGCCCTCGCGGAGGACCGGATTGACGGCGCTGCCCAGGATCTTCGCGTAGCGGGCGCGGGTGGCTTTTTCGGCATCGGTCTTGGGCTCGGCGGGGAAGTCCGGGAGCGGGTAACCCTTGGCCTGAAGCTCGGCAATGGCTTCTTTCAACTGCGGCACGGAAGCGCTGATATTGGGGAGCTTGATGATGTTCGCCTCAGGCTTGAGCGTCAGAGCGCCCAACTCGGCGAGAGCGTCGCTCACGCGTTGCCCGGCAGGAAGAAGGTCCGGAAACGCGGCGAGGATGCGTCCGGCGAGGGAGATGTCCCGGCTTTCGACCGCGATGCCCGCGTGCTTGGTGAAAGCCTGGACGATCGGCAGGAGGGAATAGGTGGCGAGAGCGGGAGCTTCGTCGGTCTTGGTGTAGATGATGGTGGGAACCGCGGGCATGAGGATACGAGTATGACGGAAAATCAAGATTGCGACCTAAGACGCCGACTAGGCACGGTCAAAGGCAATTGGCGTCAGGGCCACAGTAGCATCGCGCTTCGTGCTGGGTGCTGCTCTCGGCCAGCGGAGCTAACACCTCGTGCGATTTAATTCTGCAGTTTGATCCCAGCTTAGTGGAGCAGCACGCGAAAGATGGTCGCCGTGATTGCTGTCACGCCAATCATCGTGCTGATGCCCTGCAAGGCGAGCACCTTGCCAACGAGCAGGCCCCAGCCCTCGCCATAGACCCGCCGGCACGCGAGCAGATAATATGCAAACGCGATGCCCAACATCAACGGCGTGGTGACCCACGGATTCACGTGAAACACGCGAAGCCACCCCAGCGTGAATGCCACTGTCATGCCGAAGCAACTCAGATGAAGGGCCATGACCATATGCTCGGCCAGGTAACGGCGGTGTTTCCGAAACAACAGCCGCAACCAGACGCCGTTGAGCATGATAATCGTGATGAAGATGACTTTGAAGGGGGGCGCGATACGGGCATTACGCTGTACCAGATACTCGTCCAGGGTTACGCCGGTTTTCGCCGCCCGCGCCGCGAACTTGTCCATGAGTTGCGGAGGCGTACGATCCTTCGGAAAGACTTCACGCAGGTCCAGGCTTACACTGGCAAATAGAAAATAGGCGGCGCTGATAAAAAGAAAAAGCTGGATCGGGTGGACATGTCGGACGCGGCGGCCTTCGAGAAAATCCAAGGTGAGTTGTCCCGGGCGTGTGAAAAGCAGCTTGAGCGAGACGAGGATCTTGCCGTCGAGGTGAAACACCTCGTCCACGACGTGATGCCAGGCATGACCAAGACTGAGATCGCCCTCGTGCAACCGTTTTTGTCCGCAGCCGGCGCAGTAATCGCCACTGTTTTCCCGGCCGCAGTTTGGGCAGAGGAACGCAACGCCGGGCGAAGACGCCACCGCCGAAGGTTCCTGCGGGAGGAGCGGGGTATCATGCATGCGTGAGTAGTTAATATGGCCTCGCGCGGCGTCAAGCGAACCCTGGGCAACAGGATAAGCTCGGGCGCAAAGCAGGTTCTGACCGACCATCGCTCGATCTTCGTCCTCATTCTCTTTCGTCAGTGCTCAAATCCACTCCGCCAGCAGAGAGAAAGAGAACGAGAATGAGGAACGAGAAAGATCGCAGCAAAGGGGCGGTTCCCCACTTTGCTAAAAACAGATATGTGCCCGCTCGGCTCAATCGCTTGCCTCACGTCGGTTTTTCGCGCGCAATTCGCGACTGGCGTTCAGGGTGGTTTGCCGGCAAAAATTCGGTCGCGCGGCAATTGGCGGCATCGCAATGAAAGC
>Ga0265316_10007556_pt1 | contig 10229 bp, 9 predicted proteins | sample 4522metaG_FD_202092 | JGI IMG/M metagenome (GOLD analysis project Ga0265316, IMG submission 202092) | Rhizosphere microbial communities from Carex aquatilis grown in University of Washington, Seatle, WA, United States - 4-5-22 metaG | ecosystem: Host-associated > Plants > Roots > Rhizosphere >...
TCATGCGCGAGGCGCTGGCCGACGGAACCATCGATGCCGTGGCCACCGACCACGCGCCCCATTCGTCCGTGGAGAAGAACGTGGAATTCGAGCAAGCCGCCTCCGGCATGATTGGTCTCGAAACGGCGCTCGGTCTCTGTCTCGAATTGGTCCACGCCGATGTCCTCGCGCCCATGGCGCTGTTCGCGCGCATGTCGACGGCACCTGCGAAGATCCTCGGGTTGCCTGGCGGCACGCTGGCGCCGGGCTCGGTCGCGGACGTGACGGTCGTCGATCCACAAGTGGCTTGGGTGTGCGACCCCAGTCGCTTCCGTTCGCGCTCGCGCAATTCGCCGTTTGGCGGGCGCAACATGCGCGGCCGGGCTATGCTCACCATCGTTGCCGGAAACATCGCATTCGCAGAGGAGAAACTCGTTGGCTGACGACGCACAGAATACTTCGCCCGCGCTTTTGGCCCTGGAAGACGGCAGCGTCTATCGTGGCACCGCCTTTGGAGCGGCGGCCGATCAGGCGGGCGAGTTGGTCTTCAACACCGCCATCACTGGCTACCAGGAGATCCTCACCGATCCGTCGTACCGCGGTCAGATCGTCATGATGACCGCGCCCGAGATCGGCAACGTCGGCGTCAATCTGGAAGACTACGAGTCGGTCCATCCATTCTGCGCCGGCTTCGTGGTGCGCAATCTGGCCTCGCGCGTGTCGAACTGGCGCGCGCAAGAAAGCCTGCCCGATTTCATGGTTAAGCACGGCGTGGCCGGCATTGCGGGTATCGACACGCGCGCGGTCACCCGGCGCTTGCGCATGGGCGGCGCCCAGCGCGCACTGATCACGCGCAACGTGGCCGACCCGGTGGCAGCCGTCGAGAGCGCGCGCAGGCACCCGTCGCTGGAAGGCCGCGACTTGGTCAAGGAAGTTACTTCCGCCAAGCCCTACGATTGGAACGAAGGGCTGTGGCAAACGCCGGGAAACCCGAAGAGCGATCCTCCGGTGCGCCACCGCGTGGTGGCCTACGATTACGGCATCAAGCGCGGCATCCTTCGCCGCCTGCGCGCCGCGGGTTGTAGCGTTTCGGTGGTGCCCGCTCAGACTTCGGCCAAGGACGTCTTGGCCCAGAAACCCGACGGGATCTTCCTTTCCAATGGCCCCGGCGATCCCGCGGCGGTCACCTACGCCGTCGAGGCCACGGCCGAACTGGCCCGCGCCGGCAGGCCCATATTCGGCATTTGCTTGGGGCACCAGATCCTCGGCCTCGCCCTGGGCGGCAAGACCTACAAGCTCAAGTTCGGCCACCACGGCGCCAACCACCCGGTCATGGATCTGACCACGCGCAAGGTGGAAATCACCTCGCAGAACCATGGCTTTGCCGTCGACGTGGATTCGCTGGCCGGCAAGGCGGTGCTGACCCACATCAACCTGAACGACAACACCGTCGAGGGCATGCGCCATGATCAGCTGCCCATCTTCAGCGTGCAATACCACCCCGAAGCGTCGCCCGGTCCCAACGACCCAAGCTACCTGTTCGATCGCTTCGTCAAACTGATGGACGAAGCCCGGCGGTGAGCGCGTCCGAGTCCTCGGCCGGGCTCCTCGCTCCTGGCCTCATTCACACCTTGCTCGACGAGCTTGCGTCGAGGTTCGCCGGCTCGGGCTACCAGGCAGAGATTACTGCCGCTCGCGAGGAGTACTTCACCCGCTCGGGCAAGGTCTTCGAGGACGACGCCGAGGTGCACGAAGCCCGCACGGTCTCGTTCTTGGAGTGGTACGTGATCGAGCGGCCCTTGGTGTCAGGGCTACCGCCGGTGATCGCCGCGCTCGAAGATGCGCAGGCTCGGCCAAGTCCTGCGGCGGGTTCCACGGCAGGTTCCATAGATCGGCTGCAAGCCCTGGCTAGCCTGGCGGGCAGCCATCGCAGCCTGTTCGACATCGCGCACGTGGATGGCAACGCCATCGAGCTTGAGGACGTGCTGGGCGGGGCGCGCTTTCGCGTGGTCGAACGCCGCAGCACCATCGGATTCGAAGTGGGCGCGCTGGTCGAAACCCGAGTGGTGTGGGACGGCGAGCAGCCGGTCTTCGCCAAGACCTTCCTCTTCCATCCCCGCGATGCGCGCAGCGAAGTGCTCGATTTTGTCGACGGCGCGCTCGCCGCAGGCACCGATCGCGACGAAATCATGTTCCATTTGGCCCAGCTCTACCTGCGCTGGCATCGGCACGGGCACACCAACGCGGCCCGCATCTACAAGGGCACGTCGACAATTGGTCCCGTTCCGCTTTGATTCCATGATGACATGTACTAGAAAGCACTTGCTCGCGGGGGCGTCGTTCAATCTAGTACGCCACCGCCAGCGGAGAACAAGATGCCAGTTGTAGTTGTCGTCGGCGCTCAATGGGGCGATGAAGGCAAGGGCAAGGTCGTTGACCTGCTCACCGAGCACGCCCACATTGTGGCGCGCTGGGGCGGCGGATCCAATGCCGGCCACACCATCGTCGTCGACGGAAAAAAGTATGTCACCCACCTGATTCCCTCGGGCGTCTTGCGCCCGGGCGTGGCTTGCGTGCTGGGCGAAGGCATGGTCATCGATCCCAAGACCCTGGTCGAGGAGATTCGCGCCTTCCGCGCCCAAGGCCTGCTCGCCAGCGACCAGGACTTGATTGTGTCCGGCCGCGCGCACCTGACCTTGCCTCACCATCGCGATCTCGATCGCTCGCGCGAAGCCCAGCCGGGTGCCATCGGAACCACCCAGCGTGGCATCGGCCCGACTTACGAGAGCAAGGCCTCGCGCACTGGACTGCGCGTCGAGGATCTCTTGCGTCCCGATAGGCTGCGCCGCAACCTCGAACGCAACATCGCCTACGTCTCCGCGGCGCTGGCGAAATTCGGAGCGGCGGTGCCGGATCTCGACGGGCTGGTCAAGGAATACCTGGCCTACGGGGAAGAGATTCGTCCCTTCGTGCGCGACGCTTCGCGGTTTCTCTACGACGAAATCCGCAAAGGCAAGAACGTGCTTTTCGAAGGTGCGCACGGCGTGCTCCTCGACCTCGACCACGGCACCTATCCCTTCGTGACTTCGTCCTCGACCACGGCCGGCGGCGCTTGCACGGGCTGCGGTATCGGCCCGACCTCCATCGACACGGTGGTGGGGATCGTCAAGGCGTACACCACCCGGGTGGGAAACGGCCCCTTCCCGACCGAGCTTCTGGACAAGTCCGGCGAGCGCTTGCGCGCGGTCGGCCGCGAGTTCGGCAGCACCACGGGCCGTCCACGTCGCTGTGGCTGGCTCGATCTTCCAGCCTTGCGCCTGACTATTCGCTTGTCCGGCATCCATTCGCTTGCGCTGACCAAGCTGGATGTTCTCGACGGGCTCGATGAGATCAAGCTTTGCGTCGCCTACCGCCTGAACGGGAAGTTGCTCGACGAGATGCCGCTCGATCCCGACGACCTCATGGCGGTCGAGCCCGTCTACGAAACCCTGCCAGGGTGGCCCAATCGCGGGGACAAGTCCGCTCCAGCTACCAAGGTCGAGGATCTACCCGAGGCCGCCCGCAACTATCTCGCGCGCATCGCCGAACTGGTCGGTGTCTCCCCGTCCATCATCTCGTGGGGGCCATCGCGCTCCGAGACCATCCTAATAAGCAATCCCTTCCTGGAGGCTAGTACCAACTAGCACAATGCGTGGTTCGCATCGTAAGGGCGAATACGTGAAGCAATCAATGATTGCTCGGAATGTCGTTTGCAGGCAGTTCTTCTGTCAGAATCCGGCTTGCCTCACAATGACTCCTATCTATAATCGCCCGCCTAGCCGTCCGTCGATGTCCGTCGAAACGAGGAGCCCATGAAGATCGTCTGTGATGCCTGTCAGGCTAAGTACTCGATTGCTGACGACAAAATCCAGGGTAAGGCGTTCAAGATCCGCTGCAAGAAATGCAACCACATCATCGTTGTGAAGACAGGTGGTGAAGGTGCCGCGGCTTCCACGGCCGCGCCTGCTGCGGCTGTTGCCGAGAAGTCCAAGGCAACGGCGACCGCCGCAAGCGCCGATCAAGCAGTGTGGCACGTTGTGGTAGATGGCGAGCAGGTTGGACCGCTTGCTGAAGCCGAAGTCAAGGATCGCCTTCGCCAGGGCAAGATCAACTCGGATACGCTGGTTTGGAAAGAGGGTTTCGCCGACTGGATGCAGCTCTCGACCGTTCCCGAGCTGACCGCAATTCTTGCCAGGATTACGCGCCACCCGGTTGCGAAACCCGCGGCACGAGAGCCTGGGCGCGTGTCTAGTTCCATGAGGGCAGTGGAATCCGCGCCCGTCGATTCGGATCCCTTTGGGGCACCGACGGTGATTACCCCGGCGGGAACAGCGGATTTGTTCGCATCCTCCTCGCCGTCGGGGGTGCCTGCGCAGGTCGCTCCAGCCCCATCCTCTCCATTCTTGTTCGGCGGAGGGGCGCCGCAGCCGAGTGAAGCCGTGGCCGTCAAGAATCCCGGCAATGGCGCTGGCACGACCCAGCTGACCGGCCAGCGCAACGAAAATTCCGTGCTCTTCTCCCTATCCAATCTCGAGGCGCTCGCGATGCCAAGTCGTTCGGCTGGGATTCGTGCGCCTTCCGGGACCTCTACCACCGAGGGCTCTGGGCTCATCGACATTCGCTCCATGGCGGCGATGACTCTCAACGACGGTCCGGGAGAGATCCGGCGGCCGACCGATGCCTTGCCGACGTTCTCGACGCCGCAGTTTTCGCCGGTGGCTCCAGTGCTTCTTCCGATGTCGACCAGCGGTCCACCCAAGTGGGTCTACCCTGTGCTCGGGTTGCTGGCTGTCGGCATCTTGGTGCTTGGGTACGGCATCTACAAGATTCTCACGGCGCCGCCGCCGGGACAGCCCGTGGTGATCGTGGCACCGCCACCACCGCCGCTCCCGCCACCGCAGGCTCCGGCGGCACCTCAACAGGGTGCGGCGGTCCCCGCCCCGGCACCGACCCCAGGAGCCGCCAATGTCGCTGCTCCTGAAGTGAAGCCATCCGCCGAGGACAAACCGCAGGACAAGGGCGACAAGGGCAAGGGCGAAAAAGGCAAGAGCGACAAGGGGCATCGCAGGGGCAGCGAAACCGCTTCAAGCAAGGGCTCGGGGGATTCCAAGAAGGGCTCCGAAACCGCGACGGCGCCCACCGCGTCTGGTTCTGAATCCTCGTCGTCGAAAACGTCCAGCAAGAGGGGGGGCAAGTCCCTCGACGACTTGCTAGGCGAGGTTGGCAGCAAGAAGGGCGGCGGCGAGGAGAAGCCCGCGGCTCCGGCCGCAGCGAAGCTTATCACCCTCACCCAAAGCGATATCGTCAACGCCATGAAGGGCGTACAGCCCAAGGTGCAGGCTTGCGCCAATCAGTTCAAAGTTCCGGGCACTGCCATGGCGACGATTGGCGTTGTCTCCGGCGGAAAGGTCAGTACCGCTTCGGTGACAGGCAAGTTCGCTGGCACACCCACCGGATCTTGCGTCGAGGTGGCCGCCAAGTCGGCAAAATTCCCACCCTGCCAGTCGATGACCTTCCCCTGGCCCTTCACGCTCAGCCCCCGCTAGTGCCGGTGCAAACAGCAAGAGAGTATCAAGGCCCAGTGGCCACCGCAGTTCGCGCCCATATCGCCGGTACGGTCTGGAAACTCCAAGTGTCGTTCGACGACGAAGTCGAGGAGGGCCAGGTCGTTGCTATCCTGGAATCCATGAAGATGGAGATGCCAGTCGAGGCGCCCGTCACCGGACGCGTGACCGCGATTCACGTGGCGCCGGGGCGATTCGTCGAAGAGGGCGAAGCGCTTATGGAACTGGGCTAGTGCCAGCGGCGCTGGCGCTGGCGGCGGCGCTGGTCTGCGAGGGCGGTGGCGGAGCCGCGTCGGGCGGTGGTGGAGGCGTCTCCGGCTTGCGTGGTGGCGGCGCGGGTGGGCCCTGGTCGTCGCGTAGCTTGGCCACGAACTTGTCGAGCAGCATCTGCTCGTAGCGGCGGGGCAAGTCCGGAATCGTGATGGCGATGCGCGTGGCTTCTCGGCCCTCGCGATCCGTGGCGCGAATGAGTTCCAGCGATCCCTTGCACGGTTTCGGGCCGTCCGTGTAGTCGAAGAGGACGTAGCCCGCAGGTTCGTCCTTTTCGCGGACCGGGAAGCCGCGATCGACGCGCAGGAAGCGCACCGCCGACGGCCAGACACTGGCGATCGGGTAGGGTGCGATCTCCAGCGTGCGCGCCCAACTCATCGTGGGGGCGAGCCAGCATGCGGCGACGGCGAGCCCGGCCACGAGACGGCGCCCATGACGGCCGGTTGCGAGAATCACTCGCCTCCTTGTTCGGCGACGCGCTTCGATTCCACCATCATGGTGCGCAGCGATCCCGCGCGCTCGCCCACGAAAAGCAGGGCGATGAAGCCGAGCAGGACATACCAAACGAACTGGATTCCGTGCAGGGCGATGGCATAGGCACCGCCGACCGAGGTGAGAATGGATTCGGGCAGGTAGGCCGCGAGCGCGAGCACGATGCCGGCGTGGAACTGCCCCACCAGCCCCGGGGCGTTGGGCAGAGAGATGAGCACGCCGGTGAAGGCCATGGCGGCGAATGCCGCATGGATCGGAATGGGCAAGTGCATGAGTCGCGCGAGGAACCACATGCCAAGGCCGTTGGCACCCCAGTAGAGCGCGGTCTGGAGCAGGAACGGGATCATGTCGCGTGCGTGTCCGAGGGCGCGGAAGCCCTGGATCAGCCCACGGAGTTTGTCGGCTAGCTTGTCGGCGAACTTGGGCGAAAGCCGTCGCAGGAAGGAAACCGTCAGCGCTAGCTGGATGGTGGCTTCTGGCCAGCGCAAGGCGAATCCCAGAAACGCCGTAAGGCCGAGGAACCCCAGCAGGGCCAGCCAGGCCGAGACCGCCAGCATGGGCGGGTAGGCGTGGCCGCCGGGCGCGAGGGAAAAGAGATACGTCGTGAAGAGCAGGATGGCGATGACCAGGCCGTCGACGATGCGCTCGACCGCGACGGTGCCCAGCACCTCGCTCATGCGCGATTGTCCTTCGCGAACGACATAATAGGGCCGCACGAATTCACCCAAGCGGAAAGGGAGGGCCAGGATGGCCATGAAACCCACGGTCGAGAGGATCATCAGCCGCCCGAAGGGAAGCGACACGCCGATGGGGCGAAGTAGGTACTTCCAGCGCCAGGCCCGGAATAGGTGCACCGGAACGATCGACAGGCCGTACAGGAACACCGCCGAGAGCGGCAGTGCACGCAACACGGACTTGGTCTGATGCAGGTCGATCTTGTGCAGGGCCAGGACGATGCACAACACGCCGACCGTCAGGGAGAGGACTATTTTGGCAAAGAGTTTCACGGTAGGTCTTTTCGAAGCGCGGTTCAGGGCAGCTCGCCCCCCAAGATACGGCGGGGGTTCTCTTCAAGCAATTGTGTAAGGGCGGCGGCGCCGAGGCGTTTGCGGATCCACGCGAGGCCGCCGGCCACGCTGTCCTGGCTGTCGGGGCTGTGCATGTCCGACGCAACCGCGTGGGCGAAGCCCTCTTCGACCAGGCGGCGCGCGGTCTTGGTTTCTGCGCGATTGTGGCCGCCGGCCAGGGCTTCCAGATCCACGACCATGGCGGCTTGCTTGCCCATGGTTTCCGCGAATCCGGGATCGCGCTGGACCGATAGATAGCGCTCGGGATGGGCCATGACCGGCAGGCAACCGGTGAGGCGGATCTCGAAAAGCGCCTCTTCGAGACGCGGGGGCAAGAGCACCGGATTCACCTCGAAAAGAAACGCACGCCGCCCGTCGTAACAGGGTACGGTGTGCTGGCGCAGGCGTTCGATGAGGATCTCGTCCCAAAAGTTTTCGGCCCCGAGGCGAATGCGCACGGAAGGATGGTGTTTCTTGGCCTCCGACTGAAATTCGTCGAGGGCATGCGCGATGGCATCGGCGGTCGGGATGAAGAGCCCATTCCTTTGGTGCGGCGTGGCGCATATCTCGGAAAAACCGAGAGCCACCAGGGCCTGGAGCATTTCTATGCTGGTTGCCAGATCTGGTGCGCCGTCGTCCAGACCAGGCAGAAGGTGGCAATGGAGATCGATGTACTGCGCCACGGGAGTCTCGGCGCAGACCATAGCGGATCTTGTCCGGGTTGGCTGCTATTTAGCCAGCAGGCCGGGCAGGAGAGAAAAAGAAGAAATATTGACGATTGGGGCTTGCGCGAAAGGGAACACCGATTGCAAATTCAGCCCCCGGGAGGAAAGGATTCAATGGGCGACAAAGTTGCTCTGCCGAGTCTCAGTTTACCAAAGCAAAGAACCCACTGGTCAGTTGGCGTCGTTATCGCTGCCACCGTACTTCTGATCATCCTGGGTGCTGCGCTCTATGCAGTTCTGCAACGCCAGCAGGCTGCCGAGGAGGCCTACGCCAAGCGGGAAGCGGATCGCGCCGCCTTGGTCAAGGCCGAGACCGAGAAGGCCAAGGCCGAGGCAGAGCGAGCCGTGGCCGAAACCAAGAAGAAGGAGGCCGAGGCCGCGGCATCCAACGCGGCGACGGCCCAGAGCAAGGCCGCTCAGGCCAATAATACGGGCGACGACGCCGCGAAGAAGGCCAACAAGAAGAAGAGCGCAAAGAAAGGCAGCAGCAGTAGCCCGAAGGTCACGGCCACGGGTCCAGGGCCAGCAACTCCCGCCCCAGCGCCTCCCAAGCAAACCAGCAAGGCCAGCAAGGACATCGACGACTTGCTCAGGGGCTTCAAGTAGGGCAGGAGAGGGCGCGGAGGTCGGTCCCTTAACTGCGTTCGCGGCGGGCCAGGATCTCTTCGATGCGCGTGCGCAGATCGCCGTCGCGCAGGGTGACCGTCACGGCGTCGCCGGGCGACAGCCCTTGGTGGCTGCGCAACACCTTACCATCTGGACCGCGCGTAAGGCTGTAGCCTCGGTCGAGTACCTTGAGCGGCGAAAGCGCATCGAGCTTGCTGGTCAGGGTTTCGAGCGTGCGCCGCCTTCCGGTGAGGAGCTGCGATCCCATGCGCGACAATCGGCGTTCGAGTAGGCCGATGGCTGCGCGCTGGTCCGCGATCCGGCGCTGGGGGTGGGCGCGCAGCAGCCGGCCCTCCAGGGTCTGAAGATCCTTGCGCCGGCGCGAACACGCGTTGTTCAGTGCGCGCGACGCACGTTCGGCAAGCTCGTCGAGGACTTGGCGGCGGTCGTCGATGAGGCGGCGCGGATCGCCGAGGCGAGTGCGCGCGCGTTCTAGCGTCAGGCGACGTGAGCCGATCTGCCCGAGGAGGCCGCGCCCGAGGCGGCCCGCAAGCACCTGCACCTCCGCGAGCAATTCGGCCGCCACAGGGACGGCCAATTCGGCGGCAGCCGAGGGGGTGGGAGCGCGCACGTCTGCGACGAAGTCCGCGATGGTGAAGTCGGTTTCATGCCCGATGGCCGAGATGGTCGGTAGTGGGCAGGCGGCGATGGTGCGCGCCAGGGCTTCGTCATTGAAGGCCCACAGATCCTCCATGGAACCACCGCCGCGGGCCAGGATGATGACGTCCACGTCGGGGACTTGGCAGAGCGCGACGAGCGCGGCTGCAATGGACGCAGCTGCACCCTCGCCTTGAACCGCCGTCGGGGCGAGCAAGATGGGGACGGGAAAACGGCGGTGAGCCACGCGCACGATGTCGCGAATCACGGCCCCCTGGCGCGAGGTGACCACGCCGATCCGGCGCGGCAGAAAGGGCAGTGGTCGCTTGCGCGCACTATCGAACAGCCCTTCGACGAGAAGCTTCTGCTTGAGCGCCTCGAAGGCGAGCGCCAGAGCACCCGCGCCCGCGGGTTCGATGGCGGAAACCTGTAGCTGGAAACGACCGCGGCCCTCGTAGATGGTCAGCTTGCCCCGGCAGCGCACCAGCTGTCCGTCGGCGAGCCGGAACTTCAGGCGGCCCGCATCGCGGGAATACATCACACAGTCGAGCTGCGCCTCGGTGTCTTTCAAGGTGAAGTAGAAGTGGCCGTTTGCGGAGCGCTTGCAGCCCGAGACCTCGCCCTCCACGCGCACGTCGCCGAAGCGCGACTCCAGGGTTTGCCGGGCGGCGCGCACGAGCTCGGCAACAGCCAAAATGCGCACCTCCTTGGGTGCCGGCGCCGAGGACGGCGCTGCCTCGACTTTTGCGGCTGGCCTGGGCGCGATGGCGGTGAAGCGCTCCTCGAAGGAAAGCTGAGGACTTGCATCGGGCTTCTCGCTGTTGCCGTCG
>Ga0265316_10007557_pt1 | contig 10228 bp, 5 predicted proteins | sample 4522metaG_FD_202092 | JGI IMG/M metagenome (GOLD analysis project Ga0265316, IMG submission 202092) | Rhizosphere microbial communities from Carex aquatilis grown in University of Washington, Seatle, WA, United States - 4-5-22 metaG | ecosystem: Host-associated > Plants > Roots > Rhizosphere >...
GCTTCCAGGGGTTCTCCCAGAAAGGCATCCAGGTGAACGCCAACGCCAGGGTGGCGCAGGAGATCGTCCTTTCGGTCGGCTCGGCGAGCGATTCCGTCACCATCACATCCGATGCTGCTCCGCTGGAATTCATCCGGGCATCGGCGGCGCAGTCGATCACCGCGCATGAAATCGAAAACCTCCCGCTAGACGGCCACACGGCCCTGGATGCCATCTATTTAGGTTTCGCCGTAGTTTCTCAAGAGAACAGGGACGCGAACGCACCCTCGGCCAACGCCGGATTCGCGACCGTAACCATGGGCGGCGCGGCCCAGGGCGCCAACGAGATTCTGCTGGATGGCGTGCCCGACATCGGCACCCAGGGGACCACGGGGCGGCGCCCGGCGTTCCTGCCACCGCCCGACTCGGTGGCCGAGGTGAAAACGGAGATTTTCAACATGGACGCCGCATCCGGCGGCGCCGGGGGCGGCTCAACCGAAATGATCACCAAGGGTGGCACCAACCAACTGCATGGCGCACTCTCGGAATACAGCAACAATTCCGCTCTGCAGGCCACGGCCTTCTTCGTGAACTCCATTGGGGGCACCAAACCCAAGTCGGAGGCCAACCAGTGGGCCGCTGTGGTGGGAGGCCCCATTTGGATTCCCAAGGTTTACAATGGCAAGAACCGGCTGTTCTTCCTGTTCGCCTATGAGGGCATACATTCCGGCGGCCCCACGGCACTGTTTGGCACGACGCCGACGGCCGCGGAGAGGCAGGGGGATTTCTCGCACCTCCTCTCTCTCAACAACTCGAGCAAGAACTATACCCTCTACGACCCGAATACCGGCGTCCTCTCCGGAAGCACGATCACGCGCACGCCGTTTCCGGGCAATATCATTCCGCAGAACCGGCTAAATCCGATCGCACAGACCTTTATCAATACCTACATGCCCTTGCCCAATCGAACCGGAGTCTACGACGACACCCAGAACTACGGGGCCAACGAAGTCGCGCAGAACCCGTACCACTTCTTCTCCGGACGAGGGGATGTCAACATTAGTACCCGCAACAAGCTCACCATGGTCGGCCGGGAGTCCATGTACCAGCAGTTTAACGGCGCCCTCTTCGACAATATCGCCTACAAGAACAACTACTTGTTGCGTGCAAGCTGGGGCGGCATGGTGGACGACGTGGAAACGTTTTCCCCGACCCTGGTCGGCGACCTGCGCGTCGGCCTCACGCGCTACGACCCGTACTACAACCAGGCCAGCGCCGGATACGATCCCACGAAACTCGGCTTCCCGTCCTATATCGCCGCCAATTCCACCCATCTCATGATGCCGCAGTTTAGCTTCGGCGACGGCTACGCGAGCAATACCGGCGGAAGCTATAGCAACCAGCCCTCCAACGTCTATCAACTGTTTAACAGTTACACCAAGGTAGCGGGATCGCACATTGTCAAATTCGGCGGCGAGATCCGGCTACAGGATTTTACCAGCATCAGTTGGTCCAACGCCGCGGGGACGTATACCTTCGATACCGGCACGTGGGTGAAACAAACCAGCAGCGCTACCGCCCCGACACTGGGCGGCGGCATGGCGCAGTTCCTGCTGGGGTTGCCCACCAGCGGCGTTTTCCCGATCAATGCGATTTCGAAAGCCGACTCTTACTACGACGCGCTATTCGTGCAGGATGACTGGCACGTCCGGTCGAACCTGACTATCAACCTGGGTTTACGTTGGGAAAAGGCCACGCCGACTACGGAGAGCCACAACCGGCAAATCGTCGGTTTCAATCCGGCCGCGGTGAACCAGGTGACGCAGGCGGCGGAAACAGCATACGCCAAGAGCCCGAGTTCGCTGCTGCCTGCAAGCCAGTTCCTTCCAACCGGCGGAGTGCTGTTCGCCACAGGGAGCAACCGCAGCGCGTACACCACATCCAACAAGGCATTTGCTCCCCGTGTCGGCATCGCCTGGACGCCCAAGGCGCTCCACAACCGAACGGTCATACGGAGTGGACTGGGTATTTTCTACTACAACTACGGGACGGTACCGCCGCAACAGCCGGGCTTCAGCGCATCGACTTCGTATGTTGCCACCAATAACAGTTACCTCACACCGGCGACCACATTAAGCAATCCTTTTCCTCCTCCCACGGGAATCCAGCAGCCCGTCGGTAACACTTTGGGAGTGAATACTTATCTGGGCCAGAGCATAACCTTCAATAACCCGCAAATGCTAAACGAATATGGATTGCGATGGAATTTCGACGTCCAGCAGCAGCTTACAAAAGACATGAGTCTGGAGGTCGCTTACATCGGGAACCACGCGGTCCATCTGACTACCAGCTACAACTTCGACTCGCTGCCGGCGCGGTACCTCAGCAGATCGCCGGTCCGCGATACGGCGACCATCAACGCGCTCGCCGCCATTGTCGCCAACCCATTCTCGGGACTGCTTCCCGGCCAAACCCTGAATGGCTCGACGACCGCCGTTTCGAGCCTTCTGACGCCATTCCCGGAGTTCTCCGGCATGACCGAGTCCAACATGAATAACGGCGACTCGTACTTCAATCAGCTCGCCATCAAGCTCCAGAAGCGTCTCACGTCCGGCTTACAGTTCTTCTTGAACTTCTCTCACTCCCGGTTGATGGCTAACAGCACCTATCTGAATGCCGGCTCCCTGGTGCTACAAAAATCGGTTGCCTCCGACGACCGGCCGAATTACCTGGTGATCTCCGGTGTCTACGACCTGCCGTTCGGGAGAGGAAGACACTACCTGGCGAACACCAATCGCGTAGCGATGTTCCTATTGGGCAACTGGCAGGTGGCGGGAATATACACGTATTTTCCGTGTGCCCCGCTGAGTTTTGGCAACGACATCTATTATGGCGGCGACCTCAAATACAATGCCAGTAATCCGAATGGTCCCACGTTCGACACGTCCCGGTTCAATCTGGTCTCGAGCCAGCAGCTTGCGAGCAACTATCGGACATTCCCGGCGCTATTCAACAACCTGCGCATCGACAGCATGAACAACTTCAATGTCAATATGAGCAAGAGCTTCGTCATCCACGAAGATGTGAAGATACAGTTCCGCGGCGAGTCCGCCAACCTCTGCAACCGGCCGCTGTTCGAAGCGCCCAACCAGACGGTGACCGGCTCCACGTTTGGCTATATCGCCAGCACCACCAATGTGCCCCGGGCGATCCAACTCGCGCTGAGGCTCACTTTCTGAGATGGGCCGGACGGTTGCGTTTCTAGCCGCGGCCCTCTTTGCCGGCGCTACCGCCGGCGCCCAGGAGCCAATCGACCGGCACGCCCTGGTCAGCCGTCACGACATCGTAGTTCACGCCATCGATCCGATGGGGGCGATGGCGGTGGGCAACGGCGAATTCGCCTTTAATTTCGATGTTACCGGGGCGCAGAGCTTTCCCGAATACTACGAAAAGACCATGCCGATTGGCATTCTGAGCACATGGGGGTGGCACAGTTTTCCCAACCCCAATGGGTTCACACTGGATAAGTTCGCGTTCACCGCCATCCAGAAGTATGATCGCGAATTCGTCTACCCGGCTTCCAGTACCAGCGACCCTCCGCCCGACGCGGCTTATCTGCGGGGCAACCCGCATCGGTTTGGCCTCGGCCGTATCGGATTGGAAATGACTCGTGCCGACGGCTCGAAGGTGGCCCTCGCGGATCTGAAGAATATAGACGAAAGGCTCGACCTCTGGGGCGGCGTGGCAAGCAGTTCGTTCGAAGTGGATGGCGCCGCCGTCCACGTGCGCACGGTGGCTCATCCGCGGCGCGATGAAGTGGCCGTGAGCGTGGAATCGCCGCTGATTGCGTCGGGACGGCTCAAGGTGCTGTTGGCGTTTCCGTACGCCTCGGCGGCTTTCGGGCCGGATTACCAGGATTGGAAGAATCCCGATTTGCATCGGACAGACATCATTCGGCGCGGAAACAGTGGCGTGGATTTCGCGCGCGTGCTGGATGCCACGCATTACTACGTGCGCGCCAAATGGACGGCCGGGGCATCGCTGGCGGAGACGGGCAAGCACCAGTATTTGTTGACAGGCTCGGGCCATCGCATCGAGCTGACGGCCTGGTTTTCGCCAAGGCCAATCGCCTCCGAACCGGATAGCGCCGCGGCGGTGGAGGCCGCCTCCCGCGATCATTGGCGAGCTTACTGGACCAGCGGTGGGGCCATCGACCTCTCCGGCAACGACGATCCGCGCGCCGCGGAGCTGGAGCGGAGAATCGTGCTTTCGGAATACGTGATGGCCGTGCATGACGCCGGCTCGCTGCCGCCACAGGAGACCGGTTTGGGCGTCAATTCCTGGTTCGGCAAATTCCATATGGAAATGTATTGGTGGCATGCGGCCCATTGGGCGCTCTGGGGCCGGCCGGAAATCCTGGAGAAGTCCTTGGGACGGTTGACCGAGCTCATGCCGCCGGGCGAGGCCATGGCCAGGCGCGAAGGGTGCAAGGGTGTGAAATGGTCCAAGATGACCGACCCCAGCGGCACCGAAAGCCCCTCCGGCGTCGGGCCGGTGCTGGTCTGGCAGCAGCCGCATCCCATCTATCTCGCCGAACTGATCTGGCGGGCGCGCAAGGATCGCGCGACGTTGGAGCGTTACCGGAAGATCGTGTTCGAAACGGCCGACTACATGGCCACGTTCGTCGATTTCGATCCGCAACGCCGGCAGTATGTCCTCGGCCCCGGCGTCGCGTCCGCCGACGAAAAGCACACCGACTACGCCCACAACCTGAACCCGACAATGGAACTGGGATATTGGAAGTGGGCGCTCGAAACGGCCCAGGAATGGCGCGTTCGCCTGGGAATGCCGCGTGACGAGCAATGGCAGAAGGTGATCGACAACCTGGCGCCGCTCACCGTGCGCAACGGCGTCTACCCGGCCCTGGAGGTCCCCGCCGAGACCAGCGCCGCCAACATGGCGACGTGGCTCGATGGCGCGCTGCCCGGCCGGGGCATCGACAAAGACGCCATGCGCAACACGCTCCATGCGGTTTCGCGGAGCACCGGGCCGCAGGCGAGCATCACCTGGGGCACGGCCATGGTGGCGATGTGCGCGGCCCGGCTGGATGAGCCCGACCGTGCGATTCAACTGCTGGCCGGGCCTTTTGAAACGAATCCTTTCAGGCCGTCGGGGTACACCATCCGCCGCCCCGACCAGACGCCCATGTACATGCCGGCCAACGGCGGTTGGCTTGCGGCGGTCGCCATGATGGCGGCGGGATGGGATGGGCACACCGGGCACGCACCGGGCTTTCCGAAGAACTGGAAGGTCCGGTATGAAGGTTTGTTGCCGATGCCGTAAAGGCCGAAGAACCGCTTCCTCAGAGCCACTGCAAATCGGCGTAGCGCTCGCCCGTGAGGTGCAGGAAGAGCGGCTCCAGGGCGCGGAATTCCTGGCCGTCGTAGCTGATGGCGCCGTCGTTGGCAAGCACCGTCACGTCCCCCTGCCACACCAGCTTTCCGGGCGTGGTGATGATGGCCACCTGGTGGCAGAAGCGCTCGATGGTTTCGAGCACGTGGCTGGTCATGAAGACCGTGCGGCCCTGTTCCGTGAACCGCCGCAGCCATTGCTTCATCAAGGCCACCCCGGCCGGGTCGATGCTCTCGAACGGCTCGTCCAGAAACAGCACCTCGGGCGAATGGATCACGGCGGCGGCGAAGGCCACCCGCTTGCGCATTCCGGTGCTGTAATCGCGCAGCGTCTTGGAGGTGTCGGTCAGTTCCAGCGCGTCCAGCAACTCGGTCACGCGCTGGCGCGTGGTGGCTTCAGTGAGCCCGTACATGCGCGCCACGAAGGCCAGAAACTCGTGGGCATAGAGCGGGTCGAACAAGCCCAGGGTTTCGGGCATCACGCCCATGCGGCGCTTGATGGCCGCGCTCTCGGCGTCGAAGCGCTGGCCGAGGATTTCGATTTGGCCGGCGGTGGGCTCGAGCAGTCCCGTCAGGCAGCCGATGGTGGTGCTCTTGCCCGAGCCGTTGGGGCCGAGGAAGCCGAACATGGTGCCGGGCTCGACCGACAGCGACAGGCCTTCGACAGCGGTCACCGTGCCGTACTTCTTCACCAGATTCGTAATCCGTATGGCGTCCATTCGATCAGCCTCTCCCTTCGACGATGGCCAGCAGTTTCTCCCGCCGCGCCGGCAGCATTTCTCCCGCGCGTTTGAGCGATGCGAAGTAGAACGCCGCGGCCAGCAGGACCACCGGAATCGCGAACCACCATTTGTCCGGCGTCAGAGCGGCGGGCCACTTCCTGGCAACCAATTGCGGCCCGAACATCAGCGCCAGCACTCCTCCGATGAGCACCGTGTTGCCGGCAGCCGAAAGGTCGTTTCCGAAAGTGCTGTAGTAGTCGCAACAGCGCGCGCCGAACAGGGTGGCCCAAAGCCCCAGCCCGAGAAACACGAACAGACTCGTCACGGCGGCTCCAATCTGCATGATGAGCGCGCGCGGATCGAAAGGAAAAGGCGAGAAAACGACAAAGAGCAGAGTGCCCGCCAGAATCAGCGTCGAGCTCATCAGCATGAAGGTGTAGCTGCCGGCGCGCAGAATCGCCGCGGGCTGCGCCGGCAGCAGGAAGAAGCGGCGGAAACCTCCGGCCACGTAGCCGAATTGATTGACCGAGAACTGCGCGGTCCCCATGCAGCCGAGAATGGCAAAGGTGCTCAGCGTGGCGCCGAACTGAGATCCGAAAGTGTGCCTGGCCCCCACTTGCCTTCCCATCGTGAACATCAGGGTGGCGGCAATCGGCAGGGCCAGCGCATAGATGGTGCGGAAGCGGGTGTTGCGCGTGTAAAACCGCAGCCAGTGAGCCATCAGCGGTCCCAGGCGCGGGCCGAAGAATGCCGCCAGGCGCTCGTAAGGCGTGTCCCACTGGATGGCGGTGGATTGGGCCGCGCGGGGCCTTTGCGGAGGCCGGCGTTCCAGCGCCACCACGGCGGCTCCCAGGCCCAGCAGCCACCATACCTGCAGGAGCAGGCCGGAAAGAGCCGCGATATCGGTGCGGGTCAGGGTGGCGGCTGCCGCGAATGGCGGAGTAAAGCTGAGCGCGTGCAACAACGCCGCAATCACCCCGCTGTGGCCTTTCAGCAAGGGCCGCAGGATGGCGGGCAACAAGCCTACGCAGGCAATGGCCGCAAGCAACACCGCGGCGCCGAATTGCCGCTGCATCAGCCGTTCCAGCAGCAAGGCCACCACCCGCGCCAAAAGGTAATTGGAAACAAACAACAGAAGAACCGCTGTCAGCCCCAGCCAGAAGGACGCGGCACTGGCGACGTAAAGCCCCACCACCAGTCCCAGTTCGAGCGCCAGAATCAGAAACCAGAAGGGGTCGAGTATGCCGATGAAGTGCCTGGCCAGGCGCCGCTCCCGAGCTTTGAGTGGATAGCGGCGGAGCTGGGCTTCCGAGAAGATGGCGTTCACGCCGAAGCCCAGAATCACGGCCGCCACCACGGCCTGCACGTACAGGCCCGACAGCACCGCCTGCGCCACCTGTTCGGCCTTGCCGCTGCGCACGGCCAAGAGCGCGGCGCCGAACCCTCCCGAGGCCAGCAAGGCGATCAGCAGCACCAGCAGCAGATAGCCGGCCATGAAAAGCGCGATGCGGCCGTTTCGCGAGCGCGTCTTGGCCCACAGCAGTTTGTATCGGAGCCGGACCAGGATTCCGATTAGCTCGAAGTTCATAGCGGCCGGATCACCTCTGCATTGAGGTACGGGCGCAGGGCTTCCGGAATCACCACGCTGCCATCCTTTTGCTGGCCGTTCTCGACGATGGCGACCCACGTGCGGCCCACCGCCAGGCCGCTGCCGTTGAGCGTGTGGGCGAACTCCGATTTCTTCCCGCTCTTGAAACGGATGCCCGCGCGGCGCGCCTGAAAGGCTTCATAGTTCGAACAGGAGGAGATCTCCTTGTAGGCGTTCTGTCCGGGCAGCCAGACTTCGATGTCGTAGGTCTTGGCCGACGAGAACCCCATATCGCCGGTCGATAGCAACACCGTGCGGAACGGCAGGTCCAGGCGGCGCAGGATGTCTTCGGCGTCGGCGGTGAGCTTCTCCAGTTCGTCGTAACTCTCGTCCGGCCGCGTGAACTTCACCAGTTCGACCTTTTGAAACTGGTGCTGGCGGATGATGCCGCGCACGTCGCGGCCGTAGGAGCCGGCCTCGCTGCGGAAACACGGCGTGTAGGCGCACAGCTTGACGGGCAAGGCATCGGCATCCAGGGTCTCATCGCGATAGATGTTGGTGACGGGAACCTCGGCCGTGGGGATCAGCCAGAGGTCGTGCCCTTCGCACTTGAACAGGTCGTCTTTGAACTTGGGCAACTGGCCTGTGCCGAAGAGGCTAGCGGAGTTCACCAGGAAGGGCGGAAGCACCTCGGTATAGCCGTGCTCGCGGGTGTGGACATCGAGCATGAAGTTGACGAGGGCGCGCTCCAGTCTGGCGCCCAGGCCCCAATAGAGGGCAAAGCGCGCGCCGGTGATCTTGGCGGCGCGTTCGAGGTCCAGAATGCCCAACTCCGGGCCAAGGTCCCAGTGGGCCTTCGGTTCGAAGTCGAATGCGGGCGGCTGGCCCACGCGCCGCACCTCCACGTTGTCCTCGGCATTCTTGCCCACCGGCACGGATTCGTGGGGGACGTTGGGGATGCCGGCCAGCAATTCCCGGAACTCCTCATCGAGGGATTTGACGGCTTCGTCGAGCGACGAGATATCGCCGCCGATGGCGCGCATCCGCGCCTGCCGCTCGGTGGTATCCGCGCCCGCGCGCCTCAACTGCGCGATTTCGCCGCTTTCGGCATTGCGCCGGGCCTTCAACTGTTCGGTTTGCGAGATGGCGGCGCGCCGTTTCTGGTCGAGTTCGCGAAAGTAGTCAAGGCTGGAAACGTCGCCGCGGGTAGCGAGGCGTTGCGCGATCCGATCGAAGTTGGCGCGAAAGAAGGAGAGATCGTGCATGTCCCTTCATGCTACTAAAACCCGGTGACAGACGGAACGTTTCCCGGTTTTCACCGAACGAGCTCTTGCTCCCCGGCGAAAACCAACTGCGCCTGACCCGTCTCGGCCAGCCGCTTGCGAGGGCGGCCACCCTTCCTGGCGGTCAGCAGCCGTCCCGTGCCTTCTTCCAATTGCCGAACGAAGTCCGGCGTCCCGAGCGGGCGCCCGTTATGTGTGAACTGACGGATGTGCTCGGCTTCCTCTTCCGCCCCGCTGGCACATGCCAGAAACTCGCGCCACTCCTCCGCGCTCCAGCGGTTCCGCCACATCTCCAGGTCCACCAAACCGTCCGAACATCCTTCATTGCAATGCACTCGGGCGCTCGACCACAAGTAGGATTCCGCCTGGTCCGCCATCAGCGCCCTGACAGGATTTCGCTCGACGTACCGGAGGGCCATCCAGAGGTGGTTTTCATCCATGGGACACGAGTAGTAGCGGCCTTGCCAAAGGTGCCCGCTAGCCGCTCTGCGGGCATTGAAATAAGCCGCATATCGCCCATGGGCACAACGCAAGACCCGCGGCATGGAATCGAGCCGCCGCGGAAGCGCGATCAGATGGACGTGGTTCCGCATCAGGCAATACCCCAGAATGTCCAGCCGGTGGAGGCGCGCGAACTCCTGAAGCAGGCTCACGTAGACGAGGCGATCACTGTCCGTTTCGAAGACCGCCCGCTGGGCGTTCCCCCGCTGGGTGACGTGATACGGCGTATCTACGGTCAGCACCCGAGCCAAACGTGGCATACCATATGTAGTGCCGCGCCAGCGCGAGATTCTCAACAAAAACCGGGAAACGTTCCGTCTGTCACCGGGTTTTACAGGTGGATGATGCCGCGCTGGATCGCGGCGGTCGCGGCCTGCGTTCGGTCCTGTACCCCTAGCTTGCTCAGGATGTTCTTGACGTGGTTCTTGACCGTGTGCTCAGCTATGTTCAGCGTGTAGGCGATCTGCTTGTTTGCCAGGCCCCGCACGATCAGTTCCAAGACCTGCACCTCGCGCGCGCTTAGATCCGGTCTCGGTAGTTGCGCCGCCAGCGCCGCCGCCACCGCCGCCGGTAAGTAGGTCTGCCCCGCATGCACGGCCCGAATCGCCTTCAATAACTCATCGTGCAGGACGTCTTTCGTCAGGTACGCCAGCACTCCCGCCGCCAGCGCGCGGCGGATGTCTTCATCGCCGCCGTAAGTCGTCAGCGCGATCATCCTGGCGGTGGGAAACTCCGCCCGGATGG
>Ga0265316_10007558_pt1 | contig 10225 bp, 7 predicted proteins | sample 4522metaG_FD_202092 | JGI IMG/M metagenome (GOLD analysis project Ga0265316, IMG submission 202092) | Rhizosphere microbial communities from Carex aquatilis grown in University of Washington, Seatle, WA, United States - 4-5-22 metaG | ecosystem: Host-associated > Plants > Roots > Rhizosphere >...
CGGAACCAGTTGATTGTAAATCACTTCAACTACATCGGTGCCGGGCTTTCTTATGATGCTCGACACGCTCGCAACATCGGTCACGTTCGGTAAAACCGTTGTCGTCGGTTGTATGGTCTGGTTTGCTGCAACAACGGGCGCATTGGCGGCGGCGTGTGCGGCACGGCCCTGAGCAAATTCGTAGCCGCCCAGGCTTCCCGCGCCAATGCCTGCGACCAGTAGCAATCCGGCAGCCAAGGGCGCGGCCTGCAGGCTGGCCATGCTGTTCAGGAAGCGTTGCATCAGCCGTTCATACCAGCGCAAAGGAGGCAGTGCATCCAACGCCTCATCAAGGCGAAGCCGGCTTCTTGCCACCAGGTTTGGTCCAGGCTCCTGCACAGGCAGCACGTCTGCCAGAACCTTCATGGCCTGCAACTGCTCCTGCTCTTTGCGGCAGTCCGCGCACTCACTCAGATGGCGCTGCAACTCATGTACCTTGTCATCCGCCAACTCTCCGTAAGCTGACGTAACAATCCGTTCATGTGCGAGTTCGCAATTCATAACTACGTCCTTCCAGCCCCTAAAAGTCCCACAGTCTCTGCTCTAAAGTTCCACTTCATGTGGTGGCTACCTTAGTTCCGCCAATTGCGCCCTCAATTTCTTGGTCGCACGGAAGAGAGTGTTCTTGGCGGTTTCTTCCGTTGTGTTCAACATCTCACCGATGGTCCTCAGCCGAAGTCCTTGGTAATGCTTCAGCTCAAAGACCATCCGTTCCCGCGGTGTCAACTTCACCAGCGCCGCCTGAATCCGCTCGCCAAGCACCTTGCGGTCAAGTTCCTTGGCAGGATTTGAAAACGACCGGTTGTCTGAGACCGAGGCCAGCGTGTCGATTTCGTCACCGGAGTGGTCCAGCACAACCGCGTGATCCTCTCGCCGGGTCTTTTTACGCCGCAGCTGGTCGAGGCACAGGTTGGTGACTATCCGGTAGATCCACGTATAAAAGGAGCACTCGAATCTGAAGTTGCCAATGTAACGGAAAGCCTTCAGAAATGCTTCCTGGTAGATGTCCTCGGCGTCGTGCTCACTGCCGGTGAGGTGCAGGGCCAGCCGCAGCACCTGGTGCTCATATTGCCGGACCAGCGCGTCGAAGGCCGTCCGCGACCCGGCTTGCGCCTCGCGGATCAGCTCCATTTCTTGCGCACGAATCTGCTGGCGATCTTCCTCTCGGCCAGCATCGCTCCGTCCGGTTCCGCCCATTGCTCTCGTCGCAGCCATCCCTGCTGAGGATTTTACCCTCCTCGCGGTAGGCCAGCCTAGACTGGATGCAACTGCTGCCGAAGCAACCGGGTAACCCACGCTGTCTGAGGCCATCAAATTCTCCGTCTTCGGGCTCTCGATTATGTCAATCGGTGCATTGAGCAAGCTAGCTCGAAAAAATCAGGCGCAGGGCGAGCAAATTCATCGCAGCCGCTCAATTCACTTACGTCCATCCAGCTCGACCCTCGTAAGTGTCTGTATCACTAGACGCTGAATGGGACTTTTCGTAAGCGATTAAGGGGGCCATAGGGCACTTTGGTAAGTCCAATGAACCTAGTCGTACTCGACGCTCCAATCCCGCCGTACACTAGGGGTAGATGACTGGAAATTTATTTGAAGACTCAAGCTCGACTGAACCGGTAAGTGACTGGTATACCGCCCATTGCGACGGTGGCTCCCGCGGAAACCCTGGCCCAGCCGGCTACGGCGCCGTAGTGACGGACCGCGCTGGCCACGTGGTCGCCAGGCTCAGCCGCTACCTGGGCCATCAAACAAACAACTTTGCTGAGTATCAGGGCCTTTTGGCCGTGTTGCAGTGGGCGGTTGAAAACGGCAAAAAACGCCTGCGCGTCGTTTCGGACTCCGAGCTGATGGTCAAGCAGATGAAGGGGGTCTACAAGGTCAAGCACCCGGGCCTGATTCCTCTCTGGCAGCAGGCGCGACAGCTCGTCGTCAGGCTTGACGGCTTTGAGATGAGCCATACCCTTCGAGGCGGAAATAAAGAGGCCGATCAGCTAGCCAACGAAGCCATGGATCAAGGCACCGGGAAAAAAAAGGAGGCAGCGGAGAGCAATCCCAATCAGGTTAGTAAGCCGGAATTAGCGAAGCCTGCTCATCCAAAGCAGCCGGCTCAGATCATTGAGGGCTTTGTTAAGAATGGTGTCGTTCATCCGCTCGAGGGTGAATTGCCTGAAGGCATTATCGTGAAGATCGTCCGCGACTAGACCAGACTGAAGGTTCAAACAAAACGGGCCGGAACTCATAAGTTCCGGCCCGCTTTATTGTTGGTGAGTGTGGTCGCTATACCATTCTGCCCAGGTCGTTTCTCCATGCTCGTCCGTCTTTCTCGAGCAGATGATCTGAGCACTCCGGTCCCCAGCTTCCGGCAAAATAATTTGGAAAGACCTCGGGCTTTTTCGCCGCCCAGGACTGCAGAATCGGCGTAAACAACGCCCAGGTAGTCTCTACGCCATCGCGATGCGCGAACAGGGTCTGGTCGCCCAGCATTGCATCCAGCAGCAAACGTTCGTAGCCATTCGCGCTCGACTTTCCGAACGCAGCTTCGTAGTCGAAATCCATGTTGACCGGACATACCGCCATCGTGGGACTGGTGGGCACCTTGGCGCCGAAGCGCAACGCAATGCCTTCATCGGGCTGAATACGGATGGTGAGAAGGTTTGGGTGAATCTCACCGCACGATCCGCCCGCAAGCAGACGATTGAAAATCAACAGCGGCGGCTGCTTGAACTGAATACTGATCTCCGTCGCGTGTTTCTTCATGCGTTTGCCCGCGCGCAGATAAAACGGCACTCCAGCCCAGCGCCAGTTCTCGACTTCGAGCTTCATCGCTGCGTAGGTCTCGGTACCCGATTCTGGATTGACACGCTCTTCGTCGCGATATCCGGCAACATGCTCGCCTTGAACAACGCCAGGTCCATACTGTCCACGCACCGTGTTCAGGATCGGCACTGACGGAATCGCGCGCCAAACCTTCAGCTTTTCGCGCCGCACGCTCTCTGCCTCAAAGCTCGATGGCGGTTCCAGCGCAACCAGGCTCAACAACTCCATCATGTGGTTCTGAACCACGTCACGGAGCGCCCCGGCCTTCTCATAGAACGGGCCCCGGCCTTCAACGCCTAGCGTCTCGGCCACCGTTATCTGCACATGATCGATATAGTTGCGATTCCAGATGGGCTCGAAAATTCCGTTGGCAAAACGGAAAACCAAAAGGTTCTGCACTGTCTCTTTACCCAGATAGTGATCGATACGGAAAACCTGGCTCTCTTCAAAAACCGCATTCACTTTGTGGTTAAGGTCACGGGCGGAATCGAGGTCGTGACCGAACGGTTTTTCGATGACGATGGTCGCCGTGCCCTTTTCCGGCTGTGCCATCCCGTGCGATCCCAGGTTTTCAATAATGCCGGCAAAGAACTCGGGAGCGGTAGCAAGATAAAACAGGCGTTTGCCGCCGATGTTCTTTTCTTTGTCGATGCGTTCCAGTTCGGCGTTGAGCCCGGAGTAATTGTCGGGGTCGTCGAAGTTCAGCGCGCAATAGCTGATGTGCTTTGCGAAATCGTCGAGCTTGGGGTCGCTCTTGTCGGCGCCGCCGAACTGCACAATACCATCACGCATATCATTGGCGAATTCGTCGCCCAGAGTGCGCCTTGCAACGCCGACGATTGCAAACTGCTTCGGCAGCAGATCGGCCTGATGCAGGTGAAAGAGCGCGGGAAGCAATTTGCGCTTAGTCAGATCGCCCGACGCTCCGAAGATCACCATGATCGCCGGTTCCGGAATCCTCTCTTTTCCTTGCGGTACATGTGAAAGATCATCCGGACTGACTCTCATCTGCATTGTCGCCATTTGTACTCATCCTCCAGCATCATGGGTGCTCAGGTCTCGGTCCTGAGACCTGGGGGGAAAAAAACTGAAAGGCAAAAACTGCAAAGCAATCCCGCTAACTCTTTTTGACCTCATGCCCGCCAAACTCGTTGCGCATGATGGCAAGCATTCTGTCCGTGAAGTTATTCTCTTCGCGCGAGCGAATGCGGCGAATTACCGATTCCGTAATCACAGGCGCGGAAACATTCAGGTCGATGGCTTCAAACACCGTCCAACGCCCTTCGCCGGAATCCACAACGTACGCCTGCAGCCCATCGAGTGTGGGATTGCCCGCCAGTGCATCTGCCGTCAAGTCCAACAGCCAACTGCGCACTACGCTGCCGTAGCGCCAGATTTCTGCAATTTGCGGAAGGTCCAGATTGAATTCTTCTTTCTTCTCGAGCACCGTGAAGCCTTCCGCATAGGCTTGCATCAATCCATATTCAATTCCATTGTGAACCATTTTCACAAAATGGCCTGAGCCGCCGGGGCCAACATAGCCCCAGCCCTTGTCCTTACCGGGCGCGAGCGTTTCAAAGATGGGCCGCAGATATTCAACGGTTTCTTTTTCGCCGCCGATCATCATGCTGTAGCCGGCCTTCAATCCCCACACACCGCCCGAGGTGCCCACGTCAAGAAAATCGAATCCCTTTGCAGTAACTTCCTTATGTCGCCGCGCAGAGTCTTTGTAATAGGAGTTACCGCCATCGATCAGGATGTCGCCTTTGTTCAGCAGCGGCTCCAGTTTCGCAATGGTTTCATCAACGGGCGCGCCTTGCGGCACCATGATCCAGATAGCCCTGCGGCCCTCGAGCTTGTTCACCAATTCTTCGAGCGTGGATGCGCCCACATTACCGCTCTCGGTAAGTTTCTTCACTGCATCTGCGTTGAAGTCGAACCCAACTACCTGATGGCCGCCGAGTCGCAGACGCTCCGCCATGTTTCCGCCCATCTTGCCCAGGCCGATTAAACCAAGCTGCATAACTCCTCCAGACACGTTTCCAGTTACGTTCCGTTAGTTAAGACCCAGACGTGCAAACTCGCCGCGCAGTTGTTCTTCGTTCGTAAATTGGATTGCCTTCATACCGGCCTGTACCGCGCCTGCCACGTTCTCCGCGCGATCGTCGATAAAGAGAATCCGCTCCGCCGGACGACCGAGAATATCAAGCGTACGTTGATAGATCGCCGGATCGGGTTTGCGCAGTCCCAGGTAGCAGGAACTCAGCGTCACCTTGAAACACTCGCGCAATCCGAAAGCCGCAAAACGGTACTCATTTGTTTCGCGCGCTTCATTATTCAAGGCACCCACCATGCATTTGTTGGATGCCGCAAGCTGCTTGAGGATTCCAATCGCACCGCCGGGAAGCCATTGCGACTGCGCCAGCACGAATTTGAAGAAATCGTCGCGCGTGAAGCTGCGGGGTTGGTAAAACACCACTGCGTCCAGGTAGGAATCGCGCGAAATCAAGCCGCTCTCCCATTCACCGTAGGCGCTGCGATGCCTCGCTTCAAATTCAGTCAGTTCGAGATGGAAATGTTCCGCGGCAAGGGCGCGTTCGCGTGCGTCCCAGCCATTCGTCAGCAGGACTCCGCCCACGTCAAACAGAATCACGTCGAAGGGGAACATCGGCGCCTTTCAGTATGAGTTGCCTGAATGAACAAGTGATGAAGCGCGATTCTTGAAAAACTCTGGGGTGCGAGCTTCGGACTGGCGTTGCGGCGATCGCGTTGGTGAAAGCGATTCGCAGACCTCGTGCGAATCGGCGGGTTGAGTTGTCAGGCAGGGCTGTTGGAGCCGTCACCGCACTGATACTTTGCTTCAATGGCCATTACCTTGTTGAAGCGCCGCGTATAGCGAGGTTCCGAGCTGATAAATTTGGCGCCGATAAATGCGTTGGCAAGCTCAAGTGCCAGCGCGCCACCAATAATGCGTGCGCCCAGCACCAGCACATTCATGTCGTCGTGTTCCACTCCCTGGTGAGCCGAATATGTGTCATGACAGATGCCGGCGCGAATGCCGGGAATCTTATTGGCAGCGATACATGCGCCTACACCGGAGCCGCAGATGAGAATTCCGCGTGGTGCAACGTCTTTCTTGATCGCGTCGCCAATCTTTTCGGCGAAATCCGGATAGTCAGAAGACTCCGTGTTGAATGCGCCGAGGTCAACCATTTCATGGCCAGCCTGAGCAAGAACAGCGCGAAGCTCTTCTTTGAGTGAAAATCCCGCGTGGTCAGAACTAATTGCTAACTTCACAACAACCCTTTCTTATTGATCGTGGGCGCCCCAGGTCTCAAAGTCTGAGACCCGGGAGACCACGGGCTCTATTTCTTAAGTAACGCCTTGGCGCGCGCGGCAACATTCTCCGCGCTGAAACCAAGTTCCTTCATCACCGTAGCCACCGGAGCGGATTCGCCAAAGCGATCCAGTCCAATGACGTCGCCATCAAGGCCCACATATTTCCACCAGCCCTGCGTGGCTCCCGCTTCGACAGACATGCGCGGTACGCCCTTCAGCAGCACATTGGCCTTGTACTCAGCCGTCTGCTCCTCGAAGATCTTCCAGCTCGGCATGCTGACAACGCGAACGCGAACGCCTTCATCAGCCAGCAGCTTTGCCGCGTCGAGTGAAGTCCAAACTTCAGAGCCGGTGGCAATGATCACCAGTTGCGGGTCGGCTGCATCCTGTAGCACGTACGCGCCCTTGCTTACGGACGCGTATAAGTCGTGCTTGGCCGGATCGATGACCCCGATATCCTGCCGCGTCAGCGCGAAGAAGCAGGGCTTCTTACGCTCCAGCGCCAGGCGCCATGCAGCAGCTGTCTCGTTTGCATCCGCTGGGCGGAAATCAGTGAAGTGAGGAATCGCGCGCAGCATCATCAATTGCTCAATGGGCTCGTGAGTCGGACCATCCTCGCCCACACCGATTGAATCGTGCGTGAAAACGAACAGCGAGTGGCATTCCATGATTGACGCAATGCGAAGTGCCGGCTTGGCGTAATCAGAAAATACAAAGAACGTCGAACCGAACGGAATCAATCCGCCATGTGCAGCAATTCCGTTCACCGCGGCGCACATTCCGTTTTCGCGTACACCAAAGAACACGTTGCGCCCGGCTGGGTCCGCGTGGAAATTCGCACCCGGCTTGAAGATCGTCTTCGTTGACGCGGTAAGGTCTGCCGCGCCGCCAAACAACTCTGGCACCACTTCGGCAATCGCGTTCATCACCGTCTGCCCGGCATTGCGCGTGGCCATCTTCTTGTCCACGCCGAAACTCGGAATCAACTTTTCCCAACCGGCTTTCAGATCGCCCTTTTGCGTGCGTTCAAATTCTGCCGCGAGCTCAGGGAAAGCCGCCTTGTAGCTGGCAAATTGCTTGTTCCACTCGGCTTCGGCAGCGGCACCGCGTTCCTTTGCCTGGCGCCAATTGGCCAGCGCCTCTTCAGGGACGTAAAAGCTCTTGTCCTCAGGGAATCCGAAAAACTTTTTCGATGCCACAACGTCCGCAGCACCCAGCGGTTCGCCGTGCGCCTTGCTGGTCCCTGCCTTGGGTGAGCCGTAGCCAATTACCGTGCGCACCGCGATAAGCGAGGGCCTGCCGGTCTCGGCTTTCGCCGCTTCAATCGCAGCTTCAATGCCGGCAAGATCGTTGCCGTCTGCCACGCGCTGTACATGCCAGTGATAGGCTTCAAAGCGCTTGTACACATCCTCGGTAAAGCTCAGATCGGTGGGGCCATCAAGCGAGATCAAATTATCGTCGTAAAGAACGATCAGCTTGCCCAGGTTCAGCGTGCCGGCAAGCGAGGCCACTTCATGCGAAAGGCCTTCCATCATGTCGCCATCGCCGCAGAGCGAATAGGTGTAATGATCCACAATGTTGTGGGCCGGCCGGTTATAGATCCCGGCAAGATGCTTTTCCGCGATGGCCATGCCCACGGCCATCGCGATGCCCTGTCCGAGCGGCCCGGTCGTCACTTCCACGCCGTCCGTCATTCCCAGTTCCGGGTGTCCGGGCGTGCGCGATCCCCACTGCCTGAAGCTCTGCAGATCGTTCAGCGTAACGTCGTAGCCGGTAAGGTGCAGCACAGAGTAGAGCAGCGCTGAAGCGTGCCCATTGGAAAGCACAAAGCGGTCGCGATCAGCCCACTTCGAGTGCCCTGGATTGTGCTTCATGATCTTGCGGAACAGTGCATAGGCGATCGGCGCGCAGCCCATAGGGGCGCCGGGATGGCCGCTCTTGGCTTTTTCTACGGTGTCGACGGCGAGCAGCCGCAATGTGTCAATGGACAAAGTGTCGAGCGAGGTATCAATAAGGCTGGTGGTCATAATCAGCTTGGAAAACCAATCCTTTCAAAAAATACTGTTTGCGCACAGGAGACGGTTCAATCTGCATCAATCTTGACTCTCACATTGTATCCAAGCCAGGCGTCCCGCTCTGGATAGTAGTACGTCCACTCCACCGCGTCGGCGTTCGCCCGGGGCTTAACGTCTGCGCTGAATCCAGCGCTTCCAAGGCCACGACTGGCAGTGGTTTGCACGGTCTTCCAGCTGTCGTCGGTCCACGTAATGACGAAATACATTTCGTTCAGGATGCGCAGGGTATTGCCTCGGTCCATGCGCTGGATCGGCCGGCGCTGGCTGTAAATCTCCAGGTCGTGGCGCCGCCTGCGCTGGCCTTCGGGTTCGCAATATCGCTCATACGCAGGATCGATGCGGTCAAAGACCTTGCCGTCTCCTGCTGAGCGCAAAAGCTTCAGATATTCTGCATGGGCCCAAACCAGCGGCACCGCCGACCCGGCCGGGTCTCCCATTTTCATGCCGCAATCGCCACGCTCAGGCTCGTCCCACACTTGTTCCGGCAACATTTCTCCGCAGGTGGCGAACTGTTCGTATGTCCTGACCAGAGCCTCGAATCCATTGCCGGCAGCCAGTTCGTAATGTGCGCGCTCGCCCGTCAACAGCGGCCAGGGACGACCCTGACCCCAGCCTTCAAATGGCCGGCAATCGGCCGTTTGCCCATACCCGTCGTGGTTGTAGCGGAGCCAGGCCGGACCCTGCGGCAAATCGCGTTTCAGTACCGCGTCAAGCACCTTCAGCGAATCGACGATCAGTGGATCGTCGGCGCGTTTCACGCCGTAGCGCACCAGTTCCAGAAATCCGCCGTCCACAATCTCGCGAGCCTCAAATGTGTTCCGCGCGCCGGGAGGCTGGTTTGAAAGCTTGACGATTTCCTTGCCGCATTCCTCGTGCGCGTAGGCTTCGCCGCACTCCGGCGGTCGTATGCGCATGTAGTGGCGCTTGATCTCGGGATGCAGCACGCCGTTGTTGGTGACCGTCCAGTCTTCAATGTGCTTTTCAATCCAGTCGGCAAGCTCTTCGAGGAATGTTGCCATCTCATCGGCGTCATGCGCGCGGACAATCTCAGCCGCGCAAATCAAGCCTGCGATGACTGCCGCAAGGGTCGATGGCGAATAACCTGCATTCTCCTCCCACCGCTCCTGGTTGGTGATGGGACTTTGGCGCACAAGGAAGCCCGCGGCGCGCTCCACGAACGTGAAGATGTCCATGCGGTCCAGCTCATTTTCCTTCCACAGCCGCCAGGACAGAATCAGCGGAAACGCAACTTCGTCCAGCTGAACTCCGCGCCAGTAGGGAGTGCCATCAATCCAGAAATTTTGAGCAAATCCGCCATCGGGTTGCTGCGTGCAGGCCAGGTAGACAAGAGCACGGCGCGCTGCCTCAACGCGTTTGCAGGCCAGCAGTGCGGTTGCGGTCTGCACCATGTCGCGCGTCCAAACCAGGTGATAGCCCCCCAGGTCGTCGTCGCCCTTCGCCTGACCCCAGGGGATGGAGGCAGATGCCACAAAGGCTCCAGAAAAAGTTTTATCTTCATGCGCCAACAGAACATTGTGGCTGGTGCGCATCAACTTGCCGCCATCGCCGGCGCGAGCCGCCAGCCAATCCGGGCTGGGCACGCGCTGCCATTGCTCGATGAAGCGATCGCGGTGCCGTTCAAACGGAGTTACGAGCGCGCTCACTGTGGCCTGCATTGCCGCGTGCAGGCCTTCGCCAAACCCGATGGCTAATACAAATTCGCGTGCACCACTCTGCACGCAATTGTCCAGGTTGAGCTCTCCCATCAGCGCGACATTGCCGTTGGTGGCTGAATCAAACTCCCAATCCATGTGGAAGTTTTCCGTCAGGTCGCGCCAGCCGTCGCTCTGGCCTACAAAGCCGCAACTGACCCGCGAAAACCCGCAAGTGGCGCTCATCGCCAGCGCCCACGAGCCCTTCCACGCCAGCAGCATCTTGTGTCCTGCCACGTCGAG
>Ga0265316_10007560_pt1 | contig 10225 bp, 9 predicted proteins | sample 4522metaG_FD_202092 | JGI IMG/M metagenome (GOLD analysis project Ga0265316, IMG submission 202092) | Rhizosphere microbial communities from Carex aquatilis grown in University of Washington, Seatle, WA, United States - 4-5-22 metaG | ecosystem: Host-associated > Plants > Roots > Rhizosphere >...
GCCGGGAGTGGATTGCCAGGGAGTTCGCGGAGCAGCACATTCGCGCGGCCACGGGCATGGAGCCGGAGATTGGCGACTTGACCTTTGGTGTGTGGGATCCCAAGTTGACTCTAGAAAACTTCAAGCTTTATAATCCGGCGGATTTCGGCGGCACGCTGTTTCTTGACGTGCCGGAGTTGCACGTCGAATACGACCGCGCCGCCCTGCGGCGGCACGAACTCCACTTCACGTTCGTGCGGGTTAGTTTCCATGAAGTGGATGTGGTGAAAAATGCGGCTGGCATGACCAACTTCATGACTTTCTTCAACGCATTGCTGCCCCAACCATCCGGCGGCGGCGGCAGAACAGTCGCCCCGCTCAACGGCTACAAATTCACCGGGATTGACCTGTTAAACCTTTCCATCGGCATGGTGAAATTCGTGAACTTGAAGGACCAACGCCAGAACCGGATGGTGGCCATCGGCCTTCAAAACCAGCTTTATACCAACGTGGTGACGCCCGCGAATCTCCCCGGCCTTTCGGGGCAGCTTTGGCTTCACGGCGGAGGCATCGTGGGTTTGCCGGTGAATCCGCCGCGGCCAAAACCCAGCCCGGAGACGACTCCAAAAACGCCGTGAGCCGGCGCGAAGCTGGTTTTCCAATAACGTCCGTGCCGTGCAAATCAGTTTGTCCCGCGATGAAACGCGCCGTATAACTGCGTCATGAAGTGGATTTTCAAATGGCTGCTCCGGCTGTTCATTGCGACGGTGGCGCTCGCAGTCGTGGCCGTCATCGTCCTGCTCCTGACTTACAACTCGATTCTGCGCGTGGCGATGGAGCGCCAGATCCGCGCGCAGACCGGCATGGACGCGAAAATCGGCAGCGTGAACGTCGCACTCACCTCGCCGACGGTGGAAATCCAGAACCTCAAAATCCACAACTCGCCGGACTTCGGCGGCACGCCTTTCCTCGACATCCCGGAAATCCACCTTGAATACGACCGCGCCGCGCTCGCCCGCCGTGAAATCCACATCAAACTCCTGCGCTTCAATCTCGGCGAATTGGACATCGTGAAAAACCAGGCCGGACGGACGAACATTTTTCTGCCTGGCATCCAGTTGCCGGCGAAAGAATCCGGCGGCAATCCCCTGGCGGATTTCAAAAAACAATCCGGCTGCGATTTCACGGGCATTGACATGCTGAACGTCTCCATCGGCAAGGTGAAGTTCATTGATTTGCAGGACCAGCGGAACAACCGCGAGCAGACCATTGGCATTGACGATCTGGTCATCCCCAACGTGAAAACGACGGCCGACCTCGCCGGTCTGGCAGTGGACATCGCGCTGCATAGCGACGGTTTTTTTGACTCGCTGGTTGACCAGAAAAAACCGGGCTTGGACGTCCTGAAACAGTTTGGGCTGTAAAATCGCCCGCCACTTTCGCCTTTTTCGCGCGGGGAATTTTTCCTAACTTCACCGCGTGCATCGTGAATCAGTCAAATCCGCCGCCCGCCTCGTCGTGAAACTCGGCACGGGCGTCCTCACCGACAGCCGCAAGCAGCCCGACCCGGCGCAGCTTGAGCAGCTCGTCGCGCAAATCGCCGCGTTGCAAAAGGCCGGCAAGGAAATCGTCCTCGTCACCAGCGGCGCGGTCGGCGCGGGCATGGGCGCGCTCGGTTATGAAAAGCGTCCGGCCGCACTCGCCGAGCTTCAGGCTTGCGCCGCCGTCGGCCAGTCGCGGCTGATGACCATTTACGAAAAACTTTTCACTGCGCATGGTTTGCACGTCGCGCAGGTGTTGCTGACACACGACGACCTCGAACATCACGAGCGCCACCTCAACGCGCGCAACACGCTCGTCACGCTGCTCGGCCGCGGCGTCGTGCCCGTCATCAACGAAAACGACGCCGTGTCGTTCACCGAAATCAAGTTCGGCGACAACGACAAATTGTCCGCGCTGGTCGCGGCGTTGCTGCCCGCCGATTTGCTGGTGATTCTCACGACGGTGGACGGCGTCATTGAAAATTTCGGCAAGGCCAATCCGAAAACGATTCCGATCATCGAGCAGATTGACACCGGCCTGGAAAAAATCGCCTGTGGCACGGACAGCGACACCGCCGTCGGCGGCATGGCGTCCAAAATCCAGGCGGCGAAAATCGCCGTGCGCTCCGGCATTCCGCTCGTCATCGCCTCCGGCAAAAAGAAAAGCGTGCTGGCGAAAATCCTGGCCGGCGAAACGGAAGGCACGCTCTTCGTCGCGCAGCCGAACAAAATGCACAGCCGGAAGCGCTGGATCGCGTTTTTTCATCATCCCAAAGGCGCGCTGTTCGTGGACGACGGCGCGAAGCTGGCGTTGCGCGAAAAAGGCAAAAGCCTCCTGCCGCCGGGCGTGGCGCGTTGCGAGGGCGAGTTCGCCGCCGGCGACGTGGTGCGGATTTGCGATCTGGACGGGACGGAATTCGCGCGCGGCATTGCGCGGTTTGATTCCGCCGCCGTGTGCGCCCGCAAACTGCCCAAGGAAGAACTGGTGCATCGCGATGATCTGGTGATTTTGTGAGCCGGCTTTTAACGCAAAGATGCCAAGGCGCGGAGGCGCAAATTTGAAAATTAAATTTACCCGGCGTCTTTGCTGCTTTGCGCCTTTGCGTTAATTCACATGAAACGAAAACCTGCGATAAACGACCTGCTCAAAGTAATGGCTCGGCTGCGCTCGCCCACGGGCTGTCCGTGGGATCGCGAGCAAAGCCACATGACGCTGCGCCGCCACGCCATCGAGGAGGTCTATGAGTTGATTGATGCCATCGAGGCTGGCGACGACCACGAGATGGCCGAGGAGCTAGGCGACTTGCTGTTGCAGGTGGTTTTCCACTGCCAGCTCGCACGCGAACGCGGCGCGTTTGATTTTGAAAAAGTCTGCCGCTTGATTGTGGAGAAACTGGTCCGCCGTCATCCGCACGTTTTCGGCACGACGAAGGTCAAAAACGTGGACGAAGTCTGGGCGAACTGGGAAAAAATCAAGAAAGCCGAGAAACACGGGACGAAGCACGCGCGCCATTCCGCGTTTGACGGCATTCCGAAACATTTGCCCGCGCTGCTGCGCGCCGAAAAATTGGCGAAGAAGGCGGGCAAGGTCTTTGCGGACGGCCACCATGCGGACGGCCATTTTTCAAAACGCAGACCCACAAAATCCGCGCTGGCGAAGGAGCTTTTCGAGTTGGCCGCGTTCGCCCAGTCACGCGGCTGGTGCGCGGAGGAATTGTTGTCCGCCGAGACAAAGCAGCGCGAGCGCCGGTTCCGCCGCCGGGAAAAGCTGGGGTTCAGGCTTCAACCGGCCCAAACCGGCAAGCCAAATCCGGCTGGCTGAAGCTTGAACTCCAACCCGCCGCGGTTGACATGCCGCGCAACTCGCGCGATGTTGGGGTGTTGAATTAATGGATGTTGATTATGAAAACTCGAAACCTTCAAAGTTTGCTTTTGGCGATCGCAGCTGTCGCCGCGTTTGCCTTCACGGCAGGCAACGTCGCCGCGCAGGATTCCGCCGCCACCACCGCACAGCCCGCCGCCGCGAGCCAGCCCGCGCCGCAACTTTCCTACGGCGTGCCGCAGGTCTTGCAACTCGAGCAGGCCAAGGTCAGCGATGGTGTCATCGTCAATTACATCCAGAATTCCGGCACCATCTACAGCTTGAAGGCGGACGAAATCGTTTATCTCAAGCAACAGGGCGTGTCCGACAACGTGTTGAACGCCATGCTGAATCAGCGCGGACGCCTGGCCGGTTCCAGCGAACCCGCCGCCACAACGCCGAGTCCAACCGCTGCCAGTGTCCAGACTTACGCCCCCGCTGCGCCCGCGCCTGCGGTGATCTACGAGCAGCAAGCCGCGCCGCCCTCCACCGTCTATGTCATACCCGACACCCAAACGTATCAGTATGACACCTATTATTACAGCGGCTATCCATATTACAGCTATCCCTACTACGGCGGGTATTATAACGGCTGGCCGGCTGTGTCGCTTTCGTTTGGCTGGGGCGGTTACTATGGCGGCGGCTATCATGGTGGCGGCGGTTTCCGTGGCGGTGGCGGTGAATTCCACGGTGGCGGCGGTGGTGGATTCCGTGGTGATGGTGGTGGGATTCGCGGTGGTGGTGGCGGCGGCGGCGGAATTCGCGGTGGTGGCGGCGGCGGCGGCGGAATTCGCGGTGGTGGCGGGCGTCGTTAAGAATCATCCAACAAGCCGCCGGCCAGCGATTGGTGCGGGCAGTCTGGCAGTTTGCAATTGTCGTGTAGCGGTGTAATTTCCGCGCACCGGCATCCAACGCATGAAATTCAAAACTCCATTCCTTCTGGCCGTCGTATTTGCTTCGGCGTCCCTGTCCGCCGCCATCATCGGGACAAATCCGCCCGTGCAACCGCTGACTCGTGAACGCATCGCCACCCTGCCGGCGGCGCAGCAACCCGCGTGGCGGGAATACCTGGAGCATTCCGAACGGCAAATGCAGGCTGACCGCGCGATTCTCCAAAACGAGATCAAGACGAACGGCCTGAAGAATCCCGTCGCGCCGCGCGAAGTGACGGGCGTCAAAGGCATTGACCTCGACCGACCGACCGCGTGGTATGGCCAGCCCGAAGGCCGCCGCATCGCGGACATCATCGTCTCGTTCCAAACGCCGGCGGGCGGCTGGAGCAAAAATCTCGACATGACATCCTCCAACCGCGCGCCCGGCGAGCTTTTCGCGCCTGATAGCATCTCCCTTTTCCCTGCCCCGCAAGACAACGACGCGCCGCACGACATCCATTGGAATTACGTCGGCACATTCGACAACGATGCCACCATCACGCAACTCCGGTTTCTGGCCAAAGTGGTTGCCGCTGATCCGCAACGCAGCGACGCTTCCCGTTCCTCCTTTCTGCGCGGCCTTGATTACATCTTCGCCGCGCAATATCCCAACGGCGGCTGGCCGCAAGTCTGGCCGCTCGAAGGCAGTTATCACGACGCCATCACCATCAACGACGACGCGATGCTCAACATCCTCACGCTGTTGGGCGATGTCGCGTCCGGGACGAACGAATTCTCCTTTGTGTCCGCCGAAACGCGCGCCAAAGCCGGCGCCAGTTTCCAGCGCGGCCTGAATTGCCTGCTCGCCTGCCAGATTGTCGCGAACGGACGGCGCACCGTCTGGTGCCAGCAGCACGACGCCCTAACTTTGCAGCCGGCCTCCGCGCGCAATTACGAAATGCCCGCGCAGACCAGCGGCGAGAGCGCGCATATCGTCCTTTTTCTCATGCAACTGCCGAATCCCGGTTCAAACGTAGTCGCCACCGTCCGCGCCGCCACCGCCTGGTTTGACGCCATCAAGATTAACAATGCCGCCTTCCAGGAAAACGGCGCGGAGGGGCGGATGCTGGTGCCCGCACCGGGCAGCGGCCCCATCTGGTCACGCTACTACGAGATTGGCGCCGACCGCCCGATTTTCGGCGACCGCGACAAAAGCATCCACGACAATGTGAACGAAATCTCCCGCGAACGGCGCCAGGGTTATTCCTGGTTCAACGACACCCCGAAGCGCGTGCTCGAACATTTCCGTCGCTGGAATCCCGGTCTGAACGGACGGTAATTTTAGTCTGCTTTCCATCGGGCAGCGACCGGGCGGAAAGTTTCAGGGCATGTTTCCCAGTTCAGTTTTGCGAATAATTAAAATAATGCTTGCACATATTGGAAATTGGGCCAGAGTGAGACATGGCAAACAGGATCTGATCGAATTCAGGCGGGGAGTGCGGACATCGGGAGCGCCTTTCTTCAACAGTTTTCCAACAACAAAATCGTCATGACCATGTTTTTATTTTGGTGCGCCATTGGCGCGGTCGCCGGAACTGTTTTTGGCTCGTTCTTTGAATGGGCCTTGCACCGTTTTATCATGCACCGCTCCTTCAGGTGGTTCCGGTTCCCGTATGAAAAGCACACGCTGATTCATCACCGCATTTTCCGCGCGGACCACACCTATCATCTCGTCAACGAGCCGGACAAGAAAACGATCCCGATGGCGTGGTGGGCCGGGCCGGCCATCGTGGCCGCGTGCCAGTTGCCGTTTTTGATCTGGGCATTTTTCTCGCACAAATGGGGAATTTTATGCGGCGCGGCGGTGGCCTGCACGGTGTATTTCACGGCCTACGAATATATGCACTGGTGCATGCACCTGCCGAAGAGGCGGCACGTGGAACGATCGGGGATTTTCTTCCGGTTGAACGGGCATCACCTGCTGCATCATCGTTATATGCGCAGGAATTTCAACGTCGTGCTGCCGCTGGCGGATTTGTTTCTGGGAACGCTGCTGCTGCGGTCTAGCCTGCATTTCCAGCAGGCGCGCGGGCCGTCCGTGCCGGACGTGCAGCCGCGGGTGAAGAATCCGGCGACGGCGAAGGCCTGATTTCCGGCGACGGCAATCAAGCGGTCATTCTGATGACTGTTCCGCGCCCTTCCAAAAGATTTTAACCCGAACTCCGAAACAGAAAGGGAGCGCGCCAGCCTCGGGCGCTGTTTTTCGCGCCCTCGCGGAAAACCCGCACGCACAAGTAGGTTCCAGACGTTTGCAAATGCGAAGCGCAAAACTGCTGGCCGCGAGGGCGCGCCCAGTCACGCCCGGGGCGGGCGTGCTCCCAACTTCGGAATTCAGGTTTAGCTGGGGGGGGGAACGAATAGAATTTATCCCCGGTTTTCCTTAAAATTTGAAGGGCGAAGCCGGCTTTTTCTCAAAAATGTGGAAAGCTCTCCTGATTTCGGATTGACGACTGGCCATTTGCAAATCAATTTGGAGCTTTGGCGGGATGAAAACCATTTTGTTCATTTGCACCGGCAACGTCTGCCGCAGCCCGATGGCCGAGGCGCTCTTCCGCCGGGCCGTGGCCGGGCGCGGCGATTTCCGCGCGCTTTCGGCGGGCCTAGGCGCGATGGACGGCCAGCCGCCCACGGCGCATTCGGTCACGGCCATGCGCGAGATGGGCGTGGACATCTCCGCGCAGCGCAGCCGCGCGCTCACGGCGGATTTGTTGCGGCAGGCGGATTACATTTTTGGCATGACGCACAGCCACGTGGACACCATCGGGCTGTTGTATCCGGCGGCGGCGGAAAAAACCTTTTTGATCCGCGAATTTGACGACTCGCCCGACCCGTTTGAAAAAGACATCAGCGACCCGATCGGCGGCTCGTATGACGTATATGTGCATTGCCGTGAACAAATCGAGCAGGGCATCGCGTCAATTTTGAAATTTATGGAACAACACGAAATTTTGTCCGCGCCGCAGGGCGCCAAAACACCGGCGATGGTAAAATTTGCCCTCGGCGCCGACCACGGCGGCTTTGATTTGAAGGAGGAGCTGAAGAAATATCTGCTCTCTCGCGGCCTGACGCTCAAGGATTTTGGCGCGCCGGTCAAAGACCCGGCGGATGATTTTCCTGATTTCGTGCTGCCCGCCGCGCAAGCCGTGGCCGATGGGAGCGCGGAATTCGGCCTGCTCTGTTGCACCAGCGGCGTGGGCATTTACATCGCCGCCAACAAGGTCCCCGGCGTGCGCGCGGGACAGGCCTTTGATGAAAAGGCTGCGGAAATGATGCGCCGCCACAATGACGTGAACGTGCTTTGCCTCGCCGGCGACACAAACCTGGAACTGGCGGAAAAAATCGTGGACACCTTCATGTCCGCGAAATTCGATGGTGGCCGCCACGAACGCCGCGTCAACAAAATTGACATCCGCCTCGCGCCGATGAAATTGCGTTTGCGCAATGTTGATTCCCAAGTGGCCGAAGCCATCGAGAATGAGAAGCTGCGCCAGCAGGAAAATATCGAGCTGATCGCGTCGGAAAATTTTGTCAGCCCGGCGATTCTGGAAGCCCAAGGTTCCGTGCTCACGAACAAATACGCCGAAGGCCTGCCGAAAAAACGCTGGTATGGCGGCTGCGAATTCATTGACACCATTGAGCAGCTCGCGATTGACCGCGCAAAAAAGCTGTTTGGCGCGGAACACGCCAACGTCCAGCCGCACGCCGGCAGCCAGGCGAACATGGCCGTCTATTTCGCCGTGCTCAAACCCGGCGACAAGCTGCTCACGATGGATTTGAGCCACGGCGGACATTTGACCCACGGCAACAAGGCGAATTTCTCCGGCAAATTTTTTGAAATCGTCCATTACGGCGTGCGCAAGGACGACGAGCGGATTGATTACGACCAGCTCGCCGCCATGGCGCGCGAACACAAACCGAAAATGATCACCGTCGGCGCGAGCGCTTATCCGCGCGTGATTGATTTCCAGCGCATGGGCGAAATCGCCCGCGAAGTCGGCGCGTATCTGCTCGCGGACATCGCGCACATTGCCGGCCTCGTCGCCGTCGGCCTGCATCCCAGCCCGATCCCGCATGCGGATTTTGTGACCACCACGACGCACAAGACGTTGCGCGGCCCGCGCGGCGGATTGATTTTGTGCCGCGAGAAAAACGCGAAGGAAATTGACTCGATGGTTTTCCCCGGCATCCAGGGCGGGCCGCTGGAACACGTCATCGCGGCCAAGGCGGTTTGCTTTCAGGAAGCCTTGCAGCCGTCGTTCAAAAATTATCAGGAACAAATCGTGAAAAACGCGACCGCGCTGGCCGGCGGCATGACGCACAACGGCTACCGCCTCGTCAGCGGCGGCACGGACAATCATCTGATGCTGGTGGACGTGGGCGTAAAAAATCTGACCGGCAAGGAATGCCAGGCGGCGCTCGACGAAGCCGGCATCACCGTCAACAAAAACACGATTCCGTTCGAGACGCGCTCGCCGTTCCAGGCCAGCGGTGTCCGGCTGGGCACGCCGGCGGTGACGACGCGCGGGATGAAGGAAGCCGAGATGTCGGCGATTGCCGACATGATTTCCGAGGTGCTGGTGGACATCAAAAACGTCGAAGCCGCGCGCAAAGTCCGCGCCCGCGTTTGTGAACTGACGGCGAAATTCCCGTTGCCGTATTAAAATGTGGCGTTGGATGCAAGTCCGCTATTAGTGGTGGTAGGTGATGGATTCGAACCATCGAAGGCATAGCCAGCAGATTTACAGTCTGCCCCCGTTGGCCACTTGGGTAACCTACCAAAACCAAAAAATCAAGCGATAGACAAACCGGCAATCGGCAGTCGTTTCCGAAAGCCCCGCGATTGCTTCAATGCGTCAACAGCGGCGCGCATTATGCCCGCCTCCGCGCCGGGAGCAAGATTATTCGGGAAAACTTGGGAACAAAGGATGCGACTTGACGTCATCCGCGATGATTGTTGGCGTCAAGTTGCGCGCCAACATCAATCGCCTGTTTGCCTCCGAATCATCGTCGGATCGGGCACGGAACTGAACCGCGTGGTCATCCTCGGTGCCGGACATTACGAAACGCTGGAATCCAACGAGCGGCGTGAGCATCCCGGCCAGCCCCGCATCGGCATTGGTGCCAACTGCAGGATCGAGAACGCCATCTTGGACAAGAACGCGCGCACCGGGAACAACGTGACGATTTCGCCCGCCGGCAAACCGGGGAATGTTGGCCACGAACTATATTTCATCCGCGACGGGATTGTCATCGTCCCGAGAAAATGCGTCATGCCGCATGGGACGGTGATTTGATTTGCTGACAGGCTGTAAGTTTCAATAGCGGATTTTGTCCGGCTTGTCCCGCCATTCTTTGAACACTTTCAGCGCATCGCCGCGCAGGAGCTGTCGCATCGGAATTTTGCGGCGCGAAGTCGGCAGCGCGATTTCGCGGCAAATCAAATCGTCGTCAAATCCAGCCGCCGCCGCGTCGCGCCGCGCGCCGGCGTAATAAATTTTCCCGATCCGCGCCCAGTAAATCGCCGCCAGGCACATCGGACACGGCTCGCAACTGGCGTAAATCTCGCAATCGTCCAGCCGGAAGGTCTTGAGCCGGCGACACGCCTCGCGGATGGCCGTGACCTCCGCGTGCGCCGTCGGGTCGTTCGCGGAAGTCACCCGGTTCCAGCCGCGCCCGACGATTTTGCCGCGCCGCACCACCACCGCGCCAAACGGCCCGCCGTCGCCACGCCGCATTTTTTCGAGCGACAGCCGGATGGCCGCGCGCATGAATTTGGTTTTCATCGGAACAGCTCTGCGGCATTTTGCGCCGCGCTTAAAAATTTCCCGCCGCTGAAAATCTTCCGAAACTTCCCGCCGCGCCATTTTTGCAGGCGGTAAATTGTCGCAAACGTGAAGTCCGGCGCCTTCGCG